>Ga0207885_100013_pt1 | contig 328921 bp, 337 predicted proteins | sample LinPmetageLP31_FD_184047 | JGI IMG/M metagenome (GOLD analysis project Ga0207885, IMG submission 184047) | Marine viral communities from the Pacific Ocean - LP-31 (SPAdes) | ecosystem: Environmental > Aquatic > Marine > Oceanic | place: Pacific Ocean | collected 2009-08-23 | reverse complement strand
CTAGCAGCGTTGGGAGGTTTCGCAGGGCGCTATCGACATCGGTCGGGGTGCCGGCCCACTGGTAACCGATGGCGTTGCCCTTCTGGCGGACCCATGCCCCTTCATCGAGCCTAGTGCTGTCAGCCTTTATGGTTGTAATGCCATCCTCGACATAAGGTGGGGCATCTGTCTTGAAGAAAAATTCACCATCTGGAATGCTTTCGATTCCTACGAGCTTTGCGACCTTGAGCGTTACATCGGATGCCCTAAACCTTTCGAGGTTGGTATAAGTGTTGTCGGGCGGTCCAGGGATCGTGCTTTGAAATCCAGGATTTTGCGTGATTGCATAGTCCGCGAATTTGTTTAGCGCGACTTTATCACTATCAGTAGGCAGGACACCCCAGAGGCCATTGGTTCTGGCTATCTCAGCAAAGCTCGTTGCTTTACTAATGAGCTGATCAACCAGAATACCGACGTCTTTTCCGTCTTTCCAGCCGGCGATCTTCTCCGTCCCGTCCAGCAATGCTGGCGGGCTAAAATCCCCAATTGTGGGCATGTCGGCACTCCAAAAATTAGGTTTTGTCGATCAGTTTCCGAGCGCGATAAAGTCGATGCCATCGATCGAATTGGTGGTCCCGCCGCCGCCCAAATTCATGAACAGAGTGACCGAATCCGCGCTTCGCGATTGCCGCTGAGGCCAAATGTCTTTGGTATTTGTGCCCGAAGAGTTGATGGACACAGGGATCAAGGCCCAGCATGTGGCCGGGAACGGGTTGTCGAAGGTGACCGTCAGCTGACCTTCCGAGTAGGTTCCTGAGGCAGTTCCGACCTTTAAAAGGAAACCTCCCGCAATTGGGATTGTCGCCTGGCTCGCGCCGATTATGACCCCGCTTCCACCCCCCTGCGCCACGAACAGGACACGAAGAGCCGAAAGTAATTGGCTATGGTTGCTTTTGTCAGGCGTGAGGCCCGCCGCTATGACAAGGCCGACCAGCTCTTCCTGAACGGTGTTAAACCAGTCTTGGGTTGGAACCGTTGCAGGCACTGATGTGGTAGGGTCGCCGCTCGACCAATAACCCGGCGTACCCGACACGGCGGCTGGGGACGGCAGCGCGGGCGCTGCCGTCGGTCCATCGATCCGATGCATAATAATCCCCTTCAGGACAGTAGAATGATGTCCGTTCCTGCGGGGCGGCCAGCGGCGAGCTCGCAAAGCAGCACATCGATCGGCGCGCCGCCGAAATTGGAAACGATCGTTACGCCCCAGATGAACGTCCAGCGTTCGTCGTTTATCGGCTCGTTGATGCTGCTATGGCCGACCCGGAACGGCGAAAAATTTGTGATTGTAATCGTAAAACCGAGCGTTTTGGCCATGTCGAGATAGTGCTGGCGCGACTGTCCGCCGCCGCCAACGAAGCGCGCGCGGATCTGATCACAGCGTTGCTGCACAGTCGGCGCGTCTCCCGCGCAAGGATCTGGCAAGCCGAGCGTTGCTTCCCATTCCGGGATGAACCCAGATAGCGATGATCCGGGGAGACTACCCGCCAGGATCGAATTTGCCGCCGCATCAAGGGCAACAAGCGTCTTGGCTACACCTCGAAAAACGCGCGCTTGTACGCCGTTCGGGTCGAGCGACCAGACGCGGCCACGCGGGCGCAGCGAAAGCGCGACATCGGTGTAGTCGTCTTCGCTGTAGCGCGCGACACCGACTGGCGCGGGTGGTGCCGGTAATTGCGGCTTCGGCAGCGCCGGGAGCGGAACTGGAGGCGGGCGGCTGGGCGGCGCAGGCGTAGCCGCAGGGGATGCCGGTGGTGTCGAAACCGGTGTCGGTGTTGGGTTTGGTGCTGGATCGGGGGTCGTGATCGGCGAGCCAGGATCCCCGCCGCCACCGCCATCCAACGTATCGGGTTCGGCCCTCATATGTAAATGATCGCGCCCGGCACGGGCAGTGCGCCGGCATTCGAGGTGATGTTGCCAGTCGCGCCTGGTGAGACTGTGCCGGCCGATGCTGAGACATTGGTCAGCACGAAGCCGCCCGTCAGTGCCACGGCCGCGATCGCCGCCTCGATCGCTGATATATTCGTGACACCGCCTGGCCGCCCTGCGACCAGTAGCGCATTCGCAACGGCTGCCGCAATATCGGCTTTGGTCGCGGTGCTGGCCGTCGAAAGCCCGGCGATCGTCAGGCCGATGACATTCTGCGTTGGTGCGACGGCGTAGACCAAGGCGGTCACTGGTTGCTGGAAATACAGGGCATTCGCGAGCGCGAGCTGATCCCCGGTTGCAGGCGTATCGCGTGTCTCAAGGCGCGCGCAGCCGTTGGAACCCTGGGGGAAGCCTCCATGAGCCGCTTGCACATCATCCATCATGAAAAACAGGACGACGGACCCCGGGCCCATCCCGCTCGGTATCACCCACACCCGCGTGACGCCGGGCACCGCCAGCGCCCATTCGCCATAGTCATCGATCGATCCGCCTTGGGGTGGCTTCTGATAGGCAATCAGCATTCGGCTGCGCAGGGATGCGTCGGTCTCGACGCTTGCCCCTCCCGTCAAAGGCCCGGAACTTGTCCCAGATGCGGAGATCCCGGAGATGCCAACGCCTAAGGTAAGCGCGACACCCGCAGCGCCATTCCCGTCGATCCCAGCAACGGAAGCGCGGATCGGTACCGTAGCTGCACCTGCGATGACAGTTGCGTCTGCAGTGGTGAGGTAACTCACGCCATCCGATCGGCTGACCAGAGATCCAGTGGGAACCACGGTGCTATTGGTCCCGGCAAAAATGGCCGCACCAACCGCGCTGGTAGCCGGCTTTCGCGTGACGCCTTTGAGGGCCGCCCATCCTTCGAGATACTCGTCCGTCGCGGTGAAGGGATTGCTCTGCAGCGCGATCCAATCGAGGTAGCCGTAGAGACCGTCCACCAGGCCCGCGAGTACCTCGGCAATGATGCCGAGGTTGGACCAGCGCAGCAGCGCATCGAGCCCCGTCAGGACGGAGTTGATCCCGGTCGCGGCGGTGACGCGGATCTGCGACAGATTGGGGCGTGCGAAAGGCATTAGATTGTCTCCCAAACGCGCGCGAATTGCATGGCCATCTGCGTGCCATCTTGCCGACGAAGCACGACCTGGGCGGCGATCGTTTTCGCATCCTGATATTCTGCGGTCACCGCGATCGATGCGACCACGCCGTCATTGATCATCCACTGCAAGGCTTGGCCGACATCATTGCGGATCAACTCCGGGAGATCGGGCATCGCCTTGGACCGTTCGCGCAGCCACAGCTTGGAGCCGATGGGTCCGGCCCACCATCCTCGAGGATCTCCGGACCCATCGGGAATGACGTCATCCGCCCCAGCTTCCGCATCGGTGAATAGGCTGATCAGGACCGCTGTTTGCAAGTCCTGGTCGGAAACCAACCCGGTCCCGGGCGTGTACGCCTCCTCAGCCGCGAGATATTGGCGTCCTTCCCCATCGCGGATCGACGCACCTCGAGCATCGACAATGACATTCGACCGACCGATCGAAAGCGTCCAATCTCCGATACCAGCTGCGGCGTCCCAGATCGTGGCGATGTCAACCACAGGCCACCTCAAGCGTCATGATCAGTTGTCCCGGTGTTGCCGCTGATCGTGCCGCCGGTGTGCTTGTGCGCGTGGTACGCATCGCGCAGCGCGTTCATGCTGACCGGTGTGCCGTCGCATCGGCTGATGAAGTCGCCAGTCGTCTCCACCTTTGGCGTCTCCAGGCGAACCTTCGTAGATGCCTTGATTGTCGCCGTAGCCGCGTTCTGGACCACAACATCGCCACCGGCCGCATCGATCTGGAGTACGCCGTCTTTGAGCCAGATATACGCGCCGCGCGCGCCGTCCTTCGCCCGGTAGAGCATCGTGTCGCCAGGCGCTAAATTTTTGGGCCGCGATGGCCGATGATTGGCTCCAACGGCGATTGTCTGGGACCGATCTCCGCCGAGGCGAAGCAGCACCACCTCGGTTTTTTCCGGTGCATTGCTCGATAAGCCGAACAGGCCAATCATAACGATATCGTCCGTAAGGCTTTCGCCTTCGTCGCTCCCGGTGTTCCCTTCCGATATTTGAAGGCGCTGAACGTCCTTGTCGTCCTTCACAAGCGTGAGGCGACCGCGACCGATCAGATTGAGAATTCGCGACATCATGGCAGCACCAATTGCGACGTCGAATCTGGCGCAATATCTGCCGTGTTGAGATTGGTCAGACTGATCGGTTCCGGAGCGAATGCCGATGGTGGCATGACGAACAAGTCCGCAACGGTCCCGCGTTCGCTCGATCGGTGAAAAGTCACCTCGGAGATGCACATCTGGCCCTCGCCGCGCAGGCCCGGGACGTCGACATCAATGAGGGTGTTGGGCTTCCAGAGCGTGCCGGCGCTATCACGCCAACTATCGATCGTGACGAATGCGCCACCCGCACGACCTGCGCGCCGTGCCACCTCCCATTTGGCCTTCAATTCGGTGAAGAAGCGCGGTGAAAATGCCGCTTCGGTCACCAGATACATCAACCGATGACGCGGAACATTCGGGTCGGATGCAGTGAAATAAAAGAATGAGTCATCACCCCCGGCAATATCGCCGAAGGTATTCTGCGAAAGTGCTGCGCAGCGGACCTCGGAATATCGTTGGTCCATTGCGTTGGTAACCGATGAATCGAGGACATTAACCCCATATTTTACGCCGCTGGCGGCCTTGACGGTTCCGACACGCGCAAGAAGCAGCGCGCCGTCCGAATCTTCATAGGCAAGCAATCCTGCGTTCCGCGCGTTCCGCTGGATGATCCCAGCAGCAGTCTCGCCATATGTAATGTTGGTTTGTGGAACCGGCTGGCCAGCATCAGCGCCTGCAGCAAGTTTGACCTCAATCCCATAAGGAGCAGCCAGCTTCTTGGCGATTTCCAACCCGGTTGCGCTCAGGATCTGGCCGCCTTTCCACTCAGCCGAGCAGTCGGTGAGATCCTGCGTCTTCCCACGCCCAATCAAAGAGAGGGTGTGTCCATCTGCGCTGGTCGTATTGCTGTCGCGATCGACGTATCCCGTGATCACGGTATCGCTGCCGATCTTGATCACGCATGGGTCACCGGCTTTCGCGACGACCGCTTTGCTGGTGATGGGCTCCTTTGAGGAAAGGCCGATCGCGAAGCTGTTCGGGAAAGCTTCGGCGCGAAGCGTGACGTCAATCGCTTCCCAGCCGGTGATAGCGTTGCCGCCGACCTCGATCGAAAGATCTCCATCCGGCCTATGAGCATCCGTCATGCGGCGAGCGCCAGCAATTCGGTTGGCATGAAAAGCGGCGACGGCACGCCACTCTGAGTGACAATTTGAGATGCACGGGACGGATCGCGATACCAGCGCTGCGCCAGGACGAGCGCCGGTGTTGCGCGCGGACTGCGAAAGGTTCGGACCTGCGCGAGATTGGCCCCGCGTGCGCGAAGGTCGCGCACGACCGCGCCGAGCGCAGCGGCCAACGCACTATAGGTTTCGCGGTCGCCAGCGTCCGCCGCGATCGTCGCCTCTGCGTCGATAAGCGAAACCAGGCGCTGCACCATCGCGGCCGCGTCATTTGCACTGGTCGGCTGATATTGCCCCGCCGCGACAACCAGCGACGAGGTAGCGGCACGGCGCACCATACCGTTGATCGCCGTTCCGATCGCGGTGGTAGCTTCCGTGCGGCCGGGATCGTAAGCGAGCAGTTGCTCAAGCAATCGGATCGCATCGGCCGGGTCGGCGCAGGCATCCGCGAGCGCCTGCACCATTGCGACGATCGAGCTGGCGACGTCCTGCGCATAGCCAAGGTCGGTGGTCGAGACTGCGGTCATCAGCGCTTGCGCTGCTGCCGCAATTCCGACCCGCGCACCCGAGGCTACACCAATCAGCGTCGCGACGGTCGTACCTGGCGAATAGGCCGCACTTGTCCGGTCGGAGAAACCCGCATTGCCCCCGGCGCTGAAGCGACCGTAATTGCCTGGAAGCTGAGCGGTGAGACGATGCAACGAGGTGGCATCAGCGCCGAGCGCAATTGCCTTGCTGCTCCAGGAGGCGGCAGTGATCCTCATATCCTGCCGCCGACCGCCGGCTGCGGCCGCAAGTGCGATCAGTCGCACACCATCGACGGCAAGAGCGAGCTTCCCAAGATTGGCTGCGCTGAGCAGGCCGGATGACGATGATAGAATAGACGGGAAATTGCGCTTTCCGCTCTCCACGAACTCGATGTCAACGCTCGACTTGCGCCCGGCGTCGAGCTCTTGGCCGACGTTAAAGCGCGTGACGCACACCTGAAGGATCCCGAGCGTTGGATGCGTGAGCATCCCCGCGCCCGACCGCTCGAGCGCTGCAATAAGCAAAGCACGCTGCAACTGCACAGGGCCGCCCGCAAATCGGATAGATCCGTCCAAAATGAAGCCGCGAAAGCGAAAGCGACGGGCTTCGCGACCCATATCCTCCGTCCATGGGTCGTCGCGCCCTGGATATTGGTGGACAACCTGGCGTCGCCCGCCGCCAATTTCGTCATTGGTGACGATAAATGGAACGCCGCGGAATGTCGCCGGCAGAAGACCGCTGTTAGGCAATGCCATTTTCGGCCTCCATTCTCGGTTCGAGGACGAAAGAGATCGTCACGATCTCATCCGCCGTGCACCGGCTCAAAAGCATGGCTCACTGCAGGCGCGGGCCCGCTCCCCGCCTTGACAGTCGTGCGTGTCCCAGGCGGTGCATTCTTGTGCTCAACCGTGACGTGAACGGGGATCGCGGATAGGGCTCTAGCGACGGCCGCGCGCTCTGCACCATCTCGATCCGGGTTTGCAGGGCGTTCAACATAGCGCGCGAAGCCCGCTGCCACGGATCCAGCATCGTTGCCGTTCGCTCGAGCACGCTGCCAATTCTTCTTTTCTGAATGTTGGAGCTCGTACAGCATCGCATCGATTTGCTGATCCTCGCTCGCGTTCTCGATATCGACGCCCGTTATCCGTCGAAAGAGCGCCTTCCGCGCCTTGTCAGTTACCTGGAACAGTCCACGACCATTCCCGCCTCTTTCGCGCGCTCGGTAGTTCGCGCCACTTTCCCGCACCGCATTCGCCGCTATGGCCGTCGCGTCACTGAACGGGACTCCCCGGGCAACAAGCTTGTCGCGGAGGGTAACCCCCTTACGCGCTTCGCTGATCGCGCCCTCACGCGTCAGTCTTCCACCTCCGCCACCGGCATAATTGACCGCGCCTTCGAAGCGCGATGAAGCGCGTTCAAGTTTATCAGCAGCACGCTCGCTGGTTGCAGAAGCGCGCTCGTTGGTGCGGGAGCTGCTCATCATGGATCGCGCGCTCGAAATGACCGCGGTCCCTACGGTATCAACACCTTCGGCAACCATCCGCGACGCAGCATTGGTGCCGCGCTCTGCCATTTGGGCACCGATCGTGTCGCGTCGTGCGATGCGCTTGCCGGTCGTGATACCAGCGTCATCGATGACAGCGCCTTCCTTCCCGGCGCGTTCCATATCCTGTGACAGGGCCTTACCACCCTGGCTGAAGGCGGGCAGCGCAGACTCCGGGATACCGAGGATGCGAGCGGCCGTGCGGCGTCCAGACGAATTCTGGCGGCTGACCGCATCAGCGATCTGCGGCAGCATTGCCTCTACGCCGACCGTGCCATCGCTTTTGGTCTTCAGCGAAACGCCCATCCGGGCCAGAAGAGCAAGGGCATCGTTATTGCGCCCATAGCGCGCGTCGTTCAGGGTCTGCGAAAGGCCGCCAAGGGCCGCGCCGGCCGTCCCACGGTCAACCCCGGAACGTTCGGCCGCGAGACTGAATTCCTGCAGCGCCTTTGTGCCGACGCCGATGATCTCGGCTGTTCGGCCGATCGCCGCGGCCCCCTTCGCCCAGCCATCTGCGACCTTGAACGCGGCATAGGCCGCCGCGGCCAACACCCCGATCGTGGCAGCGCCAGCGACCGCGACCCCGCCCAGCGCGCCCTCGAGCACTCCGCCCGCTGCCGATGCCTCACCCAAGCCGGATCCAAGAGCAGACGCTGCGGAGCGAGCTGCCCCGAGGCGGTCCGATAATCCACCGGTGATCGATTTCCCGCCGAAGGCGCGGGCTGCAGCCTTTTCTACCTCACCGAACGTCCGCGCCATGCGTCGGCCCGATCCGCTGACCGTTCGCTCGCGCTGTTCGGCCGCCTTGCGGTCGATCGATCCGAGATTTTTGGAGATTTGACCGAGGTTTCTCTCGGCAGATTTCTTGCCCTTGTCCGTCTTGTCGGAGGCTGTGATATCGATGCCGAACGTTGCCTGGGCAGTCATATCATGCCCCCTTCATTCGACGAAGCCGCCAAGCTCCCACCACTCGTTGAGCATCGACCATGGATGGGCGAGTATTGCAGGTGGCAGGCAGCCGAAGGCCCTCGCGAGAATTACGTGTCGCTGTCGCCAGTCTTCGGGTCGTCGAACAAAAAACTAGCGAGGTAGCGTGACCCGGCGCGGATATCGCGCGCGCCGATCATCTTCACTGCTGGCAATGGGATGCCCGAGACGATCGCGAGCGACATCAAGTCGGCCTCGACGCCGCGATATTTGTCGATCTCGAGCATCTGTGCGCCAGTCGGTTCGGCCAGGCGCATTTCGGTGAAGGTTTCGCCCAGCGTCACCGGCTTGCGCAGGGTGATGGTCAGCTGGTCAGGGAGTTCGCTCATCAAAGGGTGCCTTATGCTGCGATGACGTCGGGACCATCGAACTCGATGGAGAAGGATCCGTCTTCGGTGTTGATCTCGATCGGGTCGCCAGTGCGCCACATATTGCGGCCGATGATCGATTTGCCGTTGGCAGGGGAGAGCACGATCGTCGCATTGGTCGCCGCGTTGAGCGCGGCGATGTCGACATTGTAACCGTCGCGTCCTTTCCAACTGATCTTCCCCTCCATCGGCATCTCCGAATACCCTTCGACGCCGGTCTGGCCCTTGAGGGTTTCGCGATGGGCCGAACTCAGCCGGTACGTCCCCTCGCCGACGATGGTGAAGGACTGGCCGTCGATCGTGACAGAAGCGGTGCCGGCAAGCCGGTTTGGGTCATTGGCCATCGCGGCGCTCTCCAGATTGTTAGGGGATCAGGCGTTGCGGAACTGCAGCAGCACCGCGAAGGTGCGCAGCTGGCCGATCAACACGGCTGGCAGTAGGACGTTGACGCGGTTGGGGTTGGTCGCGTCCTTCTCGACGACCAAGCCAGCGGCGAACTCGGCCGATTTCTGGACGTAACCCTGGTCTTCGAGGTCCCGATACAACGCGATGATATCGGCGCGGATCGTCGACGGCATGACGACGTTCGAATTCGGCTTCACGCGCGTGCCATCGGCCGCGAGCTTCACGCGCGAATATTTGGCGGTGACCATCGCCGACAGCGACCGCAGCACGAACACGATCAGGAACAGCGTCTCGATCTCGAGATAGCTATTGTCGGGCTGGCCAGCCGCATTGGTGACATAGGTCGTCACCATATTTTCGATGACGAGATTTCCCGATGCATCGACCGTCCAAGTCGAGCAGCCACCATAGAGCAATGTGTTGTTGCGCGTGGTCAGGCTCCAGCGCGACGCAAGGGGCGGTGCCAGCACATTCGGAACGGTCAGATATTGCAACGGCACGCCGGGATCCGCGCGCAAGCTGACCGCCGAGACAGCCGCGAAAGCCGCCGCCCATTTCCATGTCGGCGTCGGGGAATCGTTGAACGGAATGCACGTGATTTGCTGGTTGTTGAGCGTGGTGGCGAACGCTGCGTTGGCACCAGCCGTGCCACGCTTCGCGATGAAACAATGACCGTAGACCTGGCTCGACCAGGACCACCGGCCGGTCGCGTCGTTCAGCAGCGCGGCGATCGCCGCCAGCGAGACGGTGTCGGTCAACGAGCAGACGATGAAATCGAACGATGTGTCGAGCAGGTTCGACAACGCGGTCGTCAGCACGGGGTTGGATGCACCGTTCGCCATGGGGGTCACCGAGGCGGCTAGCCCAGCCGGCATCGCTTCCTGACTGGCGGGGCCCTTAAATGCGAAGCGGATGTCGATATCATTTCCGCATTCGCCGCCGTTGCGGGCGGTCAGGTTGACCTTGCTGGCGACGGTTACATCGACGACTGCGGTCACCGGGAGGCCGGACGTCGCATTGATCGCTGCCGCGACCGTGGTTGCCACTTGCGCCGCAGTTTGCCCGCTTGCGATGATCGGGGAAACGGTGCGACCCGCGATGTAAAGCGGCAGAGTGCCGATCGCCGTCGTCGGGCCGGTGAACGTGATGGCCCCGGTCGCCTGAACTGCGGCGACATCGTCGATCAGCGGGAGGACCCACATCTCACCGCTCGGATCGCCATCGCGATAAGCGTCGATCATGCCCGCCAGAATGGACCCTGGTCCTGCAGCGGTGCGGCCGTCGGACTGCGATGAGCAAATCGCGGGCACATTGGCGGTGAAGGTGCCGCTGGGCAGTTTTTGGCCGATCAACAGGGCGCGCTGCGTCTGCGCCGAAGTGTTGGCCTTGGAATTGTCGAGCTCGGCGTAGAAGAGCGGGACGCGCAGGTTCGACGGGATATTTTTGAACGGGATCGGCATGGTTCAAGCCTCCTGGTCGGGTGCGGTGCGCGGGGATGCGCCCTTCGGCGCAGGCGGGGCCTCGACCGGGGCAGCGGCAACATCGCCGTCCGCCAACAGGCGCGCCCAGACCAGGTCCGTGGGATCGATGTCGATCCCATCGGAGTCGACCGGACGACGCGTCGCGGGGTCCCGGACCAGACGGCCCGGCACGGAGACAATTTTCATAGGAATTTCCTCAGCGCGTAAGATCGGCGGTGAAGCCGGTTGGCGGGAATGCGGGCCAGCGGCCGTCAATTTCATTGAGATCGTCGCTCTCGGTCGGCGCGAAGTCTTCCGGCCCTTGGTAAAACTCCAGCGCGAGGTCGCACTGAATACCCGCCAGATGCGTCTCGCCATCGGAGTTGTACGAGAGCTGGCTGTCAATCGAAGCGATCTGCGAGATCTTGGTCGTGAGCAGATAGCTACCCACGATCGCTACCTCCGCCTCACGCTGCATACGCCACAGTTCGGCTTCGGCCTCCGCTGCGCCAGCGTCACCCACCGCCGCAATCGCCGAGACTTCTCCGATCAAGCGGATCGTCGTGGTGACAGTGAAGGCGGGGCCGCCGCCACGGCCGAGCGATTGCTTGGTCTCCCGTACGACCCGCGCGCGCCAGTTGGGATACTGGTCGTTCTGCGTCGGACGGTCGCCTGGTCGGTATACTCGGCTCCCGGCGACGGTCGCGCCATCGACCCGGAGGGCCGCAACAACGAGATCAAGCAGTTCAGCCGACGTAGTCACGGAATTGGGCCCATCAGGATGAGCTTGGCGTGCCCATGTCCGTCCGGGCGCACATCCTTGACGATGAAGGTCCCTGGCACCGACGGGACGAAAACCCTGTCGTCCTGCAGAGGCTCACGTCGCAGGAATAGGGAAGTTCTCACGCCAAGGCACGGCTTGCGCGTTGTGACCTCGGATCCTTCGCCATCAATGGTGATGTCGGCATAGGCGCGATCAAACACCGCATCGGGAAGTTGAAAGGGTGCGAGGCCGAGCGGCGTGTAGGTCGGCCACGAAGCACGATCGACTGGGACGCCTTCTCCAAAGATCCCCATTACGGGCCCGAGGATCATGGCGTCCCAGTCGATCGCCATCGATCAGGCACCCTGGCGTCCGGTCCGCAGCACCTCGGGACGCTTGCAGATGAACAGCGGATATTCGTACGCTTCCATCCGCCACCAGGCATTGCGGTCGCGATCGAAGATCGGAACGACGTAGCGTTCCTTGCCCGGGGTGTTGATCCAGTCGAAGGATTCGCCCGGTGCCATCGCCTTTTCGAAGATACCCAAGGCATTCTTGGGGAAGAATTTCACCTTATCGTTGGGGATCTTGATCGAGCTGTTATCGTCCGACCCACGATAATTGACCCAATCAACGCCGGCGAAGTTGAAATGCTTGAAGGCTCCGCCGACGCGCAGCTCGGATGCATCACTCCAGTTCTTGAACGTCTTTTCGACGTCCACATGGGTGATGAATTTATCGTAGAAGGAATCGCCACACAGTCCGACGACGCTGGTCTGGGTGGTGAAGCAACCCTGAGCGGACCGGGCCATGTCGCGCGTCATCGCGTTGATGATCGGGCGCAACGACGATTCGATGTTCGCATCGAGGTTGAAGCCGACTTCCGCCGGCGCGACGAACTCGAATTCGTCGAACCAATTGTACCAGACGCTGCCATCTGCATCGAGCAACACGCCCTGCACGGCAGCCAGACGCTGATATTCTTCGGTATAGTCGAGATGCGTCAGAATGCCGGTCGGTCCACCGAGGCGGCGCGCGACCTCGGTCTGGACCTGCATCAACACTGTCTCTTCGCCGAACTCGCGGATATTCTGCAGCTCATGGCTGTGAATGGTGTCGCCCTTGAAGATCCGCGGCACGTCGAAATAGCGCATCTTGCGCCGCTCGGTCGTGCGCTCGGAATTTGTCGGTTCGCCGCGCTGACTCATCGGCACGATGCTGAGCACGCCATTGCGTTCCTCGACGGCGAGCGCCGTCGTGCGGATCGGGTTCGGCGTGAACAGATCCATGTCGTTCAGGGTCTGCGGCAGATGGGGAATACGCTCGACCTGGCTGGTCATCGCGACTTCCGAAAAGGCGTCGTTGCGGAAAATGTTGATCATGGACATGGCGGAAAGGCTCCATCGATGGGGGCTGCGCCGGGGATGGGCCGCAACCGGGTCCGCCCCGGGCAGCGCGAAGCCACCCAGGGACAGGCATTTTTCGGAAGGGATGACGCGGCTCGGCCGCGCCGGATCAGATGCTGAGGATGCCCTGCTTGGTCAGCTGGGCGAGCGCTGCGGTACGCTGCGAAAGGGTGGTGACATTTGCGCCCCAGGTCAGTTCAGCTGCCTGGACCTTCATCGGGCCCCGCACGTTCGCGACGGCGCGCCGATCCGCCGAGGTTGCGTCGCGGTAGCCGCTCCAAAGCACCGCGCCGGCATATTGCAGCCCGGTGACCGAGGTCGGATCATAGGGGAAATATTTGGTCGCCCCGGTGACCGAAATGGTGAGGCTGTCACCGCTGACGAAATCCGTCGTGCCATCGGCAAGGGTGAAGCCAAGGCCGCCGCCGCTGAACGCGGATGCCACGTTGCCGTGGCCGATTTCGACGCCGGTCGGATCCTCGACGATGAAGGTACCGGCATTTGCATTGGGTTCGACGAAGAACAGCTTGTAATCGCCGACCTTGGCCGCGCCGGACACGGTGATCGCGCCGATCGCGCCGTTGCCGACGTTGGTGCCGAGCGCCGTCGCGGCAGCCGCGCCGCCGGTCAGCTGCGCCGCGAGCACGAGACCGGCGAGGCAAAGCCCAGCGCCAGAGCCGAGTACGATAGATTCACGGGTGAGCATGCCGTCGCTGGGATCCCAGACGACGAAGCCGCCTTCGCGGCGCATTTCGGTAAGCGGGGTGATCGTGGGAGTGCCCATGGGGGGCTCCTTTCGGAATAAGGGGGGATGTTGGGGGCCGGGTGGCGGTACGTCGGATCAGCGGGGGATGGACTTGATACCGGCACGCTGGAACGCGGCGTCCCAGCTGTGGCTGACTGCCTTCGGCCCGGTCGGGCCATGGCTATCGCTGCCGAGCTGGACGTTGCGGCTGGAGCGGTCCTGGCGCGCATGGCGATTGCCGCCGGCATCGTCGCGATCGTCGCGCTGGCGGCCACCCTGGCCTTTGAGGACCGTGATGGCCTCGAGGCGGGTCATCCGCGTCTCGCAGGCGAGCGACACGGCCAACGGGAGATTGTTTGCTGCCGCAGCGTGACCGAGAATGGCCCCGATGCGCGCCTGCTCGCGGCGCCGGGCGGAAGCCTTGGCGCTGCGCCCGTTCATCTCTTCCTTGTCGTCGTCCTCATCGGAATCGTCGTCTTCGTCCGATGCGCGCGAGCGCTTGCCCTTGGGTTCGTCCTTATCGCCATCGTCGTCGCCATCGTCCGCACGGGAGCGTTTGCCCTTGGGCTCGTCCCCATCGTCGTCCTCGTCCGACGCGCGCGAGCGCTTTCCCTTCGGTTCGTCATCCTGCTGCTCGTCATCGGACGCACGCGAGCGCTTGCCCTTGGGCTCGTCCTGATCGTCGGCGTCATCCGCAGCGCGCGATCGCTTGCCCTTCGGCTCATCGTCCTGTTGATCGTCCTCGGCAGCGCCGCGGACTTTGCGGGAGAGACCGGTCAAATGCGCGAATCGGCTCGCGCCGGCCGACAGACGGCTGGTGTTCATGATATCACTCCTGTTGGCGCTAAGCCTGGCAGCCGGGCCCGGGCGGCCCGGCCGGGTTAATTCAGCTGCTTCAGCAGCGCCCGGAATGCTTCGTCGGGCGCGGCGACCGCGTCGGCGAAACCGATGTCGACCCCTTTGCCGCCGAGAAACGTCCCGGCCTGGGTGCGGGTCACATCCTTGATCGCGAGGCCACGGTTGCGGGCGACCGTCGCGTCAAACAATTGGCCGACTGCGTCGATATCGGCCTGCATGTGCTCGAGCGCATCTTCGCTCAGGTCGAACATCTCATTGCCTTCGCCCTTGAAGGCACCCTTGGTGACCAGTGTCGGCGTGATGCCGCTCTTCGCCAGCCAGCCGGCAATGCTCAAATGCAGGTAGATCACACCCACCGAGCCCGTGCCGCCGGTGCGCGGAACCCACACGCGACCTGGATCGACCGCCGATGCGATCGCATAGGCTGCAGAATATGCGCTCTCACCGAGGATGGCGGCGATCGGCTTGCTACCCCGCGCGCGGTAGATGGTGTCGACGAGATCGAAGCAGCCGGCGACCTCGCCACCCGGGCTATCGAGATCGAACGCGATGGCATCGACATTGGGATCGGCGAGCGCGCGCATGAACTGCAGGCGCATGCGATCATATCCGGACATGCCGAACAGGTCGCCATAGGACCACAGCCAGCCGAGCCGCTGGATCAGGACGCCGCGGATCGGGATGATCGCGACGCCGCAAACGATATCGTAAGGGCGCGCGCGATCCTCGGTTTCGAGATCTTCGCTAATCCCAAAGGCCGAGCCTGGAACACTTGCTTCGATGCGATCGCTAGCCCGCACGAGCAGGTCGACGGCAATCGTCGACGCCGCAGGCAGGAGCGCAGCGCAGTTGTTGAAAAGGCGCGTGACCAGGTGACGCGGAAGGGCCGTCACTTGCTCTTTCCCCGGCCAATAACAGCCTTGGGGGCAGGTTCCATGCCGATCAGGTCGATTGCTTCCGCCGGCATCATGGCCGAACCGTCAGCGGTGTGATCAATCACACCGACGATGGTTGTGAAATGGGCCTCGATGCTCGCCTCGATCTCCGCTGGCGACTCCGCGACGCGCAAGCTCTCACCGCCGATCAGGCGAACGCGCGCTCCGTCTTCTGCGTGATCGAGATAGGCGATCGCCGAGGTCGACAGCCGCAAAGTGCGCCCATCGCCACTATGCGTGACATCGATAAACATCAGGCTTGCTCCGGTGATTGCGGTGCCGAGATCTGGGTCGCGGTGTATTCGTTGCCGAACCATTGCGGCCGCGGTAGACCGAGCTTGACCATGCGATGGTATTCGATGGCGCGCTGCTCGAGGTTCTCTTCCCAATCCATGCCCTGCTTCGCGCATTCCTCTTCCATGGTGGAGAGGCCGGCATCGAGGCCGAGCACGACGCCCTGACGCTCGGCGACGGGGTCAACCCAACCACGCGCGGAACCGAGCCAACGCCCACGCGCATAGGCGGTGCGCATTTCGAGATAGGATGGTGCGTTTCGCGGCAGCGGGAGCTCACCGCGCTCGAACGGCTCCTCGAGCCAGGTGGCGAGTACCGGGGTGGCGGTGTTCTGGTCGAACTCGTCGCAGCGACGATTGTAGGTCTTCTCCGCCTTGACGATACCGGCGCGCGCCGACGACCAGCTCGAGTCCGAATAATCGTTGTGCACTTCCTCGCCGGACACGCCAATCGCGACCGAGACGCCGCGCAGCATTTCGTGCGCGAAGGGCTTGATATCGGTCTGGCCGCCGCCCGGCGCGACCGACTTGATATCCTCGCCGGGCGCGAGGGTCGCGAAGCGCGCGCCGGTGACGCTGACGTCGCGATCCGAATGGAAGTCGGAGCGCATGTCCTGGTACCAGCCGAACGCCTTCTCGTCCTGATCCTCGTCATCGAGCGCCTGGCGCACCATTTCGAAATCATAAGGCGAGGTGACGAACAGCCCGAACGCGGCCGCGACGGTTTCGGCCTGCAGCTTTACCCCGTAGAGGCGCGACAGCATCTTGAGCGAGCCGATGACCGGCGCGAAAACCGACACGCCGCGGTTCTGCGAGACGCGGTCGGCATCGTAATCGTGATAGACGCGACGCCAGCCGTCCGGGTCCTCGCGTTCGACGCGATCCCACTGCATGCTCTCCACCGAATTGTACCAGTCGAACTGGTGGGCACGGCGGATATGATAGGCGATCGCCACCTGATCATCGTCGATCTCGACACCGCCGCGGATATAGCGCGTGTCGGGCCCCATATTGGGGTTCGACAACCGATCGGGATCGATCCCTTCGAAGCAGGTAGCGTAGGTCGCGGTACCGCGGCCGATCCGGTCCGGTCGCCACTGTGCGACGATCAACGACTCGCCGTCGACCAGTTTGTGACCGAGCGCGAGGCGAAACTGCTGCGAGATCGTGAGCCGACGATTGACGTCGTTATAGTGGCCGAGATCCTCGGAATAGGTGCGCCATTTCGCCTCGAGCACCTGGCGATACTCGTTGGCCCAAACCGCGTCGAACCCCTTCGCGTGGAGCCGGAGCGCGCGATAATCGGGCTTAGAAACGAAGCGATATTGCGCGCCGATCGTCGAATCGAGGATGCCGCTGATCGCGCCGTTGGCCCATGGATCATTGCGGCGCAGATCACGCGCCTTCGCGGCCATCCGGTCGCGATAGAGGTTGATCTCGGTATCCGGCGAGCGGACTTGCGGAAACCAGTCGCCTTGATCCTGCGACTGAAAATTGACCGCGTCGTAAGGGAAGAAATTGCCCGCGCCACCGCCACCGAGCGACCCGCGCATCCGGCTGCTGCCGCGCTGGGCATCCTCGCGGATCCGCGCGATCGTCGCGGATGGGATAGGCTGGCCACGGTTGTCGACCAGAGCGGGTGGCGACGCCATCAGAAGCGGACGCCAATCGCACGACGTGGCGACGGGATGATACCCAGTTGCGCTTGAATCTGCCGGATTGCCATCGCCAGTTGGCCGATCGTCGCAACCGTATATTTCACGCTCTTCGCGCCGTCGCCCTGAGCATAGGATGCGCTCTCGACCTTGCGGCCGGAGCTCAGGTCCAGATAGTCCTGCTGCATCAAACTCAGCTGCTGGCGGAGGACAGAGGTATCCATGCCCGCCAGAATGCTGAGGCTGGGATCGAAACGAGCCATATAGATCCCTTCAGGCAAGGCGACGGCCGCCGCCGGTGCGGCGCGCGGTCATTTTTGCAGGCGGCAAGGCGGGCGTCGGCGCAGTGCCGGTTTCCGGTGTTGCCGGTGCAGGCTGTGGTGGGGCCGGAGCTGGCTGTTCGGGCTCGAACGTCATGACGGCGCCGACCCTTTCCGCTTCGCGGTTGAGCTTGAGGCCGCGGTGCATCAGGCCATGGAGCGCGGCATAGGCATAGACGCGACAGTCGCTTGCCTCGTTGGCGCGACCACCGGGCAATTCCCAGACGCGATATTTCTGGCCGCCGAGCTCTCTGACGACAATGACCTCGGCAGTCAGCTGGGCGAAGTAGCCAACGTCACGGTCGACGTTGAAGTGCATATATCCGGGCCCCGGCCCAGTACGTCCGAGATAGGACCGGATCACATCCTTTGCGGCATTGACGCCCAGGATCACCGGTCGAAATGACTTCTTCGAGCGCGAACTCGGCCGCTTGGTCGGCCAGATCGGGTTGCGCTGACCAGTTCGCGCACTCTCGCCTCTGATCGCCCAGATATAGCGCGAGAGATTGGCCTTGGAGAAGGTATAGACTGCGTTCGTGTGATGGCCGCCGGAATCATGACATGCGGCGCTGATTTTGAATGGGCGGCCGTCGGCGCGGTGCCATATCCGTCTCAGATAGGCATCGAGCTGCGCCTGCACCTTGGGATCGTCGAATTCGCCCTCAATCACCTCATATGCGATCGACCAACTCTCTTCGTCGCGGCCCCAGCCAACGATTTCGATCTCGATCCGGTAATCCTGCGTATCGATGCCGGCGGTGAGAATGGCGACGCCATCTGGGATCTCGGCTTCCCAAACCTCACGCCGGGCGAGGAGCGAATCCGGATCGAGGATCTTGCCGGTATTTTTGCGGTAGGTGCGCGCGAGCTGGGTATTGTAGAAAGTGAGCTTGCCGTCCTCATCGGTTGCGGCAAGCCATTTCGCCGCCAGTTCGGGCGGCGCATCATTGGCCCAAGGGCTGTATTCCTTCCCCGCCTGGAAACCGGCATGTTTGTTCGGTACGGCCCATGTGCCGCAGCAGCTGCACTTCGCCCGGTAGACGGCCCAGCGATTGCTGGCCCACCAATCCCAGACCTTGTCGACCGCGCGCGGATCGATCTCGGCTTTCCACTCTGCCGCATATCGCTCGAGCGGATCCTGCCGGATGCCGCAGCATTCGAACGTGCGCGTTTGGTGCCACCGGATCGTCTCCAGGGCGCGGAGGCGTTGCCCCTCCGACCAGGCAGTGCCGCACGCCTCGCAATAGATCCGCGCCGTATCGGGGCGATGAGTCTTGCCGTCCGACCCATGCTCCCAATCGATATGGTTGAAGAACTCCGGAAATTGACGGTGATGACATTCCGGGCAAGCGACCGACGCACGCCGCTGGTCCGATTCCGCAAGCCGAGCCTCGATCTTGCTCTCACCGGTGATGGTGGGAGAACAGACCGCGACATCAAGCGAATTCGATTCGAACGTTGCGAGCCGTTCGGCACCGATCAGGAGGGGATTGCCCTCCTTCAGCGGCAAATATTTGTCGACCTCATCGAACAGGATGATCCTGATCGGACGGCGTGCCAGATTGTCCGGGCTGCCAGCGCCGACGATCCCAAGAAACCCGCCGGGGAACGCTTTATAGTCGATCGTGTCGCCGGCATCGCGCGTCTTCGACGTCCCGATCAGCCCGCGGAGGACCGGCGTCGCTTTGATGAAGGGCGCCAGGCGCTCCTTAGAGAACTGGAGCGCCGCCGTATCCTTGGGCTGCACGATCAGCATCGGACAGGGATCGAGATGGGCGTGATAGCCCATGATGTTCTCGATCAACGTCGACTTGAGCAGCTGCGTCGCGACCTGCGCGGTGATCTTGCGAACGCCCGGCTCGGTAACGGCGAGCATGGGGCCGCGGGCGATCTCGACGCGGGCGGTGCGGTATTTGCCGGAGGTGCTGCCGGCCTCCTTTGCCAGCACACGATATCGGTCAGCCCATTCCGGAAGGCTGATACGGGGTGGAGGGGTCCAGCCGCGGCGCGCTGCGCGCCGCAGCAGGTCAGTCTTCGTCGGCGGCGATGAAATCGAGGTCGGGCTCGCCGAGCTCGTCGAGCTGCTGGTGGACATAGGGCTTCAGCGCCTCCGCCAGCTTCGCTCCGTCGATGTCGAGATCGGCAGCGAGCAGCGGAGCAAAGCGGCCAGGCCAGGCCATCCAGGCATCACGAGCCGCGCGGCGATCGTCGAAGATCACCATCTGCGCATGCTCGATCTCGATGAGCTTTCCGGCCTCCTTCTTGGCGACCAGCAGATGTTTCAGCGCGAGCGCATTTTCCTTGATCGCTGCCGCTTCGACCTTCGATCGGAACTTGCCCTCGAGCAGCTGCTCGATGAAGCCGCCGGCAATCTCCTCGTCGATGTCGCCATCGGCTGCGGCATCCTCGAAGTCAGCGACAACCTCGTCGAGGATGGCGGCAACCTCAGGCGCAACCGTTGCGCGGTTGCGGGTCTTGGTTGCGGGGGCCGGTTGCGCCCTACCCGCTTCGATCTTGAAGCGGCCCAAGCCTGCATCGCGCATCCGCTGGTCAGAGGCATCGACGTCGATTAGTTCGCCGGAAAACTGCAGAACTCCGGCCTTTTTCCACTTTGCCGCGGCCTGACGGGTCGCGCCGTGCGTCTTAGCAAATGCGGTGAGAGATAAGAGCGGCATCGATCCCCTCCCCCGCAACCGGTTGCCCCCCGCAACCAACTTTTCGAACCGTCAGCTGGGCAAGCATCGCGGTGCGCAATTACCCTCGATGCAGAAGGGGCCCGGAAGGACCCAAAAAGCCCCCGGGGGGGCGTCAGGGACAGGCGGCGGCTGCGCGGCGGGCGGCGCGCGCCCGGCCACGCTGACGGCGGGCGGCGCGACGGCTGAGACGGCGCGCTTCCCAGAGACCGGTCGTCGGATCGACCAAGATCGAGGTCCATCCCGAAATTCGGAGTGGGCCCAACGAACTCCAGCCGATCACCTCAACTTCGAAGCGATCGGTCGCGATGTCTATGCCGCACACGATCATATGTCACCTCGTGGTTGCGAAGGCGCGCTTTAGCGCAGCGTCGAACTCGCGCGCGGCATTGGCCTTCAGGTAGGCCGTTGCCCGGCCGAAGAAGTCGAAGCGCTTGCGGACTGGCGTCGTGTCTTCGAACTGGATCAGCAGTTTCAATCCGGTTCGGGCTTTGCCGCCTTTGTTGCCGACGCGCCGTGCTGCGGATGTCGGCCGCTGCCAGACACCGTTGACGACCTTGCCATTCCGCGTCGTCACCTTACCGATGAAAACGCCGGGCTTTCCCTTGAGCGAGGCCAGCTTCCCTTTGGCCAGATTGCCATATTGGTTCAGCGTGATCTCGCGCGGCGCTAGCATCCCACGCTTCGTTCCGAGCGATCGATTGCCGCCTACAACATAAGGCTCGAGATATTCGGCCTGGATGTCCTTCGCCGCGACCCGCGCGATCGGGCGCGATTTCGTGGCGACCTCGATTCGAAACGCATTCTGCGTGAACGGCGTTGGGGTGTCGAAGGTGTCCGACACCTCGTCCTTTTCTTGCGCGACGACGCCCTTTGCGAGGGCGTTCAGCGCGAGCGACGTCGCGAACGGCACCTGTTTCGCGCTGAGCCCGATGAACGCACGCTGGAGCGGCTTCAGGTTGGCGCGGATGTCGATCGAAGTCACGCGGCGGCGAGATCGATCGTGACGGCCGACCACGCCGCATCCGGCGCCGGTCGCTGATAGAAACGAACATACGTGCGCGAGCCGATCACGCGGATGGAATCACGGATCGCGTCCATCGCGCGCACCCAGCGCTCATCCGCAATCTCGACGCGCAACAGCATGAATAGCTCGGCGCGGTTGATCTTGCCTTCCTTATCGACCTGGAACACTCGGTTGACGAGTGCCTGCAGTTCGACCGCGCTGCCGACCGCCCAATCCGTGAGACAGGCGTCGATCAGGCCTTTTGCCGCCTGCAATTCCGGGCCGAATTCGAGCAGATCTGCGACCTGAACCTGTACCTTCATGCAGCCGTCGAACGACATCAGCGTGATGTTGCCCTTTTTGCCGCCAACGGTGCCGCCGTAATTTTGCGCGATCAGAGCCTGCAGCGCACCGACGCGCTCGAACGTTTCGCTCTTGAACGCGGCGATCGTCGCCGACAGCGCTCGCGCCTGGTCAAGGATCCCGCGCACCGTCTCGTCCATCAGCAGATCTGCGGCCTTCACCGAAGCTAGCGGCACAAGACTGCCTTTTGCGTCGCGGATGTAAGGTGTGCCAGCAACGTCGATCATCGCAGGGTGGGCAGCTTCGACCATCGATCCAGCTCCATCCTGCTCGTAAAAACCATCCAGCAGCGCATCGGCCACAAGCTGCGGAAGATCGTTTAGGTGCTCGGCATTGCGCTGATTGCCGCTGAGCATGTCCCGAACGGCTAGTCGGTCAAGAGCCCCCGCGAAAACGACCACTTCGAAGGCCGCTGCTCGACGAAGCTGCTTTCTCAACGAGCCCTGACTGTCGGTGAGGGTGACAATGCCAGCGCGGCGCAATTCCGCTGCGGCGATCACACAGCTCAAACCGTCGCCTATGACTGCGGCCTCGCCCTCACGAAATGCTCTGCTCTCAGGAAAGGGCATCCCAGAGGTATAGGCCAGCCCAGCACACCCGGAAACCCTGCAGTGAATAAGTGCCGGGCTTGTTGCTCGAGCCGAACCCGCCCGGCCTGGGCTAGTCGCGACCCGTGTGCCTATCGTGCGGCGAGACTTGACCTCGAGCGGTGCGCACTGCACCTCGGTCGCCTCAACCCTCCGCGTGATCGGCACCTGCCTTGAAATCGTCGTGGCGAAGGCGGAGACCCCCTCCGCCCCGGTCAAGATATCTGGCGGAAAACCGTGGCTGCACGGCCGCGAACCGATGGCGATGCCCCGGCGGTGCCCGCAGGCAGTGTGCCTTGCACAGTCGCGGTCGGCGAGACTTCCTGCCGGGTTCGGCTCCCGACCAGGAGAGATGCCAGCTGGCGATTCACGCGAAGCCGCGCGCTGTGTTAGGCGTCAGCAGCCCATCGATGACGCTGTTCACGCTGACATCGATATTCACTCGCGCTGCGGCGACGCTCGCGGTCGTGAGCTCGCGTTCGATCGCCACCAGGCTCGCCTTCGAAATCACCGCTTCCTCGCCGGGCATGGTCGCGATGAAATCACGCAGGATCGCGAGCGTGGTCATCGGCGGTCTCCACGAAAGGGGGCGACAATCGCGCGGGCAAGCTGCTGTGCTCGCTCTTCGAGATCCTCGAAGGCCGTCTGGCCCGGGCGCCCCAGCCGCGCGTCATGCACCAGCCGATCCCAATCGGGCGTCAACCGCTCGAGCTGATCTGCGATGGACCCGCCAGGGGAAGAGCGGGACAGGCGCGGCTGGGGCATGGGGAAGCGCTCCAGATATGGAAAAGCCCACCGGCCTGGGGAAGGCGGTGGGCTTCAGGCGCAATTGTCGCGGGGTCGAAATAGTCCGTTACGTGGCCATTTTGGCAGGGGCGTTTTTGTGTACCCCCAAAAAATAACGATCAGCCGAGAATGCCGGCATGCGCGGCGATCAGCGTCGCAGCATCCACTTCCTTGGACACCGCCCCAAAGATGCGCGGCCACAGATCTAGCGCGTCGATCAGCAGCTGCTTCGCGCGGCGGTTGTGCATCCCATAACGCTGCGCGACCACCGTGTAGCCCACCGTCTCCCCGACGATCATGTCCAGCACCGCGGCGATCGGCCCCCTCACCTCGCGTCGCCAGCGCGAATAGGCCATTTCGCGCCGCACCGCGCCCAGCGCTTCGTAAAAGATCCCATCGCCGTTCCGGGTTTGGTCGACGCGCGTCTCGACGCTGGAGGTCTTGACGGTGACATCGGCACCCATCCGCTCGGCGACCGTGGCGATCTCGACGGCCGAGGCGAGCTGCTCGGCATCGATCGATCCCGATAGGTACAGCCGCGCCAACGCCCCGTCTTGGCGACGCGCATGGTGTTCGTGGGTTTCCGGGGTGCCATGCGCCTTGTGGTCCCAGCGCTCGTGCATTTCCGCTCGGGATTTCCGCAATGCCCGCTCTGCTACCGCACGATCGGGATGTTTCTCCGCCCAGCGGCGCCGGTTGAGCGCGATGTCGTCGGCAATGCTTTTCTCGAGCTGGCTGGGCTTGCGCTTCTTCGGGGCCTTGGTGGACCAGCCCACCCCCCTCACCTCGGGTTTTGGCGATGCCGCTGCAGCTGCAGCGCGTTCAGCGAGTGCCTGTTTGCGGTGGCGCGCGATGATCGCGCGCATCACCTTCGCCTCGGCTGGATTGCTGTCCGACATTTCGCTGACCCCCGTCGTCTGTCACGGGTATCTGCTCAAGTTCGGGCACGCGCGGCAGTGGCGGAAATGTGCTGGCCGTTGACCGCTGGAACACCTGACCATCGGGGTTCACCGTCCACCCGGCGGCGCGCAGCGCGAGGATCGCATCGCCTTCGCTGACTTGCTGCTCGAGCCCCGGAAACGACATCCGCCGCCGATCACCCGACTCGCGCAGGATCTCCCCTTCGGCGGTCAGCGTGCGCACCATGTCTCGCGCACGAGAGCGGTTGATGCCGACCGCATTGCCGATCTCGCCATAGCTGGGCGATCGGCCCCAGCGTAGGAAATATGCCTTGGCGAAATCCAGCACCTGCAGCTTCGTGCTCACCATGCTCGGCGATCGGCGATATTGCGCCACCATAGATTTGCTTACGCCCGCGCTCCCGAGGTGGAACATAGCGGGAATTGATCACGCGGACCATAGCGGGCGTCAATTTGGCGCAGTTGCCGCCGCGTTTGTTTCCAAATCGTCGAGTATCGCCGCGTTGTGGTCGATCCTGTCGGCGATCGCGTCTGCATTTTGCATGATGGCCGCACGGGTGGAATGGTCACCATTCGTGGCGAACACATAGACGATCGTAAAGAAGATGATGAGGCCCAGCGCCCCGAGCCCAACGCCGATAGCGGGGTCGATACTGCCTTGGTCACCGGGCGGGTTAGGCGCAGGCGGCAAATCCAAAGAGTTCTCGACTGAGCGAGCTTCGGTGACGACGTCCGGCGTCGCGAGCGTCTGGATCGCCTCCGGCCGGGCCACCTTCTCGATGATCACGCCCGCCGATCCGACGATTATGCCGATCACCGCGATTGCGCAGCCCCCAATAAACACCAACAACTGTGTCTGGAGCTTCCCGAGATTATAAACCTCAGACGCGTGTGAAACGCCGAACAGTTCGGTTGCGGGAACCTCTGTCGGGACCGATGTCGATAGGAATAGCGAGCCGATTGCGACCAACGCGCCGATCGCGGCGAGGATGAAACCAAACGCTTTCATCGCGTCAGTTCCGGGGTGATCTTCGGCGCGACCCGAAAATTCGCGATAATTCGAACACGGCCAATCGAGGCAACGCACCAAATTCCCGTCGTCTTGCCATCTTGCTCGAAAAGGCGGCAATGACCGGCTGTTGCCGCCGTAGGGTTTCCGGGGGAGAGGTAGACGCGGCGCACCGACATTTCTCCGTTGTCGCCGATCGGGCCTGCGAAGCCGACCGGAGCGCCGGAGCCCTTTTTCGCGAATTGCACCAATACGCTGTCCTGACCGGAGGGCAACAAGACCACAGTATCGCATTCCAGGCGGCGATCTTCAGGGCCGGGCTTCCCCAACCGTGGTGGATAAGAGCATTTTCCATCCAGCACCTCTAAGCCGTCGTCTGCCACCTGCGCAGCGCATAGCGGCGCGGGTGAGGCCAGCACGAGGCTCGTCATGCAGAGGATCGTCGCGATCGTGAACCTCATAGCCATCGCCCCCAATGCATATGAGTCGCGACCAAAAGGAGGTGCAGGATGCGAAAGCGGCCGATCAAATACCCGGCCAATAGCATGGCTACCATCAGCCACAGGCGCGATGGTGATCGAACACGGGCGGCAGCAGTGGTCTCCTCTGCGGGTTCAGCTTCATCGATCAGGGATAACGGCCCGACCTCGAGACCACGCGCCCACTCCAGAAGATCCAAAACCTCGCCGGTTTCTGCGTCACTGAGTTCCCGGATGCGATCGATGCGGAATGTGCGTTTCGCGTTGGCGGTGAGACAACGGGCCTCAAGATAGAGCACGTCCAATCGTCCGCCTGCGAAAGATCCAGCGATTAAGAACGGTACGATTGTACGCCTGCTCGCCTCCCCGTTCGCATCAACATAATCGATGATGACCTTGCGTTGGTTCAGAACCGGAGCCGATGCATCTCCCAGCCTCATCGATCGCTTTGAAGGATCACCACCTGCCCCCTTATTCGCGCTTCTAATTCAAGGAATTATTTCCGACAATTTGCGTGGCGCTCGTCAACGCCGACCTAACCTTCTACCGGCAACCATGTCGCTCGACCTGAAAGCCGTCGAAGTAGCCTCGACGGCCAGGCCGGGAGCAAGACCAATGACTGGAACCGTGTTTCGGGCATCGCCCGCGTGCGAACTGCGCTGTCCGCGCTGCGATGTGCAGTGCGCCGTCATCACCGCGGTGCGCGACCGGCGCTGGCGAGAGTTGCAGGCGATGCTGCTGGAGCCGCCGGCGTCTCATCGTCCGACGCGTGCAGCGGACCTTGCACTTGCGCGATCGCGGTGGGCCACAGCTCTGCAAGCTCACGAGCGAGCTCGGGCACGGGAGCCGTCAGATCAACAGCCCGCAGCAACCCCTCGATCATTTGCCCCAGCGCGTTCTCGCTGACGGGCGGACCGCGATAGCTGGTGGCGCGCGCGTGCAGGGTCGCTGGGCCGTCTCGCCCGGTGGGCACGCGCCGCGTGAGGCTGCGCGCGATCTGCGCGATCGCGCGGCGGTCTGCCGGGTCCATGTCCGCGACATCATCCAGTATCTCGCGCGTTTCGAAGTCGAGCGCGGGTTCTTGAGCTGCATCGCACTCCGGGTCGTCGATCTCGCCCGATAAATAGGCCGGCGTCGTTTTGAGTGCTCGAGCAATCTCGTGCAGCTTAGTCGTGGAGCGCTGCTCGCCTTTGACGAGTCCGTTGATGGTGCTTTGCGCGAGCTTCACACGACGCGCGAGCGCCGACTGCGACATCTGCACAGCTACCAAACGCTCTTCGATTCTGGCCCCGACAATCACGGCTCGAACCTAACGGAAAACCAATAGCGCAAGCATAAGCACTTTCCGATTGACCACCTATCGGAATACCGATAGTCAAACGCCATGGGTATCGAATCGACGATAGACACACCGCTCGCAGCTGCGGTCCGCGCCGTCGGAACGCAGACGGCATACGCCCGGTTGGTGAACCGTTCCCAGTCGTCGATCTACGAGCGTCTGCGCGATCTCAAGCCAGTGCACGCCGAGGACGTCCTCCTGGTCGAGCGCGAAACCGGCATCCCGAAAGAGGTGCTTCGTCCCGACATCTACCCCGACGACTCGGCTACCACCCGCGCCAGCCTGGAGCCCGCGCGGTGACTCGGGCAGTGCCATCCCTTTCCCTCTGCCGCCATTCGGGCGGCGAGCGTCGGCGGCGGGTGCGCTCCCGCCTGCCGTCGACGTCCCCCTTTTCCAGTTTCGGCCGCCGACGGGTCGGCCGGATCGCGTGCGCCCGGAACCTTTGCCCTGGGGTTCTGGTGTTTCGACTTGGCGCACGTGCCCCCAACCCGTCCTGTTCGCGTACCGGCACCGTCATCGGGTCCCTCTCCCCCATGACGGTGCCACCTCCTCTTTTTATAGGCGCTCGGCCGATATGGCTGCTGCAATCGGCCGCGCGGTTTTGCGCAGGCGCGGTGGTCGTATGACGATGGTACGGAATCCGCTCACCGTCGAAGACGGCCTGGGTAAGATGATCGTCGCGCTGGGCATGCCCGGCGCGATCAAGGCTACCGGACGGAAAGCATCCTACCTTCGCGCGCTGTCCAATCCGAACCGGCGCGAACAATTGACGGTCGTCGATATGGTGAAGCTCGAGCGAGCTCACGCGCGTGCTGGCCTTCCCGGCGCACCAATTTTTGAGATCGTCGCTTCCATCCTGCACCTGGCGAAGCCCGAACGCCTCAGTGAGGCCTACGCGATCAGCCGGTGCGCCATCGAAATTGCTCGCGAAGACTGCGAATCCCAAGTCGCGCTGATGGAGGCGGGCCTACCCGGTGCTGACGATCGCGCTCTGAAGAAAGCGCTGAAGGAAACCGTCGAATCGATCCAGGCGAAAAACCGCGCCGTCGCGGTGATCCAGTCGCTGATCGCGCACGAGCAGCAACCGCCATGATCCGCCCGGCCCGCCCCCGGGCTTGACCGAACCTGCATCGCCGAACCGTAGCCCCCTCGCCGCATCCGCTGGCGGGGTGGGAAAACTGCTGCCTGGACAATCCGCATGAGCAACCGCGCCGCCATCGTAAAGATCATGACCGAGCTCGACGCGATCCAGTTGGCGCTGCGGCCGGTCGAGCGGTCGGTCGCATCCTATACCGCTATGGGCAGGGTGCGGCGCGCGCGGCTCAACATCTCGCTTGCCAAGCTCGAACTGGCGCACGCGTTGCAATATCCGGTCGATCCGGTGATCGAAATCACCCTGGTCGAGCCCGCCCCGACAGACCGCACCGGCACCGCAGTGACCAACGTCATGACCGATGGTCTGTCGTCATGACCGGCACGATCACTCCCGGCGCATATCTCAAGCGCTGTCGCCAGCGCGCCGGTCTGAGCATCGCCGATGTCGCCGCGCGCGTCGCGACCGAACCGCAGACGTCCGAACATCAGCGTGGCAAATGGCTCGAGCTGATCGAAGCCGATGCCGCGCCCGCGAGCTTTCGCACCGTCGTCGCCCTGCGCCTCGCCTATCGCTTCGATCTGACCGTGCTCGCCCAGCTCGAGGCGATCGCCCAGGGTGCCGACATACTCGCGCCCTTCCTGTGTCGCATCTGCGCCTGCAGCAAAAACGATCGGTGCATGGATCCCAAGGGCGACGAATGCTGCTGGGTCGAGCCCGATCTGTGCTCGGCCTGCGCCACTCCGCCTGCGGCGAGCGTCGTCGAATGAGCGCCGACGGTCACCGCCGCCCCCGGCGCGCGCGCCTGGCGCGCCGCGCGATCGATCTCGCGATCGCCGCCGCCGGTTTCGGCGTCAGCGTGCTGCTGCTCAGCAAACCTTCCTTGGCGAAGGCGGCCTTGTGGCTCGCTTTGGTCGCGCTCGCGACCGCCTTCGCGATGATCCAGCGGGAGATGTCACGATGAAACTTGACCTTGCCGTCCGGCCCCGGCCGGAAATCACGCACCGCATGGATTGCGGATGCCCCAGTTGCCGCCCACCCAGCCCCAGCGATCCGCGTCGCGCGCTGCTACACCGCTTGCTGCACCGCGGCCCCGGCCTGTTCGCGCTCGGCATGGTGGCTGGGCTGCTGGCCGTCGCCGTCACCGGCAATCTGGGAGCGGCGCTGCGTGCGCTGTTCGGCTTGTGAGCGAGGCGACCATGGGTGTGACCGGCAACGCCCACGAACTGCTCGGCTGGATCGGCGGCCTCCTCAGCTTCGATCCGGAGCCGACCTATCGAGTGATCTCGGTCGATGCCGCAGCTGGCACCCAGACCATCGAACATTGCCAGACGAAGAACACATACGCCGTGACCGTCACCCAGCTGACAGGAGTCGAATGATGTCCGACGTCATTGCCGCGGACCAGCTCCGCTTGCTCATCGAACGGATCGAGCGCCTCGAGGAAGAGAAAAAGGGCATCGCTGACGACATCAAGGATGTCTACGGCGAGGCCAAATCGACCGGCTTCGACGTCAAGACGATGCGGGTGATCATCCGCCTGCGCAAGATGGAGAAACACCATCGCGACGAGGCCGAGGCGATGATCGAAACCTACAAATCCGTGTTGGGGCTGTAGCGATGGCCAAGCCCACGCTCCAGGAAATCGCCGCCATGCCCTACCCGGCGTCGCTGCAGGCATGCCGTCGCTATTACGATCGCCATTGGGCATTGTTCGATGATCGTGGCGAGCGCGAGATCGTCGTCACGATCGATTTTGAAGTCACCAGTGAGGATCAGCGTTCCTATGCGATCCTAGCATCGTCGGTTGAACAGGCGGAGTCCGAAGCGCGCGAGCTCTTGCACACAGAGGTGCACGGGATTTCGGACGTGCTGGAAGTCCGACTGACAGATCCGCATCACGATCGGTCCCATCCCGCCTTTTCGTTCGATCGGGTGCACTGATGGACGCGATCGATCTAAAACGGCAAAAGCTGATCGCAGCGACCGACTATGTCGGCAAGCTGACTCGGGCGGGCGTTCCCGCCGCAACGATCATCGACGGCCTCGTCGCCAACCACGGTGCCGCATACCGTACGCGCTATGACGGTAGCCGGCTGTCCTGCGCCGGCGTCGTGTCCACCTGCACCTTCAGCCCCGACAAGGGATTGCTCGAGAACTGGACCAAGACCGCGACCCTTCGGCTGATGGCCTCGGCGATGGTGTCGGCATGACCCCTTTCGCGAAATTGCTGGCCGAACTCGGCGTCCGCTTGCCCTTGCGCCTGTGCGACGAGGAAACCGGATCGGTACTCGACGCCGACGACATGGAAGTCTTCGTCGTCGATGCCAATCGTGACCTGAGCGATGAATCCGCGTCGGCGATCGCCGCACTGCTCGTTGAGGCGGTCAACGCGCGCACTACCGCCACGCACGATCTAGCGTCGACGCAGCTCGTAATGGCTTTGAAGCCCTTCGCCGCAGTCGCCGACGAATGGGATCGCTGGCAGGCAATGGGGAGCACGTCCGCTCCGCGCATGATCCAGTTGCGCTACGGTCGCACGTCAATCTTCCTCCTGGAATATCAAGCTGCCAGGACCGCAGTCTTAGCGGCTTCCATGGAAGTCAGGTACCGCCCGAATGATGCCGCATGACGTGCGACCGCGTCTCGCTCCCAGGCGGCGGGTCGGCGATCATCTGCTCGTCGCGCACCCGCCAGCGCTGCGCCTGCGGTCGCCCCGCCACCCTGCTGTGCGACTGGAAGGTCCCGACCAGGAAGAGCGGAACATGCGATGCGCCGGTCTGCGCCCGCTGCGCGTATCAGCCGGCGCCGGGAAAGGATCTTTGCCCGGAACATCGCGGCGCGTTCGAACACTGGCGCGCTGCCCGCGCGGCCGCGACCAGCGAGGTGTGCGCATGATCAGCTTTGGCGATCGGGGCTTCTGCACCGCCCGCTGCGGCACGCTCGATTGCGTGCAGAATTTCACGCCTGAGCGCGAAGCCGAGGCGCGCGCCTGGTGGGGTAACCGGCCCGGTCATCCGCCTGTGGATTTCCTCGATCTCGCCGCGCGCTGCACGCGCTGGCGCCCCGCGCCGCGCCCGCTGCGCATGTTTCCGATCTCTGGAGGCGAGGTGACCAACCTCGCCCCCGCCCCTGGCCGTCCAGCGGTGGCACCCGCTCGCTCGGTCCTAACCGAAGGAGCGTGCCCATGACCAGCACCCCGACCGAGTTTCCCGCGACGATCGCGTCCGCGCGGCCCCCGCAACTGCCGCCCGCGATCCTGCGCAAGGCGGTGACCTTCGATCAGCTCGAGATCAGCCGCTTCAACGTCCGCACCAATCGCACAGCGCAAATGACGATCGAGGCGCTCGGCCGCTCGATCCTCGCGCTCGGCCTGGTCAACGCGCTGAAGGTCCATCCGCTGAAGGGCGGCAAGGAACGCTATGGCGTGCATGCCGGCGGTCGCCGCTGCCGCGCGATCGGCGCGCTGATCAAAGCGGGCGCGCTCCCGGCCGACTGGCCGATCGACGTCGTCGTGCGCGACCAGCTGACCGAGGCGCAATTGCTCGAGGAAAGCCAGGCCGAGAACATGATGCGGCTCGATCTCGAAATGTATGAGATCGCCGAGGGCGTGGTGCGCTCGCATGTGGCGGGCGATTCGCTCGAGACGATCGCCGAGCGGCTCGGCCAGGAGCCGCGTTTCACCTATCGCGCCTATCGGCTGGGGATGCTCGCCCCGCCGATTTTCGATGCACTGAAGGCAGGCACGATTTCGCAGGCGCAGGCCGAAGCCTATGGCGCGACCGAGCAACAGACACTGCAGCTTGCCGCATTCAACGCGCTGCGCCTCCTGTCCCCGATCGAGCAAACGCCCGATCGCATCCGCGCCTGGCTCAAGATCGGCGATGCCGAGGCGGCGCGGCTGCTCCGCTTTGTCGGGCAGCAAACCTATCTCGATGCCGGTGGCGCGCTGGAACTCGACCTTTTCGACGATCCTGCCGACGCCGCACCGGCGCGCGCGCTGATCTGCCATCCCGATTTGCTGCGCCAGCTTGCCGATGCCGCGCTGGCCGGTGTGCGCGACGAGATCCGCCGCCGCGCCGCGCGGCCCGATCTGCGCTTCGTTCCACAACCGCCGCAGGCGAGCTTTGGCGGACCAGATCATTTCCTCAATATTCCGGAACTCGCGGTGGTGCTGGGCGAGGAAACCGAAATCACCCTGCCCGAGGGCGATGTCGTCGGTTACATCCAGATCGCCGCGAGTGGTGACCCCAAAATCAGTTTCTGGTGGGAAAGCACGAAGGCGAAGTACAGCACGCGCAAACCCGTCGACACCGCCGCGCCAGCCGCCAAGCCGCGCGCGATCGGCGCGGCCGTCAGCCAGGTCGCGGGCTTCGATGCGCGCCGCGCGGCCGATGCCGCGATCAAGCAAGAGGACGGCCTGACGCAAGACGGCGTCGATGTTTTCCGCGCGCTGCGTCGATCGATCCTGCGCGCCGCCCTGGTCGGCAATGCGCGCGACGGCGGCACCGTGGGCCGCGATTTCCTGGTCTGGTCGCAATTGCGCCAGATGATCACCCCGAACACGCCGGGCAACGCGATCGGCGTGTCCCGCCTAGCCCCGGCCTCGCCCGGGCCTGACAGCGCGCGCAGCCTGATCCAGGCCATGCCGGGCAGCCGGCTGTGGATGGACGCCATGCGCGACATGCACTTGTGCCCGGCCTTCAGCCGCGACGATCTCGTCGCCGCGTTCCAATCCTATCGCGAACAGGACAAGGATTTCAAAACCCTCGCCGCGACGATCGTCGCGGGCCTCGCGATCGAACGGTCGCTCAATTACGGCGATTATAGCGTGCCGCTCCACGACGCGCTGGCCGACATGGTCGGCCTCGGCACCGATAAGGGCCTGCGCGATTTCTGGCAGCCGACCGTGGAGCTGCTCAATCTGCTCGACAAGGGACCGTGCCTCGCCATCGCCGAGCCGATGGTCGAGCGCGTGACCTTCGGCACCTGGGCGCGGATGAAGGGTAGCGAGATCTCGCGCCAGGTGCTGCAGGTCGTCACCGGACAACATCCCGCGACCCGCGCATCGATGGCGCAGGCTGCGGCGAACTGGGTGCATCCGTTGTTGCGCTTCCGCGGCAACGTGCCGGCCGAGGCGGCCGATGCCGACGACATGCTTCAGGCGGCTGAGTGATGCCCCGCGCGAAATCCCCCGCATGGACGAGCGAAGAGCGCGCGGTCCTGATCGAGCTCTATCCGGCGCTGGGCCTCAATGGCGTTGCCGATGCCCTGCCGGATCGGTCATGGCAGGCGATCTACGTCATGGCCAACAAGCTCGGCCTGCGCACCGTCTGCACCGCAAAAGCGCCCGAGCCCAAGCTGCAGGGCCAACGCCTGGAGGAAGCCATTCGGCTCCGCGAAGTCGAAGGCTGGTCCTTCGCCCGGATAGGCGCGCATATGGGGGTGGCCGAAGCTTCCGCCTGCAACGCGGTCCTGATCGCGCTGTGCCCGCGCAAGGGATTCCGGCCTGCAGAGCGCGATGCAACGGGTAGGCTCACGCCGGAGGGACTTGAGCGTCTGCGCTATGCGCTGCGCAAGGGCATGAAGGGCTTGGATATCCAACTTCGCCTTGGCGTCAGCGCCAGCTGCGTCGCCGAGCAGCGCCGCCGCTATCAGGCCGATCTGAAAGCGCGCGACAAAGCCCCCCTTCCTCCGCCGGGCGCGGGTGCAGCCTATTCGGGGGTGAAGGTGGCTGTCGCAAAAAAGCGGGAGGTCGAAGGCCTATTGCTCGAGGGCTTTGGCGCCAAGCGGGTAACCGCACAGACGGGCGTCAGCAACACCACCGTCGGCCGTATCCGCAATCGCCTGGTCAAGCGCCTGGCGCGCAAGGGCGAGTGCCTTCCCGGATGTGACCTCGCTGGTCGGCGTATCGGTGCCGCCAAGGCATCCACCAACTATATCCCGCCGGAATCGATCACCGCTTTGCGCGAACGGCTCCTTGCACGGGAGCCGGTAGCCCGGGCCGCGCGGGCGCTGGGGATTGGCGGTTGTTCCGCCTATCGCATCCGGAATCAGTTGGCCGCTGAGTTGGCGGCGCAGGGAGAAACACTTCCAGCCCCCAACCGTCTCGGGCGCAGCGCGGAAGCGCGCCGCCTGGCGCGCGAGGCCTCATGGCTTCCCGCTGGCATGTTGCGCCGGTTCCGGCAGCTGGCTGCAGAAATCGGACCAGACGCCGCCAAAGCACAGATCGTCGCGGAAATCGCAGCGGATAAGGCCGCCGCGATCGCCGCCCGGCAAGCCGAAGCTGCTCGCCCCAAGTCTTTCGAGGAGCAACTCGAACGGGTGCGCAATGGTGCCAAGATCATCACCATAACCCCATTACGACGTCCGGGGCCCATGATGACGCTCGGCGGCGTCGCGACGGGTGCCCTGTGATGCTCCCGGTTCATCGCACTGAGCGCCCGAGCGGACCCGAGCTGATCGCGGAAATCGAGGCTGCGGCTAGGCACCGTTGCGTCACAGCGCGCGCGCTCATCGCGCCGCTCTATCCTGACAACCCCTCCGCTGCCTTGAACACGATCAGAAAGGCGTCTCATCCAACCGAGCGAACCGTCGCGAAGGTTCGCGCCTTGATCGCAGGTGGACCGATCGCGCGCGAGCCAAGCCCGGCTACCGCTCCGAAGCGAACCCCTATCACCGAAGGGCAACGGCACGCGGCTGCGCGCTCCGCCGGCGGCATGAGAACCACTCTGGTGCAGTCCCTTGATCGGCCGCCGGCACCAAGGATGCCGACCATTCTTGGGGATCGCCGCCCGCCCGCCTGGTCCCGCGAAGCATGTCCCGTCTGTGCCACGCGCGGCGACCTTGGCTGCGCGCATCGACGCCCCTTCGAGGAGGTATGCGATGGCTTACGCTGAAAACACGACGGTGCCGACCGAGCGCTCGATCGCCGAGCCGATCGCCGCCGAATATGCGAGCGGCTGCGCCGACCAGCTTCTGATCTCCGGGCCCAACCAGACCACAATCAACCGAGCGGAGCGCATATGAGCTGGGATACCTTCGGATCGCCCTATGACCCCAATTACCGGGGAAAAGGCAAAATCAGCCGGCCGCAAGAAACCCGCCGCGCCGAACAGGAACAGCACCAGCTGCGCGGGTGCGGCGATCCCGCATGCCCGAGCTGTAACCCGGACACCGCATCGCGCTTCTCCAGCGCAGAACAGTCCGCTGCCTACCGCAGCCCGGATCCGGCACCGGCGCGTAATCGCAGCTTCTCTGTTTCTGTCGACGACAACGCCCGTGAGGCGATGCGGCGCATGAGCGACCGCTTGGTCAATAACATGTTGTTAGGTTACGACATCTCCAGCGGCGAGAGCAATCCGTCCTCGACGTCAGCGAGCGACGGCAAGGCCAAGCCCCCGACATCGTACCGCGATGCGCGCAAGGCGGTCGCCCAATGGATCATCGCCGCCCCCGAACAGGCGTTCGATGATATCGTCGGCAACGATGCAGCACTCGCGCAGCTGCGCGACGCGATCCAGGCCCCGGTCACGCACAAGGCGCTGTATGACGCCTATGGCCTGAAGATGCCCAAGGGGGCGATGCTTTCGGGACCGCCGGGCTGCGGAAAGACGATGTTCGCGCGCGCAGCCGCATCGGAGATGAAGCGACTCTATGGATCCGCGACCGAATTCATCTCGATCTCGGGTGCCGAACTGCAGTCGATGTACATCGGCGAGACCGAGGGACGGATCAAAGCGATCTTCGCCTTTGCTCACGAATATCAGGCGTTTCACGGCCACCCGCTGCTCGTTTTCATGGACGAGGCCGAAGTGCTGCTGCCCGATCGCACGGGCCGCGTGCGCCGCGTCGCACCATGGGAGGAAAGTCAGGTCGCGACATTCCTCGCCGAAATGGACGGCATGCAGGAAAGCGGCGCGTTCGTCCTACTGGCGACCAACCGCCCCAACGTCATCGACCAGGCCGTGCTGCGCGATGGCCGCTGCGACTTCAAGATCGTCGTCCAGCGCCCGACGCCGGAAGCGATCGAGTCGATCCTGCGCAAGAACTTCGCGGGCGTGCTGCTCGACAGCGAAAGCAAGCTCGAGCAGCTCGTCTTTGCTGCGGTCGAATGCCTGCATGATCCGCAGAAGATCATCATCGATGCGCAGACGATCAAAGTCGACTTCCAAGCCGAGATGATCGAGCGCGGCCACAAGCATTTCCTGCTCGAGCATATCGTTTCAGGTGCGATGGCCGCGTCGATCCCCGGCCGGGCGAAGCGCGCAGCCTTCACCCGCGATAAAGCGGATGGGGTCGCGCGCGGCGTCACGACGTCGGACGTGGTCAAGGCGGTCAACGATATCTTCGAAGAAAATCGCGGCCTCGATCATGCCTTCGCCTTCGAAGCATTCATGCGCGAGTTCCTGACTGAAGCGACCGCGTCGCGGCAGGACGGTAAGTCATGACTGCATCGACGCACCGACCGACTCTAGCCGAAGCAAAACATCTCGGCCGGCCAAGCGACCGAGGCCGGTTCCTGCGCATCAACGACGTGATCGCGACGACCGGGCTGAGCCGAGCGACCATATACCGCCAAATCGATGCAGGGGCCTTCCCCAAACAAGTGCCCCTTACCGCTCGCGCGGTCGGATGGTGGGAAACGAGCATCGAAGAGTGGCTCAACGGACGCCGCTCCGCCGCCTGACCTGCGCCGCAACGGGGGCATCCACGGGGGCACCAAACAAACCAGGCGCTCAGTTTTAAACGTAAATGGGGACATTTAGCATGATCACACCGGCTTCCACCTCTTCCGCCAATCGGCGATAGTGCCCCCCGACCGTGGCGGGCGGGGCTATTTAACCCGGAATAATCTCCCCGAAATCGAGGGCCTTCCTCGGTTAGCGCGCCTGTAACTATCAAAATTTCCGCAGGTTCGGCGTTTCGGCCAAATTGCTTCCTAAAATGAAGATGGGGAAGTCGAAGCATTGGCAACGGGAAGTCTGGCATCATGGGCACCTGCACGGGCGTGAACGCGATATCGTCGGCATCACCGACCGCGTCGATATCGTCGACCACGCAGATGGCGGCCTTGCGACAACACAAGCAAGACTATCTGAAGATGATGGCGGCCGCCCAATCGGGTGACGCGACGGCGGCGAAAGCGGCGTATGCCCGCCTGACCGCCAATCGGACGCCCCCCGTCAAAAGCCCGCTCGCCGCGCTTGGGGCGACGCTCCAGAGTGGCGACACAGCGGCAATCCGGCAAGCGGCGGAGGCCCTGCAACAAGCGCGTGACGGCCAGATCAGCAAGTCGGCCGACCCGAACGCACCGCCACCGCCCAAGCCCATTCCCGCCGCTGCCTACGGATCCAGCCAAACCGACATTAACGTCCTCGCGTGATCGGGAGACAGGCACAGCATCGCGACCGCAGCCGGGCAGGAACGCCGGAGACCGCCCCGGCGACCTCCGATCTCACCTCACGGCGTTTCGCTCCTGCGCGGTCCGCCCTGGACGCCGCTTCGGGTTCAAATCGGGCGCAGCCCGACGACGCAAAGGCGATGCAGCGGTGACGTTCGATCCAGCCGCTTCTGTCGCGTCCGATGATGGTGAGCCGATAAGCCCCGGCTTCGACAGCGCGCGCGCACCGCTTCGCTGCGCGACATCGCTCGATCCGGCGGACTGGTCAGGCTTGCGCGCGCAGGGGCATCGGATGCTCGATGACATGATCGACCATCTCGAAGGACTTTCCGGGCAACCGGCCTGGCGTCCGGTGCCCGCAGACGCTCTGGCCGTTGCGCGCGAAGCGGTACCGGTGGCCCCAACCGATCTGGCGAGCGTGCACGCAAGCTTCATGGACGCGATCCTTCCTTATGCCGGCGGCAATCTGCATCCCGGTTTCATGGGTTGGGTGCAGGGTGCGGGGACGCCCGTCGGCATGCTGGCCGAAATGCTCAGCGGCGGGCTGAACGCCAATTTGGGCGGGCGCAACCATATGCCGATCCTGATCGAGCGCCAGATTCGCGACTGGGTGCGCGAGATCTTCGCCTTTCCCGCAACAGCAGACGGTCTGTTCCTGACCGGAACTTCGCAAGCCAATTTCGTCGCGTTGCTGGTCGCACGAACGCGGATATGCGGTGCGGCTGTGCGGCAAGTCGGCGTGACGAAGGCACCGCGCCTGGTTGCTTATGCGTCGAACGAAGTTCACGGCTGCGTTCCCCGAGCATTGGAAATGGCGGGACTTGGCTCCGACGCGCTCACCCGCGTCGCGACCGACGCTGCGGGGCGGATCGATATGGGCTCGCTCCGGGCACACATCCGGGCGGATCGCGCCGCCGGCCTGACGCCCTTCCTGCTGGTGGGCTCCGCCGGTACGGTCAACAGCGGCGCGATCGATGACCTGGACGCCCTGGCCGATCTTGCGGGCGAGGAGGACCTGCACTTTCATATCGATGGCGCGCTGGGTGCGCTGGGCATGATGTCGCCCGAGATCGCGCCGCTCCTGCACGGAATCGAGCGCGCCGATAGCCTGGCGTTCGATTTCCACAAATGGGGGCATGTCCCCTACGACGCTGGTTTCCTGCTCGTTCGCGAGGGCATCTGGCTGAAAGAGACCTTCGCGTCGCCCGCGGGCTATTTGACCCGCGCCGAGACCGGCCTCGCGGCGGGCGGGGACTGGCCATGCGATATCGGCCCCGATCTTTCGCGCAGCTTCCGGGCGCTCAAGACCTGGTTCACGCTCAAGACCTACGGGACCCAGGCATTGGGCGCGGCCATGGCTGCGAACTGCCAGTTGGCCCGCGTATTGGCTGCGCGGATCGCGGCCGAACCCGATCTGGAACTTCTGGCTCCCGTCGCGCTCAACATCGTTTGCTTCGGTTACGCGCCCGACGGCGTTGGCGGGGATGGCGCGATCAACCGTGCGATCGTTGAGGATCTGCACAATGCCGGTCGCGTCGCACCGTCCCTGACGCTGGTGAAAGATCGGCCCGCAATCCGCGCCGCTTTCGTCAATCACCGCACCACCGCAGATGACCTCGACGCGCTTGTCGAAGGAGTATTGCGGTTTGGCGCGGGCCATTCTTCGCGGCGCTGAGGATATATCGATGCCAGTCAACCACCCCCTTCTCAACCGGCCCGTAATCGGTCCACGCACCGAGACGCTCGGCATGCATCGCCTTTTGCCAGTGGCCTTTGAGCGCCGCGACATGACCGCTTTATGGCAACACACCATCCAGCGGATCGAGGCGGACGTGGGCGACGCGGCAGCGATGATCGATCTGTCGATGATGCTCTATTGCCATTTTCGCGCCGACGAAGCGCGTGCCTTGCTCGATCAGGCCATCGCACTTCAGCGCGACTTTTGCATCGTCCACGGTGATGGCTCGGGCCTGAAGGTGCTCGCCTTCGTCACGCCGGGCGATTTCATGGCCAACACGCCGGTCGATTTCCTGCTCAACGGTTCCGACGCCGTTCTGTGGCTGCGCTATGTCGATGCCGACACCGCAGATCTGGACGGCCTGCCCGAACATGATGTCGCCTTGCTGGCGATTGGCGAGGCCACCGAGCATCGCGCCGTCCTGGCGCGGATGGCGGAATTATTGCCCACGCTCGGTGGTCCAGTGATGAATGCCGATCCGCGCCGGATCGCGGGGCTGACGCGGGATGACGTCAGCGCGTCGCTTGCGGCCGAGGCGTCGCTGTGCGTCCCGCCAACCACCAAGGTCGATCGGGCGGTGCTCGAATCGATCGGCTCGGGAGCAACCGAACTCGCCGACCATGTCGCGAGCCTTGCCTTCCCCATCATTGTGCGCCCCCTCGGCACGCATGCCGGCGGCGGACTCGATCGCCTGGACTCGCCCGACGCCGCGCTGGCGTATCTCGCCACCGATGAGAGTGCGAAGTTCTTCATCGCGCCCTTTATCGATTATCGCGGAAACGACGGACTGTTCAGCAAACAACGCGTGGTGTTTATCGGCGGCAAGGCGTTCCCCAGTCATTTGGCGCTCTCCGACCATTGGATCGTGCATTATCTGAGCGCCGGCATGGCCGAAAATGCCGATAAACGCGCCGTCGAGGCGGCATGGATGGAGCATTTCGATACCGATTTCGCTCACCGGCACGCTGCTGCGTTCGCCGCGCTCAATCGTCGAATCGGGCTCGATTATTTCGGGATCGACTGTGCCGAATTGCCCGACGGACGGCTGCTGATTTTCGAGGTCGATGTCGCCATGCTCGTTCACGACATGGATGACGGGGAGACGTTCCCGTACAAAAAAGTGGCGATGCAGAAGCTTTTCGACGCGTTCGTCACCTATGCGGGCGCGTTGCGAGGGGTCGGCTATGAGTGCGCCGCGTGAGCGCCCTCGATTTACTGCACTTGCTCGTCAGCGGCGGGGATGAGCGGCTTGCGCTCGATCCGCAGACGGGGTGCAATATGTATGGATACGGACCGCGTCCGGCTGCCTCGGAACGCGCGCTAAGCTCGTCCACCGCTTCGTCGATTTCGGGCAGCGCCTTTGCGGCGGTCCAACACTATCACCGGTATCTTCTGGGCGAGAGTGTCGCGCGGGGAGAAACCGCTGTTTATCAGGCGGAATGTGACGGTCTCCGCGCCAGCCTGCTCGATTGTATCGGATGTGCGGCATCGTCAGGAGTCGAGGTCCTGCTATCACCCTCCGGCACCGATCTGCACTTGCTGGCGACGCTTTTGTTTCGCCAGCCGGACGCACCCCTTTTCACCCTGACGCTCGAGCCGAGCGAAACCGGCAGTTCGGTGGCGAGTGCGGCTTCGGGCTCGCACTTCATGGCGCATTCGCCAAGCGGCGCGCGCCGGTTGCCGGGCAGTTCGATTGCATCGGGCATAACCAACGCGACCTTTGCCGTACGGGACGATGCCGGTTGCCTAAGAGATGAAGACGGTGTTGAGGACGACATCAACGCCCGTATCGCCGCCGCGATTGAAAGCGGCCACAATTGCCTGGTCGTCGTCACGGATGTGTCCAAGACCGGTTTGATCGCCCCCCGTCTCGATACGGTGTTTCGCCTGAGGGCACGTTATGGCGACCGCATCGATTTCCTGATCGATGGCTGCCAGCTGCGCCTCACACCGGAAACCATTCGGGCCTATCTCGCGCAGGGGTTCGCCCTTGCGATAACGGGATCGAAATTTCTGGGCGGCCCCAGTTTCAGCGGCGCGTTGTTCTGCCCGCCGTCGCTCGCAAAGCGCTGGCGCGACCGCGAACTGCCCCCGCAAATGGCGGACTATTGTGCGCCCGCGGAGCTGCCCTCGGGCTGGCGCGCGCGGCAAGCCTTGCCGGACCGCGCCAATTTCGGCCTGCTGTTGCGCTGGCATGCTGCCCTCCATGAGTGGCAGGCGCTGCTGGCCATTCCATCATCCGAGATCGAGCGCACCGTCAGGACGTTTGGGAAGGCGGTGGAGGATCGCCTGCGGCACGATGGTGCCTTCATACCGCTGGCAACCCGCTCGCTTGACCGGCATCCGCTGCTGCCAAGCGGATTTGATCTGTCTTATGATGCCATACCGACCATCTTCCCGTTCCTGCTCAATCGGCAGAACGGCATCGGCACGCTCAACGCGGTCGAAACGCGGCATGTCTTTGAGAGAGTTGCGCGAGGCGGTCCGAACGTTCCCGCGATCCGGCTGGGCCAGCCGGTCGCGTGTGGCCTACGCCATGGCGAGAAGGTCGCCGCGCTGCGGCTATGCCTGAGCGCGCGGCTGATTGTCGATGCGTCCGACCGCGAGGGCGGCCTTGTGGCAATCATCAACCACGCCATGAAGGCGCTTGACGGCGTCGCGATGGCGTCTTGTGGATTCAGCGTCGAACGGCGATCGATCGCCGCCTGACGGGCGTTTTGGCTGCGACCGATCGTCCCCCCCGCACGAGCGCTGCTCCATGTGAAATCAGACCAGCGCGCGGGTTCCGCCCGAACGGTTTCCGCGACCGCCACAATTCCGCCAAGGTGCTTGATATAAGCTCGTTTTACCAAGGGGTACGCCGCCATTGCGGGTACGCGGCCGTGGGGGAACAGCGTGAAGGCCTCAAGCTGGGCATGGCCATCTTTCGCGCTCGTTTCCGTCGGCCTCGCCGACGTTTCCCAGGCTGCACAAACCCAGCCAGCCTCTGCCGCACCCGCCGACCCGCTGACGCCAGGTTCCATGACGGACCGCGATACAGGTGACATCGTCGTCACCGGGCATCGAACCGCAGGCACTGCCATCGAGACGGTGAAACCGCTTGCCGTGTTCGACAGCGCCGCGCTGCTGGCGCTGGGGCCGACAAGCATGGCGGACCTGATGAAACGCCTTAAGGGCGTGGCAACCTCCGCCAGTGGCGGTGAACCCGCCATCCTGCTTAACGGTCGACGCGTTTCAGGATTCGGCGATTTGATGAGCCTGCCTCCGGAATCGATCGAACGTGTCGAGGTCCTGCCCGAGCAGGAGGCCGCTCGCTTCGGCTTTCCGCCAACGATGCGGGTGATGAACTTCATCACCAAAAAGCATTTTCGGTCGGTGACTTTGCAGGAACTGGGCGGCTCGACCACCGAGGGCGGCGGTGCGACCAACTATGTCGAAGTGAATGGCGCGCGTATCGAGGGGCCGAAGCGGGCCTCGCTCAGCCTCTACTATCTCCATCTCGATCCCCTGCTACAAAGCCAGCGAGCGATCGCGCCAGATCCCGACTCCCTTTTCGCCGTTGGCGGCAACGTCACCGGCGTCGGCGGTGGCAGCATCGACCCTTCGCTGGATCGCCTTGCAGGCCATCCCGTTACCATCGCCGCCGTTCCTCAAAGCGTCGCGGCCCGTCAATCGCTCGACAATTATGTCAATTCCGGCCGGGCGATGACCGATTCCGGTGCCTACCGCACGTTGCAGCAGCGTACAGATACGCTTCACGCCGAAGGAGCCTTCGGGGCACCGCTTGGCAAGAGCGTGGACGGTTCGCTCAACCTTTCCGTTCAGGCAGACCGCAACAGCGGGTTGAGCGGGCTCGCCTCGGGCATCATTCAGGTGCCCGGAGGTACAACGGCGCTGCCCTTTTCCGGGCCAGTACTGGTCTATCGCGCCTTTCCCGGGGCGGTGCTGCACCAGAACAGCTCCACGCTGACCGCGCATGGCGGCCTGACCCTTCAGGGCAGTATCCGACGGTGGTCGTGGAACGTGACCACTAGCTATGACCGCGTATTCTCCCGGGCGGACTCAGAAACGGGTGTTCCACTTGATGCGCTTCAGGACGCGGTCACGGGCGGCGGAGATCCCATGGCAGCGCTCGACGTCGCGAGCGCGGCGCAACGCACCGTCAACCACAGCCGTACCTCGACCAGTACGGTTGCGAGCAAAGCGGTTGTGAATGGCTCGCTCGCCCATCTGCCTGCCGGTGATGCGCAAGTCACGGTTTCTGCGGATTATAGTCGTTCGGTCAGCGGGACCCATGGCAATGGCGAAGCGATCGACCTTGGGGCCGTCAGTCGATCGATCGGCGGAGCCAGTTTCAACACCGTGATACCCATCGCCTCGGCGCAGAACGGTGTGCTGCCCATTCTTGGCCAGTTGACGGTAAACGGCATGGTGGGTGTGTCAGATGTCTCCCGCTACGGGCGGCTGACCAGTTCGAACTATGGATTCACCTGGACCCCGGTGCGGCCCGTGCAGTTGACTGGTTCCATCACCGAAACGCGAACGCCGCCTGCGATCGGCCTGCTCGTCAGCCCCACCTTTACGACGCCGAACACCCCGTTTTTTGATTTTACCGCCGGTGCCAGTGTGCTGGTTTCCACGCTTGTGGGGGGCAACCCGTCACTGATGCCCGAGCGACGGCGAACGACGACGCTGGGGCTTGCGCTACAACCCTTCAAAGACCGGGAGTTCCGCTTCGGGATCGATTTTCTCGACACCACCATCGATAACCAGTCCGCCACGTTGGGAAGCCTGACACCGGACTTTCAGGTCGCGTTTTCAGGGCTATTCCTCCGGGATTTGGCGGGAACCCTGATCAGCGTCGATCTGCGTCCGGTCAATCTGGCGCGCGAGAACGAGAAGAAGTTGCGGATGACGCTGAACCTCCAGACCCCGATTGGCCGCGCCCCACCACCGCCGCCTGCGCCGAACAAGGACGGGCCTCCGGCGAAACCGGCCAAACCGCGCCCGTTCCTATATATAAACCTGACGACCAACTATCGGTTGCAGGATCGTCTGGTCTTGCGGAACGGATTACCATCGCTCGATCTCCTCAATGGAGCGACAATCGACGGGACCAGCGGACGGCCCGAGTGGGATGTTGATGGCACCGTCGGCGGAAATTACGGCCCGTTCAACGTCGGGGTGTATGCCAGACTGCAAGCACCAACCCGCATTCGCAGTGCGTCGGCAGTTTCCGATCTTCGTTTCTCCGCGAAAACCTGGCTCACGCTCTACGGATCGCTCGATATCGCCAAGATCGCCCACCGCCCCTGGAGCAAACAGATGTCGCTCCAGTTCACGGTGGAAAATATGCTGAACGACCGAATCCAGGTGCGCGATCGGACGGGGGCAACGCCCAATCGCTTTCAAGCCGCTTGTCTTGATCCGCTCGGTCGGTCCGTCCGCCTGGGTCTTCGCAAATTGTTTTGAAGAGCGCGGCACCTTGCCAGGGCAGGCCTGCTCCCCCGGGGAATGTCACGGCGGCCCTTCACTCCATGAACGTGCCGAGCCGCCGCCCGAAGTCGACGATCGCGTGGCCGATCCGCAGGCGCGCCCGTTGATAGCGCTGCAACGCCGCTTCGATGGGGGCTTCGGCCAATGCGCTTGTCAGCGCCAGCGCATCGCCCGCTGCCTTTGCCACGCCCATCGCCGTGTGCGGGCGCGCCACAAAGGCGCTGTCACCGATGAGTACCAGCCGTCCGCGCGCCATTTGCGGGGTTTCATAATCGAAGATCGCCTGAACGAACGGGTTTGGCTCGGCCAGCAGCGCATCGTGAAACTGCGGCGGAAGCTGCGCCGAACCGGCAGACCGCAGATCAGACTTTGCCGGCTCGGAAAGCTGTCCTGGAGCAAGGGAGAACGCATGAACCTGGCCAGTGCGGTCTGCGAGCGTGCGCTGGAGATCGTCCGCGCGCCGATACCAGACCCAATTGTACCGCCGCATCCCCGGCTCCAATTCACCGTTCGGCCCGGGGACGACATAACCGAGCGCCTGCGATCGATTGCCCGTGTAAAAGGCGAACCGGTCGAGCAGCGTTTGCGCGGCACTGTCGGGAAGCGCGCTTTCGGGGACCAACCCGCGCCAGGCGACATAGCCGGTATAGGTCGCCTGTTGCGCGGTTCCGATCACGGCCGCGCGGACCGTCGACCCGATCCCGTCGGCACCGATGACCAGATCGGCGGTTACGCGCGTTCCGTCTTCGAACTGCACCCATGCCGTGCTGTCGTCGGTTCCTGCCTGCACCGCATCGCGACCGACATGATAGTCCGATGTCGAAAGCACGTCGCGCAATCCGGTATAAAGATGGTCCCAGGAGATTTGCATCTGGGGCGCGGCAACGCGCCCGGTGATGGTGCCATCAAGATCCAGGAAAATGCGCTCGCGCGCCATCACACCGATGGTTGCCAGATCATCAAGCCCAAGCGCGCGAAGCGCGACGAACACCTCTTCCTGCGGAACCAGTCCAGCACCGCGCCCGGCAAGCCCGGCGCGCGAACGCTCATAGACCTGGACATCGTGCCCGGCCTTTCGCAGCAGCCCTGCAGCGAACAGACCTGCGAGCGACCCGCCTACGATCACGATCCGCATCATCAGTGCTTTCTGCGCAGGCTGGCGATCTGCAGCGCGACCGCAACCAGTGCGAACGCGCCGCCAAGGGCAGCGACGGCGTCCCAGCCCCCCGCCTTCCACGCGGTCATCGCGGCGGCCGAGCCGACCGCGCCGCCAAGGAACATCGCCCCCATGAAGATGGTGTTCAGCCGCGAGCGCGCTTCCGGCCGCAAGGCGTAGACAATATGCTGATTGGAGACGAGCGCGCTCTGCACGGCGAAATCGAGCAGAATGACGCCGACGATCAAGCCGGCCAGCAAGGTCCACACGCCGAAGATCAACCAGGAAAGCAGCGTCAGCAGCGCGCCAATCGCGATCACCTGGTGCGGCCCGTAGCGATCGGCGATCCGCCCTGCAATCGGTGCCGCAAGGATGCCGACCGCACCAACGACGCCAAAGAGTCCGGCGATTTCGGCCCCAAGGCCAAAGCGCGGTTCCTGCAGCCGCAGCGCGAGGATGGTCCAAAACGCCGTAAACGCGGCGAACAGCAGCGATTGCGTTACCGCCGCCAGCCGCAGCGCGCCGAATTCGCGCCACAAATGGACGAGCGAGCGCATCAATGCTCCATAGCGCAGGGTCGAGTCGGGCTTGCTGCGCGGCAGCGAGAACGCCATCATCGCGCCAGCGGACAGCGCCATCGGCAGACCGAGCCAGAACATCGCGCGCCACCCCGCGTGCGTCGCGACGAACCCGGCCAACGTGCGGCTGAGCAGGATGCCACATAACAGCCCCGACATAACGGTGCCGACGGTCGCGCCGCGGCGTTCGGGCGCAGCCAGATGGGCGGCAAACGGAACGATCTGCTGCGCAACCGTCGCGGCAGCACCGACCAGCAAGGAGGCGAGGATCACCAGGATAACCGTCGGGGCAATCGCAGCGGCGACCAAAGCCAGCGCCAGCACACCGAATTGCAGCAGGATCAGGCGCTTGCGCTCGACAAGGTCACCCAGCGGCACGAGCAGGAACAGGCCGACCGCATAACCGAGCTGGGTCGCCGTCGGGATCATGCCGGCCGCAGCGCCCGGAAACTCGCGTTCGATGATGCCCAGCATCGGCTGGTTGTAATAGATATTGGCAACCCCGATCCCGGCTGCGGCCGCCATCGCAAAGGTGGCACCGCGCGTTAACGGGAGGCTCGGCGCGCTGGTCGATTCAGCATCGGCGATCCGCTCCTCCGGGGGGGTACGGCTGGCCCTCTGAATATCAGTCATCATTCACATCCTGTCGCGGTTCAAGACAGGATTTTACCCAACTCTTGCCCCGCGCGAACCCATACTTACATATGACCTAACTTATTTGTTAATATTCAAAATGTTACGACCATTTTCTTCCATCAGCCCCGTCGGAGAAACGGCGCAAGGGACGCCGCTTCACGATCAGGAAGTCGTGCGGCTGCACCACAATCTCGTCGTCGGGCTGGGCGCAAGCCTGCCATTAAATCGGCGAAGAAAGCTCGGAAGCTCGCGAAATTTGCCGCGATGTCTGGCAACGCTGCCGCTATGAGCCCATGTCCGATATCGAGAGAATGCCCCTCGCCCGCGCCTTCTGATGTATAAAAGGAAGATCCATGCCTAACGACCCCGTCATCATCGCCAGCTACGCCCGTACGCCAATGGGTGGCTTTCAGGGGGCGCTTTCCGGCGTCACCGCGGTTGAACTCGGCGTGACGGCGGTGCGTGCGGCAGTCGAACGGGCGCAGGTCGACCCGAACAGCATCGATCGGATTTATATGGGGTGCGTGCTCCCTGCGGGCCTGGGCCAGGCCCCCGCCCGCCAGGCGGCGCTCGGCGCGGGGCTGCCCGATTCGGTAGAAGCAACCACGATCAACAAGATGTGCGGCTCTGGCATGCAGGCGACCATCATGGCGACCGAAGCGCTGATGGCGGGCACCGTCGACGTAGTAGTGGCCGGCGGTATGGAGAGCATGACCAATGCGCCGTTCCTGCTGGCAAAACATCGCTCGGGCGCGCGGATTGGCCATGACGTCGTCATCGATTCGATGATGATGGACGGTCTGGAAGATGCCTATGACAGGGGCAAACCGATGGGGGCCTTTGCCGAGGATACCGCCACCGCCTATCAATTTACCCGCGCCGAGCAGGACAGTTTCGCGATCGAAAGCCTGACTCGCGCCAACGCGGCGATCACCGGCGGCGGCTTTGCCGACGAAGTCGTTCCGGTCACGGTCAAGACCCGCGGCGGCGATGTCGTCGTCAGCGAAGACGAACAACCCGGTAAGGCCAAGCCCGAGAAAATCCCCAGCCTGCGCCCCGCTTTCGCCAAGGACGGCACGATCACCGCTGCTACCTCCGCTTCCATTTCCGATGGGGCGGCCGCCCTGGTGCTGACGCGGGCGAGCGTGGCCGAACAGCGCGGCCTGTCGCAGGAGGCGCGAATCGTCGCGACCGCCGCACACGCCCATGCCCCGGCTTTGTTCACCACCGCGCCGGTCGCGGCGATCCGCAAAGTGCTGGAGCGCGCCGGTTGGTCGGTCGACGACGTCGATCTGTTCGAGGTCAATGAGGCATTCGCCACCGTGGCGATGATCGCGATGCGCGAGCTGGCCATTCCGCGCGAGAAGCTGAACGTCAATGGCGGCGCGACCGCGCTCGGCCATCCGATTGGTGCCAGCGGCGCGCGGATCATCGCCACGCTGGTCGCGGCGTTGAAGCGGCGGGGACTCGAAAAGGGCGTTGCCGCCTTGTGCATCGGCGGCGGCGAGGCGACCGCAATCGCGGTTGAGCTGATCCACCCGTAAGCCGCGCATCGGCAAGGCCGACGCAAGGGCGCGGGGGCCCGGCGTCGGCCTGATGACAGGCGGTCAAGTTTGCCGCAAAAGCTGCTTTGCGCGCGACAAATGCGGGCGATCGAGCATTCCGCCCTTATACCCGATCGCGCCGACGCCCGGATTGGCGGCGAAGAGATCGACGATCGCCTGCGCCTCGGCGATTTCCTCCGCAGTCGGCGTGAAGGCGGCGTTGATCACGTCGACTTGGGCGGGGTGGATGGCGAGCATCCCGCGAAAACCATCGCGCCGCACCTTTTCCGCCCGCGCTTTGAGCAAGTCGAGATCGCGAAAATCGCCCTGGATCGTTTCGATCGCCGCGACCTCCGCCGCCGCCGCACCGAGCAGGCACAGCGAGCGCGCCAATTCATAGGTGAAGCCATAACTGCCATCGGCGTTGCGATTGTCGCTGGCCCCGATCGAATCGGCCAAATCTTCCGCTCCCCAGGTCAACGCCACGACGCGCGGCGCACCCTTATAGTCGCCGGTGCGGAACATGGCGGCGGCGGTTTCGGTGACCAGCGCGATGACCGGGGTGGACCCTGCCGGGATGCCGTGCGCCGCCTCGAACGCGCTGAGATAATGATCGAGCCGCTCGACATCCTCCCGCCCGTTGACCTTGGGCACCATGATGCCGCCGGGACGGGCAGGCATGATCGCGGCCAGATCGGTAAGCGCAGCAGTGCCGTCGAGCGGATTGATCCGCACCCACAAGCGCGATCGTCCCGCCGCGTTCGCCTGCAAGGCATCGTGAACAACCTGCCGCGCGAGCGGCTTGTTTTCGGGCGTCACCGCGTCTTCCAGATCCAGCAGGACGATGTCGGCCGGACTCGCAATCGCTTTGGCCAGCTTACGTTCGCTATCGCCTGGCGCGAACAACCAGGAGCGCATCGTCAGCACTTCGGGGATATCGGACGGCACATCGCTCATTGTTCAGGGTTTCCCACGGTATCGAAACAGCCAAGTCGCATCAAGTCGCATACGGTGTATGGCCGCGTTTGATAACACCCGCTGCATCGAAGCGAGATCGGGCGATTGGGTGTCGGTGCCACCGTTATATTCCCCTACCCCACCGCGCCCGATCTGCTAGAACGGTGCCACGTCGCGTCCGCGCCCGTGCGGTCGCCGCTCCGGGGGTATTTCATGGCACTCGTCATTGCAGGGCTGCTGGTCGTCGTTGTCCTGCTCTATCTCATGCTCGGCATGAAGGTGGTGCGCCAGGGCTATCAATATACGATCGAGCGCTTCGGCAAGTTCACCGCTGTGGCGCAACCCGGGCTCACCTTCATCGTGCCGCTGTTCGACCAGATCGGTCGCAAAGTGAACATGATGGAGCAGGTGCTCGATATTCCGGGACAGGAGATCATCACCAAGGACAATGCGATGGTCGCGGTCGACGGCGTGGTGTTCTTCCAGGTGCTCGACGCCGCCAAGGCCGCCTATGAGGTGAGCGACCTCTACCTCGCCATCATGCAGCTCGCGACGACCAATTTGCGTACCGTGATGGGATCGATGGATCTCGACGAGACGCTGTCGAAGCGCGATGAGATCAACACGCGGCTGCTGATGGTGGTCGATCATGCCACCGAAAGCTGGGGTGTGAAGATCACGCGCGTCGAATTGAAGGATATCCGCCCACCTGCCGACATCGTCAACGCGATGACGCGCCAGATGAAGGCCGAGCGCGAAAAGCGCGCGACGATCCTCGAGTCCGAAGCGGCGCGGCAGAATGCGATCAACCGCGCCGAAGGGGCCAAACAGTCGCAGATCCTCGAGGCCGAGGGTCGTCGCGAATCCGCCTTCCGGGATGCCGAAGCGCGCGAGCGCGCCGCCCAGGCCGAGGCGAGCGCCACCAAGGCGGTGTCCGACGCGATCGAGAGCGGCAGCGTTCAGGCGATCAATTATTTCATCGCGCAGAAATATGTCGAGGCGATCGGCAAGTTCGCCACGTCTCCGAATGCCAAGACGATCCTGTTCCCGGTCGAAGCGACTCAGCTGATGGGGACGCTGGGCGGGATTGGCGAGCTGGCGCGCGAGGCGATTTCGGGCAGTCCGACGCCGCCGGCTCCCGCTACGCCGCGACCGCGCGGACCGTTTGAGGACAAGCCGCAATGATGCTGTTCGGCGTGGCATGGAGCGATGGTGCACTGTGGTTTGCGGCGGCGCTCGCGCTGGTCATTGCCGAGATGCTGGCACCTGGCTTTTTCCTGATTTTTCTGGGAGCCGGTGCCGCCAGTGTCGGCGTGGTCGCGCTGATCGCGCCGGGCTTGCCGGTGATCGTCCAGGCGTTGATATTTGCGGTGGTGACCGGGGCGCTGGTGGCGCTTGGGTGGCGTTGGTATCGCCAGTCGGACCGGTCCTCGGCCGACCCGCTCCTCAATGATCGCGCGGCCCGACTGATCGGCAAGCGTGTCGTGGTTTGCGAAGCGATCGTCGATGGCGAGGGCCGGGTGACGGTTGGCGATGGCGCGTGGAGCGCGACCGGGCCGGATGCAGCCGTGGGCACGACGGTGCGGATCGTCGGCGCGGATGGCAGCGTCCTGCGGGTCGAGCCCGCCTGACGCTGCCCGTCGCGTTATTTCTTGCCGAAGAAATTGGCGGCGAGCCCTTCGAGTTCGCCAAGCGCGCCCTTGCCAGCGCTCCCAAGCGGACCGTCCAAAAGCGTCGCGAATTGGGCGAGCGCCCCTTCACCGCCGATGTGGCCGATGATCTGCTGCAGCACGTCTACGGGGAGGCCAGTCGTCTCGGCCGCAGTCGTGGCCGTATCGGTCGGCGCGGCATGGGCCTGGCCCAGCGCGGTGATTGCCGATTCGACTTGCTCCGGCGTCAGCCCGACCTTCGCGGCAAGGTTCTTTACGTCGACATTTTCAGTGACTTGGGCGAGCAGTCCGTCGAGCAATCCCATATGTGCATCCTTTCGAGCTGATCCGAGCATAGCAAGATTAGCATGCGCCCGGCAGCGACGCGAGATCGGGCGTGATGAAACCGCGTCGCGCGGCCACCGAAAACAATCGATCGCGCGAATAAAAGCGTAGTGGCCAATCGCGCTGTCCTGCCGGTGATCCAAGCAGGGCGTTAACGCACGCGACCAGCGTCTCCCCGGACGGTCGCGCTGCAACATGGGCGCACACACCACTGAGGTAGGCGCGGGTAATCGTCTCATGATATCCTTGGGTGTCGTCGTTCACCCCGCCGACCGCGACGTTGTAGCTACTTATGATAGCGGCAATTTCGACATCGATGGCGATGTCCGGACGATCGCGCACCAGCCACGTGGTCGCGGCGAGATGCGCCTCATGCGTCCACTCGGCACGCGGCAGGCTGTGGTCGAGCAGCCCCTCCCCGACGCGGCGAATGGCGTCATCGTCGGGGAATGGGCGAAAAGGCAATTGGGTCATCGGATCGGGCTTTCCGGTTGGGCGTGCCCGATCCGAAGACCGGGCCATCAGGCGGGAACGTGAACCTTCGGGGCCGATTGTCGCACCCCTTCATCGACATGATCGGCGAATTGCGCGAAGTTTTCCACGAACAGATCGACCAATTTTGCCGCCGTGGCGTCATAGGCCGCCTTGTCGGCCCAGGTTGCCCGCGGATCGAGGATCGCGCTGTCCACCCCTGGCACCGCCACCGGCACCTTGAAGCCGAAATTCGGATCGGTGCGGAATTCCACGCCGTTCAGGCTGCCGTCGAGCGCCGCGTTGAGCAGCGCCCGCGTCGCCTTGATCGGCATACGGCTGCCGACGCCGTATTTCCCGCCGGTCCAGCCGGTGTTGACCAGCCAGCAATCGACCCCGCCCTTGGCGATCCGCTCCTTGAGCAAATTGCCGTAGACCGAGGGATGCCGCGCCATGAACGGTGCGCCAAAGCAAGTCGAGAAGGTCGCATCGGGCTCGGTCACGCCAATTTCCGTCCCGGCCACGCGCGCGGTGTAGCCGGACAGGAAGTGGTACATCGCCTGTTCCGGGCTCAGCTTGGCGATCGGCGGCAGGATGCCATAGGCGTCCGCCGTCAGCATCACGACATTGCGCGGCACCGGCCCCATATTGTGTTCGGACGCGTTGGGGATGAAGTCGATCGGATAGGCCCCGCGACTGTTTTCCGCGAGGCTCGCATCGTCGAGATCGAGCACGCGCGTCACCGGGTCCATCACCACGTTTTCGAGGATGGTGCCAAAGCGTTTGGTGGTGGCGAAGATCTCCGGCTCTGCATCGGCCGACAGGCGGATCATCTTGGCGTAGCAGCCGCCCTCGAAATTGAAGACGGCGGTGTCGGACCAGCCATGCTCGTCATCACCGATCAGCGTGCGGCTGGCATCGGCGCTGAGCGTGGTCTTGCCGGTGCCCGACAGGCCGAAGAATACGGCAGTGTCACCATCCTTGCCGATATTCGCCGAGCAATGCATCGGCATCACGCCCGTCGGCGGCAGCAGATAGTTGAGCAGGCTGAACACCGATTTCTTCATCTCGCCGGCATATTTGGTGCCGCCGATCAGGATCAATTTGTCGGTGAAGTTGACCGCGATGATGGTTTCGCTGCGGCAGCCATGCCGCGCGGGGTCGGCACGGAAGCTGGGCAAATCGATGATCGTGTAATCGGGCACGAAACCGCGCAGTTCCGATTCCGCCGGGCGCACCAGCATCGTGCGGATGAAGCTGTTATGCCAGGCCAGCTCGTTGATCACGCGCACGTTGACGCGGTGCTCGGGCTGCGAACCGCCGAACAGATCCTGAACGAACAGATCCTCCTTGTCCCGCAAGGCGGACAGAAAATCGGCCTTCAGGACAGCGAAATGCTCCGGCGACATCGCCTTGTTGCTTTTGCCCCACCATACGGTGCTCTCGGTTTCGGCATCACGGACGATGAACTTGTCCTGTGCGGAGCGCCCGGTATGCGCGCCGGTTTCCACGACGAGCGGCCCATCGGCCGACAGTTTTCCCTCCCCGCGCGCGATGGCGGACTGGATCAGGCGGGCGGTGACAAGGTTCCAGTGCAGGTTGGCGCGGGTCTCGATGCCCTGGGCCTCCAGCCCTGCGGTCGGGGTACGGTCGCTCATTGCGTGGGGTCTCCTCAATGTCCCATGCGGGCCAATTGACCTCGCATTTTATGCTTTTGCACCGTGGCGCATATCGTTGGCCTTGCTCGCGGTCAAACACGCTCTGTTCAGCGTGCATTGAGGCTGCGCGTGTAATCGATTACGCCGACTCGCGAACGACAAGGATCTATCCCGCCCGATGACGGCAACGATTGCTTTGGTCGATGACGACCGCAATATCCTGACCTCGGTCTCGATCGCGCTTCAGGCCGAGGGCTTTGTCACGCGGGTCTATTCGGATGGCGAGACGGCGCTGAAGGCGCTGATCGACAACCCGCCCGACATCGCGATCCTCGATATCAAGATGCCGCGCATGGATGGGCTGGAGCTGCTCCGCCGCCTGCGCGAAAAGAGCATGTTGCCGGTGATTTTCCTGACCTCCAAGGATGACGAGCTCGACGAAGCGCTAGGCTTGGCGATGGGGGCGGACGACTATATCGCCAAGCCGTTCTCGCAGCGGCTGCTGATCGCGCGGATTCGGGCGATCTTGCGCCGCACCGAAGTTGCGCAGGGCGGCGCGGGCGACGGTGAGGCAACCCCGGAGACATCGCTGGTGCGCGGCCGATTGGCGATGGACACGGCGCGGCACCGCGTTACCTGGAATGGCGATACCGTAACCCTGACCGTCACCGAATTTCTGATCCTGGAAACGCTGGCGCAGCGCCCTGGCATCGTCAAAACCCGCAACCAGTTGATGGACGCGGCTTATCATGACGACATTTATGTCGACGACCGCACCATCGACAGCCACATCAAGCGCGTGCGGCGCAAGTTTCGCCAAGTCGATGCCGACTTCGATGCGATAGAGACGCTTTATGGAGCCGGATATCGATTCTCCGAGGAATAGCGCCGTCGGTATCGATCTGGCTCGTGACGAAGAGGATGCGCGCGCGCTGTCGCTGCGCTGGTCGGCGCGCGTATCGCTCACCCCCCGCATCCTGTTTGTGAACGTGTTCGCGCTCGCAATGCTCGCGGGCGGGTTCTTTTATCTCGATTCCTACCGCAGCCGCATCGTCGACGGCCGCGTCACCCAATCGATCCGCGAGGCCCGCCTGGTCGCCGAGGCGATCGTCGCGGTACCGCAGAAGCAGCGTCCCGACCTCGCGCTGAAGCTGGCACAGGACATGGGCGCACGCTTGCGGATTTATGACAAGGACGCGAAGCTCATCATCGACACGCGCGCGATGGGACTGCGCAATTTCGTGCTGCAAGACCCCGACAAACAGGATTGGCAGCAGGCTGCAGCGCGCTTTCTGGACGCGGTCATCGACACCGTGGTCGGGGCACCGCGCGCACCACTCTATCGCGAGCGAACCAGTGGAATGGCGTGGCCCGACGTGCGCACCGCGCGTGCCGAGCCGAAGGTCGCCGCGACGGTATGGCGCGCGCCCGATCGCACGCCCGTCATCACCGCCGCCTCGGCCTTTCCGGGCGGCGGCGTGGTGATGAGCACGATCAACGCGCGCGACATCACGCAAACCGTGCGGGTCGAGCGCTTTCGCCTTGGCGTGGTCTTGCTGATCGTCGCGATCGTGTCGGTGTTGCTCTCCCTGTTTCTGGCACGCACGATCGTGCGACCGTTGCGGCGGCTCGCACGCGCGGCGGTGCGGGTGCGGCTTGGGCGTGCGCGCGAAGTGGTGGTTCCGCGCCTGCCCGAGCGCCGCGACGAGATCGGCATGTTGGCGCGTGCGCTCTCCGACATGAGCCTCGCGCTGCGCGCGCGGATCGACGCGATCGAGGCCTTTGCCGCCGACGTCACGCACGAGATGAAAAACCCCCTCGCCTCATTGCGCTCCGCCGTCGAGGGCATGGCGATGGTCAAGGATCCCGCGCTGCAGGATCGTCTGCTGGCGATCGTTCGCGATGATGTCCAGCGGCTCGATCGGCTGATCACCGACATCGCGGAGGCCTCACGCCTGGACGCACAATTGAGCCGCGCGAAGTTCGAGCCTGTCGATCTGGGCATGATGATCATGGCACTGATCGCCAGCCGCGACGCGCGCGGGATCGAGCGCGGCATTCGGATCTGGTTCGACAACAAGCTTGCCGAACCCCTGATCGTGCTCGGAGAAGGCGGGCGCCTGGAACGTGTGCTGGAAAACCTTATCGAAAATGCAGTTTCCTTCTCACCCGAAGGCGGTGTCATCACGATTACGGCGTCGCGCGATCACGACATTTTGACGGTTTCGGTGGAGGACCAGGGGCCCGGCGTTCCGGAAAGCGCGCGCGAGCAGGTGTTTCGTCGATTCCAGTCCTTGCGCCCAGCGGGCGAAGCGTTCGGAAAGCATTCCGGCTTGGGCCTTGCTATCGCGCGCACGATCGTCGAGGCCCACCAAGGGACGATCAATGTCGAGAGTCGTAGCGACGGCGCGGAGGGTGCCCGTCTGGTCGTCCGCCTTCCGGCGAGGAACGCGACGTGAAGCAGATTCGGCTTTATGCAACCGCTGTTGCGATCGGCAGTCACGCGGTGCTGCTGATGGGGCCGTCCGGTTCGGGCAAGTCCGACCTCGCCTTGCGCCTGATTGATCGTGGGGCAAATCTGATCAGCGACGATTACACGATCCTTGAGGTTCGCGACGGTGCGCTGTTTGCCTCGGCTCCAGAAACGATTGTCGGAAAGATCGAAGTTCGCGGGATCGGCATCGTCGCGATTCCGCATATCGACAATGTCGCCGCCGCGCTCGTGGTGCATCTGGGCGGTGCCGTCGAACGGATGCCACTGCGCCAGACCGTAATGACCATCGCGGGGGTCGATCTGCCCGAAACCAAGCTTGAAGCCTTCGAACAATCTGCCCCGATCAAGGTGGAATTAGCGCTGCACCGCGCTACAAAGGAACTATAATGCGTGACCCGAAGGACATTTTGCTCGTCACTGGCATGTCGGGTGCCGGCAAGTCGACGGTGCTCCGAACGCTCGAGGATCTCGGGTGGGAAGTGGTCGATAATTTCCCCCTCTTGTTGCTGGATCGGTTGCTAGGTGCCCCCCTCCCAGAAGGAGCGGACCAATCGACGCAGCCGCTCGCGCTCGGCATTGGCGCGCGGACCCGCGATTTCGATCCAGAACGCATTGTCCAGCGGATCAAGCAATTGCAGGACGTCTATGGGCACGACATCGGTACGCTATTCCTGGATTGCGCTGGCAGCGAGCTTGAGCGGCGTTATTCCGAAACACGACGTCGCCACCCGCTGGCACTGGATCGGCCCGCGGCGGACGGTATCGCGCGCGAGCGCGAATTGCTGGCTCCCCTTCGGAAATGGGCCAATCGACTGATCGACACGACCACGCTTACCGCCAATGAACTGGCGCAGCAGGTCCGCACGACGTTTTCTGGCGAAGGGCTGGGGGAACCGACGCTTTCCGTAACCTCGTTCGGCTTTGCCCGCGGCCTGCCCCGCAACGCTGACCTCGTTTTCGATATGCGCTTTCTGCGCAACCCGCACTGGGTGCCGCAGCTGCGCCCCGGTACCGGGCTGGACGCCGATGTCGCCGCCTATGTCGCAGCAGACCCTGCTTATGAATCCGCAGTCGGGCAGATCGAGTCGCTGCTGCTGCTGTTGCTTCCGCGCTACAGAGCCGAAGGAAAATCCTATGTCACCGTCGCGTTCGGCTGCACCGGCGGGCGGCATCGCTCGGTGCATGTGACAGAGCGGGTAGGTGCCAGGTTGCGCGCGGAGGGATTTTCGCCCACGGTCTCGCATCGAGATCTTGACGCTGCTCCCCAGGACTCACTGGAAGGCGCGCCGGACGAGACGCAAAATAATGGGGCGCGTGTTGCATGAGCTGGGCGGAGCGATGATCGGGCTTGTTCTCGTGACTCATGGCCGATTGGCCGACGAATTTGTGACCGCGATGGAACATGTCGTGGGCAAGCAGGAGCGTGTTGCCACCGTCGCGATCGGTCCGGACGACGATATGGAGGCGCGGCGCAACGACATTGCCGCCGCGATCGCCCGTGTCGACGCCGGGCGCGGCGTCATCCTGCTTACCGATCTGTTCGGCGGCACGCCCTCCAATCTCGCTATTTCGCTGCTCGAACGCGGGCGGATCGAGGTGATTGCGGGGATTAACCTGCCGATGCTGATCCGGCTCGAATCGGCGCGCAAGTCGATGAAGGTCGTCGATGCCGTTGCTGCCGCGCGCGAGGCGGGTCGCAAATATATTTCGGTCGCATCCGAGGTGTTGGGCGAGGCGGCGGCTTGATGGCCGTCAGCCGCAGCGTCCTGATCTCCAACAAGCGTGGGCTCCATGCCCGGGCGAGCGCCAAGTTCGTGACGCTGGCGGCGACGCAACCGTGCGAAGTGCTGGTCGAAAAAGACGGCGCGGGGTCGGTCACGGGCACGTCGATCATGGGCCTGATGATGCTCGGCGCAGCGATGGGCGACACGATCATGATCTCCGCCGACGGCGAAGATGCCGAGACGGCCGTCAGCGCGCTGTGCGATCTGGTCGAAGCCAAGTTCGGCGAGGATTGACCGGCCTGCACCGCCCCGGCTTGCGGGCTGCGCTGGCGGAGGGCATGTGGCGGGAATGGACGTCGACATCCCCTGCCTTGCTCCCGCCGCCGCACCGGAGCGCCTGTAATGCCGCGTGAAATCACGGCTTATTCCAACCCGCTGATCAAGCGCGTGCGCTTGCTGCGCGAGAAGCGGCATCGCCGCGAGGAAGGGCTGTTCCTGGCGGAGGGCTTGCGCATCCTGACCGAGGCGCGCGAAGCCGGGCGTATTCCCCAATATTTGTTCTTCGCCCGCGACAGCGCGGCGCATCCGCTGGTGCAGGCGCTGGTCGCCGATGTCGAGGCGGCGGGCGGCGAAGCGATCGAAACGGTGCCCGACATCCTCTCCAAACTGTCGGGCAAGGACAATCCGCAAGCGGTGGTCGGTGTCTTCCCCGAATTTACGCGCGATCTGGCCAGCCTCGATCGCTCGAGCGCGGCGATCTGGCTGGTGGCCGAGCGACTGCGCGATCCCGGTAACCTCGGCACGATCCTGCGCACCGGCGATGCGGTCGGTGCAGGCGGCCTGATTCTGATCGGCGAATGCGTCGATCCCTTCTCGGTCGAAGCCGTGCGCGCAAGCATGGGCGCTTTGTTCACCGTGCCCGTCGTGCAGTGCGAATGGGCGGAGTTCACGCAGTGGTTGCGCAGTGGACCGGGGCAATTGGTGGGGTTGAGCCTCGACACCGACAGCGACTATCGCGCCGCCAGCTACACCGCCCCGACCTTCCTGCTGACCGGCAACGAAGCGCAAGGCATGCCCGATGCTTATGCGGCGCAGTGCGATCTGTTGGTGAAGATCCCGATGCTGGGCAAGGCCGACAGCCTGAATGCGGCGGTCGCGACCGCAGTGATGGCGTATGAGGTGCTGGCGCAAAGCCGGGGTACGTGACCGATTTAGGCTGGTGCCCCCGAGTGGATTCGAACCACCGGCCTGCGGTTTAGGAAACCGTCGCTCTATCCGACTGAGCTACGGGGGCGCCGCGCGCGGTGGTACTGTGCGGCGCTGACGAAATCAATTGACCGTATCGGGTGGAATTACCGGGAACGGCAAGGCCGCGACCGGTACGCCTTCCTCGACCAGCGCCTTCGCCTCGGCCAGGGTCGTTTCGCCGTGGATCGGCGTCGCGGCGGTTTCCCCGACGTGCATCGCGCGCGCGCGATCGGCAAAGGCGCGCCCGACCCATTCCGACTTCTCCAGCGCTTGAGCCTGGGCTTGAGCGAGCGCGTGGAGCGCGGCCTTCATCGTCTCCGGGGTGAGGGCTGGAGGAGCCGCCGCCTCGACGTTTGGCGCCGGAACGCTGCGGCTGTTGCCCTTTGCGCCCACATTCGGGGCCATCACGGCCTTGACGATCTCATCATCACCGCAGATCGGGCACGCGAGCAGGCCTCGCGCCTGCTGATCCTCGAACGCAGTAGTTGAGCCAAACCAGGCTTCGAACACATGCGCCTGACGACAGCGCAGATCGAACACGATCACGCCGATTCGACCTCCGGGATCGCGCGCCGATGCGCCAGCACCGGAATGCGCGCGCGAACATCGGCGACACGCGCCGAATCGATCTCGGCAAAGCCCAAAGCAGCCGTCTCGCCCATATCGAGGACAACCTCTCCCCACGGGTCGATCACCAGCGAATGGCCATAGGTTGCTCGGCCATCGGCATGGACACCGGTCTGCGCGGCCGCGATAACATAGGCCCCGGCCTCGATCGCGCGGGCGCGCAGCAGCACGTGCCAATGCGCCGCGCCGGTCGGACGGGTAAAGGCAGCGGGCACAGCCAGCACGGTCGCGCCTGCGTTGCTCAGCGCACGGTACAGATCGGCAAAGCGCAGATCGTAACAAATCGACAGGCCCAGCGCGCCGACCGGGGTCTGCACCACCACCGCGCCCTCACCGGGTGCGTAGCTTGCGGATTCGCGCCAGCTCTCACCGGTCGGCAAATCCACGTCGAACAAATGCAATTTGTCGTACCGCGCGCGGATTTCGCCATTGTCGTCGATCACGAACGCCCGATTGGCGAGCCGCCCGCTTTCCCCCAATACCGCCAGCGACCCGATATGAACCCAGATGCCGTGTTCCGCCGCTGCGGTACGCACCGCGGCCAGCACGACATCGTCCGCTTCGCTGCGCAAGACCTGTGCGGCGCGCGCGCGGTCCCGATCCAGCAAGCCCGACATTTCGGGGGTGAACAGCATCGTCGCGCCGCCCCGCGCCGCCTCCGCCACCGCCGCGACGAGCGTTTCGGCATTGGCAACGGGATCGATCCCGCTGGTGACCTGGGCAAGCGCGATCTTCATGCCGCGAGCAAGGCGTCCAATTTCCCGGCGCGCTCCAGCGCGGCCAGATCGTCCGACCCACCGATATGGCGATCATCGATGAAAATCTGCGGAACGGTGGTGCCGCCATTGGCGCGCTCGAGCATCTCGGCGCGCTTCGGGCCACCCATCGTAATGTCATATTCCTCGGGCGTGACGCCCTTCGAGGCGAGCAATTTCATCGCGCGCGAGCAATACGGGCAGAAGGCTTTGGTGTAGATTTCGATCTTTGGCATTGCCAAGAAATGTGGGGTGCACCGGTCGTTGTCAATGTCGGGGTCAATGTCGGGCGCATCAATCCGCCGAATCGAGCACCCGCGCCCAGCACAGGATCGTCACCTTTGCCGCGCCCGCGCGCAGCAAGGCGGCGGTGCAACCGTCGGTTGTCGCGCCGCTGGTGTAGATGTCGTCGATCAACACCACCGACTTGCGGCGCAGCTGCGCCTTCGGGTCGATCACGCGGAAAACCCCGGCGACGGCTCGGGCGCGCGCCTTTGCCCCCATCGCGCGCAGCGGTGGCGTGGCCCTCACGCGGCGCAACAGCAGCGGATCGTTTGCGACACCGCTCACGCGGGTTAGCGCGGCGGAAATCAATGCGGCCTGGTTGAAGCCGCGCGACCATAAACGCCAGCGGTGGAGCGGCACCGGCACCAGCACGTCGGCATCGTCCGGCAGCAACCGCGCCATCTGCCGACCGACCGTCTCGGCAAAGGCGGTGCGACCGCCATATTTCAAGCGGAGCGCGACCGTGCGCGCGACATCGCCATAAGCCACCGCCGCGCGCACCCCGGCGTGGCGCGGTGGATCGGCGATGCAGGTCGCGCACTGCGCCTCGGCCCCGCGATCATAAGCGAACGGCGCATGGCAGGTTGCGCACCACGGCGGCGCGAGAAAGCGCAGCGCGCCCCAGCACACCGCGCAGAAGCGATGATCTTCCCCCGTGACCGCACCGCAGCCGGGGCAGCGCGGCGGCAGCGCGAAATCGGCGATCAGGCGCAAAGGGGCGAGCCAGGGCGACACGGCCCCCCTTGTCGCCCGACGCCTAGAGCGGCACAAGCCGCGCGATGAGCGTTCCCGACATCTTCGACCGCGCGGCACGCCGCCTCCACCGCGACCGCGCCGCCCCGACCTTCGCCGAGTTCGATTTCCTGCGTGCGGCGATGCTCGACGGGATTGCGGAACGGCTGGCGAGCGTGACCCATCGTTTCACCGACATGCTCGATCTCGGGTGCTTCGACGGGGCCTTGCCCGTTCCAGCGGGGGCAAAGGTCACGCGGTGCGACGCGGGCGCGCTGTTTGCTGTCCAATCCGGCGGGGTGCAGGCGGACGAGGATCGCCTCCCCTTCCCCGCCGAATCGTTCGACCTGGTGGTTTCGGCAGGCGTGCTCGACAGCGTCAACGATTTGCCCGGCGCGCTCACGCTCGCCCGGCGTGCACTTCGACCCGACGGCCTGTTCCTCGCCGCCTTCTGTGGCGCGGGTACGCTATCGACCTTGCGCAGCGTTCTGCGCGAGGCAGAGCGGGATCGCCCGGCGGCGCGGATCCATCCGCAAGTCGATGTGCGCTCGGCGGGCGATTTACTGATGCGCGCAGGCTTCACGCTGCCCGTCGCCGACATCGAGCCGCTGACCGTTCGCTATCGCGGGATCGGCGGGCTGCTGCGCGATCTGCGCGGCATGGGTGCCTCCAATATCCTGCGCGACCGCACACCGCTGCGCCGCGATACGCTCGCGCGCGCGGCCGAACTTTTTACTGAGCGGGCCGATCCCGACGGCAAGACGCCTGAGCGATTCGACATTCTCTATCTGACCGGCTGGTCCCCGGCCCCGACGCAACCGCAACCGGCGCGCCGCGGCAGCGCGACCGCCTCGCTCGAAGGCGCGCTGCGGCGCTTTCCGCCGAGCGAGGCCTAGCGCGCGAGCCGCACCAGCATTTCGTCGAGCGCCGAGAGGAAGCGCGAACGGTCGGCCTTGGCAAAGGGTGCGGGCCCGCCCACGACATCGCCGCCCGCGCGCAAATCGGCCATGATCGCGCGCACCGCGATCGCATTGCCGATCGACGCCGTGGTGAACGGCTTGCCGTTGGGCGCAAGCACGCTGGCCCCTGCTTTCAAGCAGCGATCGGCGAGCAGGATGTCGTTGGTGATGACCACACTCGCGCGATCGGCACGTTCGGCGATCCAGTCATCCGCCTCATCGAAGCGGTCGCCGACCACGATGCGCGACAGCAATGGATGGGCGGGAATGCGGATCGGGCTGTTGCTGACGATGGTGACGGCCACCGAACGTCGCAACGCGACCCTGTAGATTTCGTCCTTCACCGGACAGGCATCGGCGTCGACATAGATGTGCAGGCTCATACTGTGCGCCTAGGCGAAAAGCCGCGCCGGATCGACAGGAACCCGTCGTGCTGGCATCGGGGGGAGAAACCGCGCCTAGGAGACCGAGAGATGCCGCTCTATGAAATCGACGGGCTGCGGCCCACGCTAGGCTACAATGCCTGGGTCGCACCCAGCGCCGAACTGATCGGCGATGTACAGCTCGGCCCCGATGTCAGCATCTGGTTCGGCGCGGTGATCCGCGGCGATAATACGCCGATCGTGGTGGGCGCGCGCAGCAATATCCAGGAAGGCGCGATGTGCCATTCCGATCCCGGCGCGCCGCTGACGATCGGCGAGGATTGCACGATCGGCCATCACGCGATCCTGCACGGCTGTACCGTCGGCGACAGCGTGCTGATCGGAATGGGCGCGGTGGTGCTCAATCGGGCGGAGATCGGCGCAGGCTCGATTGTCGGCGCAGGCGCGCTGGTCACCGAAGGCAAGGTGTTCCCGCCGGGCAGCCTGATCGTCGGCAGCCCCGCCCGTGCGGTGCGCGAACTCGACGAAAACGCGCAGGCGATGCTGCGCGTCTCCGCCGAACATTATGTCGCCAACGGCCGCAAATATGCCGCCGGGTTGAAGCGATTCGATTAAGACCCGCTTTTGCTGCCGCCACGCGTCGCCCAGGCGGCGATGTCGCCGCGAATGCGCGCATTCACAAGGCGGCGCGCCGCCATCGTCGCAACCGTGGCCTTGGCGGCCCCGCGTGCGGCGAGCGGCAGATTGGCGGCAGCGAAGGCGGTGATCTTGGCGGGCATCGCCGGATCGTCCGAACCGGCCCCCAGGCTGGACACGAAGCCCGCCCGGTTGCTGGTTTCCACCAGCGTATTGACCAGCGCGAGATTGCTGACGGCAAAGTCGAACGCCATGTCGGGATGGCTGCTCGCGACCGAGCGCAACAGGCTGGCCTTTTGTGGTGTGGTCAGGTCGCCGGTCGACAGCAGGCCGAGCGCGCGACGGGCCAGCGCATCGTCATCGCTATAGCCCAGCAAGCGTATATAGCCGTTTTTCACCACCGGGTTCTTTTCGGCCAGCGTCAGCTTCAGCAGCGCGTCCCATTCGGCAGGGGTCGCGTTCGTGGCATAGGTGCCGAGGATCGGTTGCCGGATCGCCGCCGGGATCGCGTTGGTGTCGGTCGCCAGCGCGGCGACATAGCGCCGTGCCTTCTCAGCGACGACGGGGTCCCCATTGTCGCCCAGCACCGCGATCAGCGTTTCGCGCAACGTGGAGATCAGCGGCGATTCGTCCTGCTTGGCCTGGAACCCGACGCGTTCCAGCGCCGGTGCCAGCGTCGTGACGATGCGCGCGCGCATCGCGGTTTTGGCCGCCCCCTTGGGCAAGCGCCCGCCCAGGTCGGATAGCTGCCCGGCGAGCGTCTGCCACAAGAGGGGATTGGCACCGGGTTCGATCGCTCCGACATCGGCGAAATAACGGTCGAGCCGCTGATTGCCGCCCTTCGCCAGAGCGAAATCATCCCCCAGCGTGCCGAGCTGGTCGGTCAGCGCAAGGCTGGCGAAATCGCGGACGATCGCCGCGTGCGCCGACGCATCATAGGCCACGCGCGCATAGCTGCCCTCGTCGCGATTGAGCACCACGGTGCCGCATCCCTGCACGGTGACCGTGGTCGGCTTGGCACCGCGCACGATCGCGCGCGCCACTGGCTTCCCAACCACACCAAGCGTCAGCGGAACATGCCATGTCAGCACTTGCTTGGCGCTGCCGTCATAAGCGAAACGTCCCTGCGTCATAGTGACCTTGGTTTCTCCGCCGACGCAACGGGCGCTGGTCATGGTGACGAGCGGCACGCCCGGCTGCAGCGTGAAATCATGCGCGATATCCGCCACCGGCTTGCCCGCAGCCGCCGACAATTCAGTCCACAGCTGGTCGGTCACGGTGTTCGAATATTTGTACTTCGCCATGTAACGGCGGATGCCATCGCGGAAGGTGTCTGCCCCCAGCGTCGACTCCATCATGCCGATGACGGCCTGGCCCTTGGCATAAGTGATCCCGTCAAACCCCTCGCCAATCTGGTCGACGGTTTCGACATGGCGGATGATCGGATGCGTGCCCGAGGTCGAATCCGCCTGCAACGCGGCTTCACGGTCCTGCGCCACCGCCGTCGCCGCCGCATTCCAATCGGGGTTGAGATCGATGCTCGATTTGTTTTCCATCCAAGAGGCGAAGCCCTCGTTGAGCCACAGGTCGTCCCACCATTTCATGGTGACGAGATCGCCAAACCATTGGTGCGCCATTTCGTGCGCAACCACGGTGAAGATGCGCTGCTTGCCGCTCTGCGTCGCGCGCTTCTGGTCGTACAGCAACTCGGGCTCGAAATAGAAAATCGCTCCCCAGTTTTCCATCGCGCCGAAGAACTGGCTCGAACCCGGGCCGGCAATCATGTCGAGCTTGGGCAAGGGATAAGGCTGACCGAAATAATCGTTATAATAGGTCAGCAGGCGCTTGGCCTGGGCGAGCGCATAATCGCCCTGATCCGCCACCCCGCGCCGGGTGATGATGCCAATTTCGGTCTTTCCCGCCATCACCGTCTTGCGCTCGACGTCCCCCATTCCGAGGAACAGGAGGTAGCTCGACATTTTGGGCGTTTCCGCGAACCGATAGAGCGTGGTCCCGTCCTGCTGTTGGGTAATGCTCGTGGCGGGCATGTTGGAAAAGGCGGTCTGCGCGGCGGGTGCCACGGTCGAGAGCGTGAAGGTCGCCTTATACTGGGGCTCGTCCCACATCGGCGCGAAGCGACGGGCATCGGGGGCCTCGAACTGCGTGGCCAGCATCCGCGCGGCCGATCCGTCCGGATTGGTATAGTCGATCGCGAACAGGCCCGACGCCGAGGTATTGATCGTGCCCGTCCAGGCGAAATGCAGGCGGTGTTGGCCGGTCGGCGCGAGCGTCGGCAGCGTCAGCGTCAATTGCTGCTTACCGGTGTCGAGCGTGAACGGAACCGCTGTTCCGTCGAGGGTCGCCCCGGTAATTTTGAGGTCCGCCGCGTTCAGCACAATCGTCTTGGTTGCTCGCGCGACAGAGATCGTAACGGTTTCTTCGCCTGAGAACGTCATCGCTTTGGCATCTGGGCGGATGGTGATGTCATACGAGACGGGTGCTACGCCTTCCGGCAACTGACCGACCGCAAAGGCGGGCGACGCGACTCCAATCAACAAGGCGGCAGCAAGGGTCAGCTTCACTAGGGTGCTCCGGAAACAAACGCAGAATTCCGCCCCATAACCCTTTCGTGCGCCGTGGCAAATCAACGCCGCTGGACAGGCGTTTCGGTTGCGCTATGAAACGGACATGAGCATTCCCCCCTTGTTCGCATCGTTGCGGCTCCCGGTCATCGGTTCGCCGCTGTTCATCATTTCCGGGCCGGAACTGGTCATCGCGCAATGCAAGGCGGGGATCGTCGGGTCCTTCCCGGCGCTTAATGCGCGTCCGCAGGGATTGCTCGACGAGTGGCTGCACCGCATCACCGAAGAGCTCGCCGCCCATAATCGCGCACATCCCGAACGCCCGGCCGCGCCGTTCGCGGTCAACCAGATTGTCCATCGCTCGAATGAGCGGCTGGAGGCCGATCTGGCGACCTGCGCCAAGTGGCAAGTGCCGATCGTCATCACTTCGCTTGGCGCGCGCGAGGATTTGAACACCGCCGTCCACAGTTGGGGCGGCATCACGCTGCACGACGTGATCGACGACCGCTTCGCGCGCAAGGCGATCGAAAAGGGCGCGGACGGCTTGATCGCGGTGGCCGCGGGTGCGGGCGGCCATGCCGGTCGCTTGTCGCCCTTCGCGATCATCCAGGAAATCCGCCAATGGTTCGATGGCCCGCTCGCCCTTTCGGGATCGATCGCGACGGGAGACGCCATTCTGGCGGCGCAAGCGATGGGTGCCGACTTCGCCTATATCGGTTCGCCCTTCATCGCGAGTGTCGAGGCGAATGCGGAAGCCGCGTACAAGCAGGGGATCGTCGAGGGCAAGGCCGCCGACATCGTCTATTCAAACCTGTTCACAGGCGTGCATGGCAATTACCTGCGCGCGTCGATCGTCGCGGCCGGGATGGACCCCGACAATCTGCCGGAGGGGGACCTCAAAACCATGGATTTCGGCACCGGCAACGGAGCGAAGCCCAAGGCGTGGAAGGAAATTTGGGGCTCTGGCCAAGGCATTGGGGTCATCGACCGAGTCGAGCCCGTTGCCGACATGGTCGACCGGCTGGAGCGCCAATATCGTGCCGCACGCGAACGCCTGAAGCTGTAGCTCTGCTGTAGCTCTATTAGGGCGCGCGACCGGGCGACCGCGACTCAGAAGGCGAGCGCGAGACGATCCTGCATCGTGCGGGCGGGGCTCTCAAAGCTCTCGATCTCCGCCGCCTGGATTTGGTCCAGCCGCGCGACACGCCGGTGAAGATCGATGCTCGCAAGGATCAGCGTTTGAGCGGTCGCAGGCATCGATTGGACGACCGCGCTCTCGGACATCGGGGCAGCCCCCAATCTACGCGACTCATCCAGCGCCTCGCGCGGTGCCATCTCGCCCGCGTCAACCGCGCGCTGGGTCAACAACCAGGCGATGACGTGCATCAACCGCGTGGTGACCTTCAACGATTCGCAGCTGAACGATACACGCGCGAGCGGATCAAGGGCTTCGCGATCAGAGCGGCCGCCTTCGTCGAAATAGCTGCGCGCCTCATCCGCCAGGACCATGGCATCGATGTACAGCGTGTCGATAACGCGGCGCTGCATGCGCGAATCATAGGCTGGGGACCCCATGCCACCACCATACATATACAAAACCTTAACGGTAGCGCCTTGTGGCGCGCGCCCCATTTGTCGCTTGTCCCACTTCGGGAACGCCATCGCCTTACGCGATAATGTCCGGGACGAGTTGATCTTCGAGCATCGCGATTTCATCGCGCAGACGCAGCTTGCGTTTCTTGAAGCGTGCCAATTGAAGCTGATCGAGCGCACCCGAACCGATCAAGGCCCCGATCGCAGAATCGAGATCGCGATGTTCGACGCGTAACACCTCCAGCCGTTTTGCGATCAGGCTTTCGTCCATCGTGCCCCCTTCGATGCCTCGCCTTAGCAAATCACAGACGCGCAGCACGGATAAAATCGACCTGTCGCGCGAATCGGTGCGCACATCGTACTTCGTTATAATTGGGGAGAGACAAGCGGCGCTCCGCATGTTCTATTGGCTACCCCAAACAGCACATGAAGGAGGTACGCATCCCATGCAGACCGCGCATCACTCGGCCCTTTCGGCCAAGCATGCAGTCCTCGATCGCCAGATCGCCGCCGAAACGCAGCGACCGTTGCCGGACACCGCGACACTGGCCGCGCTAAAGAAACAAAAGCTTCGAATCAAGCAGGAACTTGCGCAAATCTAGCGTGAGACGGGCCCGGACGCAGGCGCGTCCGGGTCACCAACCGACCTCTCGATTAGCGAAGCGCGCGCGGGAAAATCGGTTTCACGAAAACGGGTGTCTGCCCGCCCTGACCGACCGGCTTTCGCGCGAGCAGCGGATCGATCTGACGATCGAACGCGACTCCGATGCGTCCGGCTGCCGACCAAGCGATTTGCCCGGGCACCCAACCAACACCCCTTACGTCGAACTCGACTCGCAGGCCTTGCGCCAAGCCGTCTGGAAACTCTGCCATCAACCCCCCGGCAGAAAGGTTGCGAACCCGCACCGAGTGAGTAGCGCTTTGCCCAGCCACGCGAAAATCCGCCATCAGAAACAAGCTGTCGCGCGTGTCCTGACGGTTATGCGCCCCTTCATCGAATGAGGGACTGAGCGGATCTTGCGAATATTGGTCCATTGCGTGCAAATTGCCGATCTTGGTTCGCGGCAAGACTACTCGCGCAATGGTATCCAACATCTTAAGGCAGCGACCGTTCGCTCAATCCTCGCGCGAAATCTTTTCGTGCCGTTCGTGACGCTCCTGGGCCTCGACCGTCATCGTCGCGATCGGCCGCGCTTCCAGGCGAGCCAGCGAGATCGGCTCGCCGGTCACTTCGCAATAGCCATATTCCCCTTCATCGATTCGACGCACTGCGGCCTCGATCTTGGAGATTAGCTTACGCTGCCGGTCCCGGGTGCGCAGTTCGATCGACCAATCGGTCTCGCTGGACGCCCGGTCGGTAAGATCTGCCTCCCGCAGGGTATCGACCTGAAGCTGCGAGATCGTACCCGCTGCCTCGCGCAGGATCGAATCCTTCCAGCCTTGCAACTTTGCGCGAAAATACGCCTGCTGACGGGGGTTCATGAACTCCTCGTCGGCGCTTGGCCGGTAGCCGTCGTCACTACCGACCTGCGGTACCGCGAACTTTTCGGAATCGTCCAATCTATTCAAGACAGTCGCCATCCCACTCTCTCCCCTCACGGTCACCCGATGCTTTGCGCACCTCCGGACCGAGCCAAGGTCAACCCACCTGATGCGGGCCTATAGCCATGCCATTGAAGCACCACAAGCAATCCTGATGCCGGGCGACACGGGAAAATAGGATCGGACAAAATTGATACTGCCAGACGCTCACGCCGACTCCATTCGGGCGTGCGGAGATCGGGGACGCAGACTCGGCAAAACGTCTTCACGGTCACGTGCGAAACAAATGTTAACGCGGGGATCGTTCCACAATGAAACGTTAACCATACTGCACACTGCTTAGTCACGTTTTGTGGCCAAAGGATCACGAAAAAGTTGGTTAACGCAATTGCACTTAACGCTTTGTTCGGCACTTTGCGGAATATCAAATGCAAGTCTGCGCGAGATGTATCGTCCAGGCGATATTTGCGCCGTTAGTGAGAGAATAGCATCATGTCCGTCCGGATGGCTTTGGCGAAACTGTGTGCATGTGCCTGTGGGGGCGCGATTGTCGGCGGTGGCGCCGTGCATGTGGCCGACGGCGCGCGGGCACGCAGCGCCTATACGCACAAGGTCACCAAACGAATCGTCCGCCGCACCACGACGGTCGCCGCCAGCAAGATGCGGGTCGGACACGCTGGCGCGCGCGTTCGCAAGGTGGTGACCCAGACCACCACCACGACGCAGCCCCAAATTGTGTATCTGACTGCACAGGGTGCCCCCGTTCCTGTGGACCCGCCTTATTCGGGCTCAGGCGGCGGTGGCGGCGGCGGGCTGACCGTGATCGGCGGCAGCGGTGGTTTCGGCGGCGGTGGTTTCTTCGCCGGCGGTTTCTTTGGCGGCGGCGGGAGCAGCAGCGGCGGCGGCAGCATCGTCATCTCTTCGACTTCGACCGGTGGATCGACCTCGACCGGCGGATCTTCGACCAGTTCTTCCACCAGCGGCGGGTCGACCTCGACCGGCGGATCATCGACGTCGAGCGGCAGCGTTTCGAGCACGTCGTCCAGCGGTTCGGTCAGCAGCACCTCCTCGTCGGGCGGCTCGGGCGGATCATCCTCGTCCACGAGCACAGGCGGCGCAACGGTATCGAGCACGTCGTCAACCGGCGGCTCCTCGTCGAGCGGGAATGTCTCCTCGGCATCGGGCGGTTCCAGCGGCAACGTCTCGTCTGCCTCGGGCGGCTCGAGCGGGAACGTTTCCTCTTCGTCGGCGTCGAGTGGCAACGTTTCCTCGTCCTCCAGCGGTAATGTGTCGTCGGCCTCGAGCGGGAACGTCTCCTCGGCCTCGAGCGGCTCCTCATCCTCAAGCACCTCCTCCTCTTCGAGTGGCAACGTGTCCTCGGCCAGCTCGTCCAATGGTTCGAGCAGCAGCAGTTCCTCGGCAAGCTCGAGCAGCTATGGCTCAAGCAGCCATGGCTGGAGCTCCAATGGCGGATGGGGATCATCGGGCAGCGGCAGTAGCGGAAGCAGCGCATCGAGCAGCGCGAGCAGCGGCAGCACGGGTTCCAGCGGCGGCCCACCCGCCCCCGTCCCCGCACCGCCGATGGTCCTGCTGTTCGGGGCGGCCGCAGCCGCGCTGGTGGCGCGCAAGCGCTTCGCCAAACCGAGCGCGAACCTCGCCTGAGCAGGCGAAAAGCGACCGTAGCGGGTCTTCCCCACGCGAACGGGTTGCGTAGGGCACGGGGCGACGCCATAGCCCGGTCATGCATGATATCCGCCTGATCCGGGACGATCCCGCCGCTTTCGACGCAAGCCTCGCCCGGCGCGGCTTTCCCCCCGTCGCTTCCGAACTGGTCGCGCTCGACGAACGCCGTCGCGCCCTGATGACCGAGGCGCAGGTTGCGCAGGCCCGGCGCAACGAAGCCTCGAAAGCGATTGGTGCCGCGAAGGCCGCGAAGGACGAGGCGACCGCCGCCACGTTGATGGCCGAGGTTGCGACGCTGAAAGAACGGCTGCCCGCGATCGAAGCCGAAGAAAAGGCGCTCGGCGAGTCGTTGAACGCCCAACTCGCGGCGATCCCCAATCTGCCACTCGGCGACGTGCCCGAGGGTGCCGACGAGGCCGGCAATATGCTGGTCGCAAGTCACGGCACCCCCGGCACCTTCGGTTTCACCCCGCGCGAGCACGACGCGATCGGCCCCGCGCTCGGGCTCGATTTCGAAACCGGCGCGGCAATGGCGGGCGCGCGTTTCACGCTGGTGCGCGGCGCTGCGGCGCGGCTCCACCGCGCGCTTGGACAATTCATGCTCGATACGCTGTCGGGCGAGCATGGCTATGAGCAAGTCGTGCCCCCGCTGCTGGTCCGCGACGAGGCGGTGTTCGGCACCGGGCAGCTCCCCAAATTTGCCGAAGATCTGTTCAAGACCACCGATGGCCGGTGGTTGATCCCGACTGCCGAAGTCAGCCTGACCAATATCGTGCGCGAACAGATTTTGAGCGAGGCCGAACTGCCGCTGCGCTTCACCGCACTCACCCCCTGCTTCCGTTCGGAAGCGGGCGCGGCGGGGCGCGACACGCGCGGCTTCATCCGCCAGCATCAGTTCGAAAAGGTCGAAATGGTCTCGATCGTCACGCCCGATGCCTCCGAGGCCGAGCATGAGCGGATGACGGCGTGCGCGGAGGGCTTGCTCAACGCGCTTGGCCTGCCGTTCCGCCGCATGAAATTGTGCACCGGCGACATGGGCTTCACCGCCGCGCGCACCTACGATCTCGAAGTGTGGCTGCCGGGACAAGGCCAGTATCGCGAGATTTCGAGTTGCTCGACCTGCACCGATTTCCAGGCACGTCGCATGAACGCGCGCTACCGGCCCGAGGGCGAGAAAGCGACGCGCTTTGTCCACACGCTCAACGGTTCCGGCCTCGCGGTCGGACGGACGTTGGTCGCCGTGCTGGAAAACTATCAGCAGGAGGATGGCGCGGTGGCGATTCCCGATGTGCTGCAGCCTTACCTCAAGGGCCTCAACCGGTTGGAACCGGCGCGCTGACATCGCCCGTTCGCCCTGAGCCTGTTGAAGGGTAGCCCTCTTCCCGCGCCTGGCATGCAAGGGAGAGCGGTGCTTCGACAAGCTCAGCACGAACGGAAAAGGGCGTCACGCATAAAGGACGACACGATGCGGATTCTGCTGACCAATGACGATGGCTATCACGCGCCCGGGCTCAAAATCCTGGAGGCGATTGCCGCGAAATTCTCCGACGATGTCTGGATCGTTGCCCCCGCCGACGAACAGTCCGGCGCTGGCCATTCGCTGACGCTGACGCGCCCGATCCGGGTGCGCCAGCATGGCGAAAAGCGCTTTGCCGTGGCCGGCACGCCGACCGATGCCGTGATGATGGCGCTGGCCCGGATCATGCGGGAGGCCAAGCCCGACCTGATCCTGTCCGGGGTCAATCGCGGGGCCAATCTGGCCGAGGACGTGACCTATTCCGGCACGGTTTCCGCCGCGATGGAGGGCGCGCTGGCGGGGGTACGTTCGATCGCGCTGAGCCAGGTCTATGATCGCGAGGGACTGGGGGACGCGGTGCCGTTCGAAGCCGCCGCTGCGTGGGGCGAACGCGTGTTGCGCCCGTTGATCGACGCCCCGCTGGAGCCGCGCAGCCTGGTCAACATCAACTTCCCGGCCGGACCTGCCGACGCGGTGAAGGGGATCAAGATCGTGCAGCAGGGCCTTCGCGACTATGGCCGCCTGCAGATCGTCACCAACCGCGATCCGCGCGGGTATGACTATCACTGGTTCGCGCTCGGCCCGACGGAGGAAACACCGGCCCACGCCACCGATCTGGAAGCTGTGCAAGATGGGTACATTGCCGTGACGCCGCTGCATCTCGACCTGACACACCGCCCCTCGCTTGCTATGCTTGGGGCATTGTACGGTTAGGGGGTAGAGTATGGGGCATCGCGGCAAGACGTTTGGTATCGCGATCCTGGTCCTTTCTACACTCACCGCCTGCATTCCGAACCCCGACCGGCCACAACGCGGTTACGACACCCCGCCCCCCTATCAGCCGCGCGACGACCAACGGCCCTATGAACCGCAAGGCGGGGATCGCGCCGAGCGCGAGCAGGAGCGCTACGAACCGCAACGCATCGATGCGGGCGTTTCCGCCCTTCCCGCTCCGCCACCAGCCTGGCAGGCGCGGCCGGTAACCCCCGATGCCGAGACCATTTCCGCGACCAGCTATATCGTCCGACCCGGCGACACGTTGCGCGCCGTGGGGGATCGTACGGGCGCGGGGTCGGAGGCGATCGCGCGTGCGAATGGCCTGACCCCACCGTTCGTGATCCGGCCCGGGCAGCGGCTCGACATTCCCGGCGGGCGCTATCACCTTGTCCGCGCCGGACAGACCGGGATCGCGATCGCGCGCGCTTACGGCGTGGATTGGTCACGCATCGTTTCCGCGAATGAGTTGAACGAGCCGTACACGCTGCGTGTCGGCATGCGCATTGTCATACCCGGCACCGCCAATGGGAGCACAGCCGCCGAGCGCGCCGCGGCGTTCCGGCTCGACATCGACGATATCGTCACCGGTAGTGAACCGGCACTGGCCGCGAACGACCGCCCGGTGCGGCCATCGCCCTCATCGCGGCGCGTGCTCTCTCCCACCCAGGCGATTGCCGAGCCGACCCGTTTTAGCGGCGGTTTCGCCTGGCCAGTGCGGGGGCGCATCGTCGCCCATTTCGGCCCCGGCGCGTCGGGCGAAAAATATAACGGCATCAAGATCGCCGTGCCGATCGGGACGCCCATTCTCGCCGCCGCAGATGGCGTGGTCGCGTATGCCGGCAGTGGCATCCCGACGCTGGGCGGCCTCGTCATCGTCAAGCACGGCGATAGCTGGACGACGGTCTATGGCCATGCCAGCCAGTTGCTGGTCCAGCGCGGCCAATCGGTCCGGCGCGGGCAGACGATCGCATTGTCGGGCGATTCGGGGCTGGCCGACCGACCCGAACTCCATTTCGAGATGCGCAAGGGCCGCACCCCGGTCGATCCGCAGCGGCAATTGCCGGGGATTTAATTCGGGGAAAAATCGGCTATTCGCCCGGAATGACCGAGCACACCTCCGCCCTCCTCCGCCTGCTGTCCGAGCGTGGCTACATCCACCAGACGACCGACGCCGCCGCGCTCGATGCGTTGGCGAACAAGCAGACCGTGCCCGGTTATATCGGCTTCGATCCGACCGCACCGTCGCTGCATGTCGGCAGCCTCGTCCAGATCATGCTGCTGCGCCGCCTTCAGCAAAGCGGGCACAAGCCGATCGTGCTGATGGGCGGCGGCACCGGCAAGATCGGCGACCCGAGCTTCAAAGACGAAGCGCGCAAGCTGCTCGACCATGATGGCATCGCCACCAACGTCGCCTCGATCCGCCGCATCTTCGAACGCTTTCTGGTGTTCGGCGACGGCCCGACCGATGCGATCATGCTCGATAACGCCGAGTGGCTCGACAGGCTGGAATACATCCCCTTCCTGCGCGATGTCGGGCAGCATTTCTCGGTCAACCGGATGCTCAGCTTCGATTCGGTCAAGCTGCGGCTCGACCGCGAGCAATCGCTGTCCTTCCTCGAATTCAACTACATGATCCTCCAGGCCTATGATTTCCTGGAACTGTCGCGCCGCGCCGGGTGCCGCCTGCAAATGGGCGGGTCCGACCAATGGGGTAATATCGTCAACGGCATCGAACTGTCGCGCCGCATGGACGGGACCGAGGTTTACGGCATCACCACGCCGCTCATCACCACCGCCGATGGCGGAAAGATGGGCAAGACGATGTCGGGCGCGGTGTGGCTGCATGAGGACCAGTTGCCGCATTATGATTACTGGCAATTCTGGCGGAACACCGACGACCGCGATGTCGGCCGCTTCCTGCGGCTGTTCACCGATCTGCCGCTCGAGGAGATCGCGCGCCTCGAAGCGTTGGAAGGTGCCGAGATCAATGCCGCAAAGATCGTGCTCGCCAATGCCGCGACCGCGATGTGCCGGGGCGAAGCCGCCGCTGCCGAAGCCGCCGAAACCGCGCGGCGCACCTTTGAGGAAGGCGGTGCGGGCGGCGCGCTGCCGACCTTCGCGGTCGCCGGCCCGATCGGTATTGTCGATGCCCTGATCGGCCTTGGCTTCGCGGCTTCGAAGGGCGAGGCCAAGCGGCTGATCAAGGGCGGCGGCGCACGTGTCGGCGCGGACAAGGTCAGCGATGAGGCATTGATGGTCGAGGTTGGCGACGACCCGGTCCGTATCGCTGCGGGCAAGAAGCATCACGGCCTGCTGGTCCGTGCGTAAATCTCGACAGAACCTCAAAAAATATAACGGTTAGCGGACGTTAAGCGGCTTCGTTGCGACCTGTTTTACATCCTTTGTCGTATTTTTGCCCGGCCCATTAGAGGGGTTTGGCAATGGCGAAGGCACTGGCTGGACAGGTCGCGGACAAGCGCGCCCTGGCCCGCGACGAAGTACATTATCGCGCTCGGGCTTATGGCCCGGACGCACAACAGGTGTCGTTGCTGATCGTGAACCTGTCGGCGCTCGGCCTCATGGCGCGCGCCGAGGTTCCGTATCGCGAGGGGGACCGGTTACGCGTCACGTTGCCGGTGGTCGGTGTCGTGGTAGCGGAAATCCGCTGGGCACTTGGCGGCCGAATCGGATGCGAGTTGGATCAACCGATCGACCTTGCGGACTATTATGAGGTGCTGGCGGTGATGGTGCGGGGTAAATAGCTCAAGCCGTTCGCCCTGAGCCTGTCGAAGGGCCGTGCCCAAGAAATCTGCTCGCGTTTGGCGAGGGGGCTTCGACAGGCTCAGCCCGAACGGACTTTGGGTGATCCGGTTTAAGCAAAATCGAGTCTAGGCGCGCCTCACCCCGATCGCAGCAAGGCAACGCCCGCCTCGCGCTCGAACAGATAGAGCGCCGTTCGCGCCGCTTGTCCGCGCGCGCCTTGCAGGCCACCGTCGCGGTCGATCAGCAGGCGTGCGTCGTCGGTCGCGATGGGCAGCAAGGTGGTCAGCATCTCGGGCGTCGCCAGGCGGAAACCCGCCTCGCCCGATTGCTTGGTGCCGAGCAACTCTCCCGCACCGCGCAACCGCAAATCCTCCTCGGCAATGCGGAAGCCGTCATTGGTCTCACGCATCAGCGCCAGCCGCGCGCGCGACGTTTCGCTCAGCGCTCCGCCACGGATCAACAGGCAGTTCGACTTACCCGACCCGCGCCCGACGCGCCCGCGCAACTGGTGCAATTGCGCGAGACCAAAGCGGTCGGCATGTTCGATCACGATCAGCGTCGCATTGGGCACGTCGACCCCGACTTCGATCACCGTCGTCGCCACCAGCACGCCCAAGTGCCCGCTGGCAAAGGCCGCCATCACCGCATCCTTTTCGGCGGGCTTCATCTTGCCATGGACCAGCCCGACGCGGTCGCCAAAGCGCGCGCGCAACGTCTCGGCCCGCGCTTCCGCCGCCGCGAGATCGCTCTTCTCGCTCTCCTCGACCAACGGGCACACCCAATAGGCTTGGCCGTCATCGGACAGGTGCCGACCCAGTGCATCGACGACATCGGCCAGCCGGTCCTCCGAAATGACGCGCGTTTCGATCGGCTGGCGCCCCGGCGGCATTTCGTCGAGCTGGCTGACGTCCATCTCGCCGTAATTGGCCAGCGTCAGCGTGCGCGGGATCGGCGTCGCGGTCATCGCCAGCAAATGCGGCGCGGCCTTGGCCTTGGCCTGCAACATCATGCGCTGCGCGACGCCAAAGCGGTGCTGCTCATCGACCACGACGAGACCCAGATCCTTATACGACACCGCCTCCTGGAAGATCGCATGCGTGCCGATCAGAATGTCGATCGTGCCTGCCGCCAGCCCCATCAGCGTCGCCTCGCGCACCCGGCCCTTGTCGCGTCCGGTCAGCACCGCGACCTCGACCGGCAAGCCCGCCAGCATCCGCCGCAGCGACTCATAATGCTGCCGCGCGAGGATTTCGGTCGGCGCGAGCAACGCCGCCTGCGCGCCCGCCTCCACCGCCGTCAGCATCGCCAGCGTTGCCACCAGCGTCTTGCCGGCACCCACATCGCCTTGCAGCAGCCGCAGCATCGGTTGCGCCTGCGCCAGATCGCCCTCGATCTCGCGCACCGTCCGCGCCTGCGCGCCGGTCAGCGCGTAAGGCAAGCGCAGCGCCTCGCGCAGCCGTCCGGTCCCGACCAGCGCCCGCCCACGCCGCGCCCGCGACGATTGCCGCACCAGCATCAGCGCCAGTTGGTTCGCGAAGATTTCGTCATAGGCAAGCCGCGTCCGCGCGACGGTATCGGACGGGTCGGCATGAATGCGCGCCAACGCCGCGCGCCAGCCGGGCCAATCGTGCTTCGCCAGCAAGCCCGGCTCGATCCATTCGGGCAAATCAGGCGCGCGCTCGATCGCCTGCACCGCCAAATGCCCCATCCGCTTGGACGTGATCCCCTCCGACAATGGATAGATCGCCTCGCGCTCGGGCGTATCCTCGGCTTCCTCCAGCGGCAGCACATAGTCAGGATGCACGATCTGCAATTCCTGGCCGTACTGCTCCAGCCGCCCGGAAACCCGCCGTGGCTCACCGATCGGCGCCAGCTTCTTGGCCCAGCCCGAATGCCCGCCGAAATAGACCAGGCTCACATAATTACCGCGCGCATCGGTCGCCTGCACCCGCGTCGGCCCGCGTCCGGCGCTGGAACGATAGGATTGCGCGGTCAGCGTGATCGCGATGGTGCGCCCGGCATCGCCCATGTCGAGCTCATCGCGCGCCAGCCGATCGACCCAACCGGTCGGCAAATGAAAGGCGACATCGACCACACGCGACAGCCCGAGCCGGTCGAGCGGCTTGGCCAGGCCAGGGCCAATGCCCTTCAGTGCCGTGACTTCGGCGAACAATGGATTGAGGATATCGGGCCGCATGACTATCTGGGGTGCTCTTACCCCCACCCGGCCACCACCGCCAGCACATGCTGTCGGGGGTCGTCGGGCAATCTGCGTTGGACGCCCATGGACCGCGAAACCCGCCTCAAACGCCTGCGCTTCCGCAGCTGGCACCGTGGCACCAAGGAAGCCGACCTCCTGATCGGCGGCTTTTTCGACGCGCGCTCGGCCGAGTGGAACGATGCCGAGATCACGCTGTTCGAGGAATTGCTGGAGGAACAGGATGTCGACATCATGGCCTGGGCGATCGGAACCGAAGCCTGCCCGCCGCGCTATCAGGGCTCGATCGTCGATGCGCTCAAAGCGCTGAACTACGTACCGATCGCGGAATAAGAAAATCTCCCTCTCCCCGCTCGCGGGGAGAGGGTCGGGGAGAGGGGCAGTAACGCGCACGCCCTTCCATGACTGCCCCTCTCCCGCGCTTCGCTTCGCTCGCTTGCCCGTTGGCGGTAAACAGTGCCCCGCACTGTTTAGGTCATGCCGGGGGCATGACCGGCCGCCGACGCCCCGCAAGCGGGGAGAGGGAAACAAGAATGCCCAACCTGTCGCAAATCCTCACCGCCAAGACCCCACTCACGCTGGCAGGCGTGCCGACCGGGTTCGAGCCGTGGCTGCTCGCCGATCTCGCCCGCGCCGCCAAGACGCGCGCGGTGTTTGTCGCGCCGGACGAAGCGGCGATGCGCGCGATCGCGGCGACCGCCCCCACCTTCGCCCCCGATCTCGAAGTGCTGACCTTCCCGGCGTGGGACTGCCTGCCCTATGACCGCGCCTCTCCCACCCTGCGCGTCATGGCCGAGCGCATGGCGACGCTCTACCGCCTGCAACAGCCGCCCAAGGGCCCGCAATTGCTGCTCACCACCGTCAATGCGGTGGCGCAGCGCACGCTCACGCCGTTCCGCATCCGCCAATTGGTCGCGCGGCTTGCGCCCAAGGAACGGATTGGGCGCGACCGGCTCGCCGCGCTCTTGCAAGCCAATGGCTATGTCCGCGTCGAAACCGTTGCTGATGCTGGAGAATTTGCCGTGCGCGGCGGCCTGGTCGATCTGTTCCCGAGCGGCGAGGAACAGGCGCTCCGGCTCGATTTCTTCGGCGACGAGATCGAAAGCGTCCGCACCTTCGACCCCGCCGACCAGCGCACCACCGGGCGCGTCGAGGGCTTTGTGCTGCTCCCCGCCTCCGAAACGCTGATCGACGAGGACAGCGTCAAGCGCTTCCGCGCGCGCTACCGCGAACGCTTCGGCGCGACCGCGACCGGCGACCCGCTCTATCAGGCGATCAGCGACGGGCGGCGCTTGGCGGGGATGGAGCATTGGCTCCCGCTGTTCGAGGAAAAGCTCGCCACGCTGTTCGATCATTTGGGCGACGGCGCGGTGATCCTGCGCGATGCCGGATCGGTCGCAGCCGCAGAACAACGCTTCGAAGCGATCACCGACTATCACGCCAACCGCGTGAAGGCGCAGTCGAGCGATCCCGGCAGCTATCGCCCGCTCCCCGTCGACAGCCTGTATCTGACCGCCAAGGACTTTGCCGAGCGGTTGGAGGAAGCGCCCGCGCACCGAATCACCGCCTTCCACGAACCCGAAAGCGCGAGCGTAATCGATTTCGGCGTCGACGGGCCGCGCGATTTCGGTGCCGAACGCGCCAATGGCGCGAACGTCTACGAAGCCGTCGTCCACCATTTGCGCGGGCTGGCGCGCGACGGGCGCAAGGCGGTGCTGGCGAGCTATTCGACGGGCGCGCGCGAGCGCTTGGCGGGGCTGCTGAAGGACCATGGCGCGACCAACTTGAAGCTGGTCGATACGTGGCAGGAAGCGCTGGGGGCGTCTGCTCCCCTCCCGCTTGCGGGAGGGGCTGGGGGAGGGACTGCCACCACCCCACCGCCCACGAAAGCTGCAAACGTCCCTCCCCCAACCCCTCCCGCAAGCGGGAGGGGAGTTTCTGTCGCCCTTATCATCCTGCCGCTCGACCACGGTTTCAGCAGCCCCCAGGTCGCACTCCTCACCGAGCAGGACATGCTCGGCGACCGCCTCGTGCGCCGCAACAAGCGCAAGAAATCGGCCGATGCCTTCCTCGCCGAACTGGCGATGCTCACGCCGGGCGATCTCGTCGTCCATGCCGATCACGGCATCGGCCGCTATGAGGGGCTGACCTCGATTCCCGTCGGCCAGGCCCCGCACGATTGCGTCGCGCTGACCTATGCCGGCGGCGACAAATTGTTCGTGCCCGTCGAAAATCTCGAAGTGCTCAGCCGCTACGGCTCTGACAGCGAAGGTGCGAGCCTCGACAAACTCGGCGGCGAGGCGTGGCAGCGCCGCAAATCCCGGATGAAGGAGCGCATCCGCGAAATCGCGGGCGAGCTCATCGCCACCGCCGCGGAACGCGCGCTGCGTCCGGCCGAAACGATCGATCGCGACAGCAGCTATGCCGCCTTTGTCGACCGCTTCCCGTATGAGGAAACCGACGATCAGGATCGCGCGATCGAGGATGTGATGGGCGATCTCGGCAAGGGCACGCCGATGGACCGGCTCGTTGTCGGCGATGTCGGATTCGGCAAAACCGAGGTCGCTCTGCGCGGTGCCTTCGCCGCCGCGATGGCGGGGCTGCAGGTCGCGGTGGTATGCCCCACCACCCTGCTCGCACGCCAGCATTTCAACAACTTCACGTCGCGTTTCGAAGGTTTCCCCTTGAACGTCGGCCGCCTCAGCCGCCTCGTGCCCGGTGCCGAGGCGAAGGCGACCAAGGAAGGCATGGCCGACGGCACGATCGATGTGGTGATCGGCACGCACGCGATCCTCGCCAAGGGCATTGAGTTCAAGCGTTTGGGCCTCGTCGTGGTCGATGAGGAGCAACGCTTCGGCGTCACCCACAAGGAACGGCTGAAGGCGCTCAAGAACGACGTCCATGTCCTCACCCTCACCGCCACCCCCATCCCGCGCACGCTGCAAATGGCAATGTCGGGCCTGCGCGAACTGTCGGTGATCCAGACCCCGCCGGTCGACCGTCTGGCGGTGCGCACCTATGTCATGCCGTGGGACCCAGTGGTGCTGCGCGAAGCATTGCTGCGCGAACATTATCGTGGCGGCCAAAGCTTCTTCGTCACACCCCGCATCGCCGATCTGCCCGATATCGAGGCGTTCATGCGGGATCACGTGCCGGAGGTCCGCTACGTCGTCGCGCACGGCCAAATGTCGCCGACCGAAGTCGAAGAGCGTATGTCGGCTTTCTACGACAAGAAATTCGAGGTGCTGATCTCCACCACCATCGTCGAGAGCGGGCTCGATATCCCAAGCGCCAACACGATGATCATCCACCGTGCGGACCGCTTCGGCCTCGCCCAGCTCTATCAGCTGCGTGGTCGCGTCGGGCGCGCCAAGACGCGCGCTTATGCCTATCTGACCACGCCCGAGAACCGCATCTTGAGCGAAACCGCCGAGAAACGGCTCAAGGTGCTGAGCGACCTCGATACGCTGGGCGCGGGCTTCCAACTCGCCAGCCACGACCTGGACCAGCGTGGTGCCGGCAATCTGCTCGGTGACGAACAGTCCGGGCATATCAAGGAAGTCGGCTACGAACTCTACCAGTCGATGCTGGAAGAGGCGATCATGGACGCCAAGGCCGGTGGCCAACGCCTGCGCCCCAAGGACTTCAGTCCGCAAATCACCATCGACGCCCCGATCCTCATTCCCGAGGAGTATGTGCCCGATCTCGATCTGCGCATGGGCCTCTACCGCCGCCTCAACGATCTCGAAGACCAGAACCAGCTCGAGGCGTTCGCCGCCGAACTGATCGACCGTTTCGGCAAACTGCCCGATCCGACCGAAAACCTGATCCGCATCATCGAGATCAAGCTCAACGCCAAGAAGGCCGCCGTCGCCAAGATGGACGTGGGGCCGAAGGGGGCGCTGGTCACCTTCTTTGACGATACCCCGCCCAATGTCCCCGGGTTGCTCGCCTGGGTCGGCAAGCTCGATGGCGTGGCGCGGCTACGCCCCGACAGCAAATTGGTGGTGTCGCGCGTGTGGGGCGATCCAAAGGCGCGGCTTCACGGCGCGCTGCAACTGTCGAAGGGGTTGGCCAAGGCGGCTGGGTAACGGCCATACCGCCGGTCAGACGGTCACAGGTTCGTCCAGCTTTGCCGATGCGTCATCCATCAAAGCATCGGCATCGAACTGCTTGCGAGTCATGGAGAAGCGGCCGGAATAGCCGGCCAGCCGCCACAAGCCTGCGATCTCTGTGCCCGGAGCGTTCACAGTCCCCGAATACTCCACCGAATGTGCCAGCCGCCCGCTGCCGTCATACGTCTTGGTGAACTCGATTTGTCCGCCATTCCGTGTGCCGTCAACAATGGCGCGCAAAAGGCCCGCCTGCTGCCGATCAGGCTCGGTGATCGTACCCGAAACAAGCGACGCAGATTCCTGCAGCGTCGCGATGAAGCTGTTCGGCATGATGCGTCGGTCGGTCGCGGTCCAACGGCCATACCAAACGCCGGTTACGTCGCGCGGGTCGGTCATCTGGTTGCAACCAGCGCGACGAGCGCTGCCAGTGTAATCGGCTCCGAACACAGGAAGCCCTGGTAGATCTGGCAGCCTTCTTTCGCGAGCGCCTCCAACTGCGCCTCATTCTCCACCCCTTCGGCAATCACCGTAAGCCCAAGCGAGCGCGCCATGTCGATCACGCCGCGCACCACGATCCGGTCGCGCGGGGACCCGGTAATGTCCTGCGCCAGTTTCTTGTCGATTTTCAGATAATCGAGCGGCAACGCCTTCAGATAGGCCAGGCTCGAATAGCCTGTTCCGAAGTCGTCAATCGCAATCCGGCATCCAGCGCCGCGCAAAACCGACAACAGGTTGGACGCAATCCCCAGATCCTCGATCAGGCCGCTCTCGGTAATTTCCAGCGTTAGCCGGGACCGGGGAAAGCCGCTGCTGTCGACGCGGTCAAGAAACAGATCGGCGAAGCCCGGGCGGGCAATGTCCCCCGCCGTCAGATTGAGCGACAACCGCAAGTCGCCAAGCGAGGCCGGCCAGGCCGCCGCCTGGGCCAGCACAAGCTTTTGGATATGATCGGAAAGCCCGATGTCGAGATCGGCACGCGCGGCCGCAGCGAACAACGTCTCGGCACCGATCGTCCCCAGCACGCCATGCTCCCAGCGCGCGAGCGCCTCGACCCCGACGATCGCCCCGCTGGAGACCGAAACCTGCGGCTGGAACAACACGCCGATCTCGCCACGGTCCATCGCATGATTCAGTTCGACCGCAAGCCGGTCGATCGGCTCGCCTTCGCTATCGGAATCGGCCACCCGCATCGTCGCGCTGTCGGATTCGCGCGCTTCGGCCAATGCCTCGCTTGCGCGGCGCAGGAGGGTCGCGGCGGAATCGTCGTCACGCGCCTCGGCAAGGCCGATCCTGCAGCCCAGCACCGCAATCGACTCACCCGTCACAAAGGGGCGCGCCAATTCCGTAGCGACGCGCGCGACCGCCAGATCGATCCGCAAGCGCGGAGCCCGCGCGGCGACGATGAAGGTCGAACCGCCCATCCGGGAAATCAGCGCCTCGCGTCCCAGCATTTCGCGCGCGGCATCGTCGATCCGCTTTTGCGCGCTCCGCAACAGCGCATCACCGGCTGCGCGGCCATAGGCCGTGTTGACCATGTCGAAGCGGTTGAGCGCGACGAGCATCATATGCAGCGGCGCGTCGCCGCCGCTCTCCAACTGCCGTGTCAACCAGCGCCGCGCGCTGCTGGCATCGCGACTGCCGGCCAATGCCTCCCGCATCTCCGCCGCTGGCTCGGGTGCGCTGCCAAGCGGCTCGATCACCGCCTCGATGCGCTGCGTCGCTTCGTCCCATTGCAGATGCTGCACAATGCGGCCGATCCCTTCGGCATCATGGGCGAAGGCTGTTGCAGGACGACCATGCGACATGCGCCGCAGCGCGGCGATCGCCGCAGCCCGGTCCCCCCTGTCGAGGCGGCGCAACAGCGCGCGGACGCCAACCTCCCGCTCCAACCCAAGAAGCGCCATCAAACCAGGCGTCAAAACCAGCGTCTTTTGCGCTAGATCATAGCGCCAACCCAGCGGAGCGAAGACGGGAGCCGCAGCCCATTCATGTGCCATCCGCTCTGCATGGCGGGCGGCGAAGCGGAGCGCCTGGAGGAACTCCGCTTCACTGAACGGGCTCGCCAGAAAATGCGTCGCGCCCGCCTCGAACAGCGCTGCAATGGTCCCGACCTCACCGCGCGAAACCAGCGCCAGCAATGCACCGCCATTGGCTTCGATCGCGCCGCTGAGCATGGCGACTGCGCTGACACCGTCCTCGGTCGCGCCCCGCGCGTCGATCACCGCGACTGCGGCTCCGCTTGAAAGGAAACGCCGCTCCGCACCACCGGCCCGCCGCGCTGCAACGACTTGCCATCCCGCTCCCGCAGCCAGCGATGCAAGCTCATCGCGCTGGCGAAACGACAGGACGAACAGCGGAGCTTGATACGCAGCAATCATACTTTGATCCTAGTGAAGCGCCGCCGAATAAAGAAGAGTGAGCTTTGCACGGCGCAATGCCCTTGTTCGCACCTCCATGAAGGCTTAGCTCCACAGCAGATGATCGCAGCAACCGCCCCTGCTCCCGGCCTTGTCGACCGCCACGGTCGCACGATCAGCTATTTGCGCATTTCGGTGACCGATCGCTGCGACCTACGATGCCGCTATTGCATGGCGGAACATATGACGTTCCTGCCCAAATCGGCGATTCTGAGCCTTGAGGAGATCGCGGTCATCGCCGAGCGCTTTATCGCCCGCGGCATTACCAAGATCCGCCTGACCGGGGGAGAACCGCTGGTGCGACGCGATATCGCCGAACTGGTAAAGCGGCTCGGTCACCATATCGGTGCCGGTCTCGACGAATTGACCATGACGACGAACGGCAATGCCCTGGCGCAGCACGCTCCGGCAATGGTTGCCGCCGGGATCCGGCGGATCAATGTGAGCCTCGACAGCCGCGATCCCGAAACCTTCCGCTACATCACCCGCCACGGCGATGTGGCGCGGGTCATCGAAGGCATTCTGGCCGCGCGCGACGCCGGGTTATCGGTCAAGATCAACCTGGTCGCGCTGAAAGGCCTGAACGAACACGAGATCGCGCCGATGCTGGAGTGGTGCGTCGCCGAGCGGCTGGATCTGACGCTGATCGAGACGATGCCGCTCGGTCAGATCGACGAGGATAGGGCCGATCGCTTCGTGCCGCTGACCGCAGTGTTCGACGAGCTGGCCGGGCGCTTTTCGCTGGTACGCGACACGCATCGCAGCGGCGGCCCCGCGCGTTACTGGCGGGTGGACGGCACGCAGACCAAGCTCGGACTGATCTCCCCGCTGACCGCCAATTTCTGCGACACCTGCAATCGCGTTCGGCTGACCACGGAAGGTGTGCTGTATACCTGCCTCGGGCACGACGATCAGGTCGATCTCAAAACGATCCTGCGCAGCGAGGGTGTCGACGGGCTGGATGTTGCGCTGGACGCGGCGATGCAGACCAAGCCTGCACGCCATGAATTCGATATCGCAGCGGCCGCCCCTGCGGTCGCCCGTCATATGAGCGTTACCGGCGGATGACGTCGCCGCAGCGCCGCGCTCTAGTCGCCTCGCCTACTCCACAGGCGCAAGAGGCGGCGGCCGTACTTGCGGACGCGCACGATTGGGTGCCGCCCGAGGAGGCCGAACTGATCGTGGCGCTCGGCGGCGATGGCTTCATGCTGCAAACGCTCCATGCGATGCTCGAACGGCGCAAACCGGTCGTGCCGGTGTTCGGCATGAACCTCGGCACGGTCGGTTTCTTGATGAACGAATGGCGTCCGCACGGGCTGGACACGCGATTGGAGCGAACCAAGGCGTTCAAGGTCGTGCCGCTCGCCATGAACGCAACCACCATCGATGGCGAAACCCACGCGCTGCCCGCAATCAACGAAGTGTCGCTGCTGCGCGAGACGCGCCAGACCGCGAAACTGGAAGTGACGGTCAACGACCGTGTCGTGATGCCCGAACTGGCGTGTGACGGCATTCTCGTCGCGACCCCGGCCGGATCGACTGCCTATAACCTGTCGGCACAGGGGCCGATCCTGCCGCTGGGCTCCAACATGCTCGCGCTGACGCCGATCAGCCCGTTCCGCCCGCGGCGTTGGCGCGGCGCGATCCTCCCCGACAAGACGCGAATCACGTTGCGTGTGCTCGAACCCGCCAAACGCCCGGTCAGCGCGGTCGCCGACCAGCGCGAGGTTCGCGATGTCGCGGTGGTGGAAATCATGATCGATCGCACGCGCGAACTGACATTGCTGTTCGATCCCGAACACGCCCTCGACGATCGCATCACGATGGAACAGTTCGTCGCCTGACGCCGATAGGCGTCCGTGGCAATTGGTGTCGCTTCCTGAACACCACCGCTGAAAAAAATGGCTCCCTGAGTAGGATTCGAACCTACGGCCGCTCGATTAACAGTCGAGAGCTCTACCGCTGAGCTATCAGGGAACACTGCGGAGGCGGGCCTATAGCAGCGAGATTCGCAGACGCGCAAGGCCCGTTTTCAGCTTTTATCGCGATGGGCCAAAACCACCGAGGCCACGGAGATATTGGGTCTTGATATCGACCACCGCGACACCGTTGCCGACATCGACCGCCGCATCATCGACGCGTGGACGCGCGCGGCCGATCCGGGCGTTGCTGCGCAGCCCCACGCCGTCTTTCCAGAAGTCGAACTTGTCCTGCGCGCGGCGCGAATGCAGGAACAGCAAAGCGTAGCGGCCAGGGTGCGGCACGCGGATGCACAGCGACACCGGCCCTGCATTGGGCGCATCGACCGTCACGCGCCGGAAAATCTTGCCCTCGGCCAGCAGATCCATGTCGGGGCGCATGAAATCCTTGTCGTTGGCGGGATAGAGCTCCAGCCTGAGCAGGCCGGTGCGGTCTTTCAAGTCCGATACGTTGACCTGAATGGCGGGTCCACGGCCTGAAGCGCAGTGGCTGGCGTCCGCCCCCATCACGCCACCCGCAAGAGCTGCGGTCGGGCACCCTGCCAGCGCGACCAGCGTCAGGGAGAATGCCGAGAACATCACTTTCATGATCGGTCCTGAAATCGCGAGGCCACGCGGGCCCGTTACGAAAAGAGACCCCCGAACCCATGGACGTGCGGCGAATCGCCCCGTGTGCAGCATGGTTAAGACGGTCGTGTCATTCGAACGACGCCGTCCACCCGCGGAAACCACCTCAAGCCGCTTGGCAAGTGCGGCAAAGCGTTCCGCTAAAACGTCGAATGGAAATTCACTCCTTTCGTCGCGCGTCAGTCTCCGTTCAGCTACAAAGGTTTATGCGATTCGCGACCAGTGCGATTGTCCGGAGCCTTGCCACGGGTGGATCGTTCTGCGCTTCATGGCCTTGGCTTCGCGGCCCTGTCGGCAACACTCGTCGGCCGGCGTCGCGTTTTTGGAGATCGACATGCCGCTACCTTCTTCTGCCCTACGCAAAACCCTCGCGGTAGCGCTCGGTGCCGCGACCTTGCTTACCTCGGCGTGCGCGACCGAATCGACCTATCGCCCCGCGACCGGCCATGGCTTCGAACGCTCGGGCTATAGCGATCGTCAGATCGAGGATAACCGCTTTCAGGTGAGCTTCTCGGGCAACAGCTATACCTCGCGCGACACTGTCGAGAAGTACCTGCTGTACCGCGCTGCCGAGCTGACGTTGCAGCGTGGCTATGACTATTTCATCTTCGCCGATCGCGATGTCGATCATCGCTCGCGGGTATATTCCACGCCCAGCATCGGCGGTGGTTATGGCTTTGGCGGCTATTGGGGCCCGAGCTGGCGCTATCGCGGTCGCGGCTTTGGCTGGCGCACCTGGGATCCATTCTTCGGTGATCCCTTCTTCGACCGCGGCGTCGATATCGATACGATCGACAAATATGAGGCCAATGCCGAAATCATCGTCGGCAAGGGCCCCAAGCCTCGCGACAACATCAAGGCGTTCGACGCGCGCGAAGTGATCCACAATCTCGGGCCGAGCATCGTCACGCCCAAATAAGCGCTTACGAAAAAGGCCCCCTTCCAAACTGGAAGGGGGCCTTTTTTGTTGCCTGCAATCAGCGCCGCGCAGCGCTCAGATCACACCGCACCGTGGCAATGCTTGTACTTGCGCCCCGAACCGCACGGGCATGGTGCATTGCGGCTGACCTTGCCTTCCCATTCCGACGGATCCTGCCCGAAATCGCTTCCATCGGGCAGCGGGATCGAGAGAGGGGCCAGCCGGGTGGTGATGTGGCCGCTCGTGCCGCCATCCTGGTCCATCGTGTCGTCATCGCCCGTGAACGGGTCGAAATGCGAGGTGATGAAGTCGGGCAGCGTCGGAAGCTGTGGCGCTTCCTGGATCTGGAACTGCGCGAAGGCGATCGTACGCGTCACATCCTCGCGAATGTTGGCGAGCATCCGCTCGAACAGCGAGAACGCCTCCTGCTTATATTCGTTGATCGGCGTCTTCTGCGCATAGGCGCGCAAGTGGACGACCTGCCGCAACGCATCCAGCGTCGACAAATGCTCCTTCCAGTGATGGTCGAGATTTTGCAGCAGGATCGACTTCTCGACCCGCACCCAGGTTTCCGGGTCGAGCGAGGCGGCTTTCTCCGCAATCGCGTCGTCCGCCATCGTTTGCACGCGGCTTTCGATGATCTCGGGGTCGATCGCTTCCTCTTCCAGCCACGCCTCGATCTGCGGCTCCAGGTTGAGCATCTCGGCCAGCGCTGCCTTCATGCCGGCAATATCCCACTGCTCGGGATAGGTGCCCGGAGGGCAGGCTCCGCCGACGATCGTGTTAACCGTTTCCGCGCGCATATCGGCGACCACGTCGCCCACCGTGTCGGCATCCATGATGTCGGCGCGCTGTTCGTAAATCACCTTGCGCTGATCGTTCATCACGTCGTCATATTCGACGACCTGCTTGCGGATGTCGTAGTTGCGCGCCTCGACCTTCTTCTGCGCGGTCTCGATCGCCTTGGACAGCCATTTGCTGCCGATCGCTTCGCCATCGCCGATGTTGGAGCGCATCATCTTCGCGAACAGCGTGTCCGGCCCGAAGATGCGAAGCAGATCGTCGTCGAGGCTCAAATAGAAGCGGCTGAGGCCGGGGTCGCCCTGACGGCCCGAACGGCCGCGCAACTGGTTGTCGATGCGGCGGCTTTCATGCCGCTCGGTGCCGAGCACGAACAGCCCGCCCGCCGCCAGCACATTGGCCTTTTCATTCTCGATCTCGGCCTTGATCCGCTCGATCGCGGCGTCGCGCTCGGGGCCTTCCTCGAGATCGGTCAGCTCGTCATTGATGCGGAATTCGAGATTGCCGCCGAGCTGAATGTCGGTGCCGCGCCCCGCCATGTTGGTCGCGATGGTGACGGCGCTCTTGCGCCCCGCCTGCGCGACGATATGCGCTTCCTGCTCATGGAAGCGCGCGTTGAGCACCTTGTGCGCAACGCCTTCCTGGACCAGAAAGTCGCTGAGCAACTCCGACTTTTCGATCGACACCGTGCCGACCAGCACCGGCTGGCCGAGATCGGCGTGATGCTTGATCTTCTTGGCGATCGCGCGGAACTTGTCGGCGGTGTCCTTGTAGAATTCGTCTTCCTCGTCGATCCGCTTGACGGGGACGTTGGTCGGGATGGTAACGACGTTCATCTTGTAGATGTCGTAAAATTCCGCCGCCTCGGTTGCCGCCGTGCCGGTCATGCCGGCGAGCTTGGGGTACATGCGGAAATAGTTCTGGAAGGTGATCGAGGCCATCGTCTGGTTTTCGGGCTCGATCTCGACACCTTCCTTGGCCTCGATCGCCTGATGCAGGCCGTCCGACCAGCGACGGCCATCCATCATACGACCGGTGAATTCGTCGATGATGACGACCTTGCCGTCCTTGACGATATAATCGGTGTCGGCCTTGAACATCATGTTCGCGCGCAGCGCCTGGTTGGTGTGGTGCACCACCTGCGTGTTCTCGAAATCATAGAGATTTGCGCCCTCGAGCAACCCGGCATCCTCGAGCATCCGCTCGACCTTCTCGGTGCCGTCCTCGGTCAGGATGATCGACTTCTGCTTTTCGTCCTTCTCATAATCCTCGGGCGAAAGCTGCTTCACGACCAGATCGACCGAGCGGTACAGGTCAGACTTGTCGTCGGTTGGGCCCGAGATGATCAGCGGGGTACGCGCTTCGTCGATCAGCACCGAATCGACTTCGTCGACGATCGCCATCGCGAACGGGCGCTGCACCATCGATTCGCGATCGTACTTCATGTTGTCGCGCAGATAATCGAAGCCGAACTCGTTATTGGTGCCGTAAGTGATGTCGGCGGCATAGGCCTGGCGGCGCTGTTCATCGGACAAATTGGGCACGATCACGCCCACCGTCATGCCGAGGAAATTATAGACCTGCGCCATCCAGCCCGCGTCGCGCGCCGCCAGATAGTCGTTGACGGTAATGACATGCACGCCCTTGCCGGGCAGCGCGTTGAGATAGGTGGCGAGCGTCGCGACCAGCGTCTTGCCCTCGCCCGTGCGCATCTCGGCAATTTCGCCGCGGTGGAGCACGATGCCGCCGATCATCTGCACGTCGTAATGCCGCTGGCCGAGCGCGCGCTTGGCCGCTTCGCGCACCGTGGCGAAGGCCTCGGGCAGCAGATCGTCGAGCTTTTCGCCCGCCGCGAGACGTTCACGGAACTTGGCGGTCTGGCCCGACAGTTGCTCATCGGACATGGCGGAGATGACGGGCTCGAAGCCGTTGATCTTGGCGACGATGACGCCGAGCGATTTGACGTAGCGGTCGTTGGACGACCCGAAAAGCGATTTGGCAATGCCGCCGAGCATGGAGAATTCCTGTTAAGATAAGGCATCGGCCGCGCGTTGCGCGGCGACGACGAAGTCGATGGGAAGATAGGATCCGCGCAAGAGCGGACAACGGCGAAGCGCTATTCGCGACGCCGTCCTGCATAGAGCGGGTTTGCGGGCACGAGCGCGAAGCCGGTAAATTCGGGCGCGCGGGACAGTGCGACTAGGCCCGCCACCGTATTGGCCGGTCGCAAGACGCTGGAGCAGGATCGGGCGACTCGCGCGGTCGCCCGGACCACAGCTGCGGCCCGGTGCAACTCAACCCCCGGCGCGCGCGTCCCCGTCGCCCCGGTAAGGGCGCTGAGCAAGGCGGAAAGGATAAGCAGCAGTTCCAAAGTCGCACGTCACCCGTCGGTGGAGCCGCCGCACTTAGGGATATTTCCGCCGTGCGTCCAGCATCGCGCACCTACCGCGATGTCAGGCGGAAGGCTTGCATTTGCGCGATGCCGCACCATTTCATTGTGCATCGCAGCATAAATTGCGGTACACTGTCCCAAAGAAAGAATCCACGCCCCGCACGACGGGCCGGATAGAGATGTCGCATGCCTGGTCTTTCCGAAACGCTGTCTCGCCTTGCCGCTGCGCGCGCAAACGCCACGCAAATGCCGATTCCCGAGTCCGATCGGCTCGCTGACATTTCCGATTTCGGCAGCGATCCCGGCAATTTGCGCGCGCGGCACTATATTCCGGCGGGTTTCGCGGCGGGGGCCCCGCTTGTAGTGGTGCTCCACGGCTGTACCCAAAACGCGGCGGGATATGATCACGGGTCGGGCTGGTCGGCGCTGGCCGATCGCTATGGCTTTGCCTTGCTCTATCCCGAGCAGCGCCCCGCCAACAATCCCAACCGCTGCTTCAACTGGTTCGCCGCCGAGGATATCGCGCGCGACCAGGGCGAGGCCCTGTCGATCCGCCAGATGATCGCGCACATGATCGGCGCCTATCATATCGATGCGACGCGCGTTTTCGTGAACGGGCTGTCGGCCGGTGGCGCGATGACGATGGTCATGCTCGCCACCTATCCCGAGGTGTTCGCCGGTGGCGCGGTGATCGCCGGTCTCCCTTATGGTACCGCGACCTCGGTCGGCGCGGCGTTGCAACGGATGCGGGGCAGCGGCCTGCCCGATGGCCCAGCCCTCGCCGAACTGGTGCGTGAGGCGGCACCAACCCCGCTACGCTGGCCGCGCCTGTCGGTGTGGCACGGCACGGACGACCAGACCGTCGCGAACGACAATATGGAAGCGATCATCGCACAATGGGCGCTGCTTCAGGGCATCCCGCTCGATGCCGCCAAACGCGACCAGGTCGATGGGCAGGCGCGCCGGCGCTGGCTGAGTTCGCGCGGCACCGTGCGGATCGAAGCCTATAGCATTGCCGGACTTGGTCACGGCACGCCGATCGATCCCGTCGGGGATGCAGCGTGCGGCACCGTTATGCCCTTCATGCTCCCGGCCGGGATCTGCTCGACCCGCCACATTGCCGCCTCCTGGGGCATTGCCGACGCCGCCGATATCGAGGTCCCTTCGCGCCGCTCGACACCACCGGCACCGCTGCGCGCCGCAGCGCGCCCGATCGCGCCCGGCGGAGTGGCAAAGGCGATCAGCGATGCGCTGCGCGCGGCTGGGCTGATGCGCTGATTCGGCAGCTTGTCTCACCCGCATCGCCGGGTATGACGGCGGCATGACCCGCTCCCCGCTCGCCCGCCCCTTCCCAGTTCTGCCGTCAATTGCCGGGGTCACCCCGCATGTCGCCCGGGCGCAGTATAAGACGTGGGATCGCTGCGACCTGACCTTCATTACGCTCGATCCCGGCACGGTGGTGGCGGGCGTGCTGACCCAGAGCAAATGCCCCTCCCCCGAGGTCGAATGGTGCCGCGCCGCGCTCCCGCTTGGGCACGCCCGCGCGATGGTAGTCAATGCCGGTAACGCCAACGCTTTTACCGGCCAGCGAGGCCGCGCGGCGGTAGAAGCGATCGCCGCCCGTGCCGCCGCGCATCTCGGTTGCCAGCCCTCCGACATCTTCGTCGCCTCGACCGGGGTGATCGGCGTGCCGCTGCCGATCGACAAGGCCGAGGCCGGGCTCGACGCCGCCTTCGCCGCCGTACCCTGCGCCTGGCAGGATGCCGCCAACACCATCGGCACCACCGACACCTTCGCCAAGGGTGCCGTCGCCACCGCCGTCGTCGATGGCCGCACCGTCACGCTGGTCGGCATCATAAAGGGCTCGGGCATGATCGCGCCCGACATGGCGACGATGCTCGGCTTCCTGTTCACCGATGCCGCCGTCTCCCCCGCCTTCCTGCAACGCGCGCTCAGCGACGCCAACCGCGCGAGCTTCTCCTGCATCACCGTCGACAGCGACACCTCGACCAGCGACAGCGTGCTTGCCTTCGCCACCGGCAAAGCGGGCAACGCACCGCTGACCAGCGACGAAGACGCCGGAGCCGACGCCTTCCGCGCCGCCCTCGCCGACCTCTGCCTGCAACTCGCGCATCTGGTGGTGCGTGATGGCGAAGGCGCGTCCAAGTTCATCGAAATCGCCGTCACCGGTGCCGATAGCGACGCCAGCGCCCACAAAGTCGCGCTCAGTATCGCCAACTCGCCGCTGGTGAAAACCGCAATCGCAGGCGAGGACGCCAATTGGGGCCGCGTGGTGATGGCGGTCGGCAAGGCCGGCGAACCCGCCGAGCGCGACCTCCTCAGCATCCGCTTCGGCGACACGCAGGTGGCGACCGGCGGCCTTGCGGTCACCGGCTATGACGAAGCCCCGGTCGCCGCGCATTTGAAGGGGCAGGAGATCGAGATCGGCGTCGATCTCGGCCTGGGCGAGGGCACGGCGACAGTTTGGACCTGCGACCTCACGCATGGCTACATCTCGATCAACGCCGATTATCGGAGCTGAACGCCAATGCTCACCATCTGGGGTCGCCTCAATTCGCACAATGTGAAAAAGGTCGCGTGGTTCGCGGAAGAACTGGCGCTCCCCTATGTCCGCCACGATGTCGGCGGCCAGTTCGGCATGAGCGACGCCTATCTCGCGCTCAACCCCAACGCGCTGGTCCCGACGATCGAAGACGACGGCTTCATCCTGTGGGAATCAAATGCGATCCTGCGCTATCTGGCGGCGCGTCACGGCGGCAAAAGCTGGTGGCCCGAAGACCCGGTGCAGCGCGCGCAGGCCGATCGCTGGATGGACTGGCAATTCGACTATGCCGACGCCCAGCGCGGGGCCTTCCTCCACCTCATCCGCCGCCCGCTGGCCGAGCGCGATCCCGCCGTGATCGCGGCGTCAGCGGCAGCCTGTGCCGCCAAGATGCAGATCCTCGACCATGCACTGGCGCAGACGCCATGGCTGTCGGGTGCGGAGTTCGGCATGGCCGATATCCCGATGGGCACCTACGCCCATAGCTGGTTCACCCTCGATATCGCGCGCCCATCGGTCCCGCATGTCGAGGCATGGTATGCCCGGCTGACCGAACGCCCGGCTTTTGCCGCGCAGGTGATGATTCCGCTGACCTGATCGGGTACGGGGACGCTGTACACCTCGGAAAATCACAGTCCCGCACCGCAGCAGGCCAACCCACCCCAACCCCTCCCTTTCAGGGAGGGGAGAAAGGGCGCTAACCGCCAACCGCCCCTCCCTGAAAGGGAGGGGCCGGGGGTGGGTCGTTCTCCGTATCGTAAAACGGCAGCCTGGACGACCGCCAGAAGAAAGCAACGACCCGCCCAAAGGGCGCGGGCGCGCAAGCTGCGCCCTTTAGCCTCGCCGCCCCGCTTCTCGATTGCAGACACTGCTTTCAGATGCGAACACCAAGCAATGAGCAAGCTCACCCTTCGCTATCAATACGATTCCAGCGTCTTCGATCCCGACCAGCAAACCGATGATTTTGGCTGGCTTGAGGTCAAGGTGGAGACGGATCGCTTCTCGGGCGACGGCGGTTGTTGGGTTCAATGGCAGGACGTGAAAGAGTTTGGAAAAGCTCTAAGCGCCTTTCCCATTACGACAGATCATCCGATCGTGGTGCAATGGGGCTTTGATATGCAGGAAGGCGATGATCTGATCCTGCGCCTTGAGATTGCACCCGCCAATACGCGCGGCGATCTCGCCGTCCGGTTTGAAGTGGCCGATTATGCTGAGCCTCGTCACCGGGCACGCGGCTGCTTCATGACCAACTATCCCGATCTGGACGCATTCCGCCAAAGCATCGCGCACCTCATGGACAGGCAGGTGGAGGAAGCCACCTTGGCCGGGCGTTGACGGCTATGTCTTCCAATTCACACTGAAGGTCGCCGCCAGCAACACATCGCGTGCTCCCACCCCTGAAAGGGAGGGACTGGGGGTGGGTCGCTCTCCGTATCGTGAAACGGCACGCCCACGCCAAACGAAAATCCCTCTCCCAGCGGGAGAGGGAGGGAGCGGCAAAGCCGCGGAAGGGTGAGGGCGATCCCACGGATGATGCCCATCACCCTCACCCTTCCCACCGCTTACGCGGCGGGCCCCTTCCCTCTCCCGCTGGGAGAGGGAAAGCAGGCCGTGAACTACTTGTATGTGAGGGACTGCAATCGCCCATTTGCAGACATCCGCGCCAACGGTATCACGAGCTATGGAAACCATCGATCAGCTAAGGCATTATCTCAGAAATAACGGATACTCGCAGTTTCTAACCTGCGACAAACCAACTTGTGTTGGTGTATATGATCTACGTTTGGAAAAATCTGGAAGTGATTGGCGGGTTTTCGAAACCGAGCGGGGCCAAGAGGTCGCAACATATGCCAAGACGTTGGACCAAGGCGAGGCATCGCGGGCTTTCCTTCAGATCGCGTCAACGCGGATTTACCACCTAAAAACGTTCAAAGACGCCGAAAGGATCGCAAAGTTCGAAGCTGTGCTCGAAGCGGCTGATATTCCATTTGAGCGGAATGATGTGCCTTACGAGGGTGAGCTGCGAGTGTTTGTTACAGGCAGCAACTTGCTAAAGGCTCAACATGCCGCTGCGTCGTTCGGTGTTTGAACGACCGCTTCCCACCATTTCTACCCGTCCGAAGCGCCCCCCGCGTCATGCCGCGCAAGGTATAGTTCCCTCACCCACCCCACGCGGCACAACCCGGCAGTCTCAGCCCAGCGCACCCTCGAGCCACGCCTTGATCCGACCCTTCGGCTCGGCACCGACCTTGGTCGCGGCGGGGACGCCGTCCTTGAACAGGATCATCGTCGGAATGCCGCGCACGCCATATTTGCCCGGCGCATCGGGGTTTTCGTCGATGTTGAGCTTGGCGATGGTCACCTGCTCGCCCAGCTCTTCCGAAATTTCTTCGAGGCTCGGCCCGATCATCTTGCACGGGCCGCACCATTCCGCCCAGAAATCGACCAGCACAGGGCCACTCGCATTGGTGACGTCGGCGGTCCAGCTGGCGTCGGTGATCTTCTTGGTAGCCATGGTAAATCTCCTGATGTTGCGCAGAACGTAGGGTGTCGGGCGCGTCCACTCAAGCGGGTGCGTGCTAGCTTTGCTCTGCGGCGGCAAAGCCCGGCTTGTGTGCCTCCAGAAGCGGCGCTGACAGCATGTGCAGCACCGGCGCGCTTGTGTAGAGCAACGCCGCCTCGACGCGCCGTTCAGGGAAGATGACCGCCAGCGCCGCGACATAGGCGGCCATCTGCCGCAAATGATACGGCGGGATTGCGTCGGGCGTGGCGGGCACGCCGCGCCCGGTCTTGAAATCGACCACGCTCACCAGATCGGGCGTGACGAGCAACCGGTCGACCGTGCCCGACACGACGAAGCCATCGGGCAGCACCGCCGCAATCGGGGCCTCGGCCAGCGCATCCGGCCCGAACAGGTCCATGAGGCCGGGATCGCCGAGCACTGCCAGCACTGGCGCGGCAATCTCCGCGCGTGCGGTCGCGTCGGCCACCGCTCCGGCACTCGCCAGCCAACGGTCAGCGACCTCTGCTCGTTTCGCAGGTGCAACCGTCGGCAAACGCTCGAACAACGCGTGAATCAGCCGCCCGCGCTCGGCCGCCGCGCGCATTGCGGGAGTCGGCGGCGCGTCGGCGACCGCGTCATCGCCCAGCGACGACGGCGCGAGCGGACGCGGCGGTCGTGCCTCGACCGGTGCCGCGCGACGTGCCCAGCCGGGCACCGGCTCGGCAACCACCGCCGCCCGCACCGCTTTGCGGTCTGGCGCGACCGCCTTTTGCGGCACGCGCCCGGTGAAGCTGCGCTCCTCGCCTTCCGGCACCTCCAGCGCGGCCATCGCGCGCGCGGCGGCCGCATACCAGCTTTGCGCGGGAGCATCGCCTTGCGCGCGTGGACCGACCGACCCGGCAATCACCAACCGCTCCTCGGCGCGCGTCGCCGCGACGTAGAACAGCCGCCAATGCTCTTCGAGATCGCGCGCGGCGGTTTCCTCGACCAGCGCCGCCAGCGGGCCGGTGGCTTCACCCTTGCGTGGGCGGATCACCGGCAGTTCCGCCGCCATATCGCCCGCCCGCCATTTCAGCGTCGAGCGCGGCGAACGGGTCGGGTCGACTGCGGCATCGGCGAGGATCACCAGCGGGGCCTGCAAGCCCTTGGCACCATGCGCCGTCATCACCCGCACCGCATCGAGCGGGGCGGAGGGGTCACGCTTGATCTCCACTTCGCCGCGATCGAACCAGTCGAGAAAGCGTTGCAGCGAGGGCGTGCCGAGCGCTTCGAAATCGAGCGCCGCGCTCAGCAATTCCTCGATCGGGTCGCGCGCTTCCTGCCCCAGCCGCCGCACCAGATTGCGCCGCCCGCCAAGCGGCCCCGACAGCAGTTCCTCCAGAAATTGATAGGGCGTAGCGATGTCGGCGCGGTCGAGCATCGCGAACAACGGCGCGATCTCAGCGCGCGGTTCGGCGCGGGCAATGTGCCGCCACAGGCTGACCGCGCGCTTGGGCGCGGCGTGCATCAGCCGCTCCTGGCTCCAGCCGATCAGCGGCGATACCAGTAACGACGCCAACGACAAATCGTCGTCGGGCTGCAGCACGAAACGGATCGCGGCGAGCAGATCCTGCACCGACAGCGGCGCATTCAGCCGCAACCGGTCGACCCCCGCCACAGGCACGCCTTCGGCATAGAGCCGCGCGACGATCAGCGAGGCGAGTTCGCCGCGCCGCTTGACCAGAATCATGATGTCCTCTGGCCGGAGCGTGCGCCCCTTGCTCTCGAGCATCAGCGTGCCGATCCAGCCCTTGATCGTCCGCGCGATCCGGCGGGCGAGTTCGCGGGTGGAATCGGAAACCCAGCTTTCCTCATCCTCCTCGCTGCCGCCAGCCACCACCAGCGGCCACAGCGTCACGGTGCCCGGCCCCGGCACTTCGCTCGCATGCACTTCGCGGTCGGCAATCGCGCCCAGCCCCGGCTCGGGCAAAGCCTCGATCGCGGCATCGACGAATTCGAGCACTGGCCGGGTCGAGCGGAACGATTGTGTCAGCGAAAGCCGGTGCCACGGGCGCGCCCGCATCGTGCCGCTCTGGCGGCGTTGTTCCTCGTCCGCCGCCCACGCGTCGCGTGCGAGCGTCCCGATGCGCTGCTCGGCGGCGGCGAAAAACTTTGGGTCGGTACCCTGGAAGCCGAAGATCGCCTGCTTGAAATCGCCGACGGTGAACAGCGTACGGACGCGTTCGCCATGCGACCCCTCGCCCGCGAAGAATTCCTCGACCAGCGCGCGGATGATCGCCCATTGGTCGGGATTGGTATCCTGCGCCTCGTCGATCAGCACATGTTCGGTAGCCTGATCGAGCTTGTAGCGTACCCATTCGCCCATGCCGGGTTGGCCGAGCAGCGCGATCGTCGCGCGGATGAGATCGTCGAAATCGACCGCGCCCAGCCGCCGCTTCGCCTGGTCATACGCTGCCGCATACTCCCGCCCGACCGCCAGCGCTGCCGCAAGCAGATCGGCATAGGCCGCGCGCTCGCGCAAACCCAGCAGATGCGCGCACGCTTCGCCCACCTCGATTGCGAGATCGGCATAATCGGGGTCGGCGGCGAGCAGTTTGGGGGAATATTTGCGCGGCTCGCGCTTGGCGGTGAAGGGCACACCGATCAGGTCACCCAGCATCCGTGCGCGCATCTCGGGTGCCGCCTCGATCCAGCATTCGGCGATGTCGGCGTGGTTGCCGCCCGTCGCCGTGCCCCACGCCCGGTTCGCCGCCGCCAGCCGCGCGACCGCATCCACGTCGAAGGCATTGTCACCGCAGGCATCGGCGATCTCCGCCTCGATCTCGCCCACCGGCAAATCGAGCGCGCGGCGGATGAACGGGCCGATGCCCGCGCCCATCGGCAGTTCCGCCATCGCGGCGGGTGCCCGCGCGCACGCCAGCAGGAAGCGCTCGGCCTCGCCCTCGCCCAAGCGCAGGCTCAGCGCGCCAACAGTAGTGACGGTGGCATCGCGCCCTTCGGCCTCTGCCGTTACCAGCATTTCGGCCAGTGCATCGCGCGCCATTACCGCTTCTTCGCGCGCCTCGATCGGGCGGAAACCGGGCACCAGCCCGGCCTCGACCGGGAAGGCGGCAAGCAGGCTCTGACAGAAGCCGTGGATCGTCTGGATGCGGATGCCGCCCCCCGGCGCGTCGAGCACCTTGGCGAACAACGTGCGTGCGCGGGCGCGGAGTTGCGGCGAGGGATCCTCGCCCAGCGCCACCAGATCGGCCACCAGATCGGGCTCGGGCATCCGCACCCACGCCGCCAGCCGCTCGCCAATGCGCCCGGCCATTTCCGCCGCGCCCGCCTTGGTAAAGGTCAGGCACAGGATCGCACCAGGATCGACGCCGCGCAGCAACAAGCGATAGACGCGCGCGGTCAGCACCTGCGTCTTGCCCGTCCCGGCCGAGGCGGACAGCCAGACATGCCCGCCCGGATCGCTGGCGCGCGCCTGCGCGTCCTTCAGGACCGGGAGCGGTCGGCGGCTGTGGCCCTCGGTCATACGGACTCACTCACGGCCATACCATTCGTCCCGCCGCATCAACTGGTCATATTCGGCATAAGGCGCATAGTCCGGGTGCAGCTTCGCTTCGAACGCACGCGTGCCCGTCAACCAGTCCGCCACGGCATCGCTGAAATGCCGCGCGGCGAGCGTGGTGAAATCCTCAGGCACGACCTTGTCGCCCTTGCCCTCGGCATCGACCGGCGAGGTGACATAACCGAACGCATCGCCCTTTTTCGACAGCGACCAATATTCGAAGCCGCGCGCCTTGCCCGCAATCCCGGCATAACCGCCGCGCTCGGCGATCAGCCCGAGCAACCCCAATTGCAGGCTGAACCCCTCACGCACCGCCGCCGGCGAGGGCGGCTTGCCAGTCTTGTAGTCGATCACCGCCAGCGCCCCGTCGGGCAACCGGTCGATGCGGTCGAACTTGCCCGTCAGCGTCACCCCCGCAATCGCGATCTCACCCGATTGTTCGACCGCCAGCACGGTGCGCCCGGAATCGACGTTCTTGCCCATCTGCGCGACGATCCAGTCGATCGCCTCCATCAGGCGCGGTCGCCACAGCGCACGCTGCATTGGATGCGCGCCGTCGAACATCGCCCGCGCGCGCTCGTGCAGTTTGTCGAGCGCGCAGGCGTCCTCACGCGCCCAGCGTTCGAGGATGTCATGCACCGCCGTGCCGCGCCACGCTGCGCTGGGATCGGCATCGACCGGGTCGAGCTGCGTCAGACCGAGGATGCGTTTGGCGTAGAACGCATAGGGATCGGCCTTCAGCCGATCGACGTCGGTGACGGCAATCGCCTTGGGCCGGCGTTCGGCGGGGGGCTCTGGCATCGGCTTGGCAGCGGGCACATGCGCGCCCGGATCGTCGAGCGCGCGCGCCCAGCCTTCCAGCGCGGTGGCCCGCTCGAACCGATCGCCCGCCAATGCCTGCAAGCGCAGCCAGAAGCGCGAGGCGATCGCCGGTTGCGTGCCGCCGCGTCGTGCACGCGTCATCAGCGCGGCGGGCGCGCCCAAGGCCTGCGCCAGATCATGCCCCGCCATGCCGACGCCGCGGTCGAGCCCCGGCAGCCCCAATTCGGTGCGGATTCGCGGTGCCAGCCACGGGTCGGGCGCGGGCAGACCGGGCCAGGTTCCTTCGTTCAGCCCGCCCAGGATCATGACGTCGGCGGTCTGCAAGCGCGCCTCGATTAGGCCATAAATAGCCAGGCGCGGATGCCCGCCTTGCTGCGGCCGCACTGCCACTTCGTCCATCAACGTCTTGAGCAACGGGCCAAGGCTGGCGGGCTCGATGACCGCCGGGCCATGCGCGGCGTGATCCTCCGCCTCGCGCAGCAGCTCGGCAGCGGCGCGCCCGGCAGGGCCCGCCCACAAGGCATCGCCGCAAAGGGCTTGCGCCGCCTCGCGCAGGGCAGCGAGCAAGTCGGCAATCGGTCGCGCGCCGCCATCAAACACGCGTTCGATCGGTTCGAGCAGCGCGCGCGCCTCCCCCCACCAGGCCGCCGGCGCTTCGGCGCGGCGCGCGGTGCGCAGATGCAGGTCGATCCCGACCAGCCCCGCCGCCGGACGGGGCCCGCGCAACACCCGATCAAGCGCGCGCACCCCATCGAGCCATTCCCGCCGTGCATCGCCAAAGCGCACCAGCGGATGTTTGAGCAACGTCAGCAACGCGAGCGGCGCAAAGCGCTGCGTCGCCGCCTCGGCCAGCGCGGTCAGCAACGTCCCGGACGGCAGGATCGACAGCGGACGCCCCGCCGAATCATCGATCGCGATCCCCCAGCGCGCGCAATGCGCCGCCACCCGCCGGGCAAGGCCGCGATCGGGCGTGACCAGCGCGCCCGTCCGCCCCGGCGTCTCAGCCACCTCGCGCAAGGCAAGCGCGATCGCCTGCGCCTCCTCGCCCGGCGTCGCCAGTTCCGCCGCCGCAATGCCGCCCAATCGCCGCTGCTCGGCACCGAGCGTCGTCCATTTCGCCGTGAACTCGGCCGATGCCAGCGCGTTGGCGACTGCCTTGCCGCGCGCGACGGTGGCGTCATGATCGCTACCGTCGCGCCACAGCCGCACTTCGCTGCGGTTGACGCTCATTCGTTCGAGCAGCAGCTTCAAATGGAATTGCGGGTGCGTCTCGATCGATCGCCGGGTGAGCCCGGTCGCCGGATCGGGCGCGTGCGGCCCGAGCGCTTGCCACTCAACCTCGTCCATCCCCGTCGCGAGATCGGCCAGCACCACCATCCCGCGCGGGCTGTCCGCCACGCAGCGCAGCAGCCGCGCGACGGCGGGGGCACTATCGGTAACGCCCGCTGCGCAGACGAAACCGGCAGGTGGGGTGCGATCCCAGCGTTCCGCCAGCCGCTGCAACAACAGCCCGCGCCGTTCGGCGGCGTCAATCCGACCGATCCGCTGCAATTCGGCGGGCCAGCGGTCGAGCACAACCGCAAACAGATCCAGCGCGCGCTGCCAATGCGCCGACATTGCTTCGTTGAGCTCGATCTCGCGCAAGCGGCGGGGCGGGATTTCCTCCACCAGCAATTGATCGAGCGTGCGCGCCAATTCGCCCGCCAGCCGCACCGCCTCCGCCGCGTCGACCACCTGGCCGATGCGCGCGCGTTCCTCCGACACAAGTCGCGCCAGGATCATGCGGCGCTGCAAGGGGGCAACCGCAGGTGGCACCGGCACCGGATCATCCGCCGGGTCGAGCGCCGCGCCCACCGCTTCCTCCAGCGCCGGATCGCCGATCGCGACCATCCGCGGCAACAGCAGTCCGCCCGCGCTTGCGCGGACAAAGGCATCGGTCAGCGCGCGTTTGGCGCGATTGTTGGGCAGCAGCACCAGCCCGCGCGCGAGCCCGAGATCGTCGCCGCCAAATTGCCGGATCAGCCCGGCGGCCAGCGCATCGGCAAAGGCGCGATGCGCCGGGATGGTGAAGAGCCTGGGGCCCTTCACCTCAACCATCGGCGAGCATAGCCTCCGTCAGCGGAACGGCTTCCGGGGTGCCAACATCGAACCACAGCCCCTGATGGACCAATCCATATGCCCGCCCGGCCGCAATCGCCCGCTCCCAGAACAGCATGGTCGAGAACGGCCCTTCCGGCCAATCCGCGATCACGCGCGGCGAAAGGATCTGCACCCCGGTATAGACAAACGGCGCAAGGCGTCCGGGCGGCCGCCGCCCAAGAATGCGCCCGTCGGCCCCAAGGCGAAAATCGCCGCGCCCGCCATGATGGTTGGCGCGGGCCAGCGGGACCATCAGCAGCAAGGCGTCCATCGTCGCGTCGTCCCAGCGCGCCGCGAGCATCTTGATCGCATCCGAGGGCCCGTCGACCCACAGATTGTCGCTGTTCACCACCAGAAACGGCTCGTCGCCGAGCAAGCTGCGCGCCTGCACGAGCCCGCCGCCCGTTTCCATCAACCGGCCGCGTTCATCGGACACGACAATGTCGATGCCCGTCTCGCGATTGTGCAAATAAGCTTCAAGCGAATCGGCAAGATAGTGGACGTTCACCACGGCGCGCTCGATACCGCTTGCGCGCAACCGATCGAACACGTGGCCGATCAAGGGCTTGCCTGCCACTTCGATCAACGGTTTGGGGCGGGTGGCGGTCAGCGGGCGCATCCGCTTGCCGAGACCGGCCGCCATCACCATCGCGGTTTTGGGCACCGTACCACCCGGCTCCGGCCGGATGTTGAGCGTGCGCTTGGGCTTCATCATGCCGCCAACACCATCGGATCGCCGCGCAACTCGAACGGAATGGTCGCATCGAACCAGGCCTTGACCGGGGCAAGCGCGGGATGCTCCAGATCGCGGTTGAGATAGCGCCACACCCGCGGACACAAAGCGGCATAGCGGGTCTTGCCGTCGCGCTGCCACAGCCGCGTGAAAATCCCAATGATCTTGGCGTTCCGCTGCGCGCCGAGGACATGGTAGGCAATATCGAACGCTTCGCCCGCGCCCGTCGCCGCTTTGTAGCGCGCCACCATCGCCGCTTCGACATGTTCGTCGACGTCGCGTCGCGCATCCTGCAGCAGCGACACAAGATCGTAAGCGGGGTGGCCCGCCAGCGCATCCTGAAAATCCAGCAACCCCAGCGTATCGCCGCCGAGGAGCATCAGGTTTTCCGAATGGTAATCGCGCAGGACAGTCACCGCCGGCCCCGCGAGCGCATGGTCGAACACGGCGTCCCACGCGGCATCATAAGCCGCCTGATCGGGTGCGATCCCCAGCGCCGGACAATACCATTCGGTCAGCAAATTGGCTTCGCGGTGCAGCGTCGCCCGATCATAGGCAACCGGCGTCGCGGGATCCTCACGGTGCAAGCGGACCAGGAGATCGATTGCGGAACCATAAAGCGCCGGTTCACGCGAAGCATCGCCGTCCACGGTCTCGCGCATCCGCACGTCACCAAAGTCCTCGAGCAGCACCAGGCCCAGGTCGAGGTCGATCCCGTGGATCGCGGGTGCCGCGAAACCGCGTTCCCCAAGCCAGCGCGCAATATCGATAAAGGGGCGCGGATCCTCATTGGGCGGCGGCGCGTCCATCAGGATCGCGCTCCGCCCATCCTTTACCGCGCGAAAATAGCGCCGGAAGGACGCATCGCCCGCGACGGGCTCGATCGTGGCATCGCGCCACCCATTCGCGGCCAGGAACGCGGCGGCCGCCGCCGGGGGGATCATATCTGCTGCCATCGATCCTTCCAGCCAGCGGGCACGTCGGCTGTCAAGCGGCGGGTGCCATCCGGCAACATCTCCAGGACGAGCGGCAGTGCATCGGGCCACCAGCCCGGTGCCCGTTCCGGCCATTCGATCAGCAACACCGAATCACCCGCCGCATCGTCGAGCCCCAGTTCGGCGATCTCGTGGGAGTCATCGATCCGGTACAGATCGATATGCAACACCGGCATCCGCAGCTCAGGGGGGGCGTAAGGCTGCACGATTGCGAAACTCGGGCTCGGGGCCTCTCCCTGCAACCCAAGCGCGGCGAGAAGACCGCGCGCAATGCTGGTCTTGCCCGCCCCAAGCGGGCCCGACAACGTCACCACATCGCCAGGGCGGACCAACTCGGCCAATCGTGCGCCAAAGGATTCGCTCGCTTGAGGACCGGCCAGAATCATCTCAACATCCTGTCAGCATCATATCGACCCCGCTCCGCCTTCACCGGCGCGGCAGGGTGGCAGTGATCAACGTCCCCTGCCCGGCTTCGGACAGCAGTTCGATCGTGCCGCCATGCGCCTCGACAAACTGCTTGGCGAGCGGCAGGCCCAATCCCAAAGCGCGTTCCCCGTCGCGGGTGATCCCCGGTTGCGCGAAGCGATCGAAGGCACGCGTCACCGCCTGCGGACTCATCCCCACCCCGTCGTCGGACACCACGATCCGCGCCGTGGCATCGGTACCGTCAGTGTGGAGCAGAACCCGCCCCCCGGCCGGCGTACCCGCGACGGCATGGCGCAACAGATGCTCGATCACCTGTTGCAGCCGCCGGGCATCCCCCGTTATCGCGCCGGTTGACGGCAGGATCTCCACGGCGAAATCCAGCTTTCGCTTGTTGGCCAGGGGTGCCACCGCATCGGCGGCGGCCTGCGCAACCGCGCCAAGATCGATCGGCTGCATGTCGAGTTCAGGGGCCTTGCCCTCGGCTTGCGTAAGGTCCAGCACTTCGTCGACCAGCATACCGAGGCGTTCGACCGATTGGAGAATCGCCTCGACATATCCCGACGCGGAGGCGCTCAGCTTCCCGGCATAGCCCTCGTTTAGCATCTCGGCGAAACCGCTGATCGAAGTCAGTGGCGTGCGCAATTCGTAGCTCATCGTGGCGACGAACGAGGTTTTGATGCGATCGGCCGCCTCCAGCGCTTCATTGCGATCGCGCAGTGCGCGCTCGATCCGGCGACTGTCGGAGATGTCCAGCATCGTGAACAGGCCATTGCCATCGGGCAACGGCACGGCTGCAAATTCGAAATGTCGGCCATCGGCGAAACCGACGCGGCCGCCGCGCTGCTGCCGCTCGACGGTCGCGGCACGAACAAGGTCCGCGATCAACGAAGCTCGCGCCGGATTGGCAAGCTGGCGCGACGCGGCTTCGGCAAGTACGTCGACGCGCGGATGCGTCGCCAGGAATTCCTCGTCGAATCCCCACACCAGCCGGAACTTGTTGTTCCACAATTGCAGCCGGCCATCGGCGGCAAACACCCCCAACGCCTCATAGAGATTCTCGAAGGTCGCGGTGCGCACGCGCAACAAGGTGTCGCGGGCACTGGCCAATTGCACCTGTTCGGTGCGATCCTCGAAGATCAGCAATAGGCCACCATCGGGCAAGGGTTGCGCAACGACGCGCAGATGCGCGCCGCCGGGAAGATGCCATTCCTCCTCCTGTCCGCCGCCCGCCGCGAGAAACCAGTCGCGCCGCTCGGCCTTCCAGCCCGGAAAGTCGCGCACTTCGGGCAGGCGTTTGGCTTCGCGCATCCGTTCCAGCACCCGGTCGAATTCGGGGCGATCCGCCAGCCATTCGGCCTTCATGGCGAACAAGCGCCGAAACGGTTGATTGCAGAAGACCAGCGAGCGGTCGGCCCCAAATTGCACCACGCCCGCCGAGAGCCGGTCCAACATCGCGCGCTGCGCATCATCGAAGCGCTTCAAGCGTGCGCGGGCTTGCTCCAGATCCTCAATATCAATCGCAAAGCCGGCGACGCCCCCGGTTGAGAGCGGGGCGTCATACACGCGCAGCATCCGTCGCTCACCGCGGATCGTCGCGGGCATCGTTTGCGACTGCACCGATCTCGCATCGCGCGCCAACACGGCGTTGCCGAGCGGCCCGCCGACGCCCGATCCCTCCACCAGCTCGAGCCCGCGCGCGATTACGTCCTCGGCAGACGCCGCTTCGACGGCGTCGACATATTGCGAATTGACCATGGCCAGCCGCAAGTCGGCCCCCCGGTACCACATCGGCATGGGTGCCGCCTGGATGACACCGCTGAGATCTTCATACAGCGCGGTCGCCTGGCCGATGGCCACTCCGAGCTGCGCAATCTCATCTTCCGTGTCGGTTGCGTCAAAGACCCACAGGATAACGCCGCCTGGCGCTTGAAACGCCTTGGGAACGCGCGCGCCACGGATCATGAGCGCGCGCGCCGATCCCTTCACCCGCAGCGCACGCGAGAAGGGCCGCCCGGACTTTTGCGCGGCCGCAACGTCTGACGAAAGGGCGGCGAGATCTTCCCCGGTGAGACCCGCATCAACGACCGAGAGGTCATCCAAATAACGAGGAGCGATCGCCAAACCCAACCAGTCGGCCAGGCGTTGGGAGCACTCAACCCGACCATCGCCTCGAACAATCATCGCTAAAGCCGGAGCCGACCCAAGCATCGCTTCCAAGCGCGCGTTTTCGGCAAATGCCACCGCAGCTTCGCGTCGCGCACGTAGACCAGAGAAGAGACTCCAGGCGGCAGCACCAATCAACGCCGCCAAGGCGACACCGATCCCGGTCATGTTTGTCGCCGAAAGCTGGTTCACCGCGTGGGGTCCTGATCCATAGACGACCCATAAGCTACTCACGCTGCGTGCGGGAAGGCCCCAAAAGCACAACGGCCACCGCGATTTCTCGCGGCGGCCGCTTTGTACTTCGTCCGCTCGATATCAGTAGCGATAATGATCCGGCTTGAACGGTCCCTCGACCGGCACGCCGATGTAACCGGCCTGCTTCGGGGTCAGCTTCGAAAGCTTCACGCCCAGCTTGTCCAGGTGGAGCGCGGCCACCTTTTCGTCGAGGTGCTTCGGCAGGACGTACACTTCGTTCTTGTAGTTCTCGCCCTTGGTCCACAGCTCGATCTGCGCGAGCGTCTGGTTGGTGAAGCTGGCCGACATCACGAACGACGGGTGGCCCGTCGCGCAACCCAGGTTCACCAGGCGGCCCTTGGCCAAGACGATGATCTGCTTGCCGTCGGGAAAGGTCACCAGATCGGTGCCCGGCTTCACTTCGTTCCACTCATAGTTCGACAGCGCGGCGATCTGAATTTCGCTGTCGAAGTGGCCGATGTTGCACACGATCGACATCGGCTTCATCGCCTTCATGTGATCGGCGGTGATCACGTCGGCGTTACCGGTTGCGGTGACGAAGATGTCGGCGCGGGTCACCGCCTCTTCCATCGTCACGACTTCGAAGCCCTCCATCGCCGCCTGCAGCGCGCAGATCGGATCGATTTCGGTGACCATCACGCGCGCACCGCCATTGCGGAGCGACTGCGCCGAGCCCTTGCCGACGTCGCCGAAACCGGCGACCGCAGCAACCTTGCCGGCGAGCATCACGTCGGTGGCGCGACGGATCGCGTCGACCAGCGATTCCTTGCAGCCATAAAGGTTGTCGAACTTCGACTTTGTCACCGAGTCGTTGACGTTGATCGCCGGGAAGGGCAGCTCGCCCTTCTTCGCAATCTCGTACAGGCGGTGGACGCCGGTGGTGGTCTCTTCCGAAACGCCCTTCAGGTTCTTGACGGTCTCGGTCAGGTAACCCGGATATTTGGCGACGAACGCCTTCAGCGCGCGCTGGAATTCGACTTCCTCGTCATTCTCGGGCTCGCCGAGCGTATGACCGGCTTCGAGCTTCGCGCCCCAGAGTGCGAACATGGTCGCGTCGCCGCCGTCATCCAGAATGATGTTGGCGGTGGTGCCATCGGTGCCGGCACCCCAGTTGAAGATGTCGCCGACATAATCCCAATAATCGGCCAGGCTCTCGCCCTTGATCGCGAACACGGGAACGCCCGTCGCGGCAATGGCGGCAGCGGCATGGTCCTGGGTCGAGAAGATATTGCAGGTCGCCCACCGCACCTGCGCGCCTAGCGCGGTCAGCGTCTCGATCAACACGGCGGTCTGGATCGTCATGTGCAGCGAACCGGTGATGCGCGCGCCCTTCAGCGGCTGCGACGCACCGAATTCTTCGCGCAGCGCCATCAGGCCAGGCATTTCGGTTTCTGCGATGTTGATCTCCTTGCGGCCGAAATCGGCAAGGGTGATGTCGGCGACGACATAGTCGGTCGGACGGTCAAGAACGGTGGCCACGCAGGAATCTCCGGTTTGGTTGATGAGGCGGCCCGTAACGCGGGTCAGGCTCCAAATCAAATATAAAGATGTCTTTATATGTTATGTGAGACGGTGTCTGGCCGTGATGACGTTGCCATTTCTCCTATCATAGCAGCGATTCGACCGCGCAGACGCCTTCCAGCGGCGATTTCAGTGGCGTTTCAGGCCCAGCCTGTCTCGTTCGCCAGGAGCCGCGAATCGATTCCGGCGCTGGCAAACCCCGCTTCCCATCGACTCTCGGCATTGCAGCCATACAGCAAATCGAGATGGCCCGGCACGTTCAGCCAACCGTGTCGCGTCAACTCGCCGTCGAGTTGCCCCTCGCCCCATCCCGCATAACCCAGCGCGACCAGCCAGCGCGACGGGCCGCGGCCAGCCGCAATCGCCTTCAGCACGTCGGTCGTTCCCGACAACGCCCACAGCGCCCCCGCATGCCCGACGACCTCGATCGTATCCTGGCCGCCCCAGTCGAGGGCGTGAAGCACGAAACCGCGCCGGGGTTCGACCGGCCCGCCGAAATGCACGGGAACATCGGGCGCGACGCCAAGGTCGATATCCAACTGCTCAAGCACCGTGTGCAAGCCAATGCCCGCGATCGTCGCACCGATCCCGATTCCCAGAGCGCCGTCTGAATCATGCGCGCACATCGCAATCACCGCCCGATCGAAGCGCGGGTCACCAATACCCGGCATGGCGAGCAGGAATTGGCCAGTGAGGTTGCGGGCGGAGTCCATCGCGTACAGCATAACCGCGGACGCGCTCGCTCGCCACGCTTGAAATTCCCGCGCGCTTGCACGAGGTACGCCGCGCCGCACCTATTAGTCGGGCGGCCCCATCAGGAGAGATTCCCATGACGATCAGCGTCGGCGACCGCATCCCCACCATCACCCTCACCAAAGTGACGGCCGAAGGCCCCAATCAGGTCAGCTCGGACGAGTTCTTCAAGGGCCGCAAGGTCGCGCTGGTCGCGGTTCCGGGTGCTTTTACGCCGACCTGTTCTGCTCGGCATTTGCCTGGTTTTGTCGACAAGGCCGACGAGATCAAGGCAAAGGGCGTGGACGAGATCGCCTTTACCTCGGTCAACGACGCCTTTGTGATGGGTGCCTGGGGCAAGGCGAGCAACGCTGACGGCATTACCATGCTCGCCGACGGAAACGCCGAATTCGCCAAGGCGGTTGGCCTGACCTTCGACGGCTCCAAATTCGGCATGGGCGAGCGCAGCCAGCGCTATTCGATGCTGGTCAATGACGGCGTGGTGGAACAGCTCAACGTCGAAGCCCCCGGTGCCTTCGAAGTGTCCTCGGCCGAACATCTGCTAAGCGAGATCTGATCCTGTCGGCCTGGCTCACGCCGGGCCGACCGATTATTGCGATTGGCGTCGGAAAGCGTGGAACCCGCCATGCTCCCGATCGGTTGCAAGAGGACGTTCCAGGAAAGGGCCAAGCCATGACCGATACGACCCGCGATTCGAGCACTCCCCCCGCAAATGACACGATCATCGAACAGGCCGAGGGCTTGTTCGAACAAGCCAGGGGTGCACTGAACGATGCATTTGAGGCGACCGTCGAAGCGGTGAAGGATCATCCGCTCGCCGCCGTCGGCATTGCCGCCGGTGCAGCTGCGGCCGTTGCCGGTGCCGCCTTCGGTGCCAGCAAGATCCTCTCAAAGGACGAGGCCGGATCCGCCCCGAAAAAAGGCTGACCTTTCGAAGGGGCGTATCGACGATACGCCCCTTGGTCTTGCGCGCGTAACGATAGCGGCGTAGCGGCTATCCATGACGCACGCTTCCAGCCCCGCCGCCGCCATCGTCGCTGAGCTCGACCGGCTTTATCGCGCATCGGTCGATCGCCTGCAGGCGGCGCTGACCACCTATCTCTCCACCGGAACGCCGCCCGCGCCGCATACGCGCACAGACGGGAGTTTCGCCTACCCCGAGATTCGGCTGCACTATCGCGGAGGGAGCGACCGGCCGACCCCGCGGCGTTCGTTTGGACGGCTAGTAACCGAGGGTGATTATGCGATCAGCGTCACCAAGCCGGCGATTTTCGCCGATTATCTGACCGAGCAATTGACGCTGCTGATTGAAGATTATGACGTCACGGTCGAAGCGGTCGAGGGCCGTCAGGAAATCCCCTTTCCTTATGTCATAGATCCGGGCCATGCGCTGAGCCTCGACCAGGTTTCCGCGCTGGAACTGGCGCGCCACTTCCCGGCGACCGACCTGGCGCATATTGGCGACGAGATTGCCGACGGGCTCTATACCGTCACCGACGGTGCCCGCCCGCTGGCGCTGTTCGATGGCTTGCGCACTGATTTCTCGCTCGCGCGGTTGCGGCATTACACCGGCACGCCGCCCGAACATGTTCAGCGCTATGTGCTGTTCACCAATTACCACCGCTACGTTGACGAGTTCGTCCGCTGGGCGTGCGCGCAACTGGAGCCCGGTGAAGACGGCAAGCCAAGCCGCTACACCGGCGTTTCCGGTGCCGGCGGCGTGCTGATGCGCGCGGGCGACGATGTCGAGGCGATGCTGGCCGATACGAGCGCGTGGCGGCGGCACCAAATGCCGGCCTATCATTTGATGGCAGAGGACGGCACCGGCATCACGCTTGTCAATATCGGCGTCGGCCCCGCCAATGCCAAGACGATTTGCGATCATCTGGCGGTGCTGCGGCCCGAGGCGTGGCTGATGATCGGCCATTGCGGCGGCCTGCGCCCGAGCCAGCGGATCGGCGACTATGTCCTCGCCCACGCCTATTTGCGCGACGATCACGTGCTTGACGATGTGCTGCCCCCGGCAATCCCCGTGCCCGCGATTGCCGAGGTGCAACTCGCGCTCGCGCGCGCGGCCGAGACGATTTCGGGCCAGTCGGGCGACGAACTCAAGCGCCGCCTGCGCACCGGCACGATCGTCACCACCGACGACCGCAACTGGGAGTTGCAATATTCGCGCTCGGCGCTGCGCTTCTCGCTCAGCCGCGCGGTCGGCATCGACATGGAATCGGCGACGATCGCGGCGCAGGGCTATCGCTTCCGCGTTCCCTACGGCACCTTGCTGTGCGTTTCCGACAAGCCGCTGCACGGCGAATTGAAGCTGCCGGGTCAGGCCAACCGCTTCTACGAACGCGCGATCAGCGAGCATATGCGGATCGGCATCGAGGCGTGTGAGGAACTGCGCCGCGAGGGCAAGAAATTGCACAGCCGCAAGCTGCGCGCCTTCAACGAACCGCCGTTCCGCTAAACGCTTGAAGGAGGGCGGGGAAACACCCGCCACCTCGCGCGTTACGCCTGATCAACGAACAAGGGAGCCGCTCATGGCCACGCCGCCGAAAAAACCGACCGACACCGCAACCAAACCCGCGACCCCGCGCAAGCCCGCGACGCCCCGCAAAGCCGCGGCACCGCGCAAGGCAACCGCGAAAAAGGCTCCGGCGACGAAGACCGCTGCGACGCCGACCCGCAACCGCTGGGGCCTGGCCGCGATCATCGGCGGCGTGGCGGCAGTGGGCGCGGCAGCGGCAGCGCTCTTCACCCTGCGCAGCAGCACGCCCAAGACCGAAGCGCTGAACCCCGGCGAACATGCACATCAGGCCGATGGCAGCGATTCCAGCGCTTCCTTCCAAGCGGGCATCGCCGATGAAGGGACGATCCCCAACTGAGGCGACCTATCGCTTGGCCTCGCGCCCGGCGGAACCAGAAGTTTGGGGGAAGGCAGACCGACCTTCCCCCCAAGCATCACCACCCCTGCGGCTTGCCCTCATTCTGCTTATCCAGCCACGCCTTTAGCGGTGCGAAATAATCGACCATCGCCTGGCCCGAAATCTCGCGGGTGCCCGTAAACACGGCCAGTGCCTCGGGCCACGGCTTCGACTGCCCCATTTCCAGCATGGCGTTCAGCTTCGCGCCGACCTCCTTATTGCCGTAAAAGGAGCAACGATGCAGCGGCCCGGTCCAGCCCGACTGCTTGCACGCCGCCTGATAGAATTGGAACTGATAGAGCCGGGCGAGGAAATAGCGCGCATACGGCACGCTGGCCGCAACATGGTATTTCGCGCCGGGATCGAAGCGCGTCTCGTCGCGCGCGACCGGGGGTACGATCCCCTGATATTTCAGCCGCAGGTCGTTCCAGCTCTTTTCATACTGCCCCTCCGGCGTCGCGCCCGAAAAGACACCCCAGCGCCATTTGTCGACCAGCAGACCAAACGGCAGGAAGGCAACCTTGTCCATCGCCTGCTTGAGCAGCAGGCCGATATCCTTGTCGGGGCTCGGCACCTTGGCCGGATCGAGCAGGCCGATCTTCACCAGATAATCAGGCGTGATCGACAAAGCGACGAAATCGCCGATCGCTTCGTGGAAGCCGTCATTCGCGCCATTCTCATAGAGGAAGGGCTGATTTTTGTAGGCGCGCTGGTAATAATTGTGGCCCATCTCGTGATGGATGGTGACGAAATCGTCGCCATTGACCTTGGTGCACATCTTGATGCGCACGTCATCCTTGCTGTCAATGTCCCAGGCCGAGGCATGGCAGACCACTTCGCGGTCGGCCGGCTTCACGATTTGCGAGCGCGCCCAGAAGGTGTCGGGCAGCGGCTTGAACCCGAGCGAGGAGTAGAAGCCCTCGCCGGTCTTGAACATCTTGATCGGGTCATAGCCCTTGGCCTTGAGCAGATCGCCGACATCATAGCCGACATCGCCCGCGCCCGCCGGGGCTACCACATCATAGATGTTGCCCCATTCCTGCGCCCACATATTACCCAGCAGATCGGCGCGGATCGGCCCTGTCTTGGGCTGCACCGCATCGCCATATTGGGCGTTCAGCTTCCAGCGGACATAGGTGTGGAGCGCCTTGTAGAGCGGCTCGACCTGCTTCCACAGCGTATCGGTGGTGGCCTCAAACTGCGCCGGGGTCATGTCATAGCCCGAGCGCCACAGCGCGCCGACATCGGCATAGCCGAGGCCCTTGGCACCTTGGTTGGCGATCACCACTTCGCGTGCGAAATCCTTGCGCATCGGCGCGCCGACAGCGTCGTGCCAGCTGACCCACATCTCCTTCGACTTGGCGGGATCGCGCACCGTGCCCATCGCCGCCTCGATGTCGCTGCCGTTGATCGGCTTGCCGTCAAGCGTGCCCTTGCCCTTGCCATAGTCCGATCCGAGCTTCGTCACGATCGTCGAAAGCTCGGATGCGGCACCGGGCGTGGTCGGCGCAGGCAGCGTCAGGCCGTTGCGCAGCAGATCGATCTTGCGTTTGGTATCGAACGACAGGCCGGGCACACCCGCATATTTCGCCGCCTCGAGCGCGAAGCGGACCCCCATCTCGGTCCCCTCCGCACCGAACTTCGCGGCGATCGCGTCGGTGTCGTCGGTGATGTAGGTTGCGTTGATCCACGCCGCCTGCTGCGCCGGGGTGGAGAAATCGGCCAGTTCCTTTTCCGCGCGCGCTACGAACGCATCTGCCTCGGCGACGGTCGGTGCTGCGGCAGCGGCGGCGGGTGCGGCTGCCGGGTTGGCGAAAGCGGGTGCCGACGCCAGCGACAGAATCAGGGCGAGCGACGAAATTCCAGTGCGGATCATGTGAGTCCCCATTTGCAAAGATGGCGCAACCTGTGCGCCACCGCGCGCAGGGTCAAGCCGCCAGAAACGCCGCGATCGCCGTGCCCAATTCGGGTTTGAGCACCGCGCTCATATGGTTGCCGGGGATCGCCTGATAGCGCGCATCGGGCAGCGCCGCCGCGAGGTCCTGCGCCGAGCCGTTGTCGTCATCGTCCTCGCCGGTCAGGATCAGCGTCGGCGTGGTGATATGGTCGAGCGCATCGCGCGGCGTGTCGACGAAGGTGTCGAGAATGTGCAGCAGCGCGACCGGATCGCCCGCAGTCGTCTTGAGGAACGCTTCGGTCAGCCATTCGCTGGTGCCGCGTGTGAAACTGCCGAGGTTGGTCAGCACATTGTGGAAATAGCTGCCACGCCCGGCGGTATCGACGATGCCCTGCAACCCCATGCCAGAGATGACCGCGCGGCGTGGCGTCGCGCCATTGGCGAGCATCCGCATCGAGGTGCGCCCGCCGAGCGAATAGCCGGCGAGATCATAATCGGTGAGGCCGAGATGCGCGATCAGCGCAAAGCCATCGCGCATCAGCACGTCGGGCGGATAGGCGGCGGCCTCGTGCGGCTTGGCGCTGTCGCCGTGCGCGCGCAGGTCGGGCATGATCACCCGAAAACCTGACTCGGCGATGCGCGCAGCATGGCCGTATTTGATCCAGTTGATCGTCGCGTTGGAGAAATAGCCGTGGATCAGGACGACAGGGCGTCCCTCCCCGATCTCCCGCCACGCCAGGCGGGTGCCATCGAAGCTGTCGAAGAACTGCGGTTCAGTCGGGGAGTTTGCCAATAGCTTTCATCCAGCGCTCGACCGTCGACGGATTGTCCGCCACCCGCGTCGTCGGCAGGTCCTTAATGTCGAGCCACGCCTCATGCCAAGTCTCGGGCGAGAAATGATGCGTCGGGCGAAAGCGATACGGATCATCGAAACTGCCGACGCTGAGGTCCATAGTCTCGCCGGGCTCGAGATATTCAAAGGTCAGCGGCGTGCCGCACGCAGCGCAAAACCCGCGCTGCGCGATCGGCGAGCTTTGATAACGATCGGGTTCGCGCTCCCAGGCGACATTGGCGATCTTCACTCCCTTGAAGGCGATCGACACGCCCCCGGTCGCGCGCTGGCACATCCGGCAGTGGCACAGATACGCATCGTCAGTGTCGATCGCGACGCTGTAGCGGATCCGACCGCATTGGCAGCCGCCGGTGACGGTTTCGGTCATCCCTGCCTCCCTGTCTACGCGGTCATGCCTTATCGGCTGATGACCGCGTTCGACTGGAGGCTAACAGGCGTTCAGAAGCCGCTCAATCCGCCTTCTTCAAATACCGGCGGCCCAGCAATTCCGCGATCTGCACCGCGTTGAGCGCCGCGCCCTTGCGGAGATTGTCCGAAACGCACCACAAGGACAGGCCGTTCTCGACGGTCGAATCCTCGCGCACGCGGCTGATGAAGGTCGCATATTCGCCCACGCATTCAACCGGCGTCACGTATCCGCCGTCCTCGCGCTTGTCGACGAGCATCACGCCGGGTGCCTCGCGCAGGATCTTCTGCGCCTGGTCGGCCGAGATTTCATTCTCGAACTCGATGTTGATCGCTTCCGAATGACCCACGAACACCGGCACGCGCACGCAGGTGGCGGTGACCTTGATCTTGGGATCGAGGATCTTCTTGGTCTCGACCACCATCTTCCATTCTTCCTTGGTCGACCCATCGTCGAGGAAGCTGTCGATGTGCGGGATCACGTTGAAGGCGATCTGCTTGGTGAACTTCTTCGCTTCCGCCGAATCGCCGACGAAGATGTTGCGCGATTGCTCGAACAGCTCGTCCATCCCCGCCTTGCCCGCGCCGGAGACCGACTGATAGGTCGCGACGACGACGCGCTTGATCTTGGCGAAATCGTGCAGCGGCTTCAGCGCCACCACCATCTGCGCGGTCGAGCAGTTCGGGTTGGCGATGATATTGCGCTTGGTATAGCCCGCGATCGCATCGGGGTTCACTTCCGGCACGATCAGCGGCACATCGGGGTCCATGCGGTAGAGCGACGAATTGTCGATCACCGTGCAACCGGCAGCGGCAAAGCGCGGCGCGTGGATCTTGGTCGCGTCCGACCCGATCGCGAACAGCGCCATGTCCCAGCCGGTGGGATCGAAATTGTCGATATTCTGCACTTTGAGCTTGCGCCCGGTCTCGCCGAAATCGACCTCGTCGCCCTGGCTGCGCGACGATGCCACCACAGCGATATCCGCCAGCGGGAATTCACGCTCCGCCAGAATATTGAGCATCTCGCGCCCGACATTGCCCGTCGCGCCCGCGACCACGATCCTGTAACCCATAACATCCTCCAATTCGGATCGCGCCCGTAGCGTCATTACGCGCCGACGTCCAATCGCTTTGCTAATCGTGCGTGCGCGCCTGCCACGTCGCATGGGAAATTCCATGCACGGTCGCAAGATGATCGGTCAGCGCGTCGAGCTCACCGCCGTCTATATTGGTGCTCACCAGCTTGGCGACAATCTCCACGCGATCTTCACCGCGCGCAACCACGTCAAGCTCGGCCACGGGGAGTTGCGCCGCCTCAAGATGCTCGGTCAGCAAATCGCCCATCGGCCCGGCCTCCTCGGCATCGGTGGTGATCGTCACCGTATAGGTCGCCTCGACATTGCGCCCTTCGATCGGGATGCGGTTGATCGCATCAACCAGCGGCCGCAGCATCGTGTTGGCGAGGATCACGAAGCCGGTCAGCAGCACCGCTTCCGCGATCAGGTCGCTCCCGGCAATCGCGCCCACCGCCGCCGAGCACCACAAGGTCGCCGCAGTGTTGAGCCCGCGGACGTTCATCCCCTCCTTCATGATCACGCCCGCGCCGAGGAAACCGATCCCCGACACGACATAGGCAATGATCCGGATCGACTCGACGTCCCCGCCGAGCCGCTGCCCGAGATCAACGAACGCCGCTGACCCCAATGCGACCAGCGCATTGGTACGCAGGCCCGCAGTGCGCTGGCGATATTGCCGCTCGGCGCCGATCAGCGTGCCGAGCACGAACGCCGCCAAATAGCTGACGACCGTGTCCAGGAACGGCCACAGATGGAAGGTCGTCAGGAACCGCATGTGATCAGCGCTTGTCCTTCACGTTGCGGTCGAGGAAGGTCAGGATCGTCCCCCACAGATGCTCGCTAATCCCCGGCCCAGCCACGCGGTGCGTGTAGCCGGGGTAGAACATCATCTCGAACGGCGTATCGGTCGACTGCATCCGCGCGGCGAGCGCGGTCGAGTTGGTAAACACGACGTTATCATCAGCCATTCCGTGGATCAGCAGCAGCGGATCCTTGATCTTGGGCGCGTTCTCAAGCGCCCCTGACGCAGCATAGGCTTTCGCGTCGCCGACCGGCGAGCCCATATAGCGCTCTGTATAATGCGTGTCGTACAGGTTCCACTGCGTCACCGGCGCGCCCGAAACGCCGGCCGCATAGACGCCCTGGCTCGCCTCCAGCATCTTCAGCGTCATATAACCGCCATAGGACCAGCCATAGATCGCCACCTTGTTTGGATCGACGAAGGGCTGGCTCTTGATGAACTTCGCGCCCGCCAATTGATCCGCCACTTCGACCGTGCCCATCGCGCGGTAGATATGGTCCTCGAACGCCTTGCCGCGATTGTACGATCCGCGATTGTCGATCTGGAAGAAGATGTAGCCGTGCTGCACCAGATATTGCGGCAACGCCCCGCCCCAGCCACGCGTTACCTGCTGCCCGGTGCCCGGGCCACCATAATGCTGGAAGAACACCGGATACTTCTTGCCCGGCTCCAGCGGCGGCGTGATCATCTCATAATAAAGATCAGTGCCGTCCTCGGCCTTGATCGTGCCGAAGGTGGTTTGCTGATGGCTCGCCAGATAGGGGTAATAAGGATGCCCCGGCTTCAGCGCATTTTCGTTGATCCACGACAGCCGCTTGCCGCTCGCATCGGCCAGATAGACCTGCGTCGGCTGGGTCGGGTTGGAGCGCCCCACGATCATCCGCGTCGCGGCGTGATCCATGCTGGCACCATTCCACCAGCCCGTCTCGGTCAGCCGCGTCACGACGCCCGGATGCGCGATGTCGACCGAATAGACATGCTGCTCCAGCACGCCATCCTTATTGCCGGTGAAGAACAGCCGACCTTTGGCTTCGTCAACGCCGATCAGCTGCTGGACGACCCAATCGCCCTTGGTCAGCGCGGTCCACTTGCCCTTGGCGAAGCGGTAGAGGTGGCCATAGCCGGTCCGCTCCGAGCGCCAGATCAAGCTGCCATCCTTCATCGGACGATAGGCTTCGGTAAGGTTCAGCCAACTCCGCGCGCCCGCTTTCTCGGTGAACAGGATGCTGCTCTTGCCCGTTTCCGGGTCGACCGTGAGCATGTCGAGCGTCTTCTGGTCGCGGCTTTCGCGCTGCACCAGCAGCGTCTTGCCATCGGGCGTCCAGTCGACGCGGGCGAGATAGATGTCGGGATTCTGGCCAAGATCGACCTTCACCCTGCCTGTGCCATCGGCCTTCATCACATACAGTTCGACCGCGACATTCGGTGTGCCCGCCGCCGGATAGCGCTGCTCATAGACCTTAGTCCCGGTCGCCCCGATCGCGGCGCGGGTGACGATGCCGACCGGAGCCTCGTCAAAACGCTCGACCGCGATGTGCGTGTCCTGCGGGGACCACCAATAGCCGGTGCGACGGTCCATTTCTTCCTGCGCGACGAACTCGGCCTCGCCCCAATGCACCGTGCCCGCGCCATCCTGGCTGATCTGCCGAGCGTCGCCGCCGCCGAGCGGCTGGACGAACAGATTCTGCCCGCGCACGAAGCTGACGAACCCGCCCTTGGGGCTGATAATGGGGTTGAGCGCGCCGCCAGGCGAGTTGGTCAGCCGCCGCGTCGTGCCGTCGAGCGTCGCGAGATACAGGTCCCCGTCCAGCGGCACCAGGATGGTCTTGCCATCGGGGGCCCAGTCATAGGCCACGATCCCCTTTGACCCGGCGATGCGGGCGCGCTCGCGCTGCATCTTTTCGGCCTCGGACAATTCCGCGCCACTGCCGACCTTCTTCGAATCTACCAGCATCCGCTCTTCACCGGTGCGCGTATCGAGCGCCCATAGGTCGAAACGCTCCTTTTCATCGGCCCGCGGGCGCAGCGAGGTCAGCAAAGTGCCGTCAGGCGACAACCGTACCCCGCGCGGCTGCACGCCCGACAGATCGGGGCTCCCGAACACGCGTGACAGCGTCAGCTTGGTCGGCGCGTCAGCCGCCATCACGGGCACCGCCGCACAGGCGAGCATCACGCCCGCAAAAGCCCAACTCGCCCGCATCCTGCATCTCCAATCCCGCGTTTTTCCTCGCCCGACGAGTGCGGACGGCGTCGGCGCTTATCGCGGTGCGCGGGGACTGCGTAAAGAGGGCAAGCGCGCGGTGCGGCATCGCGTCCGGATTGCAACGAGAATTTGCTCGGCTGCGGATGCGTCGATCGCGCCGAACGCCCCCTTGCCGTCGTTAAGGATCAACTTCGGCCTGCACTTTGCGCGGTGCCCGCTAAACTGACGGGGCAACGCGCGCTGCACCAACCAAGACACCATTCACCCTTCGCCTTTCAGGAGAATAGTAATGCCGTTGGAAACAAGCAGCCTGTCCCCGCGCGACGCCGCGCTCGAAATCATGGACGGCTTCAAGGCGCGCCTGGGCATCGACCTGGCCGGAATCGCCGGCAACGAAGCACTGACCGTCGAACAACGCCGCCGCAAGATGATCGCAAAGCTGTTGGAGGCGACACTCTCGGGAATCGATGAGTATCACCGCGCCGAGGGCATCGAGCTCGCATCGCATGAAGACAACACGCTGATCACCGCTGCTCTGGCCGAAGAGCCCACCGAGATCGAACCGAATATCAGCCTGACCCAGCATAATTTCGAAATTGTCCGCGGCTATCGCGGACAGGAAGTGACCGATTATGTCTATGGTCTGTCCAAACGGCTCGAAGCGATGCAGAACGCCAAGACGCCGGGCCAGCTCGCCATCGAGATCGGCGCGAGTAGCCTGTTCAGCATCGGCGTGGCGATGGCCAAATTGACCTGGACCGCCTGGCGCGGCGGGGCGACCTTCCTCAATGCGCTGCGCACGGGCATCACCACGCTGGGCATGAAGACCGCGATCACCATCATCGTGATCGTGCTGGTCGCATTCCTGCTCTATCTATTCCTCGAAAACCCCAAAAAGGTGCTGGCGCTGGTGTTCAACGACACGGCGGAAGATCTCGTCGTCACCAATTGGCGCGCCGGAGTCGAGGGCGGCACGGGTGGGAACCTCTATGTCGCGCACGGGCACATGGAGAATTTCATGCAGGATCACGCCAGCGGCGATCTCGATTCACCAATCGTGCAGATCCGCCAACGCTTCTTCTTCGAACCGAACGATCCCGACAATGTCGTGTTCGGCGGGATCTATTTCGCCGATCGCAATTTCGGCCTGCGCGGCAGCGAGGGGGTAATGCTGTTCACATCGCTGAACAGCCCTTTCTCCGCCGCGCATCTCTACGCCGTGCCGTATGTCAACGATAACGGCACCAACATGCGCTTGATGACCGGGCAGAAACCCAATCTCGAAACGCTGTTCCGCGAGATGTACGATACGCGCAAGGTGCGGGTCGATTTCGCCGAGGGCGGGTATCGCTTTACCTCGACCGTGAATGACGCGCGCGGTGGCGTGGTTGGCTTGATCGGCACGATCTCGACGACCTGATCCAAAAACGGCAGGGCGTGGCGGACGCAGTCCGGCATGCCCTGCTGGCCACGACGCGATCCGCCTCGCTCAAGCGAGCGCCGGGCTTCCCTCCACCTGCGGCCCCACCCGCGCCCGCTTGCGCCATGGCAGCACGCGGCGCTCCACCAGCGAACGCCACGCCCATTCGACCGGCGCAATGTCGAAATGCCGCACCCACACATTGGCGCCGATCAGCAACGCCGCATTGATGAGGAAGGCCGTTACCATCAGCGGTCCCCATGTCATCTTGCCGTACAGGCCGAGCATGAATGGCGGGTACAGCACCCACAGGCAGATCAGCGTCTGCGCGATATAGATCGACAGCGCCGTCCGCCCGGCCGCGACGAACGGGCGCAACAGCCGCGCCCCGACGGCGCTGCTGACGAGCAGGTTGATCAGCGCGACATGCCCCAGCGTCATCGCCTGCCGCGCAAACTCATAGCTCGCCCAGAAGGTATAGGGACCATTGCCGAATTCCATCTGTTCGGACGCGCCGATGACCCGCAGCGTGATGCCGACGGCATAAGCGATCAGTGCGGTCCAGACGTAAAAGCGCCGCGAGCGCCGCCCCTGCAGGATGCCGAGCTTATAAAGCGCGGCACCGATCAGCATGACGCTCGCCGCTTCCCATACGAACAATATCTCGAGGAACTGCGACTCGATATCGAGGAAGGAGCCCCATTGTGCGTGCGCCCAGGTGATGAAAGTGCCCTTGCGCGCTTTGTCTTCGGCGGCGATGTCGTTGTGCGATTTGGCGCGGGCCTCGGCGCGCTTTTTGTCCCGCTCGGCCTTGTCCTTCAGGACCTTGCGTTCTTCCGCAGTCGGCTTGGTTCCGGCGGCCACCTTGGCCTCGATCGCCGCCACTTGCGCGCGCGTCTGCAGCGTCAGGTAATAGCCGAAATAGCCCCCGCCCCCCAATTGGAACAACGCCAGCGTCAGGCCGATCATGATCAGCCATTGCGGGCGCAACCGCCGGAACAGGAACGCGACCAGCGCGGCCAGCCCATAGGTGTGGAGGATGTCCCCGGGCCACAACAGGATGAAGACATGCACCAGCCCGAATGCGAACAGGATGAGATTGCGTACATAATAGCGCCGCATCACCACCCAGCCATTGGCTTTATCGGCCACACGATCGGTCAGGATCACCATCCCCGCGCCGAACAGCATTTCCAGCATGCAGCGGGCGGTGCCATTGGCGAACACTTCGCGCAGCCACCAGGCGATCCGGTCGGTCTGCGACCAGCCGAGATGCCGGATATCGTCGAACGACGCGTAAATCGACTGCCCCATGTCGTTGATGTTCATGAACAGGATGCCGAGGATCGCCACCCCGCGCAGGATGTCCAGCACCGCGATGCGCGGCGCGCCATCGGGTTCGGCGGCGGTGGTCATGGTGACGTCGGACATATTTCCCCCCGGAATAGTCGGCAGCCGACCATAGCGAATCGCGGTGTATCGTGCAAACATGACACGTTGGTCGAGAACGGATGCGGGGGGGGTAGCGAATGCGGCGGATCGGGTCGGCGCAAAAGGCCTTCGCGGCACTTGTTTTAACGGTCCTGCTTCTTGCCGGGGCAACCCCGGTGCTGAGCCAGTCGATCCACGACCGTATTTATCCCGCGCCAACCGCACCAATCGCGACCGCAGTCCTCCCTGCAGGGGCCGAGCGCGTCACGGTCCAAACTAGCGACGCGCTGTCGATCACCGGAGCTGCGGTCGCGGCCGCGCCGGGCAAACCGACGCTGCTGGTGTTCCACGGCAACGGCTCCAGCGCGATGAGCACGCTCGCCTGGTTCGCGCCCGCCATCGCCAAGGGCTATGGCGTCGTAGCAGCGGAATATCGCGGCTATTCGGGCAATCCAGGCCGCGCCGACGAGCCCGGGCTCGCGCGCGATGCCGACGCCTTTTATGCCGAGGCACGGCGGCGGGCCGGGGGCGGGCGGCTGATCGTCGTTGGCCACAGCCTTGGCGGCGGCGTGGCCTTCGGGCTGGCGTCACGGCAAAAGCTGGATGCGCTGGTGACGATTGGCACCTTCACCAGCCTGACCGCGATGGTACCGAAGATCGGGCGCGCGTTCGTCAGCGACCGCTACGACAATCTTGCCACGGTGCCGACGCTGGACGAGCCCTATTTCCTGATCCACGGCCTCGCCGATCAGACCATCCCCGCTGCGATGGGGCAAGAACTCCACAAGGCCGCACACGCCGCCAAACGCACTGGTTTCAGCGTGGTGATCCAGGGGGCCGACCATCACCCTGATGGCGCGCTGATTGCTTCAATCCTGGAAACGATCGTGGCACATCTGGACCACCCCGATGCGGCGGCTTTGCCCCTCCCCGACACCGTGAAGATTTATGGCTTCGGTTGAGCCTTGCCGCCACGATATTCGCGCACTCTCTTGACTGGTCTCGCAACATCGTCAGTCTCGATCGCCGAGGTTGGGAGCGGATAATGGTAGGAAAGCGGTTCGTTTTTATAGCCTTGTCCCCATTGCTCCTCGGCGCGCAGAGTCCACCGCAATCGCCCGCTGCCGATGTGGCAGATACCGCTTTGGCTAAGGGGCGCTATCTCGAGGCCAGTGACGCCTTGGCCGCCGCAGCCTTCGGCCCTGACGGCAAAGTGCGTGACGAAGACGCGTTCCAGATGTGGGAACAGGTCAGCCCAATGCTCACCAATGAACTCGACCCAGCCGTGCTGGCCCGTGCCCAGCCTGGCTCGCCCCCCGACCCCAGTTGGGCAACGCACTTGGCGGCGGCCACTCCACACGATGCCATTGAAGAGATCGTCCGACGCGCGCGCGACACCAGCATCGTTATCTTGAATGAAGCCCATGATAGCCCGCGCGACCGTGCCTTTGCTTTGCAAGTGGCACGTGCGTTAAAACCCCTTGGGTACTCGATCCTGGCCGCCGAGACGTTTGATAGCGAGCCGGCGGAACCCGGCCACGCCTCGATGATCGACAAACTCAGGCAGGACGGTTTCGTCCGGATCAGCACCGGTTATTACACGCGAGACCCGGTATTTGCGGGCTTTGTGCGCGAGGCCTTAGCGTTGGGGTATCGGCCTGTGGGTTACGAGCAAACCAGCAAGCAACGCCCGAAAGAGGGCGGCATTGCCCCGCGAGAGCAAGCGCAGGCAGAGAACTTGGCGGCAATTCTCGCAGCGAAGCCCAGTGCAAAAGCACTGATATACGTTGGATATGGCCACGTCTGGGAAGCCCCGATCAACTTTCAACAAAGTACGACCGATATGATGGCAACGCGGCTGAAACGGTTGACCGGCATTGACCCGCTCACCATTGACCAGACGAGTTTAACAGATTTGGCATCCGCCGCCCGCCCCGCTTACGCCGTAGCTGCGCGGCGCATCGGGAACCGACCGAGCGTCTTCTTGGAAGGCAACAACCCGCTCATTCTCGGGCGCTATGCTGGTGCGGTTGACCTGCAGGTGGTTCACCCGGCCAGAGCGTATCGCTACGGACGTCCTCAATGGCTGGTTGAAATGGGCGGCACGCCACTCGCAATCCCGAAAGAGCTGGTGCCGACCTCGGGGCGTCGGCTGATCCAGGTTTTTGCCGCAGATGCACCGCCGGATGCCGTCCCGCTCGACCAAATTGTGGTACAAGCCGGTGCCCCGTTGCCGATGCTGTTCGCGCCCGCCGTACCGGTGCGCTTTGCCATCGGTTCATAGCAAGCCGCTCTGGCACAAACAAAAAGGGCGCAGAGGCCAAAGCCACCGCGCCCTTCTGTTAGCCTAACGGCTGTCCGATTACTCGGCAGCGCCGCCCTTGGCCGGACGGGTGTCGCGGCGCTCGGCGATGCGTGCCGACTTGCCGGTACGACCACGCAGATAATAGAGCTTCGCACGACGCACTGCGCCCTTGCGGACGACTTCGATGCTGTCGACGTTGGGCGAATAGAGCGGGAAAACGCGCTCTACGCCTTCACCGAACGAAATTTTCCGCACGGTGAAGTTCGAGCCCATGCCCTTGTTGGAACGCGCGATGCACACGCCTTCATAATTCTGAACGCGGGTGCGCTCGCCTTCGACCACCTTCACGCCGACCTTCAGCGTATCGCCAGGGCGGAATTCGGGGATCTTCTTGGTCTCGAGAAACTTGGCAATGTTCTCGGCTTCGATCGTCTGGATGAGATTCATCTCATGCGTCCTTGTCTGTCTGTCGCGCGCCAGAGGGCGACTGGACCCGAGCACCCTCATGGCGCTCCCACAGGTCCGGCCGCCTTAGCCGTGTTTCGGTCTCGGCCATCGACTTTCGCCATGCCGAAATCCTCGCATGATCCCCCGATCGCAACACTTCGGGGATCGTGCGCCCTTCCCATTCAAATGGTCGGGTATATTGCGGATATTCGAGAAGCCCCGTTTCGAAGCTCTCGTCCACGCCGCTATAAGCCGCGCCCATTACGCCGGGGAGCAGCCGAATGCAAGCGTCGAGCAGCACCAGCGCCCCCATCTCGCCGCCCGAAAGAATGTAATCCCCGATCGACACTTCCTCGATGTCGCGCGCGGCGAAGATGCGTTCGTCAAACCCCTCGAAGCGGCCACACAGGATGGTGACGCCCGGCCCTTCCGCCAGGCTACGCACGCGCGCCTGGGTAAGCGGGGCGCCGCGCGGCGTCATGGCGAGCAGCGGAAGGCCAGCGGGCACGCTGTCGATTGCCGCCGCCAGCACATCGGCGCGCAACACCATCCCCGCCCCGCCACCCGCGGGCGTTCCGTCGACGGTGCTGTGCTTGTCGGTGGCGAAATCGCGGATGTTGCGCGCGTCGAGGCTCCAGCGCCCCTCGGCCAGCGCGCGACCGGCAAGAGAAATGCCAAGCGGCCCGGGAAACATGTCGGGGTAAAGCGTTAAGACGGTGGCGGCGAACGGCATTGGGCTCCTTCCCCCGCCCGCCTCCGAAAGGCAAGACGCGTGGACGACTGCATCATCATCGGCGCTGGCCCGGCCGGGCTCACCGCCGCCATCTATCTCGCGCGGTTCCATTTGCGCATCCGCATGTTCGATTGCGGCAGCAGCCGAGCCGCGCTGATCCCGCGCACGCACAACCATGCCGGTTATCCCGGCGGGGTGAAAGGCACCGAGTTACTGCGCTTGATGCTGGAGCAAGCCGAGGAATTCGGCGCGACGCGCGAACAGGCGGAAGTCACCGAAATCGTTCCGACGGGCGACACGTTCGACGTGCGCGTGGGCGATCACCGGTATCCGGCCCGCTCGGTCCTGCTGGCTACCGGCGTGGTCAACCACCGACCGGACATGGCGGGGGATGTGCATGACGAAGCGCTGGCCCGCGGGCTGCTGCGCTATTGCCCGATCTGCGACGGCTATGAAGTCACCGACAAGCGCGTCGGCGTGATCGGCACTGGCGACCACGGAATGAAGGAAGCGCTGTTCCTGCGCGGCTTCACCCGCGACGTGACCTTGATTGCGCCCGGTGCCGCGCATGAGCTCGACGCGACCTGCCGCGCCAAACTGGAAGACGCTGGCATCGTTCATGTCGATGGCCCCTGCACACCAATCCGCACTGCCGGGGACGCGATCGAGGTCACCACGCCGGGCGGTGCGCTACGCTTCGACAGCGTCTATCCGGCACTGGGGTCGACGATCCGCTCCAGCCTCGCCGTTGCGGCCGGCGCGCGGGCGACCGCCGATGGCTGCCTCGAAGTCGACGATCATCAACGCACCTCGATCCCGGGCTTGTTCGCCGCGGGCGATGTGGTGAAAGGGCTCGATCAAATCAGCCATGCCATGGGCGAAGCCGGTGTCGCCGCAACCACCATTCGCAACCTGCTCGACGAACGCCGCCCGATCAGGCGCTGACCGACCAGTTCTCGACGCGCAGGCCCGGCACATCGGCGAAATCGGCTTCGTTATTGGTGACGATGGTCGCGCCCAGGCTCAGCGCATGCGCGGCGAGCAAACGGTCGAAACGGGCGCGTTTGAAGGGCAGCCGCGCATATTCGCGCGCCGCAGCGTCGTCGAAGGAAAGAATCGGGATCACCGCGACAAAACTCGCCAGAACTTCCGGTGACGGCGGCTTTCCAACAAAGGTGCCGACGGCGATCTCCGCGAAACTGATCGCGGAGATCGCCACCTCGCCCGGAAAGCACGTCGCCAAGCGATCGTTCACTGCCGAAAATCGCTCCGACATCGTGTAGATCGCCATGTCGGCATCAATGAGATAGCGCGTCACGCGTCGCGCGCTGCAAGTCGCTTTGCGATCGTGCTGGGCCGCTCATCGAAATCGCCATGCGGAATTAAGCGTGCGCCGGGTGCCTTGCCCGCGAAACCGCTAATGTCGATCGTCCGCCGGGGCGCGTCGACGGGTTCTACGCGAAACGACATCGGCGCCTCCTTGACCATACGCACTTCGGTGCCTTCGGGAATGCCCATCCCCTTGGGCAGCCGCAACGCGACCGAATTGCCCGACTTGAATGTGGTACCCTTATATTCGTCGTCCGGCATCGCAGCCTCCGTATACACGTTACGTATATACTAGACCACGAAGGCAGTGTCAACGACGAGGCGCTCCGCATTCCACTCGGGTACGGCATCGGCGTTCATCGGGACCATGAAGCGCTTCTTGTCGGGCCGTTCGACTTCGATCACGTCGCCCGCGCCGAAATCATCGATCGCGACGACCTGCCCCAGCGCCTCGCCTTCCAGCGAGACGACAGGCAGCCCCAACAGATCGGCATGATAATATTCGCCCGGCTCCAGCGGCGGCAACGCCGAGCGCGGTACGGTCAGTTCGGTGCCGCGCAACGCCTCGGCGGCGTTGCGGTCGGTCACTTCGGCAATGCGGGCGATCGCGCCATTGCTGCCGTGGCGCACGGACTTCAGCGTCAGTGCGCCACCATTGAACACCTTGTAGCTGCTCAGGTCCTCGGTGAAGACCTTGAGACGGACTTCCCCCGTCACACCGTGCGCGCCGATGATGACGGCGAGCGTGACGGGGGAATCGGGTCGCATCAGCCGTTCGCCGGGGTTTCTTCAGCGGTTGCCTCGGCGACGGCTTCGGCTTCCGGGGTCGGGGTTTCGGTTGCGGCTTCTACCTCAGCGGCCATGACAGCTTCGGCTTCAGCAGCTGCGGCAGCGGCCTTGGCCTCTTCCTCAGCGGCAGCAGCGGCGACCTTGGCGGCCTCGGCATCGTCCAGCTTCTTCTGGCGCTCTTCCAGGCGCTCGGTCGCCTTTTCGCCGGGCTTGCCCTTGTTCGGGTTGTTGCGGGCTGCACGCTCGCGCACGCCGGTCACGTCGAGGAAACGCGCAACGCGGTCGGTCGGCTGCGCGCCAACGCCCAGCCAATAGTTCGCACGCTCGGTGTCGAGCACGATGCGCTTCTCGTCGTCCTTGGCGAGCAACGGGTTGTAGGTGCCGATCTTCTCGATGAACTTGCCGTCGCGCGGGTTGCGCGCATCGGCAACGACGATGCGATAGTAAGGGCGCTTCTTGGAACCACCGCGCGAGAGACGAATGCTGACTGCCATTTTCTGTACCTTCTTCTTTTAATACGTTGATTGGGTTGAACTTATTTCTTCTTGAGCAAATTCTCGAAGCCGGGAGGAAGCTTGGTCTGGCCGCCGCCGAGGCCAGGAAGGCCGCCACCGCCGCCGCTGAGCATCTTCGCCGGATCGATCCCGCCGCCCAGCGCACCGCCCAGCCCACCAAGACCGCCGCCACCGCCGAACATCTTGGCCATGCCGGCCAAGCCGCCCATCTTTTTGATCTTCTTCATGGCATTCGCCATTTCCTGATGCATCTTGATGAGCTTGTTGACGTCCTGCACCGTGGTGCCGGAACCCTTGGCGATACGGATCTTGCGCTTGGCGTTGAGCAGTTCCGGCTTGCGGCGCTCCTTCGGCGTCATCGAGGTGATGATCGCGTCCATCCGCACCAGTACCTTTTCGCCGCCGACCTGGTCGACTTGCGCCTGCGCCTTCTTCATGCCGGGGATCATACCCGCCAGCGCGCCGATGCCGCCCATGCGCTGCATCTGCGCAAGCTGCGCGCGCAGATCGTCCATGTCGAACAAGCCCTTGGCGAGCTTGGCCGCCATCTTCTCGGCATCTTCGACCTGGATCGCTTCGGCCGCACGCTCGACCAGGCCGACCACGTCGCCCATGCCAAGGATCCGCCCGGCAACGCGCTTGGGGTCGAACGCTTCCAGCGCTTCGAGCTTTTCGCCCATGCCGGCGAACTTGATCGGCTTGCCGGTGACGGCACGCATCGACAGCGCCGCACCACCACGCGCATCGCCGTCCATGCGGGTCAGCACGACGCCGGTCAGCGCGACCTGATCGGAGAAGTTCTTGGCGACGTTGACCGCATCCTGCCCGGTCAGCGCATCGACCACGAGCAGGATTTCGGTCGGCTTGGTCACTTCGGCGACCGCGCGCATTTCGTCCATCAGCGCCTGGTCGACATGCAGACGCCCTGCCGTGTCGAGCATCAGGACGTCATAGCTCTGCAGCTTCGCCGCCTGCAGCGCACGCCGGGCGATGTCGACCGGCTGCTGCCCGGCGACGATCGGCAGGGTCGACACTTCGGCCTGCGTGCCGAGCACGGCCAACTGCTCCTGCGCATTCGGGCGATTGACGTCGAGCGACGCCATCAACACCTTCTTGCCTTGCTTCTTGGCGAGGCGCAGCGCGATCTTCGCAGTCGTCGTGGTCTTGCCCGAGCCTTGCAGACCGACCATCATCACGATCGCGGGCGGCGTCACGTCGAGTTCGAGGTCCGCCGCTTCGGCCCCGAGCATCTCGACCAGCGCGTCGTTGACGATCTTGACGACTTGCTGGCCGGGTGTGACCGAGCGCAGCACGTTCTGGCCGACCGCCTGTTCGGTGACCTTATCGACGAAATCGCGCGCCACCGGCAAAGCGACGTCGGCTTCGAGCAAGGCCACGCGCACTTCGCGCATCGCCGCGCGCACGTCGGCGTCGGTCAGCGCACCGCGCCCCCGCAACCGATCGAACACACCGCCAAGACGGTCGCTCAGGCTCTCGAACATCCGAACAAACCCTTCTCAAAAGTCGCTTTTGCCCAGTAACGCAAAGAACGCCGGCGGACGAAACCTCGTCGACCGGCGTAGCCCCGTGGGGCAGCCTTCACGCACCTGAACAGGAGCGATTGAGGTTGCCCCTACCGCAACACAAGCAATTGCGCAACCATCCGGCTTAACACGATCTACACGGGTAGCGTGGGATGGACACGAACCGGGAAAGCGTTGGGGCGAAAGACAGCATGATGGCCGAGTCGAGGGTTGGCGAAACGAGCGAGCAGGGCACACGGGTGCCCGCCGAACGCCACGACATCCTGAACGGCGCGATCACGGTGGCGGCGATTCTGTTGTTCGTCGGCACCGGCAGTGCAGCGCTATCGTCGACGATCCAACGCTATTTCAACGATGGCCCCGGCCCCGACCAGACACTCGTCATCGCCTTGCTGCTCAACGTCGCGCTGATCCTGTTCGGGTGGCGTCGCCACCGCGAGTTGGCGCATGAAGTGGCGATACGGACCGCTGCCGAGGAACGTGCGCAACTGCTCGCCTCCAAGGATCCGCTGACGGGCTTCCTCAACCGCCGCAGCCTGGCCGAGGAAGGGGCGGCCATGTTCGTCCGGGCACAGGCCCGCCATAAAGCGATGGCGTTGCTGATGCTCGACCTCGACCATTTCAAGACCGTCAACGACATGCACGGCCACGCAACGGGCGATGCCCTCTTGCAGCAAGTCGCCGTGCAAATTGCCGAAGCGATGCCCAGCGTTGCGCTGACCGCGCGCTTCGGCGGCGACGAATTCGCCTGCGCCTTCCTATTCGACCCCACCGACCCATCCACCGTCGAACGCATCGCCGAAAAGCTCGTCAGCCGTCTGGCGCAGCCGTTCCAGGCCGGCGGATTGCAGCTGCACATCTCGGTATCGGTGGGCATCGCGCGTTCGGACTTCGATTGCACCAGCATCGATGCGCTGATGCGCGCCGCCGACATCGCGATGTATTCGGCCAAGAATTCCGGGCGCAATCGCTTCGCCTGGTTCGACCAGTCGATGGAGCGCGAGTTGCAGGTCCGCAACGATCTGGAAGTGGGCCTGCGCAGCGCCATCCCGCGCGCTGAAATCGTGCCCTATTTCGAGCAGCAGATTCACCTGGCGACCGGACGACTGAGCGGTTTCGAAGTGCTGGCGCGCTGGGACCATCCGACGCGCGGGCTGATCGGCCCCGACGCCTTTATCCCGATTGCCGAGGAAACCGGCATGATCGCCGATCTGTCGCTGTCGGTGATGCGCCAGGCCTTCCTCGCCGCCAAGGACTGGGACGCCAGCCTGTCGCTGTCGGTGAACATTTCGCCGTGGCAGTTGAAGGATGCGTGGCTCGCACAGAAGATCATCAAGGTGCTGACCGAAACCGGCTTCCCGGCCAGTCGGCTGGAAATCGAGATCACCGAGACGTCATTGTTTCATAACCTCGCGCTGGCGCAATCGATCGTGGGGAGCCTCAAGAACCAGGGCGTGCGCCTCGCACTTGATGATTTCGGCACGGGCTATTCCTCGCTCGCGCATCTGCGCGCGCTGCCCTTCGACCAGATCAAGATCGACAAGAGCTTCATCATGTCGATCAACGAGAATAGCGAAAGCGCGGCGATCGTCACCGCAATCACGCGGCTGGGCGAGAGCCTCAACCTGCCGATCACCGCCGAGGGCATAGAGGATGCGAGCATCGAGGAACGGCTGCGCGCGCTGGGCTGCGCCAAGGGCCAGGGGTATTTCTACGGCCGTCCGACCAGCATCGCCGTTACCCGGCGGCTGTTGGCCGAGCGGCGGCTGTTGCAGGTGGTGACGACCGATCCGGCCTTCCAACCGGCAGAGGAACACCGCCGGGCGAGCTGACGTTGTCACCATCGTCGAGCGGGGCGGTGCATGGACTTCGCCCGCATCCGCTCCTAGATCGCCCGCAATGCCCGGTCCCCAGATCATCAGCCTTGGCTGCCGCCTGAACATCGCCGAGAGCGAAGCGATCCGCGCGCTCACGGCTGGGCGGGACCTGGTCGTCATCAACAGTTGCGCGGTCACCAATACCGCCGTTGCCGAAACGCGCAAAGCGATCCGCCGCGCCCGCGCCGACCGACCGGGTGCCGAGATCGTCGTCACCGGGTGCGCGGCGCAGATCGACCCTACCGCCTTTGCTGCGATGCCCGAGGTCGACCGTGTGCTCGGCAATGCCGAAAAGCTTTCAGGAGACGCCTGGGCCGCGCCAGAACCGGTGCTGGTCGGCGATATTGCACGGGTCCGCGAAACCGCACCCCACCTCGCCCCCGCCTTCAGCGCGCACGCCCGCGCCTTTGTCGAGGTGCAGAATGGCTGCGACCATCGCTGCACCTTCTGCGTGATCCCCCAGGGGCGCGGCAACAGCCGCTCGGTCCCCGCCGGAGCTGCGATCGATCGCATCGCCGCTTTGGCCGAGGCAGGGCATCGCGAAGTGGTGCTGACCGGAGTCGACCTCACCAGCTATGGTCCCGATTTGCCCGGTGCGCCCACGCTCGGGCAATTGGTCGAGCGCATCCTGCACCGTGTCCCCGCGCTCGAACGGCTGCGGCTGTCGTCGCTCGACGGGATCGAGATCGACGACCGGCTGTTCGCGCTGCTGACGCAGGAAAAGCGGATGATGCCGCATGTCCACCTCTCGCTCCAGGCGGGCAGCGACCTGATCCTGAAGCGGATGAAGCGCCGCCATAGTCGCGCGCAAAGCGTCGGGCTGGTCGAGCGGTTGAAGGCCGCGCGGCCCGACATTGCGATCGGGGCCGATCTGATCGCGGGTTTCCCGACCGAGGATGATGCGCTGTTCGCCGAGACGCTGGCGTTGATCGACGATTGCGACATCGTCCACGCGCATATTTTTCCCTATTCCGAGCGCGACGGCACACCTGCGGCACGTATGCCCGCCGTGCCGGTGCCGGTCCGCAAGGCCCGGGCGGCGCTGCTGCGCGAGGCAGGCGCGCAGCGCAAGGCGGCGTGGCTGCAGACTTTGGTCGGCAGGAAGCAAGACGTTCTGGTCGAACGGCCCGGCGATCGCGGGCATACGCCCGGCTTTGCCGAGGTGCGCTTCCCCCTCCCCCCCGTTCGCCCTGAGCCTGTCGAAGGGCAGGCTTCACCACAAGCCGCGTTCTCCGCAGCGAGCAGTGCTTCGACAAGCTCAGCACGAACGGTAGAGGGGGCTGCACGAACGGCCGGAAATATATCCGCCATCCATATCCTCGCCACCGACGGCAAAACCCTCACCGGAATCCCCGCATGACATCCTGGCACGAAAAACTCCTCGGCGGATTCAAACGCACCTCGGATCGGCTGATCGGCAACCTTGCCGGACTCGGCACCGGGCCACTCGACAAAGCAACGCTCGACGAGATCGAGGAAGCGCTGATCGCCTCCGATCTCGGCCCCGAAACCGCCGCCCGCATCCGCCAGCGCTTGTCCGTGGGCACCTTCGAGCGCGGCATGGAAGAACTGGGCATTCGCCTGGTCGTCGCCGAGGAAATCGAGAAGGTGCTCGATACCGTCGCCACGCCGCTCGAGATCACCGGCTTCCCGCGTCCGCACGTCATCCTCGTCATCGGGGTCAACGGCTCGGGCAAGACGACGACCATCGCCAAGCTCGCGCATTGGCTGAAGGAGCAGGATTATGGCGTCATGCTAGCGGCGGGCGACACCTTCCGCGCCGCCGCGATCGGCCAGCTCGCCACCTGGGCCGAGCGCGCGGGCGTGCCGATCATCAGCGGCAAGGAAGGCGGCGATGCGGCGGGGATCGTTTATGAAGCGGTCAAGCAAGCCACCGCCACCGGCATCGACGTGCTGATCGTCGACACCGCCGGTCGCCTGCAGAACAAGCGCGAGCTGATGGACGAACTGTCCAAGATCCGCCGCGTGCTCGGCCGCCTCAACGTCGACAGCCCCCATGACGTGCTGCTCGTGCTCGATGCCACTACCGGACAGAACGCGCTCAACCAGATCGAGGTGTTCAAAGAAAGCGCCGGGGTCACCGGCCTCGTCATGACCAAGCTCGACGGCACTGCGCGCGGCGGCATGCTGGTGGCGGCGGCGGAGAAATACGGCCTGCCGATCCACGCGATCGGCGTGGGCGAAGGCATGGGCGATCTGCGCCCGTTCGATGCGAATGAAGTTGCGCGGATCATCGCGGGCGTGGAAGGGGTCCGCAAATGACCGCCACCCCCATCAAAAAAGCCCCGCTCGGCGCGGGCCAGCGCCTCGCCATCGACATTGGCCCGATCGCGATCTTCTTCCTCGTCAATTTCCTGACGCCAGGGCTGGACATGGTCAAACTGATCGCCGGCACCGCAGCCTTCATGATCGCGAGCATCGCCGCCATGATTTATTCCCTGGTCCGCGCCGGACGCATCTCGCCGATGCTTTGGCTGACCGGCACGCTGGTGCTCGTGTTCGGCGGGCTGACGCTGTATTTCCACAATAAGGATTTCATCCAGATCAAGCCGACCGTGATCTATGCGATGCTGTCGGCGATCCTCGTGTTCGGACTGGTAACCGGGCGACCATTGCTGAGTCTGTTCCTTGAGGCCGCCTATCCGGGCCTGACCGAGACCGGCTGGCGGAAGCTGACGATCAACTGGGCGATCTTTTTCGCGTTCCTCGCCGTGCTCAACGAAGTCGTCCGGCACGAATTCAGCTACACCTTCTGGCTTGGTTTCAAGCTGTGGGGCGTCATTCCGCTGACGCTGATTTTTGCATTTGCGAACGTGCCGATGCTGATGAAGCACGGCTTTAGCGTGAACAACGAACCACCGATCCCGCCACAGGAATAATTGCAACCGCCGTTAGGCGTGCCAATCGCGGGGGAGAGCAGACCCTGCTCAATCCCCCGCACGATCGTGTCGCCGGTGCCGGTCTTTCCGGCGGCCTACCTCTTCCGCGTTTTTGTTCTGATACGGCGCTACGACAGCACGAACGAGTATAGCAGGCGCTCAAACAAAAAAAAGGCCGGTCTCGCGACCGGCCGGGAAAGTTTTAGGAGAGGATGCCTGAAAGGCACCTTCTTTGTGCAGTGCAGCAGACACTTGCGCAACTGCAATATACGATTTTACGATTGCATATTGTGCAATCGCATCATCCGAAACGTGCGATTCAGGCGGCGTCGAACCGCTTGCCCGCTTCGTCCCAGTTTACCACATTCCACCACGCCTTCAGATAGCCGGGGCGATCGTTCTTGTAGGTCAGGTAATAGGCGTGTTCCCACACGTCATTGGCGAGGATCGGCGTGCCCTTGTCCTTGGCATCGTCCATCAGCGGATTGTCCTGATTGGGGGTCGATACGACCTTCAGCGCGCCGCTCGCATCCTTGATCACCCACGCCCAGCCCGAACCGAACTGGCCCGCACCCTTGCCGTTGAAATCTTCCTTGAGCTTGTCGAGGCCGCCATAGGCTTCGATCGCCTCGGCGAGCGCGCCCGACGGCTGGGTGGTGCCGGCCGGGGCCATGATCTTCCAGAAGAAATCATGGTTCCAGAAGCCACCACCATTGTTGCGCACCAGCGGCGGCAGCGTCGAGATGATGTCGAAAATCTCTTCGATCGTCTTGCCTTCAAGCTTCGGATCGGCCGCAACACCCTCGTTCAGCTTCGCGGTATACGCCGCGTGATGCTTGTCGTGGTGATACTTCATCGTCTCTTCGCTGATGGTCGGCTCCAGCGCATCATAAGCGTAGGGCAATGGGGGAAGTTCGAAAGCCATGGGTCTTCTCCTTGAAAAGCTCGCGAGACGCTAACGTCAGGCCCGGCAAATGGGTCCGCGCGGCTCGTTACGCAACCGATTCCGCATTCGCACCTGAAATCAATCCGTGGCGCTTCAGCGCGTGGCGGAGCTGGTCGTAACTGAGCCCCAGCGCGTCGGCAGTCGCACGCTGGTTAAAGCGATTCTCGGCCAGGGCCGATTGCAGCATTTCGCGCTCGAACCGCGCCAGCCGTGCCTTGTAATCCATCGGCGTGTCCGGGTTACTTGGAGGCTGCGGCGCAGCGGGTGGTGGGGTATCGGACACGGGCTCGGCCGGGGGCTGCACCGTCGGCGGGCGATGCGGCGACTGGAACGGGTCGAACTGAATCGCATCGATCGGGCTGTCCTCGTCCCAGCGATACACCGCACGCTCCACCACGTTGCGCAATTCGCGGACATTGCCCGGCCATTGATAGGCGACCAAAGCCGCCTGCGCCGCCTTGGTGAAGCCCGGCCAATCCTCGCGCCCGAGTTCGGAGGCCATGCGCCGCCCGAAATGCTCGGCCAGCACCAGCACGTCGCCGACGCGCGCACGCAGCGGCGGCAGCGTCACCACCTCGAAACTCAGCCGGTCGAGCAGATCGGCGCGGAACTGATGCCGCGCGACCTTGTCGGGCAAATGTTCGTTGGTCGCCGCGACGATCCGCACATCGACGCGCATCGGCCGAGACGATCCGATGCGCGTGACTTCGCCATATTCGACCGCGCGCAACAACCGGTCCTGCGCCGCCATCGACAGCGTGCCGAGTTCGTCGAGAAACAAGGTCCCGCGATGCGCCTCCTCGAACCGCCCTGCCCGCGCCTTGGTGGCACCCGTGAACGCGCCTGCTTCATGGCCGAACAGTTCTGCCTCGATCAGCGTCTCGGGCAGTGCCGCACAATTCATGATGACGAGCGGCTGGTCCCAGCGCGGCGAAAGGCGGTGGAGGCGCTCGGCGACCAACTCCTTACCGGTGCCGCGCTCGCCGATCACCAGCACCGGGCGGTCGAGCGCCGCGGCGCGGCTGGCGAGTTCCAGCGCATCCAGGAACGCGCCCGATTGACCAATGACGTGCGTTGTCCGTTCCATTCCCAAGGCTTGGCGTAAAATCCCAAGCCTTGGCAAGTCCGATTTTCGTTCATCTCCCAGAAAGGCGCGGAAATCCGCCATTTTTGAAACTGGCACGCTCCCTGCAAAGCTATTGGCATCGCCCCACCGGGCACCACGATTTCAAGCTTCAGGAGACTTTCAATGAACAGCGAATATAAATCGGGCAACTCGCTTCCCCAGATCCTCGTCGCCCTGGTCGCGACGGTTCTGATCGGTTCGGTCACCCTGGTCGGCACCGTTGGCCCCGCCACCGCCGCCCCCACCCAGATCGCCGCCCAGCCCCACGGGTAAGGCGATGCCGGGGCGGTGCCCTCACATCCGCCCCGGCACACCCTCTTCACACCAGTACAGCGTACCCCTCGAAGGAGTTACATCATGGGCATCTTCAGCCGAACCCGCGATATCATCGCCGCCAACTTCACCGACCTGCTCGACAAGGCCGAAGACCCCGCCAAGATGATCCGCATGATCATCCTGGAAATGGAGGAAACGCTGGTCGAGGTCCGCGCCTCCGCTGCGCGCACCATCGCCGACCAGAAGGAAATGCGTCGCCACATCAGCAAGCTTGGCAGCTTGCAGGAAAGCTGGACCGAAAAGGCCGAGCTCGCGCTGTCCAAGGGCCGCGAGGACCTTGCCAAGGCCGCCCTGGTCGAAAAGCAGAAAGCCGCCGACATGGCCGACCAGCTGGGTCGCGAAATCGCAGTACTCGACGAAGCGTTGCATGCCTCGGAGGAAGACATCGCCAAGCTGACCGGCAAGCTGCGTGAAGCGCGCACCCGCCAGAACTCGATCGCAACCCGGCTCGAAAGCGCGCAGAACCGTTTCAAGCTGCGCGAAATGTATGCTGGCCCCAAGATCCAGGACGCATTCAGCCGCTTCGAAATCATGGAGCGCCGCGTGGATCTGGCCGAGGGCCGCGCCGATGTGATGGGCATGGGCCAGCCGCCCAAGACGCTCGAGGAGGAGATCGCCGAGCTGAAATCGAGCGACAAGGTGGAAGCCGAACTCGCCGCGATGAAGGCCCGCTTCGGCAAGGATGTCTGAGATGAGCGACATATTGGTCCCCATCATCGTCATTCCCGCGATCTTCATCGGGATGCCGTGGATCATCCTGCACTACATCACCAAGTGGAAGCAGGCCCCCAAGATCACCAATGAAGACGAGAAGCTGCTCGATGAGCTCTACTCGCTCGCCCGCCGCCTCGAAGATCGCCTCGGTACGGTCGAACGGATCATCGCCGCCGACCACCCCGAATGGCGCGCGAGCATGCCGCTCGCCGAGCCGACACCCCCCAACTACGACATCACCCGGAGGAACTGAAATGTCCGCCAGCCGCACCAAATTCTACCTCGACAAACAGAACAGCAAATGGCTGGGCGTCTGCTCGGGGATCGCCGATTACACCGGCATCGACGTCACCTGGGTCCGCGTGGGCACCGCCCTGTTGACCTTCGCCACCAGCGGATGGACGCTGCTCGCCTATATCGTCATCGCCTGCGTCGCCGAAAAGAAGCCGCTCGGCCTCTATGACAGCGCCGAAGATGCGAAGTTCTGGCAGGGCGTGCGCACCAACCCGACCCGCTCGACCGCCGAAGTCCGCAGCAAATTCCGCGACATCGACCGTCGCCTGGCCGACATCGAAATGATGTACACCAGCCGCAACAGCCGCCTCGCCGACGAGATCGACAGCCTGCGCTGATCTGATCCGGGCGTCGTCAAACAGGGGTAATGACAATGAGCAATTCTCTAGGAATTCTGGTTCCGATCGCGGCGATCACCATCGGCCCGATCGCCTGGGCCTTCAACAACTGGGTCCGCGCCAAGCACGGCTATCCGATCGAAACCAAGAAGGGCCGACTCATCGGTCGTGAAGGCGAACTCAGCACCACCCGGCAGACCGAGTTGCTGGTCGCGGAAAACGAGAAGCTGCACGGCCAGATCAGCCGCCTGGAGGAACGCCTTGCCGTCCTCGAACGCATCGCCACCGATCCCGCCGAGCGCGTCTCGCGCGAAATCGACGCGCTGCGCTGAACCGAGGAGAACAGGCCATGCCATCCGTACCCGCTTTCTTCTTCGGCCTGATCCTAGGCGTGACCGGCATCCTCGCCATCCAGGCCTTCGCCCGCAGCAAGGTCCGGCAAGCCCTCTCGGCAGCCGATCCGGATATCGCGCGGAACAAGACGCTCCAGCGCGAAGAGGACGACCGCCGCATGCTAGAACTCGACGCCCTACGGCAGCGTCTCGCGGTGCTCGAACGGATCACGATTGATCCCGCCGTCCGCACCGCACGCGAAATCGAACAATTGCGGATCGAAACCAACTGATCCCGCTGCTCCAACGGAGGATACCGCTATGGGCTTCCAGTTTGTCTTTCTTATCCCGATCCTGGGGATCTGCGTTGCCCTCGTCGCTGTGATCGGTGGCACCATCGTCCGCCCCTTGCTCGCCCACAAAGAACGCCGGATGCAGCTCGAAGCGACGATGGTCGCAGAAAAAGCCGCGCAATATGCCGCGCAGAGCGAACGGCTCGAACAGCGCGTCCGCGTGCTGGAACGCATCATCACCGATCGCGGTGTCGATCTCTCGCACGAGATCGAACAACTCCGCGACACACCGCTCAACTGAACAGCAACCCTTTCCTCCCCGATCTGACCAGAGGCTATCATGATCATCTTTTTCACCGTGCTCGCCGTCATCACGGCGGGATGTTGCTGGGCGACCGAAAGCATCGACCGCCCGCGCCGCCGCCGCCTTCGTGAAACCGCCGCAGACGCGGGCTGAGGCTTCCGCCCACCACGAGAAACAGGGAGTTTCCACCATGAACCCGTTTGAAATGGTCGTCGCGATCATTGTCGTCATTACCATCGGCCGCGTGCTTCAGGCACGCTACGGCGTGGTCCGCACCAAGCATGGCGAGGATGTCCACTTCCGCGACGATGCCGCAAGCCAGGCCGAGAACCAGCGCCTGCGCGATGAACTGAGGGCGATGAAGGACCGCCTTGCCGTCCTCGAACGCCTCGCCACCGACAACAATGACAGCGGTGCCCGCCTCGATCGCGAGATCGAGAAGCTCCGCGACCGCCCATAATGTCCGTCTTTCCAGGAGTAGGGATGATGACCGACCCGACCTTCTACATCACCATGGCCACCGCCGGGCTCGTCGGCATCGCCATCCTGAGCGGCACGGCGCTGACCGGCTGGCGCGGGTGGCTCGCCTTCAAGCACCAGCAGCTCCACGCCTTTGCCGAGCCCAATGCCGGACCGACGCTCCCCAACGCCAGCGCGCGGATCGAGATCGCCGATCTGAAGGAGCGCATCCGCAAGCTGGAAGCAATTGCTGCGGGCGTGGATCTTTGACCTCAGCCCCCCGGGCCCGTCCCGGGGGGAAGGAAGAGGTGACGAACCCGATTGCGCGAGACTATAGCCCAATTATGCAAAGCCTCGCCGATCTCGAATCCGAATACAGCTTCCTCGAAGCGGATGACCGTTACCGTCTGCTGATCGACCTTGGCCGGGAGTTGGAAGCGATGCCGGATCCGCTCAAGACCGACGCCACCCTGGTGCGTGGCTGTTCGGCTTCGGTTTGGGTCTATCCGACGGTGCAGGGCGACGGCACGCTGCATTTCCTGGCGGATTCGAACGCGGCAATCACCAAGGGCATCATCGCGCTCGTCCTGCTGACGGTGCAGGACCAGCCGCCCGCCAGAATCCTGGCAACGAACATTGCGCAAGCGCTCGCCCCATTCGACCTGAGCAAGCAACTCAGCTCCAACCGCACCCAGGGTATTCCCAACATGATCGCCCTGATCCAGGAGACAGCGGCGCGTTATGCAACCGAGCAGCAAGCCGAGTAGATCAGGACGGCTTCGTTTTCAGCAACGCCAGCCCAAAACCGACGAAGATCACGCCGGTCAGGCGATTGAAGGCGCGCTTGATCGCCGGGCGACCAAGATAGCGCGACAGGGACCGCCCGCCGAGCGCGTAAACGCCATACCAGAACGACTCCACGACCGCGAAAGTCGCCACCAGAATCGCGAATTGCGGAACCTGTGGCTGCGTCGGGGTTACGAACTGCGGCAGAAAGGCCGCCGCAAACAGGATCAGCTTGGGATTGCTGATGCCGATGGCAAAGCCGCCGCGAAATAGCCCTGCGAGCGAGACTATGGGCGGGAGCGTCCCATCCCCGACGTCCAGCGGAGCAACCTCGGTCCGCCACGCCTTGATGCCGAGATAGATGAGATAGGCGACGCCTGCATAACGCAGCACCTCGAACGCACCCGGCAGCGCGAGCAGCAGCGTGGTGAGGCCTGCCGCCGATGCCGAAAGCACCGCCACAACCGCCGTGAGGCATCCCGTCATCGCCGCTACGCTGCGCGCCATCCCCATTTCGACGCTGCGCGAAAGGATGTGGAGCATGTTCGGACCCGGTGTCCCCGACAGCAGAAACACCGCGCCTGCGAACAACCACCAAGTGTGCCAGGTCATATCATCCCCCGTCCGGCCTCAGCCCAAGTTCCTCCACCACGGTCGCGACCGGCACACCTGCGCGCACCAGCGCCCATTCGCCAGGGGCAGCGCCGTTGATTACCGTGACGCTGTCACGCGGGCATATGCCGAGGCACTTCACCTCGACGATGCCAAGCGTACCCTTGCGCCCTTTCCGCACGCCAAGTTCCGAACGCAAAGCCTTGGCCAGCGGCGTCTTCCCCTTGGGGCCGAACCCGCCGCCCAGCTTCTTCGAACATTTCTTGCACACCAGAAGGGTGTTGGCCCAGTCCGAACGGACCGTCTTCAAACGCCCGGCTTCCACGTCCGCGCATCCTCGGCGGCCTTCAGCACGTCATAGGCGGCCTGGATCGCGAGGAAGCGCGCGGCGGCTTCCTTGTCGCCGGGGCGGACATCGGGGTGGTTCGATTTCGCCAATCGCCGCCAAGCCACGCGCACCGTCTCGAAATCGGCATCGACATCGAGTTCCAGCACTTCCAGCGCGCGAATCTCGTCGCGCGAACGGCTGCCGTCGCCGGGCCCGGCCCATTGATGGTGGCGCGACGCGGTATAGCCCTCGGCGGTCTGCGTCTCGGCGCGCTCGCGCTCGGCCGCCTCCTCGGCGCTCAGCCCTTCGAAATAGTTCCAGCCACGATTATATTCGCCGGCATGTTCCTGGCAGAAATACCAGCGTTCGGGGCTGTTGGGGGATTTGGGAGCCGGGCAATCGCCCTTTTCGGTGCAGCCATGCCGGTCGCACAGCCGCACGGTCGCCGCTTCCATGCTGGCTTCGCCATAAGCGCGCCAGCGCGGAAAGCCCCAGTCGGCTGATCGGGAGGAGGAACGCGCCATAGCGGGCCATCTAAGCATCGAAGCGCGATAGCGCCATGACGCTTTTGTGAAACCACCATGAAAAAACGGCGACCCGTAAAAAAACGCCAGAGGGTCTGTAAGCCGGGTTCTGTCCCCCTCTTGCGAGGTTAGGCGACCATTCCTCTAGGACGACGTTTGCACGCCGCCTCAAGCAATCAACCCGGATGACGAGCCGGAACGAGGCCCATATGCCATCCCTATTCGATCTTGCTCCCGGTGGGGTTTGCCATGCCGCCCCTGTTACCAGGCGCGCGGTGCGCTCTTGCCGCACCCTTTCACCCTTGCCTGTTCCTTCTCGCGAAGGACATCGGCGGTCTGCTCTCTGTGGCACTGTCCCTGGGGTCGCCCCCGCCGGGCGTTACCCGGCACCGTCGTTCCGCGGAGCCCGGACTTTCCTCGCGGTGCTTAACGCACCCCGCGGCCGCCCGACCCTCTGGCTGGAGCTGCCCCTAGCGCGAATCTCGCGCGAAAGACAAACTCATTCGTCCCCGGTCGGCTTTGGCAACAGCAGCGCGAGGAGGATGCTGCGGCATTCGCCATCGATCACCCCGTCAAGCAATTCCGGGCGAAAACGGCGCTGAAAGGCAACCACCGCCGCCAATTTGTCGCTGACATCATAGCCGAAGCGTTCGAGTGCGATCAGGAAACCGGCATCGCTCCACAGAGGATCCATCAAATTCTTGGTCGGGCGTGGCAGCGCGAGGCGCAATTTGGCGAGCCGGTTCCAGGGGAACAGTTCGCCCGGATCCTGCTTGCGTGTCGGCGCAATGTCGGAATGGCCCACCACATTGCCGCGCGTGATGCCGTGGCGCTCGGTGATATCGGCCACCAACGGGAACAGAGCATCGATCTGCTCCTCCAGGAACGGACGATAGCCGAATTCATGGCCGGGATTGACGATCTCGATCCCGATGCTGGCCGAATTGACGTCCTCGATCCCGCGCCAGCGCGACTTGCCGGCGTGCCAAGCGCGCTTGCCCTCCGCCACCATCCGCAGGATCGTGCCGTCCTCGGCGATCAGATAGTGCGCCGATACCTTGGCCTCGGGGTCGCGCAACCGGTCAATCGCCGCCTGCGCCGTCTGCATGCCCGTGTAGTGCAACACAATCATCGAGACGGGCAACGTGCGCTCGTCGAAATTGGGCGACGGCGTATCGATGATGGTCATGGTCCCTCCCCGCGAGCCGAAATACCGCTTAAGCACGGACGCAGCGCGTAAGGAACCCCGACCGTCGATTAGCCTTCGCTCACCGCTGGTTCGTACAGGCCGCGATAGCGCGCGCTAGGCCGGAACGCTTCTGTCTGGCCGATCACAGTTTCGCCAGCTCCGAGCACCAGCAACCCGCCTGGTCGCATAACCGTTGCCAGCCGATCGAGAATTTTCCGCCGCAATTCGATCGTGAGATAGAGCAGAACATTGCGACATAGGATTACGTCAAAGCGGCCCACCGGCGGAGGATCACTGACCAGATTGAGGCGTCTGTAGTTGATTCGCCGAACCAGTTCGGTCTTGGCAACCCAGTCGACCCCATCGCCGTCGAACCAGCGCACCATGCGCCGGACTGGCAAGCCACGCTGGATTTCGAATTGCGAATAGCGACCGCAGCGCGCCCGCGACAATGCCGCCTCCGACACGTCGGATGCGATGATTTCCGGCAGCAAATGGTCTACGTCAAGTTCGCGTTCGGCAAACAACATCGCGAGCGATAGCGGCTCCTGCCCAAAGGAGCAGCCCGCCGACCATATCCGCGGGCGTCTGCTCGGCTTGGTCGCGCGGATACTATCGACCGCATCGGCAACCATATCGAACACGGCGGCATCGCGAAAAAAGGAGCTTTCCTGATTGAGCAGCGCATCGGCGACGCGGTCACCGATCGCGGGTGATTGTTGCGCCGCACTGGCGAGCGCGTCGAGCGTCTCCAGGCCGAGATCGCGCAGAACGGGCTTCAACACCGTCTCCACTCGCCATTCGCGATTGGCGGCGAGTTGCTGACCGGTGCGCGCTTCGAGAATCGCGGTCAGCACGCCCATCGCGCCTTTCGAGGAGGCGCGCGGCAGCAGCCCGCGCGGGGTGCCAAGATCGAGGTTGGGCAAGCTCATGCCGGACGCCGCCGCGCGGCAATCAGGCGACCGATTTCCACGGGCGGCAACACCGCGCTGGCACCCCCGGCATTGGCAATCGCCCCCGGCATCCCCCAGACCACCGAACTCTCGCGATCCTGCACCACGATGGTTCCGCCGCGGGTCCGAATGGTCCGTGCGCCATCGCTCCCATCGCGCCCCATACCGCTCAACACGACGCCCAGTACACGCGGACCATAGACCTCCCCCAGGCTTTCAAACATCGGATCGACCGAAGGCATACACCCGCTTTTGGCGGGATCGCTGGTCAAGCGGATTGCACCGCCGTCGCCAGTGCTGACCACCCTGATATGGGCGTTTCCAGGAGCGACGATGATCCGCCCGGGTCGAATCCGCATACAATCGGTCGCGACGTCACACGGGCGATTGGCCAGCACCGCGATCTGGGCTGCGAAATACGGCATGAACGATTCAGGCAAATGCTGCGTAATCAAAATTGGCAGGGTAAGGTCCTTCGGAACCTCGCGCAGCAACAGGCTGAGCGCATGAATGCCGCCGGTCGATGCCCCGATCGCGACAATGTCAAAACCCGGAGCAAGGCCCGCTTCTGCGGCTCCAGCGCCCGACCGAGCGGGCATAGCCTGCGCATCGTCGCTCGCTAACAAGCGGGTCAATTTCTCGTTGATCGCGACCGAGAAACGACCAGCGAACTCACCGATATCGGGCTTGACCAACGTGTCCGCCGCCCCAAGCGCCAGCGCCTCGATCGTCGCCGCAGCTCCTTCGCTGGCCGCAGACGAGACGATCAGCACCTTGGCCCCCTGACCGGCGGCGATCAGCCCCGGCAAGGCTGCCAAGCCGGAGACACCCGGCATTTCAAGATCGAGCACGATGCCGTCGACACGGGTCCGCTTGAGAAACTCCAACGCAACCGCGGCACTCGAAACCGCTCCCGCAACCAGAAAATGCCCGTCAGTCTCGACCGCGCGCGCAATCACCGCGCGGGCCACCGCCGAATCATCGACGATCAGGACCAGCGGGCGTGCGTCGCCCATCCTTGGAGGTTTCGGCTTTAGTTCGGGGCGGGTGCGCATGGGGACAGACCTGTCAGGCCATACCCACGATCTGAAGTTTGCTTTCCAGTGTCTCGCGGTCGAACGGTTTCATGACATACTCGTCCGCTCCGGCTTCGATCGCCGCGCGGATGTGGGCCATGCCGTTCTCGGTGGTGCAGAACACCACCTTGGGCCGCGTCGGGATGGCGCTGTCACGCAATGCGCGCAGGAAGTCCATGCCGCTCATGACGGGCATGTTCCAATCGAGCAGGACCACATCGGGTGCCGACACCAGGCACGCGTCCAGCGCTTCGCGTCCGTCGCCCGCTTCGCTGACGCGAAAGTTGAGCGTTTCCAGGATATGGCGCGCGACCTTGCGGATCACTTTCGAATCGTCGACGACGAGGCACGTCTTCATGAATTCACCCTGTTAAAGTCCGCTTGGGACGCCCCTGCCCGAAATGCGTAAGCGTCGCGTTAATCTGAAGGTTTTCACGCTGCCAGCGCCAGCGCCCCCGGAATTAGCCCATCGAGCGCGATCGCCAGGATCGGCTCGCCCTCGCGTTCGACAATCCCGCGCCCGACCTTCAGCCATCCTTTGTCGAGCAGGATTCCGGCCGATAGCGGGGCGAGTTCGAACGGGGCGACATCATCGAGCGCATCGACGAGAATTGCGTAATAATGGCCTTCGACGATGGTGATGATCGCGCGGCCCGCATCGACCTCCGCAGCGTCCAACCCCAGCGCGGCGCGCGTGTCGATGACCGTCACGACGCGGCTGCGCAATGCGGCGAGGCCACGCACCTGACGCTCTGCGCGGGGGACCGGAATGACGGTGCCGATGTCGACGACCGACTCCACCTGGCTGGATTCGATCGCCACCGGCCGCCCCGCGATTTGTGCTATCAGGAACAACGCCATTATCGACCTCCCGTCGAGCGCGCGACCGCCGCCAGCAACGCCGGCCGATCATAGCGGAAAATGCTGTCGTCATCGCCGTCGGCGTCGCGGCGCAGACGGACCACGGGAACCGTCGCGGCACTGCCGGTCGGGTCGTCGCTCATGCGCACCACAACGCGCGGCGTCTCGCCCGGTCGCAATGCGGTCGCGACGCGATATCCCGCCCCTTCCAGCACGGGTTTCAGGAACGTCGTCATCCAGGCGGTTTCGGGGCCATCGAACAGGCACAGCGGCGCGTCGCTGACGGTGCCAGCATCGGCGTGGCTCGCAAACAGCCAGTGCAGATCGATCACTTCGATTTGATCGCCATCGATGGCCACGACGCCAGCGATTGGTCCGGCATTATGCGCCGGTACAACGGTTTCGGGCAGTTCGACGATGTCGAGCGCCTCGCCAATGGCATAGCCGATCTCGGCCGATCCATCCCGCAGCCGCACCACCGACACCGTGGGGCGTGCCGCCCATTCGCCCAGTGCAACGAGCGGGATGATTGCCCCCTCCACCGACAACCGCAAACGCCCCGCCGAAAAACGGATCGCCGCCGCCGGAACGGGTTCGACCCGGTCGATCACCGACAGCGGCAGCGCCCGGCGCACCCCGTCAAGGTCGTCGAACAACAGCGCCTGCACGCCGGGCACTACGGCTTCGGCCTCGACCTCCTCGACCATCGCCTCACGCCCGAAGACCAGGCCCGCAACATGCGCGATACCAGCGCAATCCAGCATCAGCATCGGCAGGCCGCTGTCGGGCAGAGTCTGCCCCGCATAGACGCCCGTCGCCATGATCGCCGGTGCTGCGGGCTTGATGACGAGTTCCTCATGATCGAGCACCGAGTCAACGGCGAGGGCGTAGCTGCCGCCCGATGCGCTGACGATCACCAACATCAGCGGGGGCCGCGGCCCGAACCCGAGCAGATCGCCAAGATCGATCAGGGGCATGCGCCGGTCGCGAACGGTCGCGCTCAACGTGTCGCCGATGCGGTCGATGCGGATCATATCGCCGCCCACCCGCACGATTTCCTCGATCACCTGGCGCGAAATGGCGAAGCGCTGGTCGCGCACGCCCACACCGATGGTGGACATGATCGACAGCGTGAGCGGCACGTGGATGGCGATTCGCAAGCCCCTGCCGGGGGTGTTGCGCAGTTCGATACGACCACCAATCTGTTCGACATTGGCGCGCACCACGTCCATCCCGACGCCGCGCCCGGATATGGCGGTCGCCATATCCTTGGTCGAAAGACCGGGTTCGAAAATCAAATCGAGCTTTGCCTGCTCGCTCATCGCCCGCAATTGCGCGTCGCTTCGCAACCCCGCGCTCGCGACCTTCGCGACGAGCCGATCGGTGTCGACGCCCTGGCCATCGTCGGCGATCTCGATGACAATCTGATTGCCCGACTGCCGCGCGGCCACGTTCAGCCAGCCATTTTCGCGCTTGCCCAGGGCGCGGCGCAGCGCCGGCGCTTCGATGCCGTGGTCGATCGAATTGCGGACGATGTGGACGAGCGGATCGCGCATCATCTCGATCATCTCGCGGTCGAGTTCGACGTCACTGCCTTCGATATGCAGCGCCACCGATTTACCAAGTTCGGTCGCGGTGTCGCGCACCATCCGCGGCAACGCAGAGAACAACGCGTCGATCTTCTGCATCCGCGTACGCGTCACCGTGTCGCGCATTTCGGCGACAGTCAGCGAAAGCCGCTCGAGCGCAGCCTCGACGACAGGATTGGCACCTCCGTCGCGCACGCGCCGGGCCAGCTCATTGCGCGCCAGCACCATGTCGGACATGCCGCTCATCATCCGGTCGAGCAAATCGACGTTGAGGCGGACGCTGCGGCTGGGGGACCGGGGTGTCACGGCCGACTGCGGCACTGCCATTTCGGCACCCGTATCGAGCGCAGCGATCAGCAGGTCTTCGCCCGAATCGTCCAGCGCATGCCCGGCGTCGATCGCCTCCACGATCTCGCCAATCCGGTCGACGATCGCGAGCACAGCGTTGACGAGGCGGGTGTCCGGCGTGCGCTCGCCCGAACGCACCGCCGCCAGCACATCCTCGGCCGCGTGGCTAAGCCGCGCGAGCCGGGGCAAATCGAGAAAACCGCAACTGCCCTTGACCGTGTGGACGAACCGAAAAATCGCATCCAGCCGGTCGCGATCGTCCGGCGCGGATTCCCATGCGACGATCTCGCCCGAGAGCGCTTCAAGCGTCTCGCGCGTCTCGGCGATGAATTCCTGTAAGAGATCGTCCATGGGCCCCCGCGTAGCGCTACAGCGGTCATGGCCGAACAGTGGTTAAGGCAGAGTTATCCTGCCTTGAAGACCGCGCCGAACAGCAGCACCGAATCCTCAGGATCGGAAACCTGCACGATCCCGCCGCCCTCGGCGACCAAAGCCTGGACAAGATACGCGGCCGCCGCACGCGGGGTGATGACGGCTTCGCCCTGCGTCCCGGTCAAGGCTGCGCGCATTTCGGCGTCGAGCACGATGCGCGGGCCATCGGCTCGCACCACGATCTCGACCTGGCCGTCATTGCTCTCCGCGCCCACATCGAGCTGCCCGCCGCGCACCAGCGCATCGCCGGCGATGAGCGCCAGGTTGAGCAACACCTTGATCGCCGGCTTGGGGAGCGTCGCATCCTCGACCATCCAGCCGAGCTTGACCTTGTGGCCCTCGCCAAACAGCCCCTCAATCGCCGCGCGCGCTTCGCGCGAATCGACCGACTCGCCGAAACCACCCGCTGCGCCGAAGGCGAGACGAAAAAATTTCAGCTTGTTGGCCGACGCCTTGGCGCTGTCGCTCAACAACTCCAGACAGCGTGCCCGCATTTCCGGATCATGCTCATCGGCGAGCAGTTCCAGTCCGTTATTGAGAGCACCCACCGGGCTCAGCAAATCGTGGCAGAGGCGCGAGCACAGCAAGCTTGCGAAATCGGCGGCGCTGATCGTCATTGGTTATTTGGCTTTCGGATCATGACTTGATCGCTCTTCTGGCGATGCACGGCGGAGGAAGCAAGCCACTGTGTCCTTAGTTGGCGTCAGGCTGTCTCGATCCGATAGGGCACGGGGTCGAACCGTCCGACATACGCACCATCGCAAACCGCACGGTAACACGCCACCTGCGGATCCGCGATGATGATCCACAGCGCACCATCGGGCGCGGCGGCCGCCGCGTCGCGGGCGGAGGGAGTTGCGGCCCCATTGGGGTGCGAATGGTAGCATCCGATAATCGCCGGCCCACCGTCGCGCGTGGCCCGATGCGCCGCGATCAACGCCGCAGGATCGATCTCGAAAGCCCGGTCCGGCTCCGCTGCAACATTGCGGCACGGTCGCACCGCATCAAGCCGTTCCGCCGTGCCGAAGAGCAGGCCGCACACCTCCTGTTCGGGCGCATTTGCGGCCTCGTTTAGCAATCGGGCCAGCAGAGTGCTTGAAATCTCCAACGTCATGCCCAGATTCTAGTCCATGAACCGGGGGGTTGCCACTCTTGAAGCACGGGTTTCCGCGACTGCGCAGGGTTTGCGCCTCGACCGCGCGCTGGCCGACGCGCTGCCCGATGTTTCGCGCGAGCGGCTGAAGGCATTGATCGCAAGCGGTGCCGTCACCGACCCGCGCGGTCATGTCGCCAACGATCCATCGGGCAAGGCGATTGCCGGTGGCCTGTATCTGGTCGCAGTCCCCGCCCCCACGCCATCGCATAACGAAGCGCAGGACATCGCGCTTAACGTCGTCTTTGAAGACGACGAGCTGATCGTGATCGACAAACAGGCCGGGCTGGTCGTCCATCCGGCGGCGGGGAATGCCGACGGCACCTTGGTCAACGCGCTGCTCCACCATTGCGCGGGCAATCTCTCCGGGATTGGCGGCGTCGCCCGGCCGGGCATCGTCCACCGCATCGACAAGGACACGTCGGGCCTGATGGTCGCCGCCAAGACCGATCGCGCGCATGAGGGCTTGGCGAAGCAATTTCACGACCATAGCATCGACCGGCGTTACAAGGCGATCGTGTCGGGGCAGCCTGCTCCGCCCGCGGGCACGGTCGACGCCCCGCTCGCGCGATCGCCCTCCAACCGCAAGAAAATCGCGATCGTCCCCGGCGGCAAGCGCGCGGTGACGCATTTCACCACGATCGAACGCTTAAGGGACGCCGCACTGGTCGAATGCCGACTGGAGACGGGTCGCACGCACCAGGTCCGGGTGCATATGGCCTCGCTCGGGCACCCCTTGCTCGGCGACCCGGTTTACGGTAGAACAAAGCAGGCCCACAAAGCCACTTTGGAAACCTTGGGTTTCCGCCGCCAGGCGTTGCACGCCGCCCGTTTGGGGTTCATTCATCCGGTGACAAGTAACGCTTTGGCGTTCGATAGCGAAATGCCTGCCGACATGCAGGAACTGTTCTATAGAATGTTTGTATAGCTTTCGGCTGGCGTGTGCCTTGGGCATGTTCCAGCTTCGATAAAGGGAGACACGATCATGGCAGCCCGCAGCAACGTCCCCGCGACGATCCCCGCCCTTGGCGGCGAGGCGAGCCTCAATCGCTACCTGTCGGAGATCAAGAAATTTCCGATCCTCGCGCCCGAGCAGGAATATATGCTCGCCAAGCGCTTTGAGGAACATGGCGACACCGACGCCGCCGCGCAGTTGGTCACCTCGCACCTTCGCCTCGTGGCGAAGATCGCGATGGGCTATCGCGGCTATGGCCTGCCCGTGTCCGAGTTGATCTCGGAGGGCAATATCGGCCTGATGCAAGGCGTTAAGAAGTTCGAGGCCGATCGCGGCTTCCGCCTTGCCACGTATGCGATGTGGTGGATCCGCGCCTCGATCCAGGAATTCATCCTGCGCTCGTGGAGCCTGGTAAAAATGGGCACCACCGCCGCGCAGAAGAAGCTGTTCTTCAACCTGCGCCGGATGAAGTCCAAGCTCGACGCGTTCGAGGATGGCGACCTTTCCCCCGAACATCTCGCCAAGATCGCCAAGGATCTCGGCGTGACCGAGGAGGAAGTCACCAGCATGAACCGCCGCATGGCAATGGGCGGCGACACCTCGCTCAACGTGCCGATGCGCGAGGATGGCGAAGGCCAGTGGCAGGATTGGCTTGCCGACGACTCGCCCTTGCAGGACTCCGTGGTCGCCGAGGCGCAGGAAGCCGACGTTCGCCACGAAATGCTGACCGCAGCGATGGACGATCTCAATGAGCGCGAGAAGTTCATCCTGACCGAGCGTCGCCTGACCGACGAGCCCAAGACGCTCGAGGAACTGAGCCAGGTCTATGGCGTCTCGCGCGAGCGGGTTCGCCAGATCGAGGTACGCGCCTTTGAAAAGCTGCAAAAGGCGATGATGCGCATCGCCGGCGACAATCGGATGCTGGTCGCCGCCTGAGCGCAGCGCGTTCCTTTCCTCGACAATGCTCCCGCGCTACGGAATGCTGCGGGAGCATGTCATGGAGCCGGGGAACGTCAATGTCGGAACGCATGTGCCGCAACCTCAGCTGAACCAGCGTGAGCGCCCTCGCCGGAAACGTGGTCTGGTCGGACGGGTGCTGGGCTGGGCCGTACGCGCCGTTGTCGCGTTCGTGATCCTGTCGATCTTCATGGTCGTATTGTATCGCTTCGTGCCGCCACCGATTACGCTGACGATGGTTGGCGATGCGCTGGGTGGCCACGGCATCGACAAATCCTGGCGTCCGCTGTCGCAGATCGATCCCAATATGGCGCGCGCCGCGATTGCGGGCGAAGATTCGCGCTTCTGTTTGCACAATGGGTTTGATCTGCAGGCGATCGAAACGGCCTATGCCCGCAATGCCCGCGGCGGGCGCATTCGCGGTGGATCGACGATCAGCCAGCAGACTGCCAAGAACGTCTTCCTGATCCAGGGCGGCGGCTATGCCCGCAAGGCGCTGGAGGCGTATTTCACCGTCCTGATCGAGAACATCTGGGGCAAGCGCCGCATCATGGAAGTGTATCTGAACGTAGCCGAGACCGGCATTGGCACCTATGGCGTCGACGCAGCGTCACGGCGGTATTTCGGCCATGACGCGTCGCATTTGACGCCTGACGAAGCGGGCCGCATCGCCGCCGTCCTGCCGCTGCCCAAGAAACGCGCCGCGATCGCGCCCCGTGGCTTTACCCGCCGCCACGGCAACGCCATCACCCGCCGGGTGGGCGTCGTCCGCAACGACGGACTGGATCGCTGCCTGCGCTAGGCCTTATTTGGTCGCGTCGTCGGCTGCCTTGGAGGCGCTGTCGCCGACCTTCTTCGCGCTGTCGCCGACGTCCTTGGCAGCGCCCGCAATCGCATCGGTACGGGCGTTGTCGTTCTGGCTCTTGTTGAAGAGATAGAAGGCACCGACCGCGACCGCGATCAACAGAACAATGCCGATGAAGATCGCGGCCCCGCCGCCGCTGCGACGTTCGATCACAGTGGTATGGGGCGTCTCGGTTACTTGCTCGCTCATGCTATCCTCCTGCTTTTATCTGCAGGGTTGAACGGGTTGCACGGGCGATCGTTCCGTTATCGCACCGCGATCAGAACGGCAGCTTGAACCCCGGCGGCAGCGGGATGCCGCTGGTCATCTTGGCCATTTCGGCACCCGACGCTGCATCGGCCTTGGCCTTGGCGTCGTTGAACGCGGCGACGACGAGATCCTCGACGATTTGCTTTTCGCTCGGTTGCAACAACGATTCGTCGATGTCGATGCCGATGATCCGCCCCTTGGCCGAGGCGCGCACCTTGACCAAACCACCGCCCGCGACGCCCTCGACCTCGATCTTGTCGAGCCCGTCCTGCGCCTTGGTCAGTTCGGCCTGGACGTTTTGCGCCATCGCCATGATGTCTTCGATGCTTTTCATGCGGTTACACTCCGTTTCGCCGCCAGCAGGCGGTCGATTTCGGTTTCGGGAACTTCGGCGTCGGGAAACGCCTCCAGCGCGGCGGCGATCACCGGCACCGCCAGAATTTCGGCCTTGAACGCCTCGCGCTGCGCCGCCTCGGCCTCGCGCACCGTCGGCGCGCCTGGCGTCGGTGCGGTCGTCACTTTCCAGCCGCGCCCGGTAACGCGCTTCAGCGTGACCGCCAATTCAGCGACCAGATCGGGGGAAATCGGTCGCGCCGAGCTCAACACAAGATCGCTGCCATCGAGGCTGACGATGCTGGCGTGGTGCACCACGCGCGACGCCAGAGCGAGCTCGCCCGCGCCCTCCAGCAAAGCAACGATCTGGCTGATCGAGCGGGGCATGTCCTGATCGGTCACCACCGCTTCGGGAGCAGCCGCCGGAAGCGCCGCCGGTGCTGCAGGGGCCGGAGACGGGGTGCCAAGCGGCACGCCATTGCTGATCATGCGCGCCAGGTCGCCCGGATCGGGCAAGGTCGAGGCATGGACCAGCCGCAGCAGCGCCATTTCGCACGCCTCGATCGGCATCGCCGCGCGTGCGACTTCGTCATGGCCCTTGAGCAGCAACTGCCACAGCCGGTGCAATGCGGCGAAGGACAGCGACGACGCCCAGCCCAGCAACGCCTCGCGCTCCTCGGTCGCTTGCCCGGCTTCCTGTGCCGCGCCGAGCTTGACCAAGGTGGTGGCGTGGACGGTCTCCAGCAGCCCGCGCAGCACGCCAAGCGGATCGACCCCAAGGTCATATTGCCGCCGCAGCGCCGCCAGCGCGCCGATCCCGTCGCCCGAAAGCAACAGCGTCATCAAATCGCGGATCGCGCCACGATCGGAGAGCCCCAGCATATCGCGCACCGCGCCCGCGCTCACCGCGCCGCCATCCATATCGGCATGGGCGATCGCCTGGTCGAGGATCGACAGCCCGTCGCGCGCAGACCCTTCCGCCGCGCGCGCGATCAGCCCCAGCGCCTCGGGCTCGGCCTCGACACCCTCGGCCGCGACCACGCGCGCGAAATGTTCGGCCAGCAAATCCGCCGGAATGCGCCGCAAGTCGAAGCGCTGGCAGCGCGACAGCACCGTCACCGGCACCTTGTTCACCTCGGTCGTCGCCAGCACGAACTTCACGCCCTCGGCCGGTTCCTCCAGCGTCTTCAGCAGCGCGTTGAACGCGTTCTTCGACAGCATATGAACTTCGTCGATGATGTAGATTTTGTAGCGCGCGACGAACGCCGTCATCCGCGAGGCATCGATCACGGCGCGCATATCGTCGACGCCGGTATGGCTGGCGGCGTCCATCTCGATCACGTCGATATGCCGCCCCTCGGCGATGCCGACGCACGGCTCGCACACGCCGCACGGGTTGATCGTCGGACCACCCTGCCCGTCCGGCCCGATGCAATTGAGCGCCTTGGCGAGCAGACGCGCGGTCGAGGTCTTGCCGACCCCGCGCACGCCGGTCAGCAAAAACGCATGCGCCAGCCGCCCACGCCGGATGGCATTGCCCAGCGTGGTGACCATCGCATCCTGGCCGATCAACTCGGCAAAGGTCTGCGGCCGATATTTGCGCGCGAGCACGCGGTACGCATCGCTCTTCGCCGGAGCAGGCGGTTCGCCCAGGTCGAAGCCAGGGGTCTCGTCAGCGGGATACAGGGAGTCGGACATTGCTGCCCTATCTAGGGGCAGCGGGGGGAATTGTCGAAGGGTTGGTTGGGCGATGGGTGCGGGCTGGAGATGCGGGTTTTGTGTCAGGTGCCCCAAGGGCTGCCCCCAAGCCGGGCCTCCGCGCGCCCGCGATGCGCGGAAGATTAGGCTAAGGTTAGGGGCAACCGCGATTGAGACGCTGTTTTATGACCGGCGGAACGGAACACGGCCTCGACATTCGGCGCATCCGGCGGGGGACGGCGACGGCGCTGTGAGACGACCGCTGTTAGTCTGCAAGATCTCGACGCTGTAGGACAGCTACGTCGCTTCGTGTGGGGGGGGGGGACTGAACTGGCAAACCGCGCCTGCTGACTACCAACAAGGCTATTGCCTGGTGCAATGTCGTCGAGCATCGCGACGTGCGCAAGAGGTTGGCCGAGCTGTGAGATGGCCGAAGGCAAAGTTAGCCAGGGCGGTTGGGACGCTGACGCAAATGGTGAAATCGAGACGCGCGTGCTTAATCGCTTCTGCGAGGGGAGCCGGTGAAAATTAAACGACAGAAGGCATTACCCAAAATGCACCCTTTTTCGCACCGTTATCGGCGACATTCTGTTCTTAAAGAGGGATATTGGTAATCATCGCGCATCTTCTGTGAAAATGCCGAATCGGCAGGCAATGCGGGGCGGACAGTTATGACATCGCGATTTCGTCGAGAACTGACTGTTATTCCACCGGTTCGCATATCGGTTCGACGAACCGGGGTTCGCACTACAATCGATTGGAATTCCCGGGAAGCCGATCGCGCACTCTCAGCCAATGGCTTTAAGGTTTTCGGCGATCGGGCTCGTGCTGGGCCCCTGCCGACGGAGCGTTTTCTCATTCCCGGGACTCGAGTAGATTTCGGAGGAGGCGACGTCGCCACTATGACCTCGAGCGGATTAAATCAGTTCAAAGACCTTTTGGTCGCAACGTATATGCGAGAGCGCGAAATTCGCGCGGACATCAAGAAGGCCCGGTTACAGCATGCCTTCTCCTGGACGGCCCGAGCACTCAGTTGGGGCATGCTGGTTTCTGTCGTCTCCAAATCCGTCCGCGCCAGAACAGACAGAGCGGTCGCCCTTCGCAAGGTGGAAATTTCCACGCTCAGCAGCAATTTAGCTGCATCGCGAATATCAATCAGTTTCGACATGGACACCGCCGTTGCTGATCCGCACCGGCGTATGCTGGAAGCGTTCGACCAAATCGCCAATTCTGAGGGCTGTTGGGCCCTAAAGACATCGCAGGGGATTGACCGGGTGAAAGCTCGGAGTATGGCAAGTACGGTCGTAGACCGCAATGTGACCTATCTGGCGCGTCGAACAGATTCTCTTGTTGATACTGCCGACCTGCCGCTGGCCCTTCCTGTCCAGAACGGTCGCTCAACTGCGTATTTTTATCCGGGCTTCGTGCTAATCGTGGACATTGCCCGCTCCGATTTTGCAATCATTGATCTTAAAGAGCTTAATATAAACTATTCGTCTGTTAGTTTCACGGAAAGCGAGCGGATGCCGCGAGACGCAAAATTAGTCGGTAAGGTTTGGGCAAAGTCGAACAAGGACGGTTCGCGGGACCGACGGTTTAAGGACAACCGAGAACTCCCGGTCATGCTTTATGGTGAACTTGGGTTGAAAACCTCGGGAGGTCTCAATGAGGCATTCATGTTTAGCCGCAGCAACCCATGCGAGGCGTTCGTTCGCGCGGTTACAGAGCTAAAGCGGGTTCTTACCACTGGTTCTTCACCCCTTTCAGCTGGAACGAAAGTCCTGCCAGGGTAGCTGCCGACGACCACGTCCGCCCGATGCCCCCCTCAGCCCAGCACCATCGCCACCGCAAGCACCACCGCCGCCGCCAGGATCGCCCCCGCAATCCAGCGCGCGCCGATCACGATCGCGCGAGACGGATCGGCATGCGGCGCGTCCACCGGCTTCTGCTCCAGCCGCCGGATCACCGCGCGCACCAGGCGCGGCGCGTCCCCGCCGATCTTGCTCAGCTCCCAGGCCAGCGCTTGCAGCACCGGTGCCCAATGGTCGGGCGAAAGCCGCGCCCGCGCCATGCGCAGCGAGGCGCGCTGCATCGCGCTCGCCAAATCGAAATCGGGTTCGATCGCCTGCAGCACCCCGTCGATCGTCATCAGCGCCTTGAACATCAGCAACAGGTCGGGCGGCATCGTCATGCCTTCATCGCGCAGCAACGGCAGCAAATCCGCCACAATCGCGCTCAGCTTGATCGGCCCGCCGCCATGCCGCGCGATCAGCCGCTCGGCCGCTGCCTGTATGCGATCCTGCGCGACGCCGCTGCCCGCGCTCCACGCGCCGAACACGTCCGCCAATTGCTCGGGATCAGCCGAGGACAAGGACTGCACGAACGCGATCACTTCCTCGCGCCGCCTTGGCGACACATGCCCGATCATCCCCAAATCGAGCAACGCGATGCGGTTGCCCGGCAGGCACAGCAAATTGCCGGGATGCGGGTCACCGTGAAAGCGCCCGTTGATCATCACCATATCGAGCACGACATCAGCCCCCAGCGCAGCGATCACCGCAGGTTCTAGCCCGGCCGCCCGCAAGGTCGCCGCGTCGCGCGGCGGCACGCCCTCGATGAAATCCATCACCAGCAGCGTTTCGGAGGTCCATTGCCAATGGATTTCGGGGATCACGACGCGCGGATCCTGCGCGAAATCGGCGCGCAGGCGGTCAGCATTGCGCCCCTCGCTGGTAAAATCGAGTTCCTCCAGCACCGCTTGCGCCAATTGCAGCACCAGGTCGCGCGGACGAAACCGCCGCGCCTCGGCGCTGCTCGTTTCGGCCAGCGCCGCCAGTTCGGCGATCAACCGCAAATCCGCCTCCATGCGGGGGCGGATGTCGGGTCGGCGGATCTTGAGCACCACCTGCGTCCCGTCGCTCAGTGTCGCCCGGTGGACTTGCGCCATCGAGGCAGCGGCGAGCGGCATCGGGTCGAAGCCGGCGAACGCGGTTTCCGGCGCTTGCCCCAGCGCGGCTTCGACGGCGGGCCGGAGCGTCTCGAACGGCAGGGTCGGCGCGCTGCTGTGGAGGTGTTCGAGCTCGGCCACCCATTCGGGCGTCAACAAATCCCCGCGCGTCGCCAGGATTTGCCCGAGCTTGACGAAGGTCGGCCCCAATTCTTCCAGCGCCTGGCGGGTGCGTCGCGGCAGCGTTTGCGGTTCGTCCGTCAACGCCTCAGCGGCCGTGGCCCGCTCCAGGCCGAAGCGCGCGAGCAGGATGCCAAGGCCGAAGCGCGATGCGATCTGGACGATTTCACTCAGCCGCTGGCGGTCGCGTCCTGCAACCAGCAAGGTTTTGATCATCATGGCCATGCCAATACCTCATACCGACAGCTCAAAGATCCTCCCCGGCACGGAGTTTTGGGTCGAATCGTCCCCCGGACGACCCTTGACCATGCGGGGCATGGTCAACCCAAAACTGGGGACCCTGAGCATTTAGCGAAGGATGGAGGGGGCGCGTCACACGCGCACCGCTCATAAAAGGAAAGAGCCGACCCGGCAAAGCCGTGTCGTCGGACGGGCCTTGCCCGCCGGCCGCGCTGGTCAGCGTGGCGAGGCGCAGCCTCGCTCTCGCTGGCTGCGCGGTGGGAGCCGGAACGACCCGCAGCGAAATCGTTGTGGCTGCTTCCTTCCGGATCTGACCAGGTTGGCGACGACCACGTCCGCCCGACTCCCGCGCTGCCTATGGCGGGGTCGGGCGAAAGGATCAAGCCTGTCTCGACCGAAGTCGAAACCGGCGCTTAGCGGCGCACCGTCCGGCAGGTACGTACGCGCTGGTGATGACGATAGACCGTGCGGCACACTTTGCGGGTGTGCGGACGCCAGCCACGGTTGCGCTCGGTATGGACAACGGTGCGTTCGACGCGGCGATCATGATGGCGCTCGACCTGCGCGCTCGCGCTGGCGGGGGCCATGGCGGCAGCGGCAATCAGGCCCGCCGAGATCAGGGCTGCGAATTTCATGGGATCATCTCCTGTACCGTGCCGAGGTGGCACCACAGGCAAATGATCAACGGCCCTGCATGTTCCGTACTTCGCCGGGAATGCGCACCGTCAACCCGTCGAGATCCGCCCTGAGTACAATCTGGCACGCGAGCCGACTGGTGCGCGTCGCACCCGCGGCGAGATCGAGCATATCCTCCTCGTCCTCGGTCGGCGCTGGCAATTTGTCGAAATCGCCGACGTCGACGATCACATGGCAGGTCGAGCAGGCCATCTGCCCCTCGCACGTGCCTTCCAGCGGCTGGCCATCGGCTTGCGCGACTTCGAGCAGGCGCGCGCCTGGCGCGGCAACTACCTCGCGAATGGTGCCGTCGGTGCCGATGAAGCGGACATGAGTCATGCGGCGATCCTTTGGGCATTGGCGGCAAGCATGAGGCGGTCGATCGCCTCGGTCAATTCGGCTTCCGTGGTATAGCGCCCGAAGCCCAGGCGAACGCTCGAACGAGCCTGCGTCTCGGTGAGGCCGATCGCACGAAGAACATGGCTTGCCCCGCCCGATCCACTGGCGCAGGCCGAGCCGGCCGAGAAAGCGACGTCGCGTAAGGCGGACATCAGCCGTGCCACGTCGAGCCCATCGCGCCGGACGTTGAGGTTGCCGCGATAGCGCTGGTCGCTCGAACCGTTGATGGACCAGCCGGGACCGAAGCGTTCTATGGCGAGCGTCCAAAGTCGCTCGACCTGCGCCGCATCCGCGTCGCGCCGCACTGCCATCAGCGCCGCCGCCGTCCCGAACCCGGCGCATAAAGCGGGCGACAGCGTGCCGGACCGACCGAGGGCCTCCTGCCCGCCACCATGCAATAACGGCGCGGGCGCAACCCCGTCGCGCACCCACAAGGCCCCGATGCCCTTGGGCCCGTAAATCTTGTGCCCCGACACCGCGACCAGATCGCATGTCGCCGGTATGTCGACCCGCCCATAGCCCTGCACTGCGTCGCACAGCAGCAATGCGCCTGCGGCATGGGCGATCTCGGCCAGCGCGGCGATTGGCTGGATCACGCCGATTTCGTTATTGACCAGCATCGCCGCGACCAGTTTCGTGCCCGGCACGATCGCCGCGCGCGCCTGATCGAGATCGACCAGCCCGTCCGCCCCGACCGGCAGCACCGTCACCTCCTGTCCGCCCGAGCGCAGCGCCGCCACCGTATCGAGCACGGCGGCATGTTCGCTCGCCAGCGTCACCACCGAGCCGCCCAGCCCTTTGATCGCCCAGTTAAGCGCCTCGGTCGCGCCGCTGGTGAAAGCGAGCGTCCCGCCCGGCGGCAGCAGCGCGGCCACCTGATCGCGCGCCAGCTCCACCACCGCCTTGGCCTTGCGCCCGGCGGCATGCGCCGAATGCGGGTTGGCATGCTGGTCGCGCAGCCATGGCAACATCGCCTCGAGCGCTTCGGGCGCGAGCGGCGTGGTCGCCTGATAATCGAGGTAGATCATGCCGCAAACGCGCGGGCAGAGCGCGCGACATTGCGCCATTCGGTGATGAACCGCTCGACATCCTCCGCGCCGGTATCGCGCCCGAAACTCACGCGAACCACCTCGCGCGACGCTTCCACGCTCCACCCCATCGCCCCCAGCACATGGCTCGGCTTCATGCTGCCCGACGAACACGCGCTGCCCGCCGACACCGCAATCCCCGCCATGTCGAAGCGGATAAGCTGTGTCGCGGCGGCGAGCCCCGGCATCCGGTACGACCCGATCGCGGGATGACGCGGCGCGGCTGTGGCGACCACCTCGCCACCCGAGCGCGCAATCGCATCGTCGAGCCGCGCGCGCAGCGGCACCTGCCGTACCACATCCTCGGGCTCGGCCAGTGCGGCTGCGAAGCCGAGCGCTCCTGGCAGATTCTCGGTCCCCGCGCGATACCCGCGTTCCTGCCCGCCCGTCGGCGTCAGCGTCGCCAACTCGCGCACCAACAACGCGCCAATCCCCACCGGCCCGCCGCGCTTATGCCCCGAAATGGCAATGAAATCGGCGCGTTCGATCACCTCTGGATCGGCCCCGGCGGGCATTTGCGCCGCATCGACCAGCAGCAATCCGCCCGCCGCATGGGTAAGCTCGGCAATCGCCGCGATCGGCTGCCGCACGCCCGTTTCGCTATTGCACCACTGCACCGCCACGATCGGGCGCGGCCCCGCCAGCAGCGCCACCAGCGCATCAAGATCCAGCAACCCCTGCGCATCCACCGGCACCACGCCCGCATCACCCCCGGCGCGAATCACCGCGTCATGCTCGACCGCCGAGATCAGCCGCCGCTCCGCCCCACTGCGCAACAAGGCGATCGCCAACGACTCGCTCGCGCCGCTGGTCAGGATCGTCTCGCCGCGCCAGCCATAAGCGGCAGCAATCGCCGCGCGCGCCTGTTCCAGCTTTGCCCGCGCCGCGCGCCCCTCGGCATGCGGCGACGACGGATTGGCCCAGGCCCGCATTCCCGCCTCCACCGCCGCAATGGCGGCGGGCCGCATCGACGTGGTCGCGGCATGGTCGAGATATAGTCGCTGGCGGATCCGGGATTCGGGCAAAATGATGTCAACCTTCGGCAATGATTGCGCGTTGGGGGTGCGAGCCTATATAGCGCGCAATCCATCCTGCCCAAGCCTTGGGCACGGAGCCCTATTCCTTTGCCGTCAGCAGGTCCGATGCCAGAAGTCATTTTTCCCGGCCCCGATGGTCGTCTCGAAGGTCGTTTCGCGCCAGCTCCTCGCCCGCGCGCGCCCGTCGCGATGATCCTCCATCCGCATCCGCAAGCCGGCGGCACGATGAACAACCATATCGTGATGGAACTCTACAAGACCTTCCAGCGCCGCGGTTTCGCGACCCTGCGCTTCAATTTCCGTGGCGTCGGCAAGAGCCAGGGCACCTTCGACAATGGCGTCGGCGAGCTGTCCGATGCCGCCAGCGCGCTCGACTGGGTGCAGAGCTTCCACCCCGAAGCCTCCACCACCTGGATCGCCGGCGTCAGCTTCGGCGCGTGGATCGGCATGCAATTGCTGATGCGCCGCCCGGAAATCCGCGGCTTCATCTCGGTCGCGCCGCCCGCCAACATGTACGACTTCACCTTCCTCGCGCCCTGCCCAGCTTCGGGCATCATCATCCAGGCCGAGAATGACGAAGTCTCCCCCCCGCTCGCGACGCAGAAGCTGGTCGACAAGCTGCGCACGCAGAAGCACATCACCATCCACCACGACACCATCCCCAAGGCGAACCATTTCTTCGAGCATGAAATGCCGCAGCTGATGGGCAGCGTGGACAAATATCTCGATATGCGTCTCGACCCCAACTCGCCGATCAAGTGATCCGCCCCCCCGCGCTGCCGTGTCAGGCGGCGCGGGGTCGGCCTTACAGCGTCCAGATCACGACATTGCCCACCAGCACCGCCGCCATTACCAGCATCAGCACGCCTTTTTGCCGGTTCTGGCCTTTGACGATCAGCGCCACGCCCCCGATGAGGCAGGCGAACGCGGCGAGCATGGCGAGCGCGGGTGCGAGGTTTTCTAGAGCGGTCACAGTGCCTCTCTTTCCGTTCGTGCTGAGCTTGTCGAAGCACTGACATCCACCAGCGCTGCGTGTTTGGCCAGGCCCCTTCGACAGGCTCAGGGCGAACGGATGCTCTCAGTCCTTGCCCGCCAGCACCGCGCCATAAGCCGCCAGATCCACATTCCCGCCCGACAGGATCACCAAAAGTCCCGGCTCAACCGGCACCTTGCCCGCCAGGATCGCCGCCAGGCCGACCGCGCCGCCCGGCTCCACCACCAGCCGCAGCTTCTCCGCCGCCCAGCGCTGCGCTGTGCGGATCTCGGCCTCGCTGACCGCCACCCCGGTCGCCCCCCGGCGGGATAGGACGTCAAAGGTCAGCATAGAGACCCGTAACGTTTGCAACGCATCGCACGCGGTCGGCGGTGGTGACTCGCCGACGGGCTCGATCCAGCCCGCCTCCAGCGAGCGGCGCATGTCGTCCCACCCTTCCGGTTCCACGACCGTGATCGTCGCCTCGGGCAAGGCCAGCGTAAGCCCCGCCGCCAACCCGCCACCACCGCATGGCACGAGCACGCGACTCGGCGTTCCCAAACCGCGTACCGCCATTTGCGCCGCCGCCTCGATCCCAGCGCTGCCTTGCCCCTCGATCACCCAGGGATCGTCGAAGCTCGGTACCAGCACCGCGCCGCGCGCCTCGGCCAGGCGTGCGGCGATCTTCTCGCGGCTCTCGGTCGCGCGGTCATAGCTTACCACCTCCGCTCCGAGCGCGAGCGTTCCCTCGCGCTTGGCCTTGGGTGCATCGGCCGGCATCACGATCGTGGCGGGCATTTCCAGTCGCCGTGCCGCCCATGCGACTCCCTGCGCGTGATTCCCAGAGGAGAAAGCCACCACGCCTTTTCCCCGCTGTGCGGGTTCGATCGCAGTCAATCGGTGCCATGCCCCGCGCAGTTTGAATGCGCCGATCGGCTGCAGGCACTCGGCCTTGAAAGCGACGCTAACACCATGAATTTCCACTACGAAAAGCGGTGTCGGCGGCACCACTGCAGCTACTTTTGCGGCGGCATCGCGCACCCCTGCCCGCGTCGGCTGTCTTAAAATTGTCACCAATTATCTCCGTGGACGCAAAACCGCTTTACAATGCAAAAACGCGACCCTATCTCGCCCATCCGCTGCCCCATGGGACTTCCAACCGCAAGGCAGCTTTTTTCACCGTAGGCGCAAGCCACTTGGAGGTCCCTTGAGTTGCACAAGCATCATCGCGCGCTGGGGTTAGCGACCACCCCTTCGATTACCAACACTGGTATCGACATCGCTAAGCAGCGGCCGGTTCAGCCGGTCACGCTGGTTCGTCCGCATGCGGCATCGCGTGCGGCCCGGTTCTTCGCAGAGAAGTTCCCGGGTCGTTCGATGTATGCCGTGAAGGCGAATCCGTCTCCCGCTCTCCTGCAGATTCTGTGGGATTCGGGCATCACCCATTTCGACGTCGCGTCGATCGCGGAAGTGCGTCTGGTTGCGGAAACGCTGCCGGAAGCGACCTTGTGCTTCATGCACCCGGTCAAGGCCTCCGAAGCGATCCGTTCGGCGTATTTCGACTATGGCGTGAAGACGTTTTCTCTCGACAGCGTGGAAGAGCTGGAGAAGATCGTCGACGCGACCGATCACGCCGAAGACCTGACGCTGTGCGTCCGCCTTCGCGTGTCGTCGGAGCATAGCAAGCTGAGCCTCGCGTCGAAATTCGGCGCGGCCCCCGGCGAGACCAAGGAACTGCTGTTCCGCGCGCGTCAGGCAGCGGATGCCCTTGGCATCTGCTTCCATGTCGGCAGCCAGGCGATGACGCCCGAAGCCTATGCCAATGCGATGGAGCGCGTTCGCGCCGCCATCGTCGATGCAGCGGTGACGGTCGACGTGATCGATGTCGGCGGCGGGTTCCCCTCGTCCTATCCGGGCATGGAGCCGCCCCCGCTCGAGCGCTATTTCGAGACGATCCACCGTGCGTTCGAATCGCTGCCGGTCAGCTATTCGTCCGAGCTATGGTGTGAGCCGGGCCGTGCCTTGTGCGCCGAATATAGCTCGATCGTGGTGCGCGTCGAAAAACGCCGCGGCGATGAGCTGTACATCAACGACGGTGCTTATGGCGCGTTGTTCGATGCCGCGCACATCGGCTGGCGTTTCCCGGTCGAATTGCTGCGCGAGCCGGAAAGCCGCTCGAAGGACATGGCGTTCAGCTTCTATGGCCCGACCTGCGACGACATGGACCATATGGCTGGCCCCTTCTATCTGCCGGCCGACGTGAAGGCAGGCGACTATCTCGAAATCGGGATGCTCGGTGCCTATGGCTCGGCCATGCGCACGGCCTTCAATGGCTTCGGATCGGACGAGACGGTGATCGTCGCCGACGAACCGATGGTCTCGCTCTACGGCGAGGACATGCCAGAGGTCGCCTCGAACGTCGTCACGCTGTAACATTCCTCTTTCATTGCTGCCTTCTTCCACCCCTCCCGCTTGCGGGAGGGGCTGGGGGAGGGAATTCTATTTCGAGGCGCGCAGCACCGCTGCCCTCCCCTAACCCCTCCCGCAAGCGGGAGGGGAATTTGGAGACTATGATGAACGACATCGTGAACACCAACCGCAAGGCCGAGCTGCTCTCGACCACCGTCGAGCATATCGACATCACCAAGTTCGACGCGCGCCCGATCGTCGACGCGATGAAGAAGATGAGCTTCACCAGCCGCGACCTCGGCCGCGCGACCGACATCTACAACCAGATGCTCGCCGATCCCGATTGCTCGATCTTCCTCGTGATCGCCGGGTCGACTTCGGCGGGCGGCTGCATGGATCTCTATGCCGAACTGCTGCGCAACAACATGATCGACGGCGTCGTCGCCACCGGCGCATCGATCGTCGACATGGATTTCTTCGAGGGCCTTGGCCACAAGCATTATCAGGCGCTCGAAGTGCCGGATGACGACACGCTGCGCTCGCTGCTGATCGACCGCATCTACGACACGTATATCGACGAAGAGCAGCTCCAGGATTGCGACCACACGATCTACGAGATCGCGAACTCGCTCGAAGCGCGCCCCTATTCGAGCCGCGAGTTCATCCGCGAGATGGGCAAGTATCTCGTCGCGAACGGCAAGAAGGAAAACAGCCTGGTCAAGCTCGCTTATGAGCATGACGTGCCGATCTTCTGCCCGGCCTTCGTCGATTCGTCGGCGGGCTTCGGTCTGGTCAAGCACCAGGTCGACCGCGCGAAGGAGGGCAAGCCGTACATGGTGCTCGACGCGATCGCCGATTTCCGCGAATTGACCGACATCAAGATCAAGGCTGGCACCACCGGCTTGCTGATGATCGGCGGCGGCGTGCCGAAGAACTTCATACAGGACACCGTCGTTTGCGCCGAAATCCTCGGCCATGACGATGTTCAGGTGCATAAGTATGCGGTGCAGATCACCGTCGCCGACGTGCGCGACGGTGCTTGCTCGTCCTCGACGCTGCAGGAAGCGGCCTCGTGGGGCAAGGTCAACACCGGCATCGAACAGATGGTGTTCGCCGAAGCCGGTTCGGTCATGCCGCTGCTGGCGTCGGACGCCTATCATCGCGGCCTGTGGAAGACCCGCACCAAGCGTCGCTGGGGTGCCAGCTTCGACTAAAAGCCGCTAACCTCACCGCGAATCCATAGGAGAGCGGCGATGTTGGACAGACGGTTGGTATTGGCAGGTGCAATTGGGGCGACGCTGGGGATGCCCACCGTCGCCCTTGCGCAATCAGCGGAACCCGCGGTCGCCCCGTCATGGCCACCGGCGGAGGTCTTTCCGCTGTGGCCCGGCAAAGCGCCGGGCTCTCCCGCAACCCTGCCCGTCCCGGCCCCGAGCTTTGATGGTTATCAGGGCAAGGAATTGTGGCTGCGCGGCGTTGCTGTGCCCACGGTCGGCGTGTTCCGCCCGGAGCGGCCGGACGGGCGCGCGGTGCTGTCGATCCCCGGCGGCGGCTATGGCTTCGTATCGGTCAGCAATGAGGGCATCGACGTTGCGCGCGTGCTGAATGCGCGCGGCATTACCGTGTTCGTGCTCGCGTATCGCTTGCCCGGAGAAGGTTGGGCGAAGCGTGAGGATGTGCCGCTGCAGGATGCGCAGCGCGCCATGCGCCTGATCCGCGCCAATGCGACACGCTATGGCATCGACCCGGCGCGGCTTGGCACGATCGGCTTCTCCGCCGGGGGGCACCTCGCCGGAATGCTCGCGGTCGGCCATGCCGACCCGGTCTATACGCCCGTCGACCACGCCGACCGCTTGTCGGCCCGGCCGGATTTCGCCGGACTGGTGTATGCCGTGACCTCGTTCCAGACCGCCGGTTTCAATCCGGCAGACCCGGTAAACGATTTGATCGGGCCCAAGCCATCTGCCGCTATGCTCGATCGCTACGATCCGGCGCACCGCCTTGATTCCAGCGCACCACCGCTGTTCCTCGCCCATGCGATGGATGACGGTGTCGTCCCGATCGCGCAATCGCTGCTGATGCTCGACCGCGCCCGGGTCGAACGGGTCCCCGTGGAGGCCCATCTGTTCCAGCATGGCGGACATGGCTTCGGTGCGCTGCATCTGGCCGCAGGATCGCCGGGGCTCGAGTGGCCCGAACTGTTCTCGCGCTGGAGCGCGGCGCTGCCCCGACTTTAAGGGCGCTCCGCATCGCTATCATTGCGAGACCGGACTCTTTCGGGCACGCTCCCAGAAAATAGGGGGAGATGACCGATGCATAGCGAGATCCTGAAGCCGGTGGTCGTGCTCATCGCGTGGACGCTGGTGATGCTGGTATGGATGCTGTCGACGCGTTTGCCAGCGATGCGGGCATCAGGGGTCGACATCACCAAACTTGTCGGCACAAAGGCGGCCGACGCCGACGGTCGCCTGCCACCCAAGATCCAGTGGGTCGCACACAACCACAACCATCTGATGGAGCAGCCGACGCTGTTTTACGCCGTCTGCGGGGTGATTGCGCTGACGGGTACCGGCAACGGGGTCAATGCGTGGATCGCCTGGGCCTATGTGGCGCTGCGCATTACCCACAGCGTGTGGCAGGCAACCGTCAACAAGGTCTCGGTGCGCTTCCTGCTCTTCCTCGGTGCGTCCTTGGCGCTGATCGCGTTGACACTCCACGCGGCGATGGCGGTGTTCTGACCCTATGGCCGGGGCAGAGAAAATATCTACCCTCCTCCGTTCGCTTCGAGCGAAGTCGAGAAGCAGAAACGATCGCTATGGCCGGTTTCTCGACGACGCTCGAAACGAACGGGTGGAAGTTGCCTAAAACAGCCGCGCCATCGCGCGGTCCAACATCACCAATTGCCAGAGCGTGCGGCCATGCTCTGCTTTCCCGGCACGATGGTCAGCCGCCAGCCTCGCGATCACGCCGGGATCGAACCAGCCCGAGCCCACCAGCACACGCGATGACGCCAGCGCCGCCGCCTCGTCGGCCAAGGCCCCGCGAAACCAGGCGCTGATCGGCGTGACGAAGCCCATTTTCGGGCGATACAGAATATCGCGCGGCAGATAGCGCTCCATCGCTTTTTTGAGCAGCCACTTCCCCTGCCCGCCGCGCAACCGCATGTCGGCGGGTAGCCTGGCGGCGAACTCGACCAGGCGGTAATCGAGCAGCGGCTCGCGCGCCTCCAGCCCCACCGCCATGCTGGTGCGGTCGGCCTTGGTCAGGATGTCGCCGGGCAACCAATGCTGGAAATCGGCATATTGCGCGCGATCGAGCGCATCGCGTGCCGGTGCGTCGCGCATCGAGCGGACATAACGATCCTCGGCGCGATGCCCGCCGAGCGCGGCGCGGGCGTGCTCGGTGAACAGCGCCGCCCGCAAGGCTGGCGTGGTCACCCCGACCGAACGGGCATAGCCCTCCGCGCCATCCTCGGCGAGCGCAAGCAGCGTCGTCTTGGCGCGGAGCGGGCGCGGTGCCCAATCCGCCTTGGGATACCAGCGGCCCAGCGTGCCGAACAGATTCGAGCGGATCGACGCCGGCACCATCGCACGCACGCGCTCCTCCGCTGCCTGGAACTTGTAGCGGCGGTATCCGGCAAAGGCCTCGTCCGCCCCATCGCCGGACAGCGCCACCGTCACATCCTCGCGCGCCAGCTCGCACACCCGGTACGTCGCCAGCGCCGACGCATCAGCAAAGGGCTCGTCAAAGGCATGGACCAGCGTATCGATCAGCGAGAAATCGTCCGCTGCGACCACGCGCTCGCGATGCCGCGTGGCAAAACGCTCGGCGATCACATCGGCATAGCGGCGCTCGTCGAGGCTGTTCTGGTCAAACCCGATCGTGCAAGTGCGCACCGCGCCGCGCGACGCCTCCGCCATCAACGCGACCACCGCCGAGCTATCGACCCCGCCCGACAGGAACGCGCCCAGCGGCACATCCGACACCATCCGCGAGGTCACCGCATCGCGCAGCAGCGCGACCAACTCCTCCTCCAGCGCCTTGGCGGACCCCGTCGCGCGGCGCGAAAAATCGACGTCCCACCAGCGCGACGGCGCCGGCACTGGCTTGCCGCGCTCGATCAGCAGGCTGTGACCGGCGGGCAGCTTCTTCACCCCCGCAACGAGACAGGTGTCGTCGGGCACATAGCCAAACGCCATATAATCCTCGACCGCGCGAATATCGGGCGAGCGCCGCAGCAGCGGATGCGCGAGCAGCCCCTTCAACTCCGAGGCGAAAGCCACCGCGCCATCGGACAGCTCGACATAATGGAGCGGTTTCACGCCCAGGCGGTCGCGCGCGAGAAACAGACATTGCCGCCGCGCATCGTGCAGCGCGAAGGCGAACATCCCATTCAGCCGGTCGAGCAACGCCGGGCCCCACGCCGCCCAGCCGTGCAGCAGCACCTCGGTATCGCCCGCAGTCGTGAACACCGCACCCCGCCCCTGCAGCTCCGCGCGCAGGGCGGCGAAGTTATAGATCTCGCCATTATAGGTTACGGTCAGCGTACCGTCGGCGCTCGCCATCGGCTGCGGCGATCCGGCAACGTCGATGATCGACAACCTTCGGTGCCCCAGCCCCACCCCAGGCGCGGTCCACACGCCCGATCCATCCGGCCCACGATGCGCTTGTGCATCCGCCATCGCGGCAATCCGCGCGGGATCAACGGGCTTTGGCGTCGCGGGATAATAGAGACCGGCAATCCCGCACATCAGTTGGTCATTCCCGCACTGCGATCGGCCAGCCGTTCGATCGGCCCCAGCGCCGCGACGAACGCCGCCATCGCCGCGCGCGGATCATGGCCGGGGACCGCCTCGGCCGAGACATGCACTGCGACCGCGCGCTGCGGGCCGCCAAGCAGCTTGGCCTTCAGCGTTTCCAGCTTCACGACTGGCCCCTTGTAGGTCAGCGTGTCCCCGACGCGATACCAGGTCACCACTTGCCGCTCGACCGGCCCAGGCGCAGTGATGCGCATCGCCGATCCGCCCGCCAGATCGGGAAGATCGGCAACGCGCAGCCACACATCATCTTCCCGCAATGCCCCGACGCCGAACGCCACCAACTCCTTGCCTTCATGCTGGCTACCATAAACGGCGACGGCCAGATCGACCTGATCGCCCTTCGCATTGCCGTAGCGACCGAGCAGAAAATGGTCTGCGCCAGGATAATTGGGTGACCAAGGCGAACGGGTAGAAAGCTCGACGCGATGCCAGCCCGCCACGTCCGGCAGCGCAATCCGCTCGGGCAGCGTCTGCGCGCGCCCGGCAATCGCCGCCGACCAGGCTGGGAACAGCGCGGCAAGCGCCAGCACCAGCACCGCCGCCAACGGCGCATCGAGCCGATAGCGCGGCACCGTTTGCAGCGTTGCCGGATCGAACAGCGGCGCATCGGGCGCACGGTCGAACCAGCGCCAGCCGAGCGCCAACACCGCTGCCATCACCACCGCGAAGAACAACCAGCCATAGACGATATGATCAAACCCGGTCGCGCGCTCGACCGAGGTGAGATAGGCCGCATAGATTGTACCGAAGGCGCGTACGCCGTTGGCCAGCACGGGCACCACCAGCGCCACCACCAGGAACACCGCGCGCCTGCGCCAGGACACGAAACAGACATTGGCGACGAGGACGCCATACGCGATCATCGCAATCACAAACTTCGCGCCCGAGCACGCCTCGGCCACTTCGAAATAGCCATTGGGGATGGTGATCAGCACCCCATCGACGTGTGCCGGCACGCCGAACAGATGCAGCAACGGCATCGTGATGGCGACCGTCGCGGTTTGAAGCGGCCCCTCCAGCCCTTCGCCAAACGGCACCAGGAACAGCGCATAAGCCAGCGGAAACAGCAGCGCGCGCGCGACATTGGGCCCGAGCAGAGTCACCACTGCCCCCTGCAGCATCAGCACAATGCCAAGATGCCGAGCAAGCGCCACGCCGCCGGCATCGCCCAGCAGCCACCCAACGCCGCCCAGCGCGACCAGCGCCAAGCCCGGTGCCCAGGCGATGGGTGTGATCTCGGCCAGCCCGGCGCGGCGCTGCCAAACAAGCCATGCCACCACGGGCGCAATGAACAGGCAATGCCCAAAGGTCGTGCTGGTCCACCACAGCGTCGCGAGCGCGCGCACATCGGTGGCGAACAGTAAGAGGATCGCGACACTGACGACGCCGAGCGCCGCCGTCTGACGTCGCCAAGCCTGCCCCGACCCCGGCCCCGCATGACCATCAACGGCCAACACTCCAGGATGGACGCGCATCCGAAGGGGCATCGTCATGCGTTCAGGCCGCGCTGCGGCGTGGGGGCGCTTTCACGCGGATCCCGAGGATCGCATCCAGCGGCGCGAGCCGCGCTTCCCAGCTATAGCGCGCCTGCACCTGCGCCCGCGCGTCGCGACCGATCTCCGCACCCCGCACAGGATCGTTCAAGATGGCGATGACTTCCTCGGCAATCTCGCCGACGGTTTCGCCAATGTGGATCGTTCCGGCATGGTCGATCCCTTCCGCTGCCGCTCTGGAGGCGACGACCGGACGTGCCATCGCCATCGCTTCCAGCACTTTGTTCTGGATGCCGCGCGCGAGCTTCAGCGGCGCGACGACGACCGAGGCGGCGGCGATCCAACCGCGCACGTCGGCCACTTCCCCGGTCACGATCACCCCCGGCTGCTTGGCCAACGCCTTGACCGCATCGGTCGGTGCGCGCCCGACAATGGCAAAGCGGGCATGCGGAAACCGCACGCGAATGTGCGGCAGGATCGTCTCGACAAACCAGGTGACGGCTTCGATGTTGGGGCGATAGTCCATTTGCCCGGTAAACACGATCAGTGCATCGGTCGTGTCGATCCGCTTGAACTGCGCGGTCGGATCGAAAAATTCGGTGTCGATGCCGTTCTCCACGACATGGACGCGCTCGGCTCCCGTCCGCTCGCGGAACAGTTGCGCTTCGGCCTCGCTGACGAACAGACTGGCATCCGCACGCTGCGCGACCGCACGCTCATGCTGGAATAGCAGCCGCGCTTCGCGCTTCATGAACCAGCGCGTGATCCCGCCCGAACCCTTGGCATAGGCACCGAACTTCGCCGAATCCATGTCGACAAAATCCATGACCACCTTCTGCCGCGGCCGTGCTGGAAGATACTGCGCCATTTGGCTCGAAAAAACGTAGATCGTGTCAATCGAATGCCGCGACAGCAGATTGTCGACCGCGGTGCGCAACGAGGCGTTGTCAAACGCGGTCAGCGAAACCGGCTTGCGCGCCAACAACGCCTGGAATGCGGACGTTAGCCGCGATTTCGAGCGCCAGATGATCGAGCGATTGCCCGTCAGCTTCGACAGGCCGCTCTTGCGCTTCATGTCCCGCGTGTCGTCGGCAAAGGCGATCAAATGCACGCGCTTGCGCGCCGCCAGATGCTTCAGGATGTGAAAGCCACGGATCTTGTCCCCCCGGTCGGGCGGATACGGCACGCGATGCCCGAGGAAGAGAATGTCACCCATTAACCAAGGCCTTTGGAGATGTGCGGTCCAAGCAGGTTAGCGACCACCAATGGCAGCTTTTTCCACATCGCGACCTTTTGGGCGTAGCGTGGGTTCAAAGGATTGATGTCGCGCGATGGCTCCCCGGTCACCGCGCGTTTACCATACAGCAATGGGACGCCGTCGAAACCCCAGTTCTTTTTATACGCGGCCGGGCCGGTCCCGACCTTGGAGCGCCCAAAGTCGAAATGCGTGCACCCGCGCGCGCGGGCATGGGCCATAAGCGCGAAATACATTCGGTCGTTCGCGCGCAAACCCCGCGCCGCGTGGGTGCCACCGCCCCAATAGGGATAGACCGTTCCATTGAAATAGAGGCTGAGGACGCTTGCCACCGCGCGCCCTTCGGATCGGATTGTAACGATGTCGGCGGCATCTCCGAACTGGTCCAGCACTGAGCGGAACAGCCGCGCCGGGAAAACCGGCGTTCCCAGATTGCGGACCGATTCCGCATAGACCGCGTAGTGCGCGCGCAGGTCGCCCGCCTCGCGCCCGACCGCGACGTCAAGGTCGTTCTCAAGCGCCTTGCGCACCTCGGCGCGTTGCTTGCGCGGAATGGCGGCGAGTTCGGCCGCGTCGCTCTCCGCCAGCGGTCGCACGAAACCGAGATAGCTGTGATCGTCGAAATCCCATGCCCCCTCGGGCATCGCACCGCCGCGGAGCTCCAGCGTCGGACACCCCAATCGCTGCGCGAGCGCCCATCCGGCATCGGCCAACGACGCGACCGCCGCCGGGCCATCCGCCAGAATACCGCCGCCAACCGCGAAGCCATTCGAGACCAGCGCCTTGCCGAACAACCGCGAGCGCACCTCGGTCAACGGCAGCACGCCGACGATCGTCCCGTCGCCGCGCTCGGCGATCAGGGTATGGCTGATCTGGCTGCACCCCTGCGCGACCGCCATGCTCCAGGCTGGCAGGTGAAAGGGCGTCCCCTGCTTGTGGCCACGCACGTAACTTTCCACCCGCTGACGATCGCCGACATCGCGCAAATCGATGGATCGTAGCGCGAGCAAGGGGGACAGAGGCTGGATCGTCATGCCGCGACCCCAAGCGTTTGCACCGGGGGCAAATCGCGCACGATGGCATCCATCCGCCCCCAGTCGTGCCGACCGATCAGCCCGCGCATCTTTCCCGCCATCGCGCCAAGGCGGCTGTAATGGCGCAGTTTTGACTTTAGGGGAGCATTGGCGACGCGCGGCTGGCCGGGGTCGATTTCCCACGGGTGAAAGTAGAAGATCGCCGGCTGCCCGTCCGCCGATACCTGGCGCACTGCATAATCGGTGAGCGCTGCCGGCAGCAGGCGGAAAAAGCCACCGCCGGTCGCCATCCGCCGCGCGCCGAATTGGGCGACGGTCACCGGCACTTCGACCAGATCCGCATCGGCGAGCGGACGAAAAGCATAGCGCGGCGCTTCCGGCCAGCCATAATGATCGTGCCGCAGCGGTGCCACGCTGGAGGAATAAGCATAGGCCTCCTCCGCCAGAATCCGGTGCGCCCACGGTGTACGCAGATCGATGGAGAAACTCGGCGCGCGATAGCCGGTGACGGCAACGCCGCCCGCATCTTCCAGCGTGGCCCGGGCGCGGGCGAGATCGGCGCGGAAGGTTGCGGGTTCCATCGTGAAGACGCGGTCATGCGCCCAACCGTGGCTCGCCAGTTCATGCCCTGCATCGACGATCCGCCGGATGAGGCGAGGATAGCGCGCGGCGACCCAGCCCAGCGTGAAAAAGGTCGCCTTAACGCCACTCTCGGCGAACAGGGCCAGGACGGCGTCGGTATTGGCCTCCACGCGCGGCAGGAGCAAATCCCAATCGCCCCGGTCGATTACCGATTCAAAAGCGCCGACCTGGAACCAGTCCTCAACATCGACCGAAAGGACATGACGCATCGGTTCAATCCCGCGCGATGGGGAGTGGCGGCGCGGCACTGTGCTCGCCCTCGGCCCAGTCAACGAGCAGCTTCAGAACGCGGCGAAGCGCGACATCCTGCTCATCAACCCGTGCCTCAAGCGCGGCGATACGGGTAGCGACATCCGCAGCGGCGTCTGGCGCAGGCACGGGTTCCTCTACCGCCATCACTATCGGTTCAGGTTCAGGCTCCGGCTTCGGTTCAGGCTCCGGGGGGGCAACCGTCGGGTGCGCTTCAACAACCGCCGCCGCTTCCTCGTGCAGCGCACGGATCGGGCGCGGCGGTGCCGTAGGGGGCAGAATCGAAATCGGCAGCGGGCCGGGCTCCGGTTCCGGCGCAGGCGGTGGTGGCGAACTCGCTACGGGTTCGTCCGGCGCGGCCACCTCAGAAATCGGCTGCTCAACCGCAGGTGCCGCAGCCACAGCGGCTTCCGGCACGACGATCGGCTTCACGCCCGGCATGTCGCCCGCGATATCTGCCACCACTGCGGCCACGGCCCGCGCATCAATCGTATCGATCCGCTCGATCGCGCCGTACAGCATCACGCGCCCCGCCAATTGGTTCAGGCGGCGCGGTACGCCATCGGACCCGCTATAGAGCGCGGCGAATGCATCGGGCGTGAAATGCGGGCGCTCCTGCCAACCGACCACCGACAGGCGATGCCGCATATAGGGCTCGACCTCTTCGGGCTCCATCGGATCGAGGTGATGCATCGCGATCACGCGCTGGCGCAATTGCTCAAGCCGGTCAGACCCGTGCAGCCGCTCGCGAAATTCGGGTTGGCCGAGCAGGAAGATCTGCAGCAGCGCATGGCCGCCGGTCTGGAAGTTCGAGAGCATGCGCAACTCTTCCAGACTCGACACCGGCAGCGCCTGCGCTTCATCGACGATCAGCAGCGTGCGTCGTCCAGCGCGTGCGGTCGCATGCAGCCCGCGTTCGATCGCCACCAGCAATTGTGCCTTGGTCAGCCCCGCGCTGTCGACGTCCAACCCGGTTGCAACCATACGCAACAGATCATCGGCTTCGATCTGCGTCGAAACGATCTTGATGACATGCAGCCGCGTTGGATCGATCGTATCCATCAAATGGCCGACAAGCGTGGTCTTGCCCGCGCCGACGTCGCCCGTGATGACGATGAAACCCTCGCCCTGCGCAAGACCATAGCCCAGATAGGCCATCGCCTTGCGATGCGTCGCCGTATCGAACCAGAAACGCGGGTCAGGCGTCAACTGAAACGGGCGGCCGGTCAAACCATAATGATCGTCGTACATAATGTCGTCCTCGCAATCGGCATAGCCGCCGATGCGTTTCAGAATTGATACCGCACCCCAACTTGTCCCTGCGCCGACAACTGGTCCTCCGTACCTTTTTGGGTGAAGGAATACAGGCCCGCCGAGGCGGTCGTCGCGATACGGCCAAAGTTATGGTAATACAGAGCGGTGGCTCCCGTACTGAAGACACCGGGGGCAGCCGAAATGCCGCTTTCGTAATAATTGGCAAAGACGTTGCCACTCACGCCCGAATTGCGATCGATCGGGGCACTGACATAGGCCTGCGCGTAATAGCTGTCGTCGGTCACGCCGTCGATGCTGAAGCCGGTACCGCTGGGGGCGTAAAAGCGCCGCTGGGCATAACCTCCGCCAATCCCGAAGCTGAGCGCGCCGCGCTTGGCAGCAATGACCGCATCGACACCGCGCGCGCGATACGCCGAGGTCGAGATCGACTGGAACACACCATTCAGGCACCCGCCCGCCGCCGCGCTGCTGGTGCCAAAGGTGCAACCGCTGAATTGCTGCGCAAAGGCATCGCGTTGATCGATGAAGCTGGTCGGCAAGTTCGAGATGCCCTCGCGCAATTGCCGTCCGAACGTGTCGACGCTGTCGTACACGCCAATCTGGATGCCGATCGATTTGGACGCGGCGTAGCTGAACGAACCGGTATAGGTCATCCCGCCATAACGCCGCCCTGCCCGCGCCTGCAGCGCGGTGCGCGGGCTTGGCCGCCAGATGACGCCAGCATCATAGATCAGCCCGTCGGTCTGATAGGCGATGCGCGTCGGCGATGCGGGATCGGTCTGGAAGCGGCCGCGGCTGTCGGTAACCGGCACCCCATTGGCGTCCTTCAACGGATCCTTCTGGCTGACGGTGATTTTTTCATAGCCTGCACCGCCCGTTACAGCGAGCGTCGGCAGAATGGGCAGGACAAGATCGCCCCGCGCCACCTTGCTTTCGTATTTCTGGTCGAGCTGCCCCGCCGTATCGCGCTCGTAGCCCGCTGAAACGTTGACGCCGACCGGTAGCACCGCCCCCGCCTTCACGCCGGCGCTCGCGTTAAAGACATGGCTCTGCGAGGTGTCGAACACGTCGAGCTTCGGGCTGCCCGGGGCAACGCCGGTCGCCCCTGGCGCTTCCGCCTTGGTGAAACCGAAGCGATAGCTTGCCGCTACACCGACCGGGCCGACATGGCTGGCGACGGTCGGGCCGACATAGGCCGAATAGACCTGGCTGATATTGTCGACATTCCCGGCCAGATTGCCGGGAGCCGCGCCGCGAATGTCGGAGCGGACTCGTGTGGCGATCGCGCCCCCTTCCAGCGTCACCCCCGGAGCGACGCGCACGCTCGCCCGCGCCAGCCCGCTATGCACATCGTCGTCGCCAACCTTCTTGCTGTAAGAGAAACGACGCTCGTACCGATAGCTCACCTGGAGCTGGGTGCGCTTGGTCTGCACCGAAGCGTCGACCCCTGCGGCGACCGTCGAATAGGTCAGCACATCGTCATTCTTGAGGTCGGCGGTGACGACTTGCCCGATTTCGATATAGGGTGTGATCGAGCTTTTGCGCTCGTCAGCGTGCGCGGGCGCGGTCGCCAGTGCGGCGATTGCCGCCAGGCCGAGCGCGGGCGACAAAGATGAGATCGGGCGCGTCATATGGCGTCCTCCTGTTGGCCATATCCATAATAGTCGCCAAAGCGGCGTCCGCCGGGCACCAGCGACACGGCGTTGAGCACGAGCTGGATATGCTCGCATGAATCGAGCAGCGTGATGGCTTCGCGCAGATCGCTCTCGCCGGTGCGGTCGGCGCGGACGACGAGCATGATCTGCCCGACCTGAGCCGCCAGCACGCTGGCCGGCGACGCGGCGAGAACCGGGGGCGAATCGAAGATCAGGATGCGCTTGGGATCGGCAGTGAGCAGCCGCGTGATGAGTTCACCCGTCCGCGCGCTGGCGACGAGTTCGGTATCGGCAGGCGTGCGCGTACCACAGGGCAGCAAGCTCAGATGGGCGATGTCCGTCCGAACGACACAGGCTTCGACATCGATGCTCGGATCGGCAAGCGCATCCAGCAAACCCGCCTGCTCGCCGAGGCCGAATTGCGCCATCACGTCGGGCTTGGCGAAGTCCGCGTCGATCAGCAGCACTTCAAGATCGCGCTCCGCCGCCAGCGAAAGCGCGAGATTGACCGCGCAATAGGTTTTGCCGTCATTCGGCCTGGCCGAACTGACCAGCATCAGGCGCGAAAGCTCGGCATCGCTTTTGCTCACGGTTCGCGCGGTCGCCAGCAATTGCCGCTTCACCAGGCGAAACTCCTCCGCCAGAGCCCCGATTGCCGCCCCAGGCACGAGCAAGCCGCGTTCCGCCAGCAGAGCACGGTCGATCGCGGCAACGCCAGCAAGGCGACGCGGTGCCGCGACCGCTTGCATCGGCTTTGGTTGCACAGGAGGCAGATCGGAGAGCGGCTCCGCAGCGACGATGGGTGCCGATGGAGGATCGATCCCGCGCAAGGGATAGGGCGCGCGTGCGTCCGTTCCGAAATCATAGGTCGCAGCGGCCCGCTCCAACAGCGACGGGCGGGTCTTGCGGGGGGTCAGGTCGCTCATGCCGCCAACCCGCGCTGAAGCATTTCCACGCCCAGCAGCGCGATATAGGCCACGCCAAGCCCGCCAACACCGCCCCCATAATATAGCAGCATCCGGCGACGAGCGGCGGTCTGTGTGGCGGTGACCATTTCGCCGATCGAGCCGAGCACCGGCATTCCGGTTGCTTTTTCGAGCCGCGCGGCAGTGGCAAAGGTGGCCTTCAATTGCGCCAGCACGAACGCCACAGCGACGCCGCCACCGAGCGCGACGATCAACACGCCGGTCAGCAACAAGGGGCGGTTCGGCGCAGTCGGCACACGCGGTGCCGTTGGCGGATCGATGACGCTGAACTTGATCGAATCGGTCTGGCTTTGCGCTTGCCCGCGCAGCTTGATCGCTTCGCGATCGGCCAGCAACTTGGCGTAGCCGTCCTTCAGAACCTGATAATCGTTGTCGATCTTGGATTGCTGCGCGGCCACGCCGGGGTCGCCCGCAAGCTTCGCGGTGATCGCATCCAGATCCCCCTGAAGCTGCGCCTTGCGCGCGAGCAGGGCCGCCACCTGCGCCTGCTTGTCCGCCTGGATCGAGCGCAAAGAAAGATAGGCGGGGTTGGTAGCGGAAGCAGCACCGGCCGCGACCGGTTCGCCGCGCGCGGCCGCCTGGGCTGCGGCCAATTGGTTACGCAACGCGATCACGTCGGGGTGATTCTCGGTATAGCCCCGCGCGCGCGCATCCGCGAGTTGGCCCTGGATCGCATTGAGGCGGGCCCGCGCCGGGCCCACGCCCGCCGCGCTTGCGGCACCCGCGACGCTGGCGGGAACGCCCGCCATCTGGCCGTTCACCGCCGCCAGACTCGATTGCGCAGCGGCGAGATCGCTCTCGACTTGCGCCATCGCTGTCCGTGCGGCCCCCATACGGTCGGTGAGCGACCCGCTACCCGGCAAGCTGCCGAGATAGTGATTTTGAAAATCGGCGCGCTTCGCGTCGGCATCGGCGAGCTGCTTCTGGCGCTGCTCGAGCTGCGCATCGAGAAATTTCAGGCTCGTACTCGTCTCATCGCGATCGCCCGACAGGTTCTGCTCGACAAACAGGTCGATCAGCTTCTGCACGACTTGCCGGGTAACCTTGGGGCTGGCCCCGGTCGCCACGATCTCGAACAGATTGTCCTGCTGTGCGGTGATCTTGATCGCCTTGGACAGGCCCGCGACCCGGTCGGCCACGTCGCGATCGGTCTTCACTGTGTTCGCCAGATCGGTGCCGCGCACGACCTTCTCCAGACTGACTGCGCTGGTCAGCGTCTGGCGGATCGTGTCCATGTCCTTCTGCTGGTCGGCAGGGGTAATGCCGACGGCATTGGGCAGGATCGTGTTCATCTGCACCGACACTCGCGCCCGAGATTCGTAGCTGTTCGGGATTTGCGCCACCATCGCCCAACCCAGCACGGCAATGCCCCACGCGACCGCCAGTGCGATCCAGCGGCGCATCCAGATCGCGTGAAGCGCGACCCGCAGTTCATCGAGCAAGCCGTTCATCCGTCCGTGCTCAGAACATGCTCTGCGGGATGATGATCACATCCCCCGGCTCGAGCCGGACATTGGCGCGACTGTCGCCATCCTTGAGCAAGCTCGACAGCTTGATGTTATATTCGACCTGCTTGCCCGTTTCGCGATTGTAGCGGACCAGCTTCGCGCGGTTACCCGCCGCATATTCGCTGAGACCGCCGACCGAGATCATCGCGTCGAGCAGCGTCATGTTGGCGCGGTACGGGATCGAGGCGGGCTTCGCGGTCGCGCCGACGATGCGCACTTGCTGGCTGAACGTACCCGAGAAATTCTCGACGATGACCGAGACGATCGGATCCTTGATATATTCGCCCAGCGCAATCTTCATATCGTCGGCGAGCATCCGCGGCGTCTTGCCGACCGCCGGCATGTCGCTGATCAGGGGCGTAGTGATCCGGCCATCGGGCCGCACCTGGACCTTTGCCGACAGTTCGGGGTTGCGCCATACGAAGATGCTGAGCTGGTCGAGCGGGCCGATGACATATTCTTCCCCCGGCTGCTCCTGCGTGGCGACGAACGACGCCTGGGGCAGTTCGGGACGCCCCCCGCTGGCACACGAGCCGAGCGTCAACGCAGCAACGCCGACACCGAGCAAACCTCGAAAAGACCTGTAAAACCGCGCCATGCAAACCTCCCGCCGCGAGGTGCTGCCGATAACGTCACGTCTGACGTCGCGGTGGCAGGTTCACGGCTATCGTGCCGCTATGAGACGAAAGAGGTGAAAATTGCGTTAGGAATGCTCGCTTTGGCCCACCAGCAGCTCGTGCGGCGGGGTGTGCCCAAGAAACGCAAACGGGCTGGCCGACAGTCCATAAGCGCCCGCCATGAACACTGCGACCAGATCGCCGACATCGGCGACCGGCAGCGTGACGCGGTCCGCCAACCGGTCAAGCGGGGTGCATAGCGGGCCGACGACACTGACGGTTTCGGTCGGCGCATTTGGCACGGCGGTGGCGATGGTGACGGGATAATTGCGCTTTACCACCGTCCCGAGATTGCCGGAGGCCGCCAATTGATGGTTCATGCCGCCATCCGTGACGAGGAACGTCTCGCCTCGGCTCTCCTTACGGTCGACAACGCGTGTCAGATACACGCCCGCTTCGCCAACCAGCCAGCGGCCCAGTTCGATCGCAAAACGGGTGTCTTTCAGGCCTGGCGCACGGTTTTCCAGCCCCTCGGCAAGGGCGTTTCCGATGATCCCAACCTCCAGCGGCACTTCGCCCGGGAAATAGGGAATGCCAAAGCCGCCGCCGAGATTGACCAGCGGTGGCATCACGCCCACCGCGTCGGCCAGTCTACCCGCCAGCGCCAGCGTTTCGGCCTGCGTTTCGATGATCGCCTGCGGATCGAGCGCCTGCGATCCGGCGAAGATGTGGAAACCCCGCCAGTCCGCCCCGGCATCGATCACGTGCCTAGCCACGGCGGCGGCGCGGTCGGCGTCGATACCGAAAGGCGAGGCGCGCCCGCCCATCCGCATTCCCGACCCCCGCAATTCGAGCTCCGGGTTCACCCGGATCGCGAGTCGCGGCGTAAGCCCGTGCCGTTCGCCAATCGCCAGCGCGCGCGCCGCTTCGCCCGCAGATTCGAGATTGATCGTCACGCCGGAGCGGATCGCGAATACCAGTTCGTCATCACGCTTGCCCGGTCCTGCGAAGCTGATGCGTGCGCCCGGCTTCACCGCCAGCGCCAGCGCCAACTCCCCTCCCGAGGCGACATCGAGGCCATCGACCAGCGGTGCCATGGCGGCAAGCAGCGGGGCGAAGGGATTGGCCTTGATCGCATAATGCAGGTCGACCGAGGAAAAGGCCGCGCGAAACCGCGCAATGCGGTCCCGCACCACCGCCATGTCGTACACGAACAGCGGCGTGTCTCCGGCGACAGCAGCCCAATGCGCCGCATCCCGTCCGCCAATCTGCAGCGGATTGACCTGGAAATCCCGCGGAATCGTGCCCATCGGCTTCATGACGTCATCTCCGCTTTCAGCGCCGCGCGGTCGAGTTTGCCATTCGCATTGCGTGGCAGCTCGGCGCGCCATTCATAGCGTGTCGGCTGCTGGAAACTCGGCAAATCGCGCCTCAGCCGCGCGCGCAAGGCGGCCTCGTGCGTGCCGTCTCCACGCGCGACTACGACGATCGCCTGCCCAAGCCGTGCATCCGGCACGCCCAGCGCCACCGCCTCCGCCGTTTCGCCGCCCGCCACCACCGCTTCCTCGATTTCGGTCGGGCTGATGCGGTTGCCCGCGCTTTTGATCATCTCGTCCTCGCGTCCGACGAAGCGAAGCAGGCCGTCTTCATCGCGCACCACCGTATCGCCCGACCAGACCGCCAGCCCGCCCGATTGCGCCCATGCGGGTGCGGGACGGAAGCGCTCGGCGGTCCGCTGGGCATCGTGCCAATACCCTTGCGCGACGAGTGGCCCGGCATGGACGAGCTCGCCCGGCTCCCCCGCGGCTGCCGGGCTGCCATCAGGCCGCACGACCATGATCTCGGCAAAAGGGATCGCCCGCCCGATCGAATCGGGATGCACGTCCACCAATTCGGGCGATAAATAGGTCGAGCGAAACGCCTCGGTCAGCCCGTACATCGGATACAGGTCCGCCTGCGGAAAGCGCGCGCGCAACCCGTGGACGAGCGGAGCGGTCAACGCGCCGCCAGAATTTGTCAAACGTTTTAAATTATTTGCCGTGCTTTGTGGCCACTCAATCTCCAGCAATTGCACCCACAAAGGCGGAACCCCTGCCAGTGTCGTAGGTGCAAAGCGATCGACTGCCTTTACGACGTCTTTGGCGACCAGATAGTCGAGCGGCACGTAGCTCGCACCCGCCGCCCAGGTCGAAAAGAGCTGATTCTGTCCATAATCGAAACTGAGCGGCAGCACGCCGAGCACGCGGTCGGCAGGGGCCAGCTTCAGATACTGCGCCACGCTGATCGCGCCCAACCACAGATTGGCGTGGCTAAGCATCACGCCCTTCGGCCGCCCGGTCGATCCCGAGGTATAAAGGATCGCCGCCAGTGTGTCCGGATCGGCGTTGCTGGCCGATAGTACCGCATCGAGACTTACATTTTCTTCGAGAATAACCTCGCAATTCTCTGAAATATCATCCTGTTCCAGTGTCGCGCTCCGCCCCGCCTGGGTCACCAGCGCGACCGCGCCGCTATCCGCCAGAATATGCGCGACCTGCGCGCGCTTGAGCATCGGGTTGATCGGCACATGCACCAGCCCCGCGCGCGGGGCCGCCATCGGCAGCACGCAGGCAAACCGCGTCTTGGGCAACCAGCTCGCCACGCGCGCTCCCGGCGCATATCCCTGACCCGCCAGCCACGCCGCGACTTGACCGACAAGCCGCTCCAGCCCGGCGAAATCCAGAGTTCCCTGTCGGTCGACAAGCGCTGGGTCGCCCGCGCTGCCCCGCAACGGCAACGTATCGATTGGATATGGGAAGGGGTCGAGCGCGATCATGCCCCTTGATAGCCGCCACCGCCGGGCTGTGAAGAGGCTGGCGGCGGGGCACACTTGGCATCTTGCCCCCCAGTCACTATCGCAACGCACCATAACCCACAAATTGGGGCGCGCAGTGATTTCTGAAGACTATGATCGTATCGACGCCACGCTCCGCGCAACCTTGCGCGACGTGCTGGGCCTGAGCGAGGCTCGCACGGCAACGCTGAACGCCGACACGCCCCTGTTCGGCGCAATGCCCGAGCTGGATTCGATGGCGGTCGCCGGGCTGTTGACCGAAATCGAGGAGCGGCTCGGGATCCTGATCGAGGATGACGAAGTCGACGGCGAAATGCTGGAGAGTTTCGGCGCACTGGTCCGGTTCGTCGCCGCCAAGATCCGGCGATAGCCAGGCGATGAGCGCCGCTTGATCGATTCGTATCAGGCAAGCGGCGGCCGCGAGGCCATGCTGCGCTTCGGGCCTGACAACGGGCCAATCGTCGCGATTGCCTTGCCGCTGTTCGAGGAAGCCAATCGGCTGCGCGCCTTTGCGGTCGCTATCTGCCGCGCATTGGCGGCGCGCGGGTTGGCGGCGATGCTCCCCGATCTTCCCGGCCAGGGGGAGAGCCTGCTGCCGCTGGAACGCTGCAGCATTCTCGACATTGCCGACGGATTCGATTGCGCGATCAAAGACGCGTGGAATGCCGATCGTCGATGTTATGGCGTGGCACTGCGCAGTGGTGCGCTGCTCGACAAGCTGGCCTTGCTCGACGGACGCTGGCATTTCGCGCCGCAGAACGGCCCCAGCCTGATGCGCGACCTGAAGCGGATCAAGCAGGCGTCGCAGCCGCATATCAAGCTGGCGGAGACGGACTGGTATTTCGACCCGAAAGCACCCGACGACCAGCCGGCCCCTCCGGTCGAAATCGCCGGCAACCTGATCTCCACCGCACTGCTGACCGACCTTTCGCGCTCTACTCCGTGGACATCCGAAGACGGCGGCATAGTACGCACGGTCCGGCTCGACACCGATCCTGCGGCTGCCGACCGCCATGTTCCCGGCACACCGCTGTGGCGACGCGCGGAGCCAGGTAACGATTTGCCCCTCGCCCAGTTGCTTGCCGACGACATCGCCGACTGGATCGCCGCATGCGAACGGTAACGGCCTTCGCATGCGCGGGCGAAACGCTGGTTGGCACGCTCGACACCGCGACGGGCGAGACCGGGCTGCTCATTGTATCGGGTGGCAATGAAATCCGCATCGGCGCGCATCGTGGCATGGCGTTGCTCGCGCAGCGACTCGCCGCGCGCGGGGTGCCGGTGTTCCGCTTCGACCGGCGCGGCATTGGCGACTCGACCGGCGACAATAACGGATTCCGCACCTCGGGCCTCGACATCGCCAGCGCCGCCACCGCCTTCCGCGCGGCAACCGGAGTCGAACGGTTGGTGGCCTTCGGCAATTGCGATGCGGCCACCGCGCTCGCGCTATTCGGGGCGTCAGCGGGGATCGATGCGCTGATCCTCGCCAATCCGTGGCTGATCGAACAGAACGACGCCCTTCCTCCTGCCGCGGCGATCCGCGCGCACTATGCGACCAAGCTCAAAAATCCGCGGGAGTGGGTCCGACTGGCTCGCGGAGGCGTAAATCTTCGATACTTATTCAATGGCTTGAGGAAAATTGCTCGCAATCAAACCAAGGTTGCCAACCCACTCGCAATGGAGCTGTTCGGCGCGCTTGCCGCATGGCGTGGTTGCACCACGATCCTCCTCGCGCGCCACGACAACACCGCGCTTGCCTTTGCCGAAGCCGCCCGCGCCAGCAAACTGCCGCTGTCGATCCACGTCTGTGAGACCGCCAGCCACAGCTTCGCCCACCCCCACGACGCGGAGTGGCTGGAGCAGCAGATCGTCGCGGCGCTGTCCCGCCCGGCCAAAACGGCCTGAGCGGAGAGCCTTACTCCGCCGCCTCGGCCACCATTTCGAACTCGGCCTCGGCAAGGAAGCGCTCGGCGTCCAGCGCCGCCATGCAGCCCGTGCCAGCCGCCGTGACCGCCTGCCGGTACACTTTGTCCATAACGTCGCCGCAGGCGAACACCCCGGGCACGCTGGTGCGTGTCGAGCCCGTCTCGACCCAGATGTAATGATCGGCATCCAGCTTCAAATGCCCGCGGAACAATTCGGTCGCCGGATGATGGCCGATCGCGACGAACCCGCCCTCGGTCTCCAGACGCGACCGCTCGCCCGTCACGGTGTCGATCAGTTCCAGCGCGACGAGCCCGGCAGTGCCGCCACCGTCGACGAATTCGGCGACTTCCTTGTTCCACAGGACCGTGATGCCCTTGTGCGCGAACAGCCGCTCCTGAAGAATCTTCTCGGCGCGGAATGAATCGCGACGATGGATTAGCGTCACGTCGGGCGAATGGTTGGTGAGGTACAGCGCTTCCTCGACCGCAGTGTTTCCACCGCCGATCACCGCAACCTTCTTGCCGCGATAGAAGAAGCCGTCGCACGTCGCGCACGCGCTGACGCCCTTGCCTTTCAGCGCGTCTTCGCTGTCGAGCCCAAGCCACTTGGCCTGTGCGCCCGTCGCGATAATGAGCACATCGCCTTCGTAAATGTCACCGCTATCGCCGACCAGGCGGAACGGACGCTGGCTGAAATCGACCTCCACCACGGTGTCGTACATCAGGGTCGTCCCGACATGCTCGGCCTGCTTCTGCATCTGCTCCATCAGCCAGGGCCCCTGGATGACGTCGGCGAAGCCGGGGTAATTTTCCACATCGGTGGTGGTCATCAACTGGCCGCCGGGCTGGATGCCCTGCACGAGAATCGGCTTCATGCCGGCCCGCGCGCCATAAATGGCAGCGGAAAGGCCGGCCGGGCCGGAGCCCAGAATCAACATGCGCGTCTTGTGGGTGGTCATGGTCGCTTTCGTCCTGTCGGCCCGCCGCCTCTAGGGCAGCGACGGGCCGACTGGCAACATGGTGGATCGATAACGGTGCGCAAGAGGCCCGTCACCGCCAACATCAGGCAGCGTAGCGATACATCGCGCAGACCTTGTTGCCTGCGGGATCCCGCAGATATGCGAGATAGAGCTTCATCCCACCGTTTTCGCGGATACCCGGATCGTCCTCGATCGGCGTACCACCGGCGGCGACGCCCGCCGCATGCCACGCGTCGGCCTGCTCCGGCGAGGATGCCGCGAACCCGATCGTGCCGCCATTGGCGTGGCATGCAGGTTCGCCGTTGATCGGCTTGGTGACCAGCAAAATCCCGCCATTGTGCATATAGAAAATACGACCGTGATTGTCGGAACCCGCCCGCGCACCCAGTGCGCCGAGCGTGGCATCGTAGAATTTACGCGATGCCTCGAGATCATTCGATCCGATCATGATGTGGCTAAACATAGCTGCTCCCTTTCCCAGGCTGCGCCGCGCTTGATCGGCGGCGTCACGGCTGCAGCTAGCGCATTCGTTCCGGTTGGGAAATCATCGATCGAGGCGGAATAGGTCGCGAGTGGTAGCGAAGGAGGGACTTGAACCCCCGACCCCAGGATTATGATTCCCGTGCTCTAACCAACTGAGCTACTTCGCCATGCGCAGGCGCTGATCACTCGCGAGGCGCGGGCTATAGGAATGCACAGCGAAGCGGTCAAGCGAACATATGGCGCGACAGCATTTCCCACGGGCCACCACGATACCACCATGCCGCCAACCCCGCGATTCGAACGGGCCGCGGACGGAAATCGCGCGACAATTCGGCCTGCAAGGCCTTGGCGACGGGCGGGTCGACCTTGTTCTGCACGGTCACATGCGGACGCCACGGCGCGCGGTCCTGCGGCGTCAGCACCGGAGCAAAGGCATCGGCCAGGCGATCGCGGATATCCTCCAGCGACGGACAGTCGATTCGGAAGGCCACCCCACCGCCGAGCGACATCACGCCGGCGATTCGCGCATCCGGGGCCGCCACCTGCCGCGTTTCTCCTGCCAAACGCTGCTTCAGCTCGCGCTCTAGGCTTGGCGCAAGATGATGGAACATCGTCAGATGCGCCGACAGCTGATTGCGTTCGGGCGGAAAATGGCGCGTCCGCAAATCGTCGAACCACGCCGCATCGCTGCGCCCGAACAGCGCGGTTACGATAATGGGCGCGACCTGGCTCAAATCTCGAGCTGGCTGCCCAGCTCGACTACGCGATTGGTCGGCAAGCGGAAGAACTCCATCGCGCTCTCGGCATTGCGGAGCATCCATGCGAACAGCTTTTCGCGCCAGATCATCATCCCCGGATGCGACGACGGCAAGAGGCTCTGCCGCGCCAGGAAGAAGCTGGTGTCGATCATCCGGAAATCAGCGCCGCAACGATGCACATTGGCGAGCGCCAGCGGCACGTCGGGCTCATCGATAAAACCATAGCGCAGGATCATGCGATGAAAGCCCGCGCCCAGATCCTCCAGCGAGCAGCGCTCGCCCTCGGCGATATAGGGCACGTCCGCGATCTTGACGGTGAGCAGGATGATCCGCTCGTGCAGCACCTTGTTGTGTTTGAGGTTGTGCAGCAACGCGTGCGGCACGCCCTCGGGCGAGGCGGTCATAAACACCGCCGTGCCCGGCACGCGCGTGGCCGAGGTGGCGGCGGACTGGATGAAAATCTTGATCGGCATTGCCGATTCGCGCATCCGGTCGATCATCAATTGCCGCCCCTTCGACCAGGTCGTCAGGATGGTGAAAATGATGAAGCCGACCAGCAGCGGGAACCAGCCGCCCGACGGCACCTTGGTCAGGTTGGCGGTAAAATAGGCACCGTCGACGATGAAGAACAGCGAAAGCAGTGGAACCGAATAATAAACCGGCCAATTCCACAGGCGGAACAGCACCACCGTCAGTAGGCAGGTGTCGATCAACATCGCGCCCGTAACCGCGATGCCATAAGCCGAGGTGAGGTTGGACGAGGTGCGGAAGAAAATGACGAGCAGCAGGACCATCACGCCCAGCAGCCAGTTGACCAGCGGAATGTAGATCTGCCCCGCGGTCGCGGCGCTGGTATGCTCGATCCGCAAGCGCGGCACAAAGCCGAGCTGGATTGCTTGCTGCGTCACCGAAAACGCGCCCGAAATCACCGCTTGCGACGCAATCACCGCCGCCGCCGTCGCCAGCGCCACCAGCGGCAGCCGCAAATGCTCGGACGCGAGCAGATAGAACGGACTTTCCAACGCCGCCGTCCCCATGCGCGACAGCAACGCACCCTGGCCCATATAATTCAACATCAGCGCCGGCAGCACGACAAACAGCCACGACACCCGGATCGGGTTGCGGCCGAAATGCCCCATATCGGCGTAGAGCGCTTCCGCGCCCGTCACCGCCAGCACCACCGAGCCCAGCGCCAAAAAGGCGCGCGCCGGATCGAGCGCGAAGAATTCCAGCGCGTAATGCGGCGAGAACGCCCACAGGATTTGCGGGGTATGCGCGATGCTGATGAGACCAAGCGTCGCGATCACCGCGAAATATAGCAGCATGATGGGCCCGAAAAACAGCCCAACGCGCGCGGTTCCGCTGCGCTGGATCGAGAACAGACCGATGATGATCGCCATTGCCAGCGGCAGCACCAACTTGCCGAGCCCAGGCGACGCGATCGCGACGCCCTCGATCGCCGACAACACCGACACGGCCGGGGTAATCATCGAATCGCCGTAGAACAGCGCCGTGGCGAACACACCAAGCAGCACGATCCCGCGCGACCAGCGCTTGTTCTTGGTGCGGCCGTTGACCAGCGCCAGCAGGGCCAGGCTGCCGCCCTCCCCTTTATTGTCGGCACGCATGATGACGGTGACATATTTGAAGGTCACCACGATCATCATCGACCAGAAGATCAGGCTGACCACCCCCATGATGTGGACAGTATCGAGCGCGAGCTTGTGATGGCCGGAAAACGTCTCGCGGAAGGCGTAGATCGGGCTGGTGCCGATATCGCCGAACACGATGCCGATCGCACCAAGCGCAAGCTTGGCGACGCCGTCTCTGCCGTGTGGGTGAAGCCCGACGTCAACCGAGTCGGGTGCAGCAGGCAAATTGCCCGCGCTGGCCTGATCAGTGCTCACGCGAAGGCTGTTCTTGCCCGGATGTCATATCGAGAAATCATGGATGACGGCACTTGTTCAAACGCCCCAATGGTGCGGCGCAATAGCACGCGTCCCCGCCCCCCGCAACGGCACGCGCCACGGCCAAACGTACATCATTCCTCGCTCGCCAATGTACGAATGGTGAACTGTGTCACCAGCCGATGCACGCCGGGCAGGGTCGAGAGCACTTCGCGGTGGATTCGCTCGTAGCTGTCGTCTTCACGCACCAGCACCTTGAGCAAATAGTCCGATTCGCCGCTCATCAGATGGGCTTCGCCGACTTGGGTGGTCTGCGCGAGCGCCTGTTCGAACGCCAGCATCGTCGCCTGCCGCTGATCGGTGAGCGTAACCGACACAAACACCGTCGAGGGGTTGCCCCGCGCCGCGCGCGACAGCCGCGCGCGATAGCCAAGAATCATCCCGTGCTGCTCCAGCGCCTTCACCCGGCGGTGCGCGGCTGATGGCGACAGGCCGACTCTTGCGCCTAGCTCCTCACTGGTGAGGCCCGATTCCAGGCCGAGCTGCGCGACGATGTTGCGGTCAATACTGTCCATATGGGATCATATTGTGTACAAATGCGCTACTTCGCAACAGCATTGCATTTCCGCAGCCGAACGCGCGATCTTTGCAAGCACATTACGCCACGCCTCCTGTACACTGCCCCCAACAAGGAGAAGATAGATGCGGATCGGCGTACCCAAGGAAATCAAGAATCATGAGTATCGTGTCGGCCTGACCCCACCATCGGTGGCCGAGCTTGTTGCCGCGGGCCACAGCGTAGCGGTGCAGACCGGCGCGGGCCTCGGCATCGATTTCAGCGATGCCGACTATGTCGCGGCGGGCGCGACGATCCTGCCCGACGCCGCCAGCGTTTTCGCGCAGTCGGACATGATCGTGAAGGTCAAGGAACCGCAGCCGAGCGAAATCGCGTTGCTGGAGCCGCGCCATTTGCTGTTCACCTACCTCCATCTCGCCGCCGACAAGCCGCAGGCCGAAGGGCTGATGCGCTCGGGTGCGACCTGCATCGCCTATGAGACGGTCACCGCCAACGATCGGTCGCTCCCGCTGCTCAAGCCGATGTCCGAAGTGGCCGGGCGCATGGCGGTGCAAGTCGGCGCGCATTATCTCGAAAAGGAACAAGGCGGTCGCGGCATCCTGCTCGGCGGCGTGCCGGGTGTGGCCCCGGCCAAGGTAGCGATTCTCGGCGGCGGTGTGTCGGGCGTCAACGCCGCGCAAATGGCGGTCGGCATGCGCGCCGACGTCACCATCTACGACATATCGAACGCACGCTTGGCCGAGCTCGATATGTTCTTCGGCAGCCAGATCAAGACCGCTTACGCCAGCAAGGCCGCGATCGCGGCAGCGGTGAAGAACGCACATCTGGTGATCGGCGCGGTGCTGGTGCCCGGGGCTGCAGCGCCCAAGCTGGTGACGCGCGACATGGTCAAGACGATGAAGCGCGGCGCGGTGATGGTCGACATCGCGATCGACCAAGGCGGTTGCTTCGAAACCAGCCATGCCACCACGCATGAAAACCCGGTGTTCGAAGTCGACGGCGTCATCCATTATTGCGTCGCCAACATGCCGGGCGCGGTCGCACGCACCTCGGCCTTCGCGCTCAACAATGCCACGCTGCCGTTCGTGCTGAAGCTCGCCGCGCACGGAGCGGAAGCGGCGATGGCGGCCGACCCGCACCTCGCCAATGGTCTGAACGTGTCCGGCGGCAAAATCCGCCATCAGGCGGTCGCCGAAGCGCTCGCCTTGCCGTTCGAAGCCTGGACACACTGAGACCGCTCGCGGCGGCCGGGCAAAGCTGGTATCGCGCTTTGGTGCGTATCCTTTTCCTTGCCGCCGCGCTGATCCTGTCACCGATCGAGGCCCGCGCGCAAGCCGTTCCCCCCGCCCCCGGTCCTGCCGATCGGGCCGTGCAGCCCGTCGCGGTGCCGACTGTCGCGGCCCCGCCAGCACCGCTCGCCGTCACGGCGCGGCTCGAGACCGAGGCGGAGGCGATGGCCGAGGATGCTGCCGAATATGCGCGGCAGTTCGGCGTATCCCAACCCGAAGCGATCGCACGTCTCACCGCGCAAAATGCAAGCATCCCCGTAACCGACGCGATCGCCGAGCACTATCGCGACCGATTGGCCGGCATCGCGATCGAACACCGCCCGGCGTATCGCATCCTGGTCTCGCTGACCGGCGCGACACCGGTTCCCGCGCAGAGCATCATTGCGGGCGGCATCACGGTGCCGATCGTCTTTCGCACCGGCGCACGCGTCACCCGCGAGCAGGTCATCTGGGCGATGACCAACCATCAAGCGGCGTTGCGCGCCGCGCTGCGGACGCCGCCGGGCATGGGACTCGATCCGCGCACGGGCGAACTCGCGATCCTGATCGGCAGCGCCGACGCACCTGCAGGCACCGCCGCGCTCAAGACCCGACTGGAAGCGATTGCGGGGGTGCCGGTTCAGGTCCGCGTGCTCAACCATGTCGATGTAAATCTCGCGCCCGAAGGCGGCTCGCGAGTCGAGGGCGTCAGCCCGGCCGATGGGCGGCGGTATCTCTGTACGACGGGTTTCACGGTTACCGACGGCATCCGCTACGGTGTCACCACCGCCGCGCACTGCGTCGACGACCTGGTCTATCGCGATCCGCAGGCGGGTTCGACACCTCTGCCCTTTGTCGGCCAATGGGGCTGGGGCTATCGCGACGTGCAGATCAATGCCGCCGACGCGCCGCTACCCCCGACCTTCTATGCCGATACGGCGCGCACCCGTCTTCGTCCCGTTACCGGCGAGCGCGGGCGCGCCAGCACGCGCGCGGGCGATTTCGTCTGCCACCGCGGGGAACGCACGGGCTATAGCTGCGCGTTGGTGCAACTGACCGACTTCGCCCCGGCGGGGGATCTGTGCGGCGGGGCGTGCCTTCCAACTTGGGTCACCGTCGCCGGCCCGACCTGCAAGGGCGGCGATAGCGGATCGCCCGTATTCAGCGGCACCACCGCGCTCGGCGTGCTGAAGGGCGCGAGCTATCGCGGCGACGGCTCTTGCGTCTTCTATTTCTATATGTCGGTCGACTATCTACCGCCGGGCTGGCAATTGCTGAAGGTGCCACCCCTGATCCAACCGCTACCGGCTCCCGACGTCCCCGTCAGCAGCCCCGCTGGCACAATGCCTGGCGGCTACGACCCGGCGGGCGAGCGATAACGCCGTTTCACGAACCGGCCGGGCGGCCCCAATCGTCACCAGATGGTCTGCGGTGCGGGACCGGCCCAATCCAGACCGAACTGAAACGCTACCCCCTCGAACACAAATCCCGGGACCGCGATCTTGCACCACAGCGCGAAATCATAGCCATCGCGACCGCCGCCGAGGTACATGGTGATCTCGACCTGCTGATCGAGAGGGTCGCAGGTCGCGATGTCGAGCGGCAGAAAATAGCTGTTCCCATGGAACATATCGATCGGCAGGCGACGAGGCGCGACCAGGATGGTCGAGAAGCGGCCATATTCGTCATAGATTAGATCGAAAACAAACTGGTAACTGTCGCTTGCGCGCCACAGCAGGCTCTGCCGCATGCCTTGAACATCGGTCGCTGGCGGAAGCGGCTGCGGATCGAAAATAACGATCTCGCCCGGCCCCTGCGGATAGAGACGATCGACCGCTATCGTCTCCGCCGACAGCGCCAGAACATCGTCGGAGACCCCGACACGTACGCATGGCGCGATCGGATCCGGGGTGCCGACCTGCCGCAATACCGTGTCTTGCCCTGCCCCGTCGACATTGAACACGAATCCGCCCGGGACCGCGACAATCCCATCCGGCGAAACCCTCGACCCCGCCGAAGGATGCAACTGAATCTGAACCTGCGGCTCCCCCGGCAATTGCGGCGCACGAACCACCAGGCCACGCGACGCGTCCTGACAGACGTCCGCCGCCCAAGTCAGCCCCCGCATTGTGAAAATTCCGGCTCCGTCATAAACAGAGAGCTGCTGCTCTCGCGGCCCTTTCGGCAGTCCTTTGGTCGCCTCCCCGCCTGCACGGTGATCGCCCACGTCCGCTTCCGTGCGGCGGATCAGCGGTTTTGCCAGGATACGAGCGCCAGCCGGCCCGGCACCGGCACCGCCCCCTTCCTGGATCAAGGCGAAATTGTAGAATGCACCTGGCGCGCCGTTGACCGTTGGCGCGGAGGTGCCGACGATCGTGCCGAAGCTGAAAATCCAGTCCGACCACTCACCGCCCGCGGCTATCGCTTGCAACCGCGCGATCGTGCGCTGGACATCGTCCGTTCGATAGGCCTGCCGCGGGCTGTAGAAGAAACATTCAGGTGCCATGAAGACTTTGAGCACCGGTCCCGCGCACGACGACGACGTCGCAGCCAGCGCCTCACGCGCGGTTTCCATAGCACGCGCCATCAACGCGCATCGCGCCTCAACATCGAGAGAAGTGCCATCCAAGGCTATATTCTGAAAATCGTCCCCGCCGGGATCGGATCCAACCGTATTTGCAACGTACGACACAAATTGAACATCACTATAATGCATTTGAAATACCCAAAATCACATTATTAAATCTACCAACGTACTTCGACATATATTGTCATATGGATTGGAACCGCGGATTTTTGGCAGAAGACACTGTTTTGGCGTCTCCGCGACGCGAGTCTGCGAATGCTGGTCGACCTTCCCCCGGATACCGCCGGTGACGCGTACCCTGCTCATTCAGCGCAGCACTTGGGCAGGCGACCATGCCGCCGTCAAAATGGAACAGGTGTTCGTGCCCTGGCTGCCGATAATGGATGTCGGCAAAAATCGTGAGACACGGCGTCCCCTCGATCAAAACGTCCCCCATTTGCCGCAGCGTGCCGTGAACATGGTAGCCCGATGAGAAGTCGACGGCGAACCAGCTTGGCCGATCTTCGTAAATCGCGACCTCGTGGCGCTCGTCGAGCGACGAGGCACATCGCACAATCGCGACAGCGGGCGGATCGAGATCCCCCGCGCGCCACGCACGGTCGAAAATGATTTCGAATACGAGGCGACCGTCGTTGGCGGTCCAGAAGCGGGTCATGTTGCGAAGCAACGACAATCCCTTTCCGCCCGAGGATCCTGCATCGCCACTCAAGCCATGACGACGTTTTGCAGGGAAAAGCGAAACGGGGTGGAAGTGGCATCGCCGCCGCCGCCGCTCATCACAATGTCCGCGCTGGCCAAGCCGAGCAAGGACAGTTCAGTTTTAACGGTGGAAAGCATTTGCGGATCGATCGCTTGCCCTTCCGAAACCGCCGACGCCGTACCCACCCACAGCGACGGCTTGAGCTGGAAGACCGCCATCTGCTGCGGCTGAACGCCTGCCTTGATGGCGAGCAGTCGGCCATCGCGTAAGACATTGGCGGTAATACGGGCATACGGTAACGCGTTGCGAACATGAACTTCGCCAGGTGCGGCTTCCGCAGCCCCCAGCGCAACCGCACAGTCGGAGCTATTGTGGCCGACCACAAAATATTGCGCGTCCCAGCCCGACACCGGACCGGTCGGCACCCCGGCTTCATCGGTTGCGACGACTTCTATGGCAGTGGGGAAAATAAAACGATGTGTTCGGCCCGGCGCACAGTCCGCAATCACCTTCCAGGCGATCGGCGCGTCGTCCGGCGTGCTCGCAAGGTTCTTCTGGAAAAGAACAACGGCGGACTTGTTCGCATCGTTGGAGTTATTGACGAAATTCAGCTCTATCGCCACCGCGCTTCCCCAAATCGCCACTCGACCGCCGAGCGCCCGCAGCCTTCACGCTGCGGAACCGCGAAGAACGCGACCCGTCGACCAGGAACAGAGGCATCGGGCGAATTATCCATGTCGGAACCCCTTCCCTCGTCCGGACAATCAGCCGTTCGAAGAATACGCGATCTTCTTGATTTCCGTGCCCATTACGGCCGCGAAAGGATGTGAAAAAACACACAGGTCGCGAAGCTATCTCGCACAGCTCCGCATATCGGGACACTCTCGGCGCACGACATTGAAGATCGAAAGGGGTTCAAAGTCGCGCCGAGCCTTGGTCCGCCCAACATAGCCGCATCGGAAGCGATCCGCATGGAACGTGGCAAGGGCCCCGGCAAAGGCTTCGCTGACATAGACCGATCCCGGCGCGACATTCGGTTCGATCCGGGCCGCAACGACGACGTGCGAGCCCACCACCGCCTGGTTTCCCAGGATCGGATTCATCAGCAGGTGGACCGGTCCGTAATGCCCGCCGATGCGCAACGCGAGCCAGCGCGGCAATCCACGCGCGCGCAAGTTCAGTCGCCGGTGCGCCGCCAGGATCGCCAACGCCGCCTCCGCTGCATCGGCCGGCTGGTCGAACACCAGGAACACCCCGTCCCCCCATGTCTCGATATGTTCGGGCTTACGCGCCAGCGTCGCCACCGCCTGCGCGATTTGCGCCATTACAACGCCGAAGAACGCCGGAATCTGATCATCTCGCAAGCTGCCGAAACCCCGCACGTCAACAAACAGCATCGCCTTCATCACCGTCGGCGGATGCGCAGTCTGAGCGCGCGGAGCCACTCGAAGGGGTGCCCGATCGAGCGTCAGGATGACCTGCCGCCGCGGTGCTGCGGCCCAATATGCCAGATCGGCAGCTACGTTGGATTGCGCGTCTCCGCCAGAAACCGCGAGTTGGACCGCTTCGGTCGCCAAAGCCTCGGCGCGAAGGATGGCACAACCGATCGCAAACTGGCTCGAATAGGTGAACACCTGATCGTCGCCGGCATATGGATCCTTGGTCGCAAGTCGAACCGACTGAGCGCAAGCAAGACATGCCTCGAAGCGACGGACCCAGCCTTGCCCAAAGGGCGCAACCGAATTTGCGACGAAGGAGCCGACAGAGGTAGGCAACACCACATGCAGTTCTGCGCCGCAGGCAACCAACGCCTCAGCCCATAAAATGTCCGCTCCGGCAGCCAGCCCCCCATAAGCGAAACCGACGCGGTTCGTGCGCAACACGCCCTGCATTTCCGCAGCCAGTGCCTCGGTCCGGCGCGCGCTCGGATCTGTTGGTTGATCGCGAGATTCTGGCAAGTTGAAGATGCGCCCCGTAAAATGCGCAACGCGCGGCGGGCGCAGCGGGGCAAGCCATGTGTTGGGAGCACCCAGCTCCTGCAAAATGATATCGATCTGCCCGAGGGTCGATGCGTGCGCGGTATAATCCTGCGGCGACCGTGCGATTGCCTGCGCCAGCGTTTCCGCCGCCGCCTCGGGCGCGCCAAGCAGGACCTGCGCCTCTGCGCGGCTTGCGAGGGCATAATAAGATTCGGTTGCGTCCCCTTCGACCACCGTGCTGGACAGCACCTTTTCGGCGGCCTGGCGCGCGCCATCCCTGTCCCCCGCGATCAGACTCATCGTGGCAACGTTGATCGCGCTGTATAGACCGCCGTGGCGCGCGTCGCTTGCCGCGTACCGCAGAGCCGACGCGCGCGCAAAAGCCCGGCGTCGCGCCCCCGACGAAGCCAAGGCGACGTCTTTTAGAAGGCGCGCACCAAGCGTCGCGGCCTCCGCATCGTCCGGATCGCCACCCAGGCGCCAGCGGGCATATTCAAGCCGCGCAAAATCGGTCGCTCCGGATCGCGCCAGACAGAGAACCGCAGCATGCGCAATTGCTGGAGAAACGCCATCGCGCTCGATGCGTCGATAGGCCAGATCATACGCAGCAAGATGCTCGCCGCGACGGATCAGCGCGGCGAGACGAGCATCCTCAACTCCTGCATCACGCAATGGCGGCAGCGGTCTTACTGACCCCCACCGTTTTCAATCTTGGGATCGAGGCCGATTTTTTGGCCGTGGCTATCGACGAACATCAAGCTATATTCATACACGCCAAGCCGTGCACATTGGAAAACCAAGCGAAATTTCGTCTTCGGGGCAGCAACATCCCCAACACTGTTATCAAGCCAGCTATAGCTGGAGAAATTTATACTGTAGTCGGCACCGACAACGAAAGGGCGATCCTGAAACGTCCAACCGGATGTAATGAGATCGTCTTTCAGGGAAAATATGATGGTGGTTGGCTCATCGACCGCCAGAACCAGCGGAACCGGGTTTTCCGGATCGATATAATTCATAAAATTGTAAGTCGAATCGATTCCGATAACAATTTCTGCTGTCAGTGCAGGCCAAACTTGAGTCATAATGATCCCCCGTCGTCACTAACTGTCATTTAAAACCGATTTCTTCCAAAAGGCAAGAAAATCTGGCCGCCGATAGCCCGAGGCGTAAAGACTTCGAACGGTTTTCTGCGCATGCTCCGCGTCGCCACGTTTCAACCATGCGCGAGCAAGCGTATCGCGCCCTTCAGGTGGCAAAACCGATTCAAGCGGAGCTAAGGCTGCGACTGCAAGATCTGCTTCCCCGCGTGCGAGCCGCGCAAAGCCAACCAGCATCGCGACTTGTCCCGGTTGTTTGCGGAGCGGGTGCGCCGTTACCTCCGCCAAAAGGGAAGCGGCCGCCCGCAAGGCGCTGTCGGGGTCGCCCGAGCGTTGCGAAAGTTCGATCTCCTGGCGCCGCCACCGCCCTTCGATCAGCGGCTTCCAGCGCCAGGTTGTCCCACCGGTCAAACGCAGCCGGGCAATCCGTTGCCGGGCGGCGGCGTGCGCCGCGCGAGCCGCCGGAAGGTCTCCCTTGGCAAGCGCCAAATCCACTGCATCGAGATCGGCGAGCGCCGTGTCCCCCAGCCACACCGCATTGCCCGAATCAAACGCGACCAGCTTGGCGAGGCCTGTCCGCGCCTGCCCCAGCACCGCGGCACTCTCGTCCAGTTTTCCAAGGTCGAGTGCCCGTCGCGCCAGGGCAATATCGGCAATAAACACCTTTTCTTCCAAAGGCCGGTTTGCCGAATCGCTCGCGAACTGGGTGTGCAGGATCGTCGAGGCGGTCGCGCGTTCGACATAGGCCTCCCGCAAATTCCCCAGAAGAAATTGCGCGTCCGCAACCCAGTTTTGTGCATCCACCAGATCCGCCAGGCGATCACTGTCTCCCGGAGCCTTCTGGCTGGCACTCTTAAACCCGGAGCGTGCCACCTCAAAGGCGGCGAGCGCATCGGCATAACGCCCTTGCTCCAGAAGGAGGGTGCCCAGGTTGCTCCGCGCATAGGCAGGCTCCAGTCGCCAGTCCGCACGCTTGGGGTCGATCTGCACCAGCATATCGGCAAGCCGGGCATATTCCGCAAAGCCGCGTTCAGCCGCTGCGACGTGATCCAGCTTCCACTGCACGAACGCCAGCCAATATACGTTCTGCGCATGGTCGAACAGGCGGGTGCCATCCTGCGGCGCACGCGCGACCAGCCGCGCCGATGTGGCCGCCGCGCTCGCAAAGGCCTGTTCGGCACCAGGCAAGTCCGCACGTTTGACGCGAATCGAACCGAGCAGCGTCAACGCCTTTGCTTGCTGGGCCAGCGCAGGGTCGTCCAGACGGTCATCGTCGATGCGGGCATAGTGATCGAGCACTTTGCGGCCAACCCCGTCGAGCACGTCCAGTCGCCCCACCGGCTCCAGCTTGCCGCGCAGATCGCCGAGCATGAAGGCGACCAGATCCTCGCTTTCGGCGGCTTGGCGCTGGGCCAGCCGCCGGGCATCGATCGCGGCAAGCGCGAGCCCGCCAAAGGCAACGCTCAGCGACACTGCAGCCGCGGTAATCGCCATCATCAGGCGCGTGCGCCGCCGCGCGTCGCGCTGTACCAGGAGGTCGAGCCCAACGCCCAGCAGTCCTGCCGCGAGTTTCAACCGGGCCAGCCGTCGCCCGTCCCCGCCAACACGCAAATCGGCGGCCAAAGGCTCTTGTCCGACAGGCAGAGCCTCGCGCAATCCCTGCGGGAGGCACTCCAACAGGGACTTTTCGGGCTGCGAATCGCCGACAAGCACGCACAGAACGCGATCCACCGAGTGCGTGGTGAGAAAATGGGCCAATTCCGCATTGACCCAACGCGACGCAAGTGCCGACGGAGAACACAATAAAATCAAATGAGAAGAGCGATCCAGCGCGCTTCGGATCGAGTCGCCAAGATCTGGCCCGGCCGACAATTCCGCCTGGTCGCGAAATATCGGACGCAGGCGGGTCGGTTTCTTCAAATCCGCGCCGATGTGGCGCGGCGGTCTGTATCGTTCCAGCGTACGGTGCAGCCACTCGGCCCAATACCGATCGCTATGGCTGTAACTGATAAACGCTATATAAGATCCAGACTGTGCCACGTACTCGCCCCCCGGCTGGCCAACGCGAAATGCCTAGGGCATTGAGCGTTTGATGCAAGATGTTGGTGGATCAAAACAAATCTCGCCGGCCGCAGTAGCGGCTGTGGACCGTTGCGCGCTGTTCCGCCACATGAGTCGCGCAGAGCGCGCGCATGTCGCCGCGCACACCGTGTGGCGGATCTATCAACGTGGTGAGCAGGTCGTGCGGGCACAGGAACCCGGCGAAGACGTCTATATCGTTGCTGCAGGAACTTTGCTGGCGAACCAGTTTTCCCGTGCCGGTCGTGAAATCGGATATCGCCGATTGGAAGTGGGCGCGCATTTCGGGGAGTTGGCCGCCATCGACGGAGCACCTCGATCGGCCAACGTCTTCGCTTTGACCGTGGCGGAGATCGGGCGGCTGCCCCAGACGCTGGTCAAAACGCTTTTGTCCGACTGCCCGGGCTTCACCCAAGCTCTGCTGGAAGATCTCACCGCAATGGTCCGCAGCCTCAGCGCCCAGGTTTTCCGACTGGGTGCGATACCGGCACCGTGCCGCCTGCAAATGGAATTGCTACGGATGGCCCGGGCGAGCGGCGTGGCGCAGGACAGGGCCCGCATTATCGGCATTCCAACGCATGCCGAGATGGCGGTATTGGTGGGAACGCAACGCGAAGTCGTCAGCCGGGAGTTTGCGAGGTTGTCCGCGCTCGGCCTGATTGCCCGGACCGGCAAGGATGTCGTAATCGCTGCCGTATCCGCGCTCGCTGCGGAAATCGAGCGCCAGGGCGGGGACGCGTCGCTGTCCGAATAACCTCGGCTCGCACCGCGCATCACTGCGCCCACCTTTAGCTTCCGGCCTGTTCAGCGTCCCGACCGCTCCCCTTTTGTAGCGAACCGGACGGGACGGCTGAGGTCATCCAATCATCCCGTCGCCCGCGCCCTTGGCCAACATTCGGCCGATCGCATCGAAGAGGGAATCCATCGCGACGGGCTTGAACAACACTTCGTCTGCCCCTTGTGCAAGGCAACGCTCGCGCAAATCCACCGCTGTGTCCGCAGTCACCACGATGATCGGGAGATGCGCCTTGGCATCGCCGCGCGCACGGATGCGCCGCAGCGTTTCAAACCCGTCCATACCGGGCATCCGTAAATCGAGCAGGACGATCTCGAAATCCTGCGCCTCGATCAGCGCCAGTCCAATTTCTCCGCTCTCCGCACCGGTCATCGTCGCACCAGCGACATCGAGCATGTCCTTCACGACGCGCCGATTCATCGGGTCATCTTCGATGAACAGAATGTTCACCGGGAGCACTCCACTACGGAATCACGAGAGTAAAAATACGCCATGGTGTGCATCTCTATCGTTTCATGCCGCTTGCGTTACAAGCACCTCCGATGCGGAAACGTCCGATGGCGCGGCATTTCCAAACATCGCGGCCGCCAGCGCCGCACCCGCGATAGGCTTGGCAATGACGCGGTCAATACCCGCCGACGCAAAGCGTGTGCAATCTTCGATATCCGGCGCGCGCCATAGCAACGTCGTGACCGCCCCGGTCGCCCCCAGCGCTGCCAGGCCCAGGTCGACATCGCTCTCCGCCTGCACTGTCGCATCGTCGATCAGAACACGGGTGACCCCGCCTTGCGCGATCCGGGCGACCGCTTCCTCCACGCTTGCTGCAAACAGCACCGTGCCCGCGCGCGCTTCCAGGACTGCGCGCAACATACTGCGCGAGATCGGATTGCGATCGAGGATCAGCAACGCTTCTGGCGTGGCAGCGGCCGAGGCCGTCTCGATCGTCGGAGCCGCTGCCAGCGCCAATGGCAGCGAAAGCGTGAACGTCGTACCTGCACCCGGCACGCTCTCCACGGTCACATCGCCGCCCATTGCACGGGCGAGGTTCTGACAGATGGTCAACCCAAGCCCGGTACCGCCATATTTGCGCGTCGTGCCGGCATCGACTTGACGAAACGATTCGAAGATAATGCCAATTTTCTCCGCTGGGATACCGATCCCCGTGTCGCTGACACCGATCCGGAGGGTCGTCCCCTCGGCGGCGGCGCGGACGGTGATCTGGCCGCTCTCGGTAAATTTCAGGGCGTTAGAGAGCAGATTGAAGGCAATTTGCCGCATCCTTGCCGGATCGCCTTCGATGAACTCGGGGCAAGATTGGAGATCGAGAACAAAATCCAGCCCCTTCCCCCGCGCCTGCTCTTCCCAAAGCCGCGAAACGTCGCGCAACATGCCCTTGAGGTCAAAGGGCACATGTTCGATCGTAAGGTTGCCCGTCTCCATCTTCGCGACATCGAGAATGTCATCCACCAGCGCCCGCATCGTCACGCCGGCACTGTGAACCACGCCGATCCGGTCGCGCAGGTGTTCCTCCAGGCCGCGATCGGCCAGCATAACCTGAGTCATGCCCAGGATCCCGTTGAGCGGCGTGCGAATTTCATGACTGGTCGTCGCAAGGAACTCCGTCTTGGCGGCCAATGCCCGGCCAAGCGCTTCGTTGGTTTTTGCCAAATCGACGTTTGCAGCTCGGACTTCGTTGCGGCTGCGACGGATCGTGACCAAGCCAAAGGCAAGCATCGACACGATGATGACGGTCGCCACGGCGAGCCCGCCAAAGATGGTTTGCTGGGTGCGTGCGCGGTTTCGGGCATCTTCGATGTTGCGCAGCAACTGCGCGCGCTTCAGCTTCTCAATTTTCAGTTCCTGGTTCGCAAAATCGAACCGGGCAGCGGCGAGCGCGGTATTGGCAGACGCGGCGAGCTTGGAGGTTTTATCGTCGACTTCTTTCAGAGCTTCCAGATGGACCAACGCCTGAGCTTGATTGTGGGTCTTTTTGTAAATGTCGTATGCGACCAGATGGCCCTCGCGCAGGTCGAGCGTCGAAGTGTTCCCATCGACGTTGACGAAAGCCCGCTCAATCAGACGTTGGGCCTCGGCAAGGTTACCGCGCAATCGCGCTGCCCAAGCCGATAACACCAGGAAATGATTGCGCGAGGTTGCGGCATCCGTTCCGCGATCGGCTTGTAACCCAAGCGCGATGCTGTGCTCGGCGGCCGCGCGCTGACCCGCGAACAATTGCGCCCGCGCGATATTCCGAAGCGTACTCGCCTCCAGTGCCGGCATTTTCAAATCGTGCGCCAGCGCCAGCGCCTTTCGAAAGGCAGTTTGCGCCTGGATAATTTTATTGAAATCCATCAAGCAAATGCCGCGGTTCGTATAAATTGAAAATAGAAGCCGCTGGTCTCCGTGATATATATCGGCCGACTGATCAAAATATCGTAGAGCCGTTTTAAAGTCACCGGCCTCCTGGTAGAGAAAACCGATACTGACGATGGCGATAGCGCGGCTGCGCGCGTCGCCAATATCCCGAAAGATGTTATGCGCCTGTTGATACGCCGACAGAGCCCCCGCGACATCTGCTTTTGCCAACCTCAAGCCGCCACGCGACAGCAATAGATCGCCATAGAGTTTTGTTGGCGAAGCGGGTTTCGCGACAAGTGAAATCGCGCGTTCGATGAGCGGCTCCGCCCGCGCTGTGTCGTTCAGGCGCAGATATGCTTCGCCCTGAAGCCATTGCGCGGTCGCCACGGCCGTATTGCGCCGCGCCATCGCGAGATGCGACGCGACGCCCTCCGCCGCTCTCGCGCGTTCAATCGCGATCAACGGGTCGCCGAACATTTGTGCCTTGGCGTCCGCCACCAGCGCGTCGTAGCGGACATCCCATTGCGCCAAGCTCTGCGCAACGGCCGGCCGATCGAGCTCCCACGCGCCGACCGCCATCAGGGATAGCGCCAGGATCAAACGGAACATAAGGTGCCTCATCGCACCCTTACTGTCAGAACAGTCCTTAAATTCGCACTAACTGACCGAAAATCGCGTTCTTAAGCGCTTTTCCAAAACGTAGCAGGCCGCTTAAACATCGATTGCCGGTCATCCTCTGCGGGGCGCGCGCGATATTCGTGCAGGAAACACCGAAAGGCATCGATCGATATCGGGCGGCTGATCAAATATCCCTGCACCATGTCACACCCCATGACCGAAAGCAGCGCCATCGCTGCCTGGGTCTCCACGCCCTCCGCCGTCACCTCCATATCCAGAGCATGGGCGAGATCGATGGTGGAGCGTACGATCAGCGGGTCACGATTGCTGCTGGTCAGCTGAAGCACGAACATCTTGTCGATCTTGAGTTCGCGTGCAGGGAGCTGCTTGAGATAGGCAAGCGAGGACAAGCCGGCACCGTAATCGTCGATCGCAATGACGATACCGCGATCTGCAAAAATCTGAAGATTGGAGATCGCGCATTCGGGATCGCGGATCACAGCCGTTTCGGTAATTTCAAAACCGATTTTTGCCCCACAATTGTGGGTCTTAGCGCATGCCGCTTCTACAAAATGTTTGTCGCTGAGAAGCTGACCCGAAATATTGATGAATATCGTCAGATCGTGTCCATCTGCCGCCAGGACTTTTTGATCCCGGATCACTTCGTCGAGCGTCCAAAGGGTGAGCGCGGAAATTTGCTGCGCCTGCTCCGCAACGGTGATGAAATCCCCTGGGAGAATCAGACCACGATTGGGGTGCTGCCAGCGCACCAGCGCTTCCGCGCTGGAAATCCGTTGCTCGCGCACATGCACTTTTGGCTGATATTGCAAGAACATCTCGCCATTCGCGATCGCCGCCGGCATCTCGCGCGTCAGGGTCTGCCGGTCGAAGGTCGGGGTACACACCGATAGATCGCGCAGCACGGGCTGATGCGTCGAACGCGCGTCTTCCAGCGCGCCTTCGGCCTCTTCGATCAACCGCACGGTTTCGATCGTCGCGAGCGGTGCTGCCGCCCCCCCAATCTCGATTTGAAGGGCGTGCGCCTCCCCATCCAAATCGAGCGGGATCTCCGCAACACCCCGCAAAACGTCCACTGCAACCCCGAGAGCAGCGAAACTTGCGCGCTCGAGCGACACCTCGATAGACGTGCGGCTGACGATCATGGTCGAGCTATCGGGTAGAACCGCCGCGATCCGACGCTCGAGATCCAGGGCGAGACTATCCGCCCCCACACGCCCGAACTTACGACGAAGGGCGGAGAAGTTCGCGATCTCGACGAGGCACACGATTTGCCACGTGTTTGAAGGATCGCCGCGGGGGGCGATGTCGATGCCCGATTGCACGAGGCCACCAGGTGCGTCTGACGCACTTTTTCGCCGCCCCGGAGGGCGACGCGGCGGATAAGGGGGTTGCACGGCACGCACCATGGATTTCGAGGTAAACGTGAGCAATAAACGAACCGTTAAACGTCCCGCTTCGGTCGCACCCGTCGCGGAAACGCGATTGCATTATCGTTAAGATTCAATTAATAACCCGAAGCACCCAACTGGGTGTGTAAGGGAGAAAATGTGATGTTGAGCTTCATCCTTGATGTGGTTTACGGCGAGGGCAGCCGCCCCTGGTAAATCGTTCCGTCGACCCGATGCGGGATTGATCCGTTCGATATTTGAGTAGGTTAACTCAGTATCGGGTCGATATTTTTGCAAAGATTGCCTGAAACGCCATCGCAATGTGCGCTGGCCGCGATGTCCGCAATGTGTCCCGATTCGGGAATGCGGGTGCGCGGTGCGAACCGTTCGAGACAAACCGCAAAAATAAATGACAACGCTGGAACATCGTTGCAGGTTGGTCGCTACGACATCGCCTCAACCAGCCGTGCCATGAACGCCGCACCCCGTTCAAATTGCGCCACCTCCAGATATTCGTCCGGCTGGTGCGCTTGCTCGATTGAGCCCGGGCCACAAATCACCGTAGAAAATCCCGCACCTTGAAATTGGCCGGCTTCGGCCGCGTACGGTACAGCTCGCGCCGGCCCATTGTCGCCAGCCAGGCGTCGCGCGAGCGTTTCTGCGGCCCCTTCCGCCTCGGGCGCGAAGGAGGGCGTTGCGGACCGCCGCACGACCGACACACCCGCATCCGCGAAGCGCGCGCGCAACGCACCGTCCTCCCGTGCGCATGCCTCCAGAAAAGGTGCCATGATCGTGTCCGGATCCTGCCCCGGCGGTGTGCGCAGATCGAACACAAAGCTGCATTCGCGGGCGAGGATATTCACCGCCGTCCCGCCCTGCATCAGCCCAATCGTCAAGGTCGCGTGCGGCGGGTGATAAAGCGGTGCCGGGTCGCCATGTCGTTCGAGCGACTCTGCCAGGTCCCGCAGTTGCGCCATGAGCCCCACCGCAACCATGTTGGCCGACACGCCAAGGTGCGTCAGGCTGGAATGCGCTTCATGCCCCTTCACCGTAACTCGCCAGGTCGAAATACCTTTGTGACCGCTGACCACCTCCATATTGGTCGGCTCGCCCACAATCACGGCAAGCGGTGCGGGCAACTCGGAGACGAGTTCGCGAATCATCGACGGGGCACCCAGGCACCCCACTTCTTCGTCGTAAGAGAAGGCCAGATGCAACGGCCGCGCTACATTTCCGTTGGCGAAGCGTGGCACCACCGCCAGCGCAAGCGCAAGGAAAGCCTTCATGTCGCACGTCCCGCGACCGTAAAGCCGCTCACCGCGCTGGGTCAGTATGAACGGATCGCTGGTCCATGCCTGTCCGTCGACAGGGACGACGTCGGTATGGCCGGAGAGCACCACGCCACCCGCCACCGCCGGGCCAATCGTCGCATAGAGATTGGCCTTGGTCTGGTCGGCATTCGACACGCGTCGGCTGGGCACGCCGTGACGGCGAAGGACATTCTCAACATACCCGATCAGCGCAAGATTCGAATCACGCGAGGTCGTGTCGAAACCGATCAGCGCTTCCAGATGCCGCAAACCGGCGCTTTTCAGGTCATCGCTCGTGGTCATATCACGCACCTTAGGCGCGCCCGTACGTGCTTGCCAATCACCCGGCTGCGGCATCCTCCCATCCGCCGCCAATCGCCTTGAACAGCGCCGCACTGTCCTGCCGCAGTTGCGCATCGCTGGCGACCAGTTGCTCGCGCGCGCTGAGCACCGCGACCTGCGCATCGATCAAGCTGTTCTGCGCGACGAAGCCGGTGCGGTACTGCGCCTCGACCGCCCGCGCTGTCGCTTGTGCGTCCGTGACCGCACGCCGCAACGCGGCGTTACGACGACGCTCGGCGTCGATGCGGGCGAGCGGATCCTCGACATCGCGCAACGCGCCAAGCACGGTCGTGCGATAGCGCAGATACGCCTGTTCCCGGTCTTCCTTGCGCAGGCCCACTGTTGCCTTGCGCCGCCCCCAATCCAGCAAGGGAAAGGTTATCCCCCCTACCCCCGTCGCCTGGATGCTATCGCCCGACACGAGCGATCCGAGCGAGGTCGAGATCAGTTGCGCCATCCCGGTCAGCTTGAATTTCGGGTAGAGGTCCGCCACCGCCACGCCAATGTCTGCGGTTGATGCCGCCAATTGGCGCTCGGCCGCCCGAATGTCGGGGCGGCGGCGCAACAGATCCGACGGCAACCCAGCCGGAACGACCGGAGCCGTCGGCAACGCGGGAAGCGGCCCGGTCAACTCCGCCGTGAGGCTTCCCGGCTCGGTGCCAAGCAGGATGCCGAGTGCATGAATCCGGACCCGGACATCCGCTCGTAGCGGCTCCAACCGGGCCTCGATGCTGGAGATCGATTGCTGCTGCCGTTTCACGTCGATCTGTGGGCTCAACCCGACTCTGGCAACGTTGTTCGCTATCTCCAGCGCACGCCGCTGCTGCCCGAGTTCGTCCTCGACCACGGCAATCTGTGCCTGATCAAGCCGTAGCGCGAAATACGCCTGGGCGACCTCGGCTCCCAAGGTGACGGCGGCATCGCGCTGCGACCAGATCGCCGCGTCGGTCCGTGCCAGGGCCCCCTCGACGCCGCGTCGCCCGCCGCCGAACAAATCGATCTCCCAACTCGCATCGAAGCCGGCGGCATAGGTGGTGATCCCGCTACCGGGCAGCGCAATGCCGCCACTCGAACTGCCGCTGTTGCTGCCACCGCCGGAAAAGAGGCTGGCGAGGGACGAGAATCCGGCATTCTTGCTGAATTCGACATGCGTCACATTGCCCGTGGCATCGACGGTGGGCTTGCCCACGGCATGCGCCGCGATCTCATCCAGGCGCGCCTGCCGCACGCGCGACGCCGCGATCGCGATCGTCGGACTGTCCTTCAGCGCGCGCTCGACCAGCGTCGTCAGCGTCGAATCGCCAAAAGCGGTCCACCAATGGGCTGGGTCGATTGCGGCACCCGGCACACCGGTCTGCGGCTCGGCAAAGGCGGCTGGGACCGCCATTGCCGGCGCATGATAATTGGGGCCGACGGTGCAACCGCCAAGCAAGGTTGCGCCGAGCAGCGCCGCCGTAACGAGAGAGCGGGTCAATGCGCCATGCCTCCACCACCGCCACCGGATTTGCCGGAGCGCATCAAGAAAACGACGGGCGCGACGCACAGCACCACGACCATCAACGAATGAAACACATCGAGAAAGGCAAGCATCGCCGCCTGCCGCTGTACCTGGCTGTAGAGCACGGCGAGCGGCGTAATGGTGTCCCCCGGCCCGCCAAACGCGCTCCCGGCCTTGGCCAGCCAGTCATTATAATTCGGGTTCAGCGGATTAAGGCCGTTAACCAGATCCGACTGATGCCGCTGCAGGCCCGATGCCAGCATCGTCTGCGACGCCGAAATGCCGATCGATCCGCCAAGATTGCGTGCCACGTTGAGCATGCTCGACGCTTGCGCGGTCTTGTTCTGCGGCAAGCCGACATAGGCCACTGCGCTGATCGGCACGAACAGGAAGGGCAGCCCCATTGCCTGATACAGGCGTGCCACCCCGGCATCGAGGAAGGTGATGTCGGCGTTGAGATGCGTCATGTTCCACAAGGCGAAGGCCTGAACGAGCAATGCCGGAAACAGCAACAGCCGGACATCGACCACCCCCGACAGCCGCCCGGCAAACGGCACCGCGACCAGCGTCGCCACCCCGCCGAAGGTCAGCGCCAACCCGGCCTGGAACGAGGTATAGCCAAGCACCTGCTGCAACATTTGCGGGATCAACTGGGTGGTGCCGAACAGGATCATCCCGGTCACGCCCATGACCAGCAACGTCAACGAGAAATTCCGGCTTTTGAGGAGCTTGAGGTCGAGCACAGGCTCGGAATGATGCGTTTCCCAAAAGCCGAGCGCGATCAGGGATACCGCCGAAATCGTCGTGGTCGCGATGATCAGGGTGCTTGCGAACCAGTCCTCCCGCTCGCCGCGATCGAGCGTGAGTTCGAAGAACCCCAGGCCGAGTGCGATGAGGATGATGCCGATATAGTCGACCCTGATACCGCGCTGAAGCAATTTCGCGCGATCATCCTTGATCGCCTTCGGTTCGTCGACAAACACGTTGACGAGAAACAGCGACACGATGCCGATCGGCACGTTGATGAGAAACACCCAATGCCAGCTGGAATTTTCGGTAATATAGCCGCCCAGCGTCGGCCCGAGTACCGGCCCGACCACGACGACGATCGCAAACGCCGCAAAGGCCATTCCGCGCAATCGCGGCGGGAAGGTATCGGCAAGCATCGATTGCTCGACCGGGGCCAGTCCGCCACCGCCAATCCCCTGCAAGACGCGCGCTATGACGAGCGTCGAGAGATTGGGGGCGAGGCCACACATCAGCGAGGACAGCGTGAACAGCGCGATCGAGATCATGAAATAGCGCTTCCGCCCGATCACGTCGGACAGCCAGCCGCTGATCGGGATGATGATCGCGTTGGCGACCAGATAACTGGTCAGCACCCAAGTGGCCTGATCGTTCGAGACCGAAAGGCCGCCCGCGATATGATCGAGCGCGACGTTCGCGATCGACGTGTCGAGCACCTCCATGAACGTCGGGATCGAGATGATCGCGACGATCAGCCATGGGCTGAAACTGCCCGCCGCCGATCGGGTCGGATCCCATCCATCCGCCCGCGGTGCGGCGCTCGCCATCTTAGCGCACCTTGACCGTGGGGATCACCGACATGCCCGGACCCAGCGGATATTTGCGCGGATCGGGTGCGTTCTTGGTATCAAACTCGATCCGTACCGGTACCCGCTGAACCACTTTGACGTAGTTTCCGGTCGCATTCTGCGGCGGCAGCAACGCAAACGCCTGGCCCGCGCCGCGCTGGATCGAATCGACATGGCCCTTGAACTTGACGTTGGGATAGGCGTCGACCTTGATATCGACGGGGTCGCCCGCAGTCATGTCGCGGAGCTGGGTTTCCTTGAAGTTCGCGGTGATCCAGATGTGATCGGGCACGATCGCCATCAATTGCGTTCCCGGCCCGACATAAGAGCCGATATTGACCTGACGGTTGACCACTTGCCCGGCTACCGGCGCGACCAGCCGGTTGTCGCCCAGCGTAACATTGGCCTGCCGTACCGATGCCTGCCGCGCCTCGATCACCGCACGGGCGGCGGCGACCTGACGGCGCGCCACCGCGATATTGGCGCTGGCGCTATCGATCTGCTGGCGCGCCGCAGCCGCTTCCGCTGCAGTGGAGCGCGCGGTCGCCCGCGCCGCATCGAGCTGCTGCCCGGCGACCGCCGCCGGATCAATCCGGCGCAGCGCTTCATAGCGCGCGAGATCCTGCTCCGCCTTGGCGGCGCTGGCGAGCGGGGCTCGTGCCTGCGCGACGGCCTGGTCATGCGTTGCCTGGCTTGCCACGACTTGCGCGCGCGCCTGCTCGAACTGGGCTTCCGCCTGCTTTGCGTTGGCCTCGGCTTCGGCAACCTGCGCCTCTGGCCCGGACGGCTCGATCACCGCCAGCAACTGGCCGGGTTGGACGTGACGGTTATCGATATCGGCAACCGCCTTTAGCGTGCCCGCGACCTTCGGCGCGATCCGCACGATATGAGCGTCGACAAAGGCATCGTCGGTCGATTCATACTGCCGCGCGTCCAGATAATAGAGCACCGCTGCGACCACGATCACCCCGACCACCGGAATGACGATGACCCAGAACAGCGGCTTGCGAAAAATCGACGGCTTCGCAGGTGCTGCGGCCGCCGAGTTATCCTGATCGGCCTTGGCGTCGGGTTGGGGCGTATCGCTCATGAAAGCTCCTGTCGTTCGGCGATCAGCCGGTCGAGAATGGCATCGGTATTGGCTGCGATCCGCGCGCCGAGCGCGGCAATCGCGGAGGCGTCCAGATCGGCGCGCTGCATCAGCTTAAGGACTGTCGCACGGGAGGCACGCAGCGTGACCACCTGCCCAATCACGGTGATCACAGCCACGCGCGCGGTGTCGCCCTCGTCCCGCCCGGTTGCGATCTGAACGAGATTGACGAGCGTTTGGAGCATCGTCCCCATCATCCCGCCGTAGATGCGCTCGAACGCCGCGGTCGGCTCCATCTGCTCGCGAATGATGAACAGCGAGTAAGACGTGTTTTTCTGGCCCGTCATCTTGTCGATCAAGCTCGCAATGATCGCGTGGATCAGCGCACGGGCGGCCGCTGGCGTAATCGCTTCGGGCACCCCGCCGCCCGCCAGATGCGATAGGGTATCGCCCATTTGCGCAGCGATATGGTCGGCGGCAGCCAGATACAGCCCTTCCTTGCCGCCAAAGTGATAGGTGATCGATGACATGGCCGTGCCGGCGGCGGCGGCGATGCTGCGCGTGCTCGCGCCTTCCAACCCCTTGGTGGCGAACTCCGCGATCGCGATTTCAAGAAGGCGCTGTTGAACCACAGTTTGTCGATAGTTCGTTCGAACGAACAAGGCAATCGGCAAATTGTGCAGCGCCGCAAAAACGCCTCTGCGCGCCTCAGGTTGCGCAGCTCAGGCGGTTATTCGGCTCTGCGCCGCACGGGTGGCCTCAGGAGTCGCAGGATTGGAAAACTCCATCCCGTCATCGACCGATCCATAGCGCAGCGCCAGCAGGTCTCGCGCGTAGTTTTGATGAACCCGCCAAGGTGTCTTGCTGCCCTGTTTCGGGAACTTTTCCATCGCACGGGTCACATAGCCCGAGCTGAAGTCCAGGAACGGCGCTGGCGTCAACGCAGCGTCGCCAACGCGCGGGGTTGCCTGTCGCAACCCGCGCTTCTTCATCGTGTTGAGCAGCCGACAGACATAGGCGCACGTCAGATCCGCCTTCAGCGTCCAGGATGCGTTGGTATAGCCGAACGAGGTCGCCATGTTGGGCACGTCGGAAAACATCATGCCTTTGTAATTGAAGGTTTTCGAAAGATCGACCGGGGCACCGTCGACGCTGAACGTTACGTCGCTCAACAATTGCAGCTCCAGCCCGGTCGCCGTCACCACCACGTCGGCGGGCAGTTCCGCGCCCGATTGCAGGGCGATCCCGTCATGGGTGAAATGCGCGATCGTGTCGGTGACCACCGAAGCCTTGCCACTCTTGATCACCGCGAACAGATCGGCGTCCGGCACCAGACACAGCCGCTGGTCCCACGGATTGTAGCGCGGCGTGAAATGCGTCGCGACGTCGTAATCGGCACCAAGCTCGCCCCGCACCATTTCGATCAAACGCTCCTTGGTCTTTTCCGGGCGTTTGCGGGCGAGGTTGAAGAAGAACATCTGGAACAGCACATTGCGCCAGCGCACGAGACTGTACGCCAGTTTTGCGGGCAATTTGGCGCGCAGCCAATTGGCCGTCGCGTCTTCGGCCGGTCGCGACACGACATAGGTCGGCGAGCGTTGCAGCATCGTGACGTGCGCGGCACTCTCCGCCATGGCGGGCACCAGCGTCACCGCGGTTGCCCCGCTGCCGATCACCACCACCTTCTTGCCACTATAATCGAGGTCGGCGGGCCAGAATTGCGGATGGACGATCCGCCCGCCGAAATCCTCCATGCCCGGCCACTCGGGCGAATGGCCGCGCGCGTAATTGTAATAGCCGCTGCACATAAAGAGGAAATTGCAGGTGAAAGCGACCGGCCCATCCGGCCCGTCCGCCTCGACGGTCCAGCGCGCGTCTGCCGTCGACCAGGCGGCGCGTTTTACGTGATGACCAAAGCGAATGTGACGATCGATACCATAGTCGCGCGCGGTATCGCTGACATACTTCAAAATCGAGGGACCATCGGCGATCGCCTTCGCCTCGGTCCACGGCTTGAACGCATAGCCCAGCGTGAACATGTCCGAATCCGAACGGATGCCGGGATAGCGAAACAGGTCCCATGTCCCGCCCAATGCCGCTCGCCCTTCGAGAATCACATAGCTTCGGTCGGGGCATTGCGTTTGCAAATGATAGCCCGCGCCGATCCCGGAAATTCCCGCACCGACAACGACGACGTCGAAATGTTCCATGCTCATAATCGCTCTCCGTAGGATACCCGATATTCGATTTTCGGGCGGACGGAAAGAGATGCGTTGCGATTAGAAATCTTTCTTGTAGCGCACCGTGATGTTCGACCCGCCAAACGAGCCAGCTTGCGACAGCACGCTGAGCGCCTTGGTCAGCGACACTTCCAACTGCGTGGCGGTGAAGCCGCGTGCATCGGTAATCACCTCCACATAGATGTTGTTGGTGATGTATTTGCCCGCCGCCAGCGACGTGCTGCGCCCGGTGGCGCTGTCCGCCCCGAGAATGCGCAAGCGGTCGATCCCCGCCACCGAGCGCAGCTTGCCAAGCGGATTGAGCCCGCCGCCCGACCCGCGCAACGAATTGAGCGCAGCGGCAAGCTGGATCGCCTGGATCGCCGATAGATTGGTGACCGAACTGCCGAACAGCAACCGGCTGAGCACCTCATCCTGTGGCAAAGCGGGGGTGGAGTTGAACGCGATTTGCGGCTTCTGGCCCGTGCCCGAGACATCGATCACCACGGTGATGCCGTTGGTGGTGGTCGTGGCACTCAGCGCAATTTGCGGATCGATCAAAGCGCCGCCGTCGAAGCGGACATCGCCCTTGGTGACGTCGAAGCGCTTGCCGGCGAAGGAATAAGTGCCGCGAACGATTTCGAGATTGCCGGTTACGCGCGGGGCCAGCGAGGTGCCGACGACGCGCAAATCCGCTTGCCATTCGGATTCGAGCCCCATGCCAGAGACGAACAACTGGTTGTCGGCGCGCACACGCAGATCGAGCTTGAACAGCCCGACCGGTTCGGCGGGCGCGGTTGCCTGGGCATTGGCCTTGGTGAGGTCGCTCTTGCGGCGGACGCCGGTCAATTCCGCGACGTCGGCCTGCCCCTGACGGATGATCTCGTAGCGTGCATTCGGGATGCGCAAATCGCCCTTGATCAGCCCGCCATTCGCCTTGCTATTGGTGATCGCGATGGTGCCGGTCGCGGTCGCGCCGAGCGCATCGCTGCTGGCGAGCCGCGCGTTGTTGAGCGTCGCGCGCACGTCGATCGGGAAGCCCGCTGCCGCCGAAAATCCGACCGATCCCTGCCCCTGCACGGTCCCCTCGCCCGCCCGCGCCGACAATTGGGTGATCTCCAGCCGATCATTGGTGAAGCGACCCGCGAGCTTCATCTGCGTGAGCCGCGTGCCATAGACTTCGTTGTCATAGGTCAGCGAATCCGCGCGGAGCAGACCGGTCAGTTGTGGTGCATCCACCCTGCCCGCAAAATCGGCCGCGACCGCAATTGGCCCCGACAGTTGCTGGCGCGACAGGCCGGCAAAGGAGAAGAGCACGCCCGAGGGGCCATTGTAGCGGATTCCACCCGACAAGGGGGCCGCCATCAGCCGCTGCGTCCAGTCACTACCGCCACCGAGCGATCCGAGCGTAACCACCAAGCGCCCGATCGTGGTGCCGCCCCGCTGCACGAGCGCACGAATATCGCCGCCATTGCCGTTCAGGCCGATTTGCGTGATCAGATCGACGGGTTCGGATACGCTCGCCAGGCTCGACCGGGTAAACCGCGCGACGCGGAATTGCCCGGCGATGGTCGGCACTGCGGCCCCGCGCGGCTGGGTATAATCGAGCGAGCCCGTTGCGGAACCGCCGAAACCGAGATCCGGCACGATAGCATTGGCGACCGACAGGTCCAGCGCATCGAGCCGCAGTTTGGCAACCAGCCCCGCGCCATAATCGGCAGCAATGCGCGCGCTGCCCTTGTCGAAATCGATCCGCGTCGGCTGGAGATGATAGGTCCCGCGCTCGATCGCGATCCGCGCGGGCGTGCCGGTCTTGAAACCGATGCCGTTGGCCTGGCCCTGCGCCGCGACCAGCCACAAGGTTGGGCTCAGCCGCGCATTGGCCGCAATATGGAACGGCACGCCGTTCGAGCCCGAAGCCACCGCCTGAGCGGTCCCGTTGCCATTGACGTAATGGATCTTCGCGCGCGCGCTCGACAGCACCGCCGCGCCGTAGCGCAAATCGGCGACTTGCGCGTCGGCGATAATCTGCGGCGCATTCGGATAGAGGATCGCCTGTGCGTTGACGATCGCGCGCCCGATGGTGAAATCGACCGCGCCCGGAACCTTGGCATTGCTCGCCCGCGCGGCGACATCGACGCGCTGCACCTTGCCCTGCGCGCCAAGCAGCGCGGCACCGCTAATCCCAGATCCGGCGAACTGAACGCGCCCGGCAAACGGCCCGGCGGGGAGTTGCTGCAGCTTGCCCGTGACATCGACCCCGGCAAAACGTGCCTTGCGGATGTCGATTGCCAATTGCGTGCCGGGCGTGACGTTTAGGTCGGCGGTGAACGGGCCATATTGCGTCCCGCCCTTGGCGAGCACGGCATAAGACGATCCCGTCCCGCGTACCGTCGCTTCCAGATCGACCAGTCCCACCCCAACGCCGGGGCGCGGCGCGCGCAGCAGCACGACCGGCTTGGTCGCGGTGCCCGTGACGCGGGCGAAGAGCGGGCCATATTGGGCCGAATACGCATCCGCTTCGACCAGCAACGGGCCCTTTGGATCATAGCGCCCCTGCCCACGCGTCACGCGGAACTGCGGCGCGGCCAAATGCAGGTTGCGAAAAGTGACGATGCCGTTCGGGTCGTAGCCGACGTCCGCCGTCACCACCGCATTTCCACCGAGGAAACTGCGCGCGCCTTCGTTGAAGATTTGCGATGTCCTGGCGGCGACGTGGCCGGTGATCCCAAACCCGCCGCTCGCTACCGTTACCAATTTGGCGTCGGTGCGCAGCGACACGATGCCGACGCCATCGATCCGGTAATTATTGACCCGCCCGTTAAGAGCACCGCGATACAGTCCGGTCTTGAGATTGGCGACGACCAAAGCTGTCGCGTCGATCTTGTTCGAGCGAATCCGCAAATTGTCGGACAGCAGCGTGTTGCCGGTGATCGCGATATCGCCATTGATCGCGACATTGTCGAGCAAGCCACCCGCCGCCGCATTGAGCCCGGTGACGCGCGCGGCGCGGGCGGAGAGCGGGACGATGATATGGTCGGCGTTCACCCGCGCCAGCCCCGACGCGTAGAGCCGCTCGACCTGCGTCTCGCCAAAGCCCAGTACACCCGCCGTCACGACATAATTGACCGTCGGCGTGGCGAATTTGCCGTCGAGCACCACGCGCGCCGCGACATCGCGCCCGCGCAAATTGGGGGCAATCGCGCCCGGCGTCAGCAACTTCGCATCGACCGCGAATTGGCCGAAACGACTCTCGGCAAGGTCGAGCAAGCCCTTGGCATTCAGCGCCAGCGCATCGGAGCGCAGCGCCCCCGACAGCGTCAGCCGTCGCTGGTCGAGCGTGGCGCTAAGCGAGACCTGCACGCGCGGCGCGGTCAGCCGGGCCAGCGGGTTGATCGCGCTCGCCTCGGTCTTGGGTGCGCCGCCGGGATACAGGCCCGGATTGGCGAAGCCGCGCACGGTGAAGGTGCCGCTGTTCGCGGTCAGCGCCAGATCGGTGAACGACGCGCCGCCCAGCGTGCCGGTCGCCTTGCCCTGCCATGCCTTCCAGCTACCCTTGCCGCCAATGCTGAAATCGAGCGGTGCCTTCAGCCCGCTCATGCTGGCGACCACCCCCGTTGCCGGGGCAACCAGATGCGCATCGAGGTCGAGCCGGTTTGCATCGGGCACGGCGTCGAGCTTGAAGTTCAGCCGATCGCCGCCCGCAATACCGCGCCCGGCCAGCGCGACGACGCTGGCGCTCACTTGCGCACGCCGCTCGGCAATGTGGGTTGCGCCGTCGATCTTCAGGATATGCACCGCCCCCGTCACCGGTTGCGCGAGCACCATCCGCGCGACGGTCAAGCGCCCGATATCGATGTCCAGATCGGGCAGGATTGGCGCATTGGGGTCGCTCGGCACCGCCTTGAAGGCCGGGGAGCGTTGCATCGTCACCAGCGCCGCCTGCGCCGAGCGCACGTCGATATGGTTGCCGAGATAGGCGAACGGTCGCCAATCGACCGCGATGCGCGGCGCGGTCAGGAACACGCCCTTGGGGTCGCTCACCCGTACATCGGTCAACACCATTGCGCCGTACAGCGAGCCCTCGATCCGCCCGACCTTGATGTTGAGGCCAGAGGCCGTGGTGTAGCCGCCCAGCGAATTGGCGATGATCCTGCGCCCAGGTGCGGTGTTGAGCCCAAGCACCAGCACCCCGGCCAGCACGACCAACCCCAGCAGCGCAAGCCCAACCCATTTAAGGGCTCGCTGCCACAAGGGAGGACGGGCGATGACGACTGTCTCTTCGGTCATCAGAAAGCCTGCCCGATGGAAATGTAGAGCGCGATCTTGCCATCGCCCTTGCGCGGGTTGAGCGGCGTCGCGACGTCAAAGCGCAGCGGCCCGAAATTGGTGTAGAAGCGCCCGCCAATCCCGGCCCCGAAGCGCAAGTCGGTCGCCTTGGGCAACACGCTCTCATAGGCATTGCCGCCATCGAGGAAGGGCACGATGCCGAAATTGCCGAAGCGATAGCGTGCCTCCAGCGCGAATTCGTTGATCGATCGACCGCCGACCGGATCGCCATTGGGATCGAGCGGCCCGAGCCGTTGATAGCCATAGCCGCGCACCGATCCCCCGCCGCCGCCATAATAGCGCCGCGACGGGGCAAGATCGTCCCGATCCGTCCCGACGATCGACCCGGCGCGGACGCGCCCCGCCAGCACGATGCTGTCGCCGATCGGATAATAGCCGCTCGCTTCTACAAGCGTCCGCGCATACGGCCGGACCGCACCCCGCACCGAAGTTTCCGGACTGAGGCTGAGCTTCAGGCGATACCCCTTGGTCGGGTTGAGCAAGCTGTCCGAACGGTCGAATTCCACCTGCCCCGGAAGCGCCGCGATAAAATAGGTCGCCCGCCGCCGCGCACCGCGCCCGAAATCATAGACGCTTTCGTTGGTGCCAGTCAGTTCGAACCCATAGGCATAAGTGAATTTCTTCTGCCAGATCGGCGTGGAATCATACGAGATCCGGCCCGACAGCGTCGTCGTAAAGGCGTCGAAGGCATCGTAATTGGAATGGTCTGCGCCAGCCGTGATCGTCAAGGTCCGGTCGCGCCGTCCGGCGTTTGAGCGGCGGAAGGTGGCGGTGGCCCCTTGCTCCTGCGTGCCCGCCACCGCCGTCACGATCAGCGCGCCTTCGGGTGGGAACAGGTTGCGATGCGTGAACGATCCTTCCAGCCGGATGCCCTGCCCTGTGCTATAACCGCCGCTGACCGCCACCGAGCGCGGCGGTCCCCGTTCCTGCTGCACCAGCAGGTTGACTGCCTCGGTGCCATCGGGGTTGATATTGCCGGTGCGGACCGGCTCCACCGAAACGGTCGAGAACAAACCTGTCGCCACCAGCGCCGCGCGCAAATCGTCGACCTTGCGATTGTCGTACAACTCGCCGGGCTTGAAGCGAGTCAGCACGCCGACATGCGCCGCGCCGAACGCCAGCCGCCCCTCGGTAGTGAAGGTGCCGAACGAGGATCGCGGACCGACATCGACCGGCAAGGTGTAGTCACCGGTTCCAGCAACGTCATCGAGCAGGATGTCGCGCTGCCCGACCTTGGCAAAGGGATAACCACGCTGCGGCAGGACCAGCGCGACATTGGCTTCCGCGCCCTGCACCCGCTCGGCCTCGATTGCTTCACCGCTGTGCAGCGGGAGCAAACTCTCAACCAATCCGGGCGGAACCGTGGGTGCCGCCTGCACAGCGATCGAGCCAAACTTATATTGCTTGCCCGGTGTTGCCGAAACGATTGCGCGGACCCGTGCGGTGTCTCCGGGAATTTGCTCGATCGTCGAAATCGCGGTGCCGTCATAATATCCGAGCGACTTCATCAAGCGGACCGCGAGATCTTCGTCCTCGCGCCCGCGCGCCGAGACGACGGTGGCATTGGCCGCCTTGCCATCGCCGCCTTTGAGCGCCGACAGGCTGTTGAACTTACCCGCGAGCCCCAACGTATCCAGCCCACGCACGACGGTGTCGTAGCGGATGTCGGGAGCCTTCGTGTCCTTGACGGTCACGTCGACGAGCGGCGTCGAATCGAACACCTGCAACGCCGGCAGCGGCTGCGTCAATTCTGGCGGCACCGTTTCCGCGGGCACCATCGGCGCAGTCGGCGGGACGATCGGGGCAAGCGGCTCCAACGGCGCATTGATATCGCTCGACAGCGGCGGCAGCGCCTTGTCGAACGTGTCGTCAGCGACGATCGGTGGCTCGGTCGACGGGGGCGTGCCCATCTTCGGGGTCGGAACAGGGATTGCGGGCTGCGCCTGCTGCACGCCGCCAGCGGCTACAGCAATCAGTCCCGTTGAAAATAACAGCAAACCCAAAACCCGCGCTTCCCCGCTTCATGTCAGAGGGTCTCGCGAATCCAGCCCCCGCTTTCCCGTCTAACGCGCCAAGCGGAATAGGTTTCCCTAAACCGCCTTCGCCCGCAACCGATAGGCGTGGAGCAACGGCTCGGTATACCCGTTGGGCTGGGAAATCCCTTCGAACACCAACGCACGCGCCGCCTGCCAGGCGAGGCTTTCAGGGTGTCCGCTCATCGGCCGGTACAGTGGATCATCGGCATTTTGCGCATCGACCTTCGCCGCCATGCGCGCAAAGGCGGCATCGACGTCTTCGGTCGTCGCAACGCCGTGCAAAAGCCAGTTGGCGATATGTTGTGAGGAAATCCGCAGCGTCGCGCGATCCTCCATCAGGCCGATATCGTGGATGTCGGGCACCTTCGAACACCCCACCCCCTGATCGATCCAGCGCACGACATAGCCGAGAATGCCCTGCGCATTATTGTCCAGCTCGGCACGGACTTCCTCGGGCGTCCAGTTACGACCGACCGCGACCGGTACGGTCAGCAGCGGCGTCAGCCCCGGCACCGCTTCCCTGGCGATCTCGCGCTGCCGCGCAAACACATCGACCTTGTGATAGTGCATCGCGTGCAGTGTGGCCGCCGTCGGCGACGGCACCCAGGCGGTGTTCGCCCCCGCCATGGGATGGCCGATCTTCTGTACCATCATGTCGGCCATGCGATCGGGTGCGGCCCACATGCCCTTGCCGATCTGCGCCTTGCCGCTCAACCCCGCCGCCAGCCCGATGCGGACGTTGCGATCCTCATAGGCCTTGATCCAGTCGCTGGATTTCATCTCGGCCTTGGGGATCATTGGCCCTGCGCGCATCGCGGTGTGCATTTCGTCGCCGGTGCGATCGAGGAAGCCGGTGTTGATGAAGACGATCCGGTCCTTCACCGCTGCGATACAGGCGGCGAGATTGGCGGAGGTGCGGCGCTCCTCGTCCATCACGCCGACCTTGATCGTGTGCCGCGTCAGACCCAGCAAATCCTCGACCGCATCGAACAAGGCGTTGGTGAAGCCGCATTCGGTTGGCCCGTGCATCTTGGGCTTGACGATATAGACCGATCCCGCGCGGCTGTTGCGGAAGGTGCCCAGCCCACGCAGATCGTACAGCGCGATCGTGCTGGTGACGATCGCGTCGAGGATCCCCTCGGGCGCATCGCCGCCATCGGCGAGCCGGATCGCCGGGGTTGTCATCAAATGCCCGACATTGCGCACGAACAACAGGCTGCGCCCGGGGAGCACCAGCCCGTCATCATAGACGCGATCGGGGTTGAGCCGACGCGTGACGGTCTTGCCGCCCTTTTCGAACGCCTCCGCCAGATCACCCTTCATCAGCCCAAGCCAATTGGCATAGGCCGCAACCTTGTCCTCGGCATCAACCGCCGCGACCGAATCCTCCAGATCGCAAATCGTGGTCAGCGCGGATTCAAGGATGACATCGGCGATCCCGGCCCGGTCCTCGCGCCCGATCGGATGATCACGATCGACCACCACTTCGATATGCAGCCCGTGGTGACGCAGCAGGAGTGATCGATTGGAACGCCCAACGATCTCACCGCCACCATCGCGCCCGAGAACAGTTAGATTTGCAGCAAGATCGGCGACGGAGTCGCCCTTGAGGTCATCCCATTTGCCTTGGATCAGCGGCACCGCCTCGTCGAGAAACGTCTTGGCCGCCGCGACGACTTGCCGTCCGCGCACGGGATCATAACCGCCCGGCACCGCCATCCCCGGCAACGCATCTGTGCCATAGAAGGCGTCATACAGGCTGCCCCAGCGCGCATTGGCGGCGTTGAGCAGGAAGCGCGCATTCAGGATCGGCACGACCAGTTGCGGCCCGGCCATCGTCGCCACCTCGGCGTCGACATTTTCGGTGCCGATCGTGAACGGCGCAGGTTCGGGAACGAGATAGCCGATCTCGCGCAGGAACGCCTCGTCCACCGGCTCGCCCGCCTGATAGCGCGCGTCGATCTGCGCCTGCAGTGCATCGCGCACGCCAAGCAGCGCCCGGTTTTGCGGGGCAAACGCATCGTAAATCGCCGCCACGCCCTGCCACCAGCCACCAGGCTCGATTCCGAGCCCGGGAAGTACGCGCTCCTCGATGAAACCAGCCAGTGGTGCTGCGACCGAGAGTCCGGCGCGGTCGAGCATGACGGGGACAGGCGTAGCGGTCATGGGAACATCCTCCTGAAAAGCAGCACGGCCTGGGGAGGGCTATGCGGCGCTTAGGCCACCAGCCCCCCGCCCTTCAACCCCCATCGTTCAACCGCGATCCGCATCGAAGGGAGCCGCCGACGCCTCGATCCGGTCAAGCATCTCGCGAAAACTGGCGATTTCTTTCGCGGAAAAGCCTTCAAAGACTTGCGCTTCCAACTCGAGCGCCTTGGGCGCGACATCCTCGTACAGCGCCCGCCCGGTGCTGGTCAGCATCAGCAGATGCGAGCGCTGGTCGCCCGGATTGGGCTTCCGCGCGACCAGTCCGCGCTCGACCAGCGCGGTCGCGGCGCGGCTGACCGTCACCTTGTCCATGCGCGTCGCCACCCCCAGCGCTTGTTGGGTAATGCCGTCATGCTCGGCGATGATCGCAATCAGCCGCCACTCCGGAATCTTGAGACCAAACAACGCCTGATATGCACTCGCAATTGCCGCCGATACGCGGTTGGAGGCGATCGACAACCGATAGGGCAGGAATTGGTCGAGCTTCAGGCCGGTCACGCCGCGTCCTCGGCGATCGGCACCCCGAACAGCACCTCGCCGTGGAAAAGCGTAAAAACCGCCAGCACGACCAGGACCGCCGATGCGATCCACAATCCACCAAAGCCAAGCAGCGGGAAGGTTGCTGCCCCCGTGATCGCGCCCCCGACCAACCCGATCCACAAATAGAAATGCGGCAGCCACGCCCAGCGCGGGCCGCCAAGCACCGCCGCCGCCAGCCTTTGCCCCAGTTTGACCAGCGTTCCCGTCATATAGGTCAAGCCGAGCCGCACCTCGCCATCCTCTTCAAACACGGTATTCTCCGCGCCCATCGCCAGCGCCATGAGGCCGGCCGCGCTCCAGACCGCACCGAATTGCCCTGCCGTTCCGGCAAGCGCGAGCAAGAGCGCCATCCAAGCCAAAATCAGCGGGTGACGATACCGCCCCGCCATGCGACCGATCATCGACCCGATCACCACACCGCCGACAAAGGTCGCGATCAATTGCAGTGCAAACAGCGCCGCCGCGTGATGCTGCGCAACGCCGACCGCAAGCCGGGTCGAATTGCCGCTCATGAACGACACGAAAAAGCCGCCAGTCGCGATAAACCCGATCGCATCGACAAAGCCCGCCAGGGCGGACAGGCAGACGGCAAAGCTGCGTTGGCGGGCATCGTAACGGATCACCGGCTTTGTGTATCGGGCCAACGCGGCCCCGTCATCCCCCGCTGGACGTTCGTCGCGATCACAGGTATAGTTTCATTTGTTACCAGTTTCGCCGGAGCACAGACCGATGACGACCCATGCGACCAAGCCTGAAAACCCGATGGGCCTTAACGGCTTCGAATTCGTCGAATTCACCTCGCCCGATCCGGAGGCGCTGGCCGACTTGTTCGTGAAGATGGGCTTTACCCATGTCGGTACGCACAAATCGAAGAATGTCCGGCGCTATGCGCAGGGCGACATCAACTTTCTGCTGAATATGGAGGATGCGGGCCAGGTCGCGGGTTTCCGCAACGCGCACGGCCCCTCGGCCAATGCGATGGCCTTCCGCGTTGCCGACGCCGACGCCGCCTTGAAGCTGGCGCTGGAGCGCGGTGCGACGGCGGTGTCCGGCGCGCATGGCCCCGGCGAGCTCGATATTCCCGCGATTGAGGGGATTGGCGGAGCGAACCTCTATCTGGTCGACAAGCATGGCGGCGAGACGATCTACGACACCGATTTCCTGCCCACCGGCGCGACCGCCGAAGACCATAGCGTTGGCCTGCACACGCTCGACCATCTGACGCACAATCTGCAACGTGGGCGGATGGCCTATTGGGCGGAGTATTACGAGCGCATCTTCAACTTCCGCCAGATCCGCTATTTCGACATTGAGGGGCAGTCGACCGGCCTGTTCTCCAAGGCGATGACCGCGCCCGACGACAAGATCCGCATTCCCTTGAACGAGAGCCAGGACGAGCATTCGCAGATCGAGGAGTTCATCAAGGACTATAAGGGCGAAGGCATCCAGCACCTTGCACTGTCAACCGACGACATCTTCGCCACGGTCGATGCGCTGCGCGCCAATGGCATCCGCTTCCAGACGACGCCGCAGACCTATTTCGACCTGATCGACAAGCGCTTGCCCGGCCACGGCCATGACGTCGCCGAAATGCGCAAGCGCGACATCCTGATCGACGGCGCGCCCGAAACGGGTGGCGGGCTGCTGCTGCAGATCTTCACCGAGAATATGGTCGGCCCGATCTTCTTCGAGATCATCCAGCGCAAGGGCAATGACGGCTTTGGCGAGGGCAATTTCAAAGCGCTGTTCGAGAGCATCGAACTCGACCAGATCCGCCGCGGCGTGGTGCCGGGCAAGGTCGAGGCCTGAAACCTTCTCCCTCGCCCCTGGATAGGGGAGAGGGATACCGCAGCTTGGTCCCGCTTCTTCAGCGGGGCCTAGCGGAGGTTGGGAGAGGGGTCGATCGCGCGAGGCCGCACACTTTGCCGCCCCTCTCCCCAGCTTCGCTAGGCAGCAAGCTGCCAAGCTGCGCTACCCTCTCCCCGCCAGGGCGAGGGAGAAAGGGAGATGATGACCCACTACATGACCGGCTTCGGCAACCATTTCGCCACCGAGGCCGTGCCCGGTGCCCTCCCCCTTGGCCGCAATTCGCCGCAACGCCCGGCGTTCGGCCTCTATGCCGAGCAGTTGAGCGGCACCGCCTTCACCGCGCCGCGCCACGAAAATCGCCGGTCGTGGCTCTATCGCTTGCGGCCGTCCGCCGCGCATCCGGCGTTCACGCGCTATGACGGCGCGCCGTTGTTCACCGCAGCCCCATCGGACGCCCCGCTCGCGCCCAATCGCTTGCGCTGGGGGCCACTCGACGGCGTGGATGCCGACTGGCTCGATTCGCTCACTACCATGATGGTGGCAGGCGATGGCGCGCGCGCGCAGACCGGCGTCGCGATGCACCTCTATCGCTGCACCAAGGACATGGTGAACCGCGCCTTCGTTTCGGCCGATGGCGAAGTGCTGATCCTGCCCGAACAGGGCGCGCTAACGCTGCTGACCGAATTGGGGCGGATCGACGTCAAGCCGGGCGAGATCGCGCTGATCCCCCGCGGCGTGCGCTTCCGCGTCACCCTGCCCGATGGCTCCGCGCGCGGCTATGTCGCCGAAAATTACGGGGCACCGTTCCGCCTGCCCGATCTCGGGCCGATCGGTGCCAACGGCCTAGCCAATCCGCGCGATTTCGAAACGCCGGTCGCCTGGTATGAGGATGTCGAGGGCGACTATCAGCTCGTGCAGAAGTTTCTGGGCACGCTGTGGGAGACCAATCTCGGCCGATCGCCGCTCGACGTGGTGGCATGGCACGGCAATTACGCGCCGTGGAAATATGATCTGGCGCACTTCAACACGATCGGCAGCATCAGCTTCGATCACCCCGACCCCTCGATCTTCACCGTGCTGACCTCGCCCAGCGACATGCCCGGCACGGCCAATGTCGATTTCGTGATCTTCCCGCCGCGCTGGCTGGTGGCGGAGGACACCTTCCGCCCGCCCTGGTTCCATCGCAACACGATGAGCGAGTGCATGGGGCTGCTGCGCGGCGCGTATGATGCCAAGGTCGGCGGCTTCGTTCCGGGGGCACTGTCGCTGCACAATCAGATGAGTGGGCACGGGCCGGATGTTGCGAGTTGGCAAGGCGCGAGCGCAGCCCATCTCATTCCCCAGAAGCTCAGCGACACGATGGCGTTCATGATCGAAAGTCGCTGGGTGTTCCGGCCGACCGACTTTGCGCTCGAGACCAGCGCGCTGGATGCCGATTATGATGCGGCGTGGGGCGGCTTTCCCAAGGCGATACTTCCCTGATGACTTGATCCCGATCAGTAGCATTTTCGGGAACTTAGCGGGAGGTTTGCTCGTCTTGACGAACATGCCAACGCCCATCACCCCCCTATTTCCCTGGCAGCACCGCGCGCAGGGCGACTTTCAGGCTCTGCTCGACGCGCATGTCGCGGCGGCGGATTTTCCCTGTGTCGGCGCAAAAGCGGCGCTCGCCAAGGGCACTCTGTCGGTGCTGGCGTGCGACCGGATCGACAGTGCATGGGACGATTTGCGCATCCATGATGGGTTGCTGCATTTTGCCAAGGCCTATCGCGAGCAGCCAAGCCTGTTTCGCAGCTTCGCGGTGATCTTCGACGGACCCGACACTCTATCCGAGGAAGCGTTCGAAGCGGCACTGTGGGAGCGTGCGCAATCCTTGTCGGATAAGGACGTCTGGCGCGGCCAGGGCTATGATCGCGCGGTAAGCGCCGATCCGGAAAGCGCGCATTTCTCGCTGAGCTTTGGCGGCGAAGCGTTCTTCATCGTCGGGCTGCACCCGCGCGCCAGCCGCCCGGCGCGCCGCTTTGCGCGGCCGACCATGGTGTTCAACCTGCACGACCAGTTCGAGACGCTGCGGGCGCAAGGCCGCTATGAAGGCATGCGCGAGAAGATCCTGGTTCGGGACGAAGCCTTGGCCGGATCGCGCAACCCAATGCTCGCGCGGCACGGCGACGCGAGCGAGGCGCGGCAATATAGCGGGCGCGCGGTGGAGGATGGCTGGAAGTGTCCATTCCATTATTCGGGATCGCCCGAATGAGCGCCACGATCGAAATCCCCGAGCGCAGCGGCACCGCTTTCCGTCTTGCCAAAGGTGACACTCTGACGGTGATCGATCCGCGCGGGCGTCAGGTGGCCGATCTGCTCGCCTTTAACGCTAGCGACCTCGACGAGGTGATCTCGTCGGGACGGACCCTCGATTATGCCGAGACGATCTATCTGACCACCGGGCACATGCTCTATTCCAATCGCTCGCAACCGATGTTGGAGATCGTCGCGGATACGGTCGGGCGGCATGACTTCCTGCTGACGCCGTGTTCGCACGACACCTTCGCCCATTTCTACCCTGACCTGCCAACGCATCGCGGTTGCTTCGGCAATCTTGCCGAAGCGCTGGCACCCTATGGCATCACGCCCGATCGCATCCCGGTGGCGTTCAATTGCTTCATGAACGTGCCGGTCGACGGTGCCACAGGGAAGCTCGAAGTGCTGCCGCCGATCAGCCAGGCGGGCGACCATATCGTGTTCCGCGCGGCGATGGACCTGGTCGTCGGCCTCACCGCCTGCTCGGCCCCTGCGAGCAATGGCGGAAGCTTCAAACCGATCCACTACCGGGTGGACACGGCTTCCGTCACTTCATCTGCCGCTTGACGCTGGCCATCGTCGCCTTGCCGTAGGGCGGCTTGAGCCCGGCGAGTTTCGCGACGTCGAGCTTGGCTTGTTTGAACACCGCTTTGCCGTGGCTGAAGGTCTTGAAGCCGTCAAAGCCGTGATATGAGCCCATGCCCGATGGCCCGATGCCGCCAAAGGGTAGCTCTTCCATCGAGACATGGAAGACCACGTCGTCGAGCGTCACACCGCCGGAAATAGTACGATCGAGGACCGTGCGACGCTCGCTCTCATCTGGCCCGAAATAATAGAGGCCGAGCGGACGGTCGCGGCGATTGACCTCGGCGATCGCGCTGTCGATGTTAGTATAGCGCCGCACCGGCAGGATCGGTCCGAACAGTTCCTCCTGCATCACGATCATGTCGTCGGTTGCGTTGCGGACGATGTGGAGCGGCATCTTGCGCGCGTTGGACCCGGCGAAATCCTCATTGGCGGGGTTGACCGTCTCCACCGTCGCGCCCTTGGCGCGGGCATCGGCGACCCAGTCCTGCAGGCGCTGGTGGTGGCGGTCGTTGATGATGGCGGTGTAATCGGGGTTGGCGAGCAAAGTCGGGTACATGCTCGACACCGCCGCTTTCAGCCCGTCGACCACGGCTTGCTCCTGCGCCTCGGGCACCAGCATGTAATCGGGCGCCAAGCAGATTTGCCCGGCGTTGAGCATCTTGCCGATCGCCACGCGCTCGGTTGCGCGCGCGATGTCGGCGTCCTTGCCAATGATAACGGGCGATTTGCCGCCCAGTTCCAGCGTCACCGGCGTCAGATTGTCGGCAGCGGCGTGGAGGATATGCCGCCCGATCCCGGTCGCGCCGGTGAAGATCAGATGGTCGAAGGGCAATTCGGAAAAAGCCTTGCCCACCTCCGGCCCGCCGCTGAAGAAGGCCAGTTCCTCGATCGCGAAATATTTGGGGCTGACTTCTTCGAACAACGCCGCCGTGCGCGCGGTGAATTCGCTGGTCTTGACCATCGCGCGGTTGCCGGCCGCGAAAATGCCAGCGATCGGGCCCATCACCAGATTGACCGGGAAATTCCACGGCGCGATCACCCCGACCACGCCCTTGGGCTGATACTCCACCCAGGCACGGGCGCCGAGCAGCCCCAGCGGAAATTGCACCGCGCGCGTGTCGCGCCGTGCCCAGCGATCGAGCGATTTGATGGCGTGCTTGATCGGCGCGATCGATGCCGCGATATCGGTCAGCATCGATTGCTCGCGGCTGCGATGCCCGAAATCCTCGCTCAGCGCATCGCAAAAGGCAGCGGCATTGTCGGCGATCATCGCCGCCGCACGCGCGAGGCGATCCTTGCGGACCGCCAGACCAACCGGGAGTTCGGCCATGAACGCCGCGCGTTGCCGCGCCAGCACATCCTGCATCGTCATCCTCATCCCCTTTTGGAGTGTTATCGTATCACGTCGCGCAGCCGATCAAACCTCCGACCGGAATCACTACCGTATCCTGCCCGGCGCGATCGAGCTGCAACAAGCCTTCGGTCACCACCGCGCCACCGCTGATCGATTCGCGCGTCTCGATCTTCATCGTCAGCTTCGCAGATATCCCGGCGGCACCATAGTCATTGCTCTCGCCAAAGCCGAAGCCGCCCGCCCCGGTCTGGCTATTGCGATCAAGATCGGTGATCGTCCCACCGATCGACAGACGCAGGCGCGCCGGATCGGCCTGCGCCATCGCCACCAGCGCGCGCGTGCCGCTCGCCGTCCATAGATAGGCGGCGCAGCCCTTGGCCGGGAGATCCTGCCGAGGAATGGCCCCAAGCGGCAGACCATCGATCGAGGACGGCAGCGGAGTCGGCGTCGGCGCGCTTTGCGGAGCGGCAGCGAGCAGCAACGGCGCGAGCGGGAGAAGCGCTTTCATGCGGCCAAACCTAACAGGAACAGCCACGCCGGGTAAGCCGCGATCGCCAGCAGCGCGCCGAACGGCAACCGATCGCCAAGCGATGCGGCGCGCCCGCGCATCATCCCGAACAACACCACCGTCAGCCCGGTCAGCGCCGCGAGCAACACCACCACCGGCAACATCCGCCAGCCAAGCCACAGCCCGATCGCGCCGAGCAGCTTGGGGTCGCCGCCACCCAGCCCGTCGCGGTGGCGCAGCGCCTTGTAACCCGCCCCGACCATCCACAAGGCGGCAAATCCGCCGACGCCACCGATCACGCGTTCGGTAAGCGTCGGCTCAACCCCCAACATGCCGGTCGCAAGCCCCGCCCCTGCCAGCGTCGCGGTCAGCGCATCGGGCAACCAGAATTCAGCAATGTCGAGTGCCGCCAGCGTTAGCAGCAACCAGCCAAACACCGCCCCGGCCAGCCCCGTCGGCCCCGGCACGGCGAGCCCCGCCAACAGCCCGATCGCCACACAGCCCAGCTCGATCTGCCAGTGTCGCGGGTCGATAGCGGCACTACACGCGCGACACCGCCCTCGCGACAGCGCCGCACTCAGCAACGGGATCAGATCGCGCGGGGCCAGCGTGACCCCGCACGCATCGCACCGCGACCGTCCACGCGCGACCGATCGCCCCTCCGGCCAGCGCACAACGATCGTGGCCAGAAAGCTTCCGACGATTGCGCCCAAGGCTGCCAATGCCAAAAGCCAAAGCCAGTCGGTCATGGGAAGGTGGCGGATTCGGGCACGGTGGCCGGGCCTCGACGCCCGCGCCGGTCGCCGGACTCCATGCTCACAGCGCTCGGGTGAAATAGGTGGAGAAGGCGACGTCGCTATACCCGTTGAACGGCCCGCACGGTGTAAAGCCAGCGCGTGCATAGAGCGCACGTGCCGCTGCAAACGGAGCGTTGGAGCCCGTCTCCAGGCTCAATCGCCCATAACCGCGCTGTCGCGCGACCTCGATCACATGGTCCAGTAGGTGGGCCGCGACGCCTCGCCGCACCTGCTCCGGCGCAGTGCGCATCGACTTCACTTCGCCGTGCGTCGCATCGAGCTCCTTCAGCGCCGCCATGCCGAGCAGGGTCTCTTTCTCCCATGCCGTCCACAGCGTCACCCGAGGATCGCGCAACCCGCTGAGGTCGAGCGCGAAGACGCTGCCCGGCGGCGAATTTTCGTGCGCCGCGCGCAAATGCAGTTGGACCAGCGCGACGACATCGGGATGCGTAAGATCATCCCGGATGATCCGCCAGCCTGCCGCGCTGCCGCTCAATTCAGCGTCTCGCCCGGCTCCACGCCCCACAAATGCACCGCCTCGACGAAACCGCCGCGACCGCGCACATCAAAATAGCACCAGCCCTGCGCGCATTTGCTGATCCGTCCGACCACACCCGGAGCCGCGCGCCACAGCACCCGTCCGGCATCGCGCGGCGAATCGCGCAGCTCGGCGACGGTGCCCATCACCAGTGCCGTCCGCGTCTCCCGGATCAACGTGCCCATCATCCAGCCTTGCGTGCCGTCCGGATCTTCGACCTTATACCATTGCCCACGACCATAAATGTCGAGCACCTTCACCGGCAGATCGGCCCGCTGATACAGCCAGCTCGACGGATAGGTGCGTGCCGGGCCGGTGCGCATCCGCGCCTTGCCCGCGCCGATCGAGGCGAAATAGGGCGGCTTCTTCTGCACCAGCCCCGCCACCGACGGCACCGCCAGCGCCCCCCCCAACACCGCCAGCAAAACTCTGGCTCGCAACCGCATCTCAATCCCCCACAAAATCCGTCGCCGTTTACAGTGGAAGCACGGCGCGCTTCAACACCCGTTGACGCCGCCAGACACCTCCGCCAAGCCTTGGCCATGCCCGAAATGACACGTGCCGCGAACCCGAGAGTGCCCAACCCGAAGGTTTGGGTGACCCGCGAATTGCCCGATGCGGTAATGGACCGCATGGAGCAATTGTTCCACACCACTATCCACCGCGGCCCCGCCGCCCTTACCCGCGATGAACTCGCCGCCGCCATGGCGGAATGCGATGTGCTGGTGCCCACAGTCACCGACGAAATCGATGCCGGGCTGATCGCAAGCGCGGGACCCGCGTTGAAGCTGATCGCAAATTTCGGCGCGGGCGTGAACCATATCGACCTGAAGGCAGCCCGCGCGCGCGGCATCATCGTCACCAACACCCCCGGCGTACTGACCGAGGACACCGCCGACATGACGATGGCGTTGATCCTGTCGGTGCCGCGCCGCCTGGCCGAGGGCGAGAAGCTGGTGCGGTCCGGCGAATGGAAGGGCTGGACGCCGGGCGGGATGCTCGGCCACCGCATTGGCGGCAAGGCGCTCGGCATTCTCGGCATGGGGCGGATCGGCCAGGCGGTCGCAAGGCGGGCGCGCGCCTTTGGGCTGACGATCCATTATCACAATCGCCTCCGCCTGCCCAAGGTGGTCGAAGCCGAACTGCAGGCGCAGTGGCACCCCAATCTCGACGAGATGCTGTCGACGATCGACATTCTGACCATCCACACCCCGCGCAACCCCGATAGCGAAGGGCTGATCGACGCTGGCCGGATCGCGCTGTTGCGGCCGCATGTCTATGTCATCAACACCTCACGCGGCGGGATCGTCGACGAAGGCGCGCTGATCGTGGCGCTGGAAGGCGGACGGCTGGCCGGGGCCGGGCTCGATGTATGGCAGCACGAGCCGCAAATCGACCCGCGCCTGCTCGCCTTGCCCAATGTCGTGATGACCCCGCACATGGGCTCCGCCACCTTCGAGGGACGGCTGGCGACGGGCGAGAAAGTTATCGCCAACATCCGCATGTGGGCCGACGGTCACCGCCCGCCCGATCAGGTGCTGGAAGGCTGGGCCTGAGCGCTCTTTGCTCATCCCCGCCGGAACGAGCCACGATCTTGTCGGTGCCCGTTCCGGTGGTCTTAAGCGCTATTGAAGCGGCAAGAACAGGTCGGTGATCGCTTCATGCTCGGGCACATCGGGGAAAAACCGAACGCGCTGGGCATAAAGGGGAAAGTCGCGGAGCTCTTCCCCGCTCGCCGGTAGCCATGTTCCATAGAGAAACGCGGCGGCGGGTCGCAGATTGTCGCTTGCGCCGACGATGCGCAATACGGCGCACCGCCCGGCCGGAATAAGCCCCGCCTCGATGCCACCATCGGCAGCGGTGATCGTCCGGTCGGTGGCGGCGGCAAGGTCGATTTGATAGTCCTCTGGTGCCACGCTGTCTGGGTCATTGTGGAAAATGGTGTAGGTGGCATGGCTTGCCGCACGCACGCCACTCGCCTTGCGCCAATCGATGAAGCGGCGGATCGTCTCTCCCAGCCGTTCAGGTGCCCCCTTATGCGTCAGGAACGCCACGGGAATGTCGGCTTCCTCCCGCACCATCACATCATCGATCGAAAAATTCTGCGTCATCATCAGGCTCCGTGCTTCGGCCAGTGGCACCATTGCCGCTGCCCATGCCGCCCAATCCGGGTCCTCGCGAAATGCCGTTGGCGCTTGCCCCAACCGCTGGCGAAAGGCGCGGGCAAAGCTGTCCGGTGCCTCATAGCCAGCATCGAACGCAATCTCCGTAACCGAATCCCCGCTGCGATAGGCAAGTCGCCAAGACGCCCGTTTCATCCGCGCCAATTGCACGTACCGATGCAGCGACAGCCCGAAAATGGCGCTGAACTGCCGATGGAAATGATAGGGTGAGAACGCCGCCACGGCGCTCAACGCCTCCAATCCCACATCTTCGTCGAGATGGCGGTCGATATGCGCAAGCACCCGCTGCATCCGCGAATGATAGTGTGCTGGATGGATTGGGCGCTTCGACATCGTTTGGTCCTTATGGGTGGCCCAGCCGAAATAGCGGACAAGCCAACCGCGACGCTCGACCGATGTTGCGGTTGTGCGCAACGCTGCGCAAGGGATCGCAGTCGACAGGTCCATCACCGCCCGACATCAGCGCGCGCTGTCCGTCAACTTTCCGATTGACGGCCGTCACGGCGCATTGCAGCTTGTCGTCAAGAATAAAAAATCGAGGAGAGTGATGATGGACCGTGCTGGGTCGTTTACCGTGGGTGCCGCACTCGTCTTGTTTTCGGCTTTGCACATCGTGAGTGCCCCCGATTACCTCAATATCCTTCCGGCGGCTGTTTTGCTCTATGGGATCTTCCGCCTCGTCACCAAACGCAGCATCGCCGAGACGCTGGCCGACGAAGAGCTGTCGTTCGCGCCGCCAGCCGAAGGCTGAACGGATCGCGTTACGTGAGCCCCCCTCCCCGTGAGGCCGCGCTCAGCGCGCGTGGAAGAAGTCGTAGAGCTGCTGCGCGACCGCCGCGCTGACGCCGGGGGCCTTTTGTAAATCCTCCAAGCTGGCATTGCGCACCGCGCGCGCGGTGCCGAAGTGCATGAGCAGCGCCTTCTTCCGTGCAGGGCCGATGCCGGGCACGTCATCGAGCGGTGATGCGCCGATTGCCTTAGCCCGTTTGGCACGGTGGGCACCGATCGCGAAGCGGTGGACTTCGTCGCGCAGCCGCTGGAGATAGAATAGCACCGGCGCATTGACCGGCAGCTGAAACTCGCGCCCGTCGAGCATGTGGAACACCTCGCGCCCATCGCGGCCGTGGTGCGGGCCTTTGGCGATGCCGACCAGGCACACATCCTCGATCCCCAATTCCTCGAGCACGCCCTTCACCGCGTTGAGCTGCCCGCGTCCGCCATCGATCAACACCAGATCGGGCCAGTCGCCCGCGTCGCGATCGGGGTCCTCATTTTGCGCGCGCGCGAAACGGCGGGCGAACACTTCGCGCATCATGCCGAAATCGTCGCCCGGAATGGTGTCGGGGTTCTTGATGTTGAACTTTCGATACTGGCCCTTGCGGAAGCCCTCGGGTCCGGCGACGACCATCGCGCCCAGCGCATTGGTGCCCTGGATATGGCTGTTGTCGTAAATCTCGATGCGGTCGGGCGGCTCGGGTAAGTCGAACAGTTCGGCCACTTCGCGCAGCAACTTCGCCTGGGTCGTGCTCTCGGCCAGCCGCCGGTCGAGCGCTTCCTCGGCATTGCGTTTGGCCTGATCGAGCAATTTGCGGCGCGCGCCACGCTGCGGCATCGACAGCGTGACCTTGAACCCCGCCTGCCCGCCCAGCGCCTCGCCCAGCAGCACCGCCTCGTCCAGTTCGCGGTCGAGCAATACGGTGCGCGGCGGTGGAACCTCTTCGTAAAATTGCGCAAGGAAACCGGTCAGGATCTCGTCCTCGGGCACGTCGGCGGTGTGCGCGGGGAAGAAGCTGCGATGCCCCCAATTCTGCCCGCCGCGAATGAAAAAGGCCTGGATGCCGATCACGCCATTCTTGTTGGCCATCGCAAAGATGTCGGCATCGCCCAGCCCCTCGGCGTTGATCGCCTGGCTGCCCTGAATGAAGGTCAGCGCGCGCAGCCGATCGCGCAGGATCGCAGCGAGTTCGAAGTCCATCGCCTCGGCCGCCGCCTGCATCTGCGCGCCGAGCTTCGCCTGCACCTCGGTCGACTTTCCGGCGAGAAACGCCTTGGCGTCGGCCACGAGTTCGCCATAGCCAGCCGCATCGATCCGCCCGACGCACGGGGCCGAGCAGCGCTTGATCTGGTAGAGCAGGCACGGTCGGTCGCGATTCTTGAAGAAACCGTCGGTACAACTGCGCAGCAGGAACAGTTTTTGCAGCGCGTTCAAGGTGTTGTTGACCGCGCCCGCGCTGGCGAAGGGGCCGTAATAATTGCCCTTGGCGCGCCGCGCGCCGCGATGTTTCTGGATCCGCGGAAAGTCATGATCGGCGCGTAACAGGATGAACGGAAAGGATTTATCGTCGCGCAGCAGGACGTTATAGGCAGGTCGGTAGCGTTTGATCAGTTGCGCTTCGAGCAGCAGCGCTTCGGCCTCATTATTGGTCGTGACGATCGTCATTGCGCGCGTCTGCGCGACCATGCGCTGCAAGCGCCGCGACAGCCGCTCCACCTGCGTGTAATTGGTGACGCGGTTCTTCAGCGCGCGCGCCTTGCCGACGTACAGCACGTCCCCCCGCGCATCGAGCATCCGATAGACGCCGGGCCGTGCCGGGAGCGTCGCCAGCACGTTGCGGATTGCGGCAACCCCGGCATCGAGATCGGGCGTGTCGCTGCCGCGGACGGTGAAGGTGGCCTTGTCTTCGTTGAAGCGTGTCGGGGCGTTGGGATCGGACATTATCGTTTGATCTAGGCATTCGTGCGCCGGGATGCCACGCCTTCCTTGCTGGGCAAATGCCGCCGTCGATGAAAGCAGGGCACGATGTACATTTCGATTACCGGGCTGAAGCCCAAAAGCGCGCTGCAGGTGCCCCGCTTCTGGTGGCATGCGATCCGCTCAATGCGGCAAGCGCAACGTGCGGCCGGCAATATCTCGGTCGAGGCGCGCACGATTGACGGCACACACCACACGCTTACGCTATGGGTCGATCGCGCGGCGATGCGCGCCTATCTCAGCCAAGGGGCCCACCGCGGAGCGATGCGCGCGTCGCGCAGCATCGGGACGGGCACTGTGTTTGGGTATGAGGATGACACCGCCCCGGCCTGGAGCGAGGTGCCAGCGCTCCTGCGCGACCGGGGTCGCGTGATCTGAATTGTGCAACAGCGGCGACGGGATACCCGCCGCCGCCAAAGCTCACTTGATCGCGGCGAGGTCAGCCTTGACCTTGGCCAGCGCGGCATCGGTCAGCGCGCCCTGCGACAACGGCTGCACCTGGTTGAGCGACATGCCCTTGAACGAGTCGTACATCGGGTGCGCGGTGATGTTCTGCAGATCTGTGTCGAGTACCGTCTTGCCGGCCGTGTTAGCGGCGATCGTCTCGATCGGGGTGTCGAGATCGAATTTGGCGGCACCGGTTGCGGTGGCGGTCGTAGCCGGTGCAGCGACGGCAGGAGCCGATGCGGTGGCCGGCGCAGGCGCGGTCTGGGCAGCGAGCGGCGTTGCGATAAAAGCGACGGCCGCAGCGAGAACGACAGACTTCATGGGAGGGCCTCTTTCGAAAGGTAAGCGGCGCGAATCACCGCGATGCCAACGTTACCCCGATAAGTGGCGAAACGAAATGCACCCGCGACAACGGGTGCATTACGGTCAGTTGAGCTTGCCCAACCCAGCGATGGTCCGGTCGACCAGGGTCTTGTCCGCTTCGGCACCGTGACGCTGGGCGATGATCGTCGCGGCAGCGCGGGTTGCAGCATCGGCTGCGCGCGCGCGGACCTCGGCAATGGCGGTGCGTTCGGCACCGGCAATCTTGTCTTCGGCCATCGTCTGACGGCGTGCGATCAAATCGGTGAGATCGGCTTCAGCCTTGGCCAGCATAGCTGCCGCCTCGGCTTCGGCATGGGCGACGATAGCGGCGGCATCGCCAGCGCTGGCGGCGTTACGCGCCTTGGCCTCGGCAAGCTGTGCCTCGGCTTCCGCGCGCAACTTGGACGCTTCCTCCAACTGACCACGGATCGTCGCGATGCGGCTGTCGAGCATGCCCGCAATCATCTTGGGCACTTTCTGCCAGATCATGATCGCAATCACGACCAGCATCGACAACGCGACGAACATCGGCGGGGTGATGCCGAGGAATGCCATTTCGTGATGCAGCTCGGTGGCTCCGGTATGCTCCATCGTCTTGACTGCTTGACCGTCAGCCATGTGCCAGCTCTGCCTTAACCTGCGTTTCGATGGTCGTGCGGTCGACCGCCACGCCCGAAAGCTTGGCGACGATCTGTTCGACCGCCTCGACCGTATTGGTCTCGATTTCGGCGAGCGCCTGCACCTTTGCGGCACCGATGCGACCGGTGGCGGCATCGAGTTGCGCGGCCAGCGCGGCGTCGCTGGTCTTCAGCTTGGCCTCGGTGCCGGCAATCGCCCGCGCCTTGGCTTCGCCGAGAGCGACGGCCGCCGTGGCACGCGCGGATTCGAGCCCCGCCTGATAATCGCGCTCGGAGGTGAGCGCAGCAGCGCGCGCCGCCTCCGCCGCAGCGATGTCCCCCGCAATCCGGCCGTTACGATCTTCGATCGTCGCCTCGATCTTGGGGACCATCGCCTTGCCGATCCCGAAATAGATCAGCGCGAATACGATCGCGAGCCAGAACAGCTGCGAGGCGTAAATCTCGCCAATCTGGGAAATCTGCGGCATTGGTGGCGCTCGCTCTTGCTTACTTGACGACGAAGAGGATGAGAATCGCGACGACGAACGCGATCAGACCCAGAAGTTCCGAAGCCGCGAAGCCGATGAACAGGCGACCCTGCTGACCGTCTGCGGCACCCGGGTTGCGCAGTGCGCCTTCGAGGAACGAACCGAACACGTTGCCCACGCCGAGCGCGGCCAGACCAACGCCGATCGCCGCGAGGCCGGCACCGATGTACATTGCAGAAGTATGATCCATGATAGGCTCCTTGAGAATTGCGTAGTGAGGGTATTGAAAAGATTAGTGCAGGTGCACCGCGTCGTGCAGGTACAGCGACGTCAACAGCGCAAACACATAGGCCTGGATCGCACACACCAGCAACTCCAGCGCGCTGACCCCGACGATCATCACGAAGCTGAGCAAGCTGACGACGGGCCCGAGCGCACCGCCCGCGTTGAGGCCCTGCACGACGAAGCTACCGAACACTTCGAGCAGGATGTGCCCCGCCGTCATCGCGACGAACAGTCGCAGACCGAGCGAGAACGGGCGCACCATGAACGAGACGAATTCGACCGGGATGATCACCGGCATCAGCCAGGCGGGCGCCCCGTGCGGCACGAACAGGCTGAAGAACTTCAGGCCGTGCGTCGCGAAACCGACCGCCAGCACGATGCCGAAGGACAGGAATGCCAGCACCGCCGTCACCGTGATGTGGCTGGTGACTGCAAAGGTGTGCAGACCCGGCAGGATCGCCAACGGCAGCACGCCGACCAGGTTGGCGAACAGGATGAAGAAGAACAGCGAGAAGATATAGGGCGCGAACTTCTTGCCGCCCGAACCGATGTTTACCGACACCATATTGTCGATGAAGCTGACGGCGTCCTCCGCGGCGACCTGCCAGCGGCCAGGCACGAGCTGACGCTTCAGGCCACCAGCCATGAACACGGCGAGCAGCACGAACACCACCACCATGAACAGCGCCGAGTTGGTGAAGGATACGTCATAGCCAAACAGGTCCAGATGCCGGCCCAAGACGGGCTCGACCTTGAACTGTTCCATCGGATCGATTTTGCCGGCGCTCACTCCGCGCGCTCCTTCGAAATCTTGATGATGTTAAGGAACGCCCCGATAACCGCGAGCGTCAAGACGATCAGCAGCGCCCAGGGCGAGGTTCCCAACCAATGGTCGAGCGCCCAGCCCATGACCCCGCCACCGAACAAGGCACCCAGCAGCAGCGTCAGCACGCGCGCGCCCTGCGAATAGCCTTTCGCCGGGGGCAGCGCGACACCAGCACGCACCTGGCCAGCCGCCTTCGCCGAAGCGATGCGGGCATCCAGGTCGTTCTTCTGGTGTACGTCGGCCAAGGGGCGCTTATCCTGATAAGAAAACGCCGCCGTGCCTTTGGCACCGCGACGGTGAACATCGGGGATCGTGGGGAAAGAGCCCCGTTCACGCGCCGTTTAGGAAGGTGACCGGGGGGTGTCAACTGTTGTGGCCGATCCGGACCGCCGCGTTTGCCTATCGCCCCTGCCCGCGATACTCCTTTGGTCCAATGAGCGAGCCCCTCCCCGATCATGCCGGACACCGCGCGCGACTGCGGCAGCGCTTGATCGAACAAGGCGGGGACGCGTTGCTCGATCACGAATTGGTCGAATATCTTTTGGCGCTGGCGATTCCCCGGCGCGACACCAAGCCGCTGGCGAAAGCATTGCTTGCCGAATTCGGCGGGGTCGGCGGGCTGTTCAGCGCCGATCCCGAGGCATTGCTGCGCGTCGCCGGCATGGGCGAAACCTCCGTCGCGGCGATCAAGATCGTGCAGGCGACCGCGCTGCGGCTGTTACGTGTGCAAGCCAGCGCGCAACCCGTACTGGCCAGCTGGCAAGCCTTGATCGACTATCTCCACGCCGACATGGCGCACCGCACCAACGAACGGGTCCGCGTGCTCCATCTCAACACGCGCAACATGCTGATTCGCGACGAAGCGATGAGCGAGGGCTCGATCGACGAAGCCGCCTTGTACGTGCGCGAGGTGATCCGGCGCGCGATCGATCTGGGCTCCGCTGCCATCATTCTGGTGCACAACCACCCGAGCGGCGACCCCGCCCCCAGCCGAGCCGACATCGAAGTCACCCGCAAGGTCGCCGAAACGGGCAAGCGCCTGGGCATCGCAGTACACGACCACATCATCATCGGGGCGAGCGGGCATTCCAGCCTGCGCGCGATGGGGTTGTTATAGAAAGCCAAGCGCCCGCCGCCCCGGACGGGGCAGCGGGCGCTGTGGTGACACGGTGAGGTTTAGCCTTGCTGCGACAGGAAGCCGGTCAGCTCGGATTTGCTGACCTTCTTATTCTTGTCGGTATCGGCCTGCGCAAACGCCTGGTTCAGCCATGCCTTGGTTGCTGGCGAGGTTGCCTTGGTCGAGGGGGCGCTCGCGCTTTTCAGCGCGATCATCCAGGCGTCGAATTCCTTCGCATTCAGCACGCCATCGCCGTCCTTGTCGTAGTTGGAAAATTCCTGACTGACGACCTGCGCCACTTGCGTGCCCGTCGCTGGCTGAGCGGCGACAGCTGAATCAGCCGCCGGGGCAGTTGCCGAATCGGCGGGTACAGCGCTCTGTGGTGTGGCCGACGCAGGTTGAGCCGGAAGAGCTTGGTCAGTCGTCGTTGGCACAGACTGTGCGGGTTGCGGGCTGCTCGGCATGGATTGCGTGTCCTGCGCAAATGCAGGCACAGCAAAAGTCATTGCACTTGCAAGTAAAGCATATTTGAACATCGGATCTCTCCATCTGACTGTTGCATATCTCGTTGAACGCGACGCCTTGCGTCCTAACCAGCGTTCCTTGTCTGAACCCCTGTGCTTCCGGATCGGTCCCTTTATTGCCGATTTGAAGGATCGGCTTGTCCCTGCTAACGCGCGTGTCATCGCGGACCCGTTGCGATTCCGCGATGGCCCGACTCTGCCGCATCAAGGAAATCCGATGGTCCCCCGCTATTCCCGCCCCGACATGGTCGCGATCTGGACGCCCGAAGCGCGTTTTCAGATCTGGTTCGAGATCGAGGCGCATGCGACCGATGCGCTCGCCGAACTGGGTGTCGTCCCCAAGGAAGCCGCCGCCGCGATCTGGGCCAAGGGTGCGTTCGAGGTCGAGCGCATCGACGAGATCGAGCGCGAGACCAAGCACGACGTCATCGCTTTCCTGACCAATGTCGCCGAACATGTCGGCCCCGAAGCGCGCTTCATGCACCAGGGCATGACTTCGTCCGACGTGCTCGACACCTGCCTTGCGGTGCAGTTGGCGCGCGCGAGCGACTTGCTGATCGCCGATCTCGATGCGCTGCTGGCGGTGCTGAAGCGTCGCGCGGTCGAGCATAAATTGACCCCGACGATCGGCCGCAGCCACGGCATTCATGCCGAGCCGGTCACGTTCGGGCTCAAGCTCGCCCAGGCCTATGCCGAGTTTGCCCGCAACCGCGCGCGGCTCGTCGCGGCGCGGGCCGATATTGCCACCTGCGCGATTTCGGGCGCGGTCGGCACCTTCGCCAATATCGATCCGTTCGTGGAGGCGCATGTCGCCGAGAAGCTCGGCCTCACCGTCGAGCCGGTTTCGACCCAGGTCATCCCGCGCGACCGCCACGCGATGTTCTTCGCGACGCTGGGCGTGATCGCCTCGTCGATCGAGCGGCTCGCGACCGAGATCCGCCACTTGCAGCGCACCGAAGTGCTGGAGGCCGAGGAGTTTTTCTCGCCGGGCCAGAAGGGCTCGTCGGCGATGCCGCACAAGCGCAACCCGGTGCTGACCGAAAACCTGACTGGCCTTGCCCGGATGGTGCGCGGGTATGTGACGCCTGCGCTGGAGAATGTGGCGCTGTGGCATGAGCGCGATATCTCGCACTCCTCGGTCGAGCGCTATATCGGCCCCGACGCCACGATCACGCTCGACTTCGCGCTGGCGCGGCTGACGGGCGTGATGGACAAGCTCGTCGTCTATCCGGCGCGGATGGACAAGAATCTCAATAAGATGGGCGGTCTGGTCCATTCGCAGCGCGTGTTGCTGGCGCTGACGCAAGCGGGGGTGAGCCGCGAGGACGCCTATCGCCTGGTGCAGCGCAACGCGATGAAGGTGTGGGATTCGGACGGCGCGCTATCGCTGATGGAATTGCTCAAGGCCGACCCGGAAGTGACGGCGGCACTGTCGGTTGCGGAGATCGAAGACAAGTTTGACCTCGGCTATCACCTGAAGCATGTCGACACGATCTTTGCGCGCGTCTTCGGTAACGACTGAACGACATTTTTGCACGCCTCAACGTGCAAATGCTGCATGCGCGAATGCGCGTAATAATATTGCGCGCATAAGCAACAATCTCCAAATGCCTCCCTGCCGGAACGGTCCGGCACGGAGATCCTACCATGCGCATTCTGCAAAGCCTCGCGAGCGGCCTCATCGCCGTTGCCGGCGTCGCGCTGGTGGTCGAGGTTCTTAGCCTCTAACCCATCGGCCCACCCGCCCCTTCTTCTTGACGGGGCGGCCAGGGCTGTGGGGTTGAGAGCAGTTTTTCAAATCTTTAGCGGAAGGCGTCCGCCAAACATCCGTCGTCACCCCGGCCCTGTGCCGGGGTCAACCGTGCCGCAAATCCTGTGCGTGCGGTGGGTATTTCCGGTGGACCCCGGGACGAGCCCGGGGTGACAGGTCATAGCGCCGGCCCCGCCCCGCCCCTTAACCCCAGGCGCTCTTCATTTTCTTGAAGAAGCCGCTGGTCTGCGGGCATTCCTTGCCGGTTTCGGTCGCACGAAATTCCTCGAGCAATTCGCGCTGGCGCGAGGTCAGGCTGCTCGGCGTTTCCACCTCGATGCGGATGACCAGGTCACCGCGCCCACGCCCCTGCAGCACCGGCATTCCGGCACCACGCTGCCGCAATTCGCGGCCCGACTGGGTTCCCGCTGGAATCTTGATCGTGTGCTGGACACCGTCTGGTCCCGGGATGGTGATTTCCCCACCCAGCGCCGCAGTAGTGAAACTGATCGGCGCACGCGCAAACAACGTGGTGCCCTCGCGCTGGAACAACGGATGCCGCGCGACGTGCAGGAAGATATAGAGGTCACCCGGAGGGGCACCCCGCATCCCCGCTTCCCCTTCGCCAGTGAGGCGCACGCGCGTGCCCTCATCGACGCCGGGCGGGATGTTGACCGTGCGGGTCTTGGTCTTTTCGACGCGGCCCTCGCCGCGGCAATTGCCACACGGATCGGAAATGGTCTGGCCCGCGCCGTGGCAGGTCGGGCAGGTGCGCTCGACCACAAAGAAACCTTGCTGCGCGCGGACTTTGCCATGGCCATGGCAGGTCGTGCACGACTTCGCCGCCGTACCCTTGGTCGCGCCGGTGCCGTTGCACACGTCGCACACGCCGGTCACATCGATCGTGATGTCGGTGGATTTGCCGTGGAACGCCTCTTCGAGGGTAATTTCCATGTCGTAGCGCAAATCGGCACCACGCCGCGGGCCGCTGGCACCGCCACGCTGCCCGCCCATGAATTCGCCGAAGATATTTTCGAAGATATCCGAAAAGGCGCTAAAATCCTGCGGGCCGCCGCCGCCACCGCCGCCCTGCCTGAACGCGGCATGGCCATAGCGATCATAGGCCGCGCGCTTCTGCGGGTCCTTCAGGCATTCATAGGCTTCGCTGATCGCCTTGAAGCGCGCCTCGGAATCATCGCATCCCGGATTTTTGTCGGGGTGATAGCGCATTGCCAGGCGACGATAGGAGGATTTGAGCGTGCCTTCATCGGCGTCGCGCTCGCATTCCAGCAATTCGTAGAAATCGACTTCAGTGCTCATCTTGCGCCTCTAGGCCCTGTCCCGAGCGGGAGAGGGTTTGGGAGAGGGAATGATGAGGAAGCCGCAGTGCGATCTGCATCGCAGCACGGCCCCTCTCCCCGACCCTCTCCCCACATGTGGGGAGAGGGAGATAGTATTTTACGCCTTGTGATCGTCGACTTCGGAGAATTCCGCGTCGACCACGTCTTCCTTCGGAGCCTCGGCGGCGTCAGCGCTCGGCGACGCTTCGGCCTGGGCCTGCTTTTCGTAGATCGCCTGGCCCAGCTTCATCGCGACCTGCGCGAGCGCGCCTGCCTTCTCCTTCATCGCTTCGGGATCGCCACCTTCAACGGCAGTCTTGGTCGCGGCAATCGCGGCCTCGATCTCGCCCTTCAGCGCGGCGTCGACCTTGTCGCCATTTTCGGCGAGCTGACGCTCGGTGGTGTGAACCAGGCTCTCGGCGTTGTTCTTCGCTTCGGCCGCGTCGCGGCGCTTCTTGTCGTCCTCGGCGAACTGCTCGGCGTCGCGCACCATCTGCTCGATGTCGCGCTCCGACAGGCCACCCGAAGCCTGGATGCGGATCTGCTGCTCCTTGCCGGTACCCTTGTCCTTGGCCGAGACATTGACCAAGCCGTTGGCGTCGATGTCGAAGGTCACTTCGATCTGCGGCACACCGCGGGGTGCGGGCGGAATGCCGACCAGGTCGAACTGGCCGAGCATCTTGTTGTCCGCCGCCATTTCGCGCTCGCCCTGGAACACGCGGATGGTCACAGCCTGCTGGTTGTCGTCTGCGGTCGAATAGGTTTGCGACTTCTTGGTCGGGATCGTGGTGTTGCGATCGATCATGCGGGTGAACACGCCCCCCAACGTCTCGATGCCGAGCGACAACGGCGTCACGTCGAGCAGCAGCACGTCCTTGACGTCGCCCTGCAGCACGCCTGCCTGAATGGCGGCACCCATCGCCACGACCTCGTCCGGGTTGACGCCCGAATGCGGTTCCTTGCCGAAGAAGTCCTTCACCACCTGGCGGACCTTGGGCATGCGCGTCATGCCGCCGACCAGCACCACTTCGCTGATGTCGGACGCCTTGACGCCGGCATCGGCCATCGCCTTGCGGCACGGCTCGAGCGTGCGCTGGATCAGGTCATCGACCAGACGCTCCAGATCGGCGCGCGACACCGACTTGACGAGATGCTTCGGACCCGTCGCATCGGCGGTGATGAAGGGCAGGTTGACCTCGGTCGTCGCAGCCGACGACAGCTCGATCTTCGCCTTTTCTGCCGCTTCCTTCAAACGCTGGAGCGCCAATTTGTCCTTGGTGAGGTCGATGCCTTCGGCCTTCTTGAAGTCGTCCGACAGGAAGTTCAGCAGCTTGTTGTCGAAATCTTCGCCGCCGAGGAAAGTATCGCCATTGGTGGCCTTCACTTCGAACACGCCATCGCCAATCTCGAGGATCGAGATGTCGAAGGTGCCGCCGCCAAGGTCATAGACCGCGATGGTCTTGTTGGTGTCCTTGTCGAGCCCGTAAGCGAGCGCGGCTGCGGTCGGCTCGTTGATGATGCGGAGCACTTCGAGCCCGGCAATCTGCCCGGCGTCCTTGGTTGCCTGGCGCTGCGCGTCGTTAAAGTATGCAGGAACGGTGATGACCGCCTGGGTCACCGTCTCGCCGAGATAGGCTTCCGCGGTTTCCTTCATCTTCTGGAGCGTGAAGGCCGAGATCTGCGAGGGCGAGTATTCCTTGCCGCCGGCACCGACCCATGCGTCGCCATTGTTGCCGCGCACGATCTTGTACGGGACCAGCTCGGTGTCCTTCTTGGTGATGGGATCGTCGAAGCGACGACCGATCAGGCGCTTCACCGCGAAAATGGTGTTTTCAGGGTTGGTCACCGCCTGGCGCTTCGCAGGCTGGCCGACCAGTCGCTCGCCATCCTTGGCGAAGGCGACGATCGACGGCGTGGTGCGCGCGCCTTCGGCGTTTTCGATAACCTTGGGCTTGCCGCCCTCCATCACCGAGACGCAGCTGTTGGTGGTGCCGAGATCGATTCCGATTACTTTTGCCATTGGTCCTCTGGGGCCCCCGTCTGTCAAAAAATTGCCATTCCGCCGCGCCCTTACGATAAGCAACGCGACACTTCACTCCGGCGATATAGGGGGGCTTTCGCTTGTCGCAAGATTTCGCAGCACGTAGAGTGACGCGATAAGTTCCCAAAGCGGGAGAAGGTGGTTGCAGATGCGAAAGATTCTGGTGGCGGCAGCACTGGCCGTGGGTGGGTGCAGCCAGCCGCCGGTGCTGTCGGTCGACAAAGGCTATGTGCGGCTTGCGGCAATCCCCAGCCGTCCCGCCGTCGCATACTTTACCATTCATGGCGGCACCGCAGACACCACCCTGCTTTCGGTCAGCAGCGATGTGTCGGTGAAGAGCGAACTGCACGAATCCATGATGTCGGGAAACATGGCGACGATGAAGCCGATCGGCGACCTGCCGATCCCCGCCGCCTCGACCACCGTGTTCAAACCCGGCGGCAAGCATGTGATGTTGTTCGACATGAACCCCGGGATCAAGCCGGGCCGCGCGGTCACGCTGACCTTCACCTTTTCGAACAACCAGCGCGTCCTGTACGACGCACCGACCATCGCGGCAGGGGCCCCTGCCCCCTCCGAGTGACCGGGCGTGCGCTGACAACAGGCGAGATCTCGCTTGCCCGCGGCGTGTTCGGCGACGCAATCGATTATGCGCCGGTACGGCTCGAGCAACGCAAATGGGCATTTTTCCAGCCGCGCGAAACGGTGATGGCACCGACCGGCACGATCCACTTTCATCCGGAAGGCACCCGCTACCGCGCCGATTTCTCGTGCGGCACCCTTGATGACCAAGGGCTCCTGATCCACGAATTGACGCATATCTGGCAAAGCCAGCAGGGGACTTTCCTGCCGCTGCGCCGCCATCCCTTCTGCCGCTACCATTACGCCATCCGGCCCGGCCTACCGCTGCACCGCTACGGGATCGAGCAGCAGGCCGAAATCGTGCGCCATACCTTCGTGCTGCGCCATGGCGGCTTCGTGCGCGGCGCACTGCCACTCGCTACCTACGAGAGTATTCTGCCGTTTTGAGATAATTGCTCCCTTTTGCGGAATCTGTAATATTGATCCCGGGGGACGACACTATGAAACAAATCGACGATACCCGCATATCGTTAGCAGTAACGCTGCTCGCTCTACCTTCGATTGGCGTATTCTTCCTTAGCGACATGCTGGGATGGATCTTCGCTTGGCAAGGAAAGGTTCCCATCTTAACTGCACTGGACTCCGCAGCAAAGCAAACCGATGCCACGAGCCGCCTGTTCGTAATCGCGGCAGCGTTGGCGGGTTTTGGCCTGTCGTACCTGATTGTGCTGCGTTTTGTCGCGGATCTTCGCGACGAGTTCGGCCCGCAAGTGCGCGGCTGGATTTTACGTTGGTATGGCGGTGGCATCCTGGTGGGCACGCTCTGGGTAGCCGGCGGCTATCTCCTGGTGCCAACCAGCGCCCAGCCCGGAGGTGACCTTTTGGCAAGCGCTCTTGGCTTGTTCGGGTCGATGCAGGGCGTCCCCGATGATACGCTGCTTCTCAAGTTCCAGGCTTTGGCGGTGTGCGATCGAATAGCCTTCATGGTCGCGGCCGGTATTGTGGTGACCGGCGGCATCTCCTCGCTGGTCGAATCCATCAAACCGCTCACGGGAGAAGAAGCGTATGCGTTTCTCCTCCACCAGCGCCTTCGCTTGCGCAGTTATGTCAACGCGGCGGCGGGACTGCTGGTCATTTCGCTCTTGTTCCAGATTGCTTGGATGCGCTGGACGCTCATCGCGGCGACACCAGCCGTTGCGGACGCGATGAGCCATCAGGTCGATGCCTGGGCGGTCTTCACTGGAGTCAGTGGCTCCATCGTGATTGCACTCTTTGCGATACCCGCAGCCACGATTCTGGATGCCCGTGCCACGGGCGCGCCGCAAACGCCGAGCGACGGGAAGACGGCCCCGCTGCTCGACGCGGGCTTGCTTCCCGCCCTCGGCAAAGTATTGGTGGTTCTCGCCCCGACACTGGCCGGTGCATTGCCGACGATACTCGACTTTGCAGGAAAGGCGACCGGACTTTCTCCTAGCTAACCCGCTGACGGGCCGGAATCCGTATCAAAAACAATCCGTGTTCCGCGTGACCTTGCGGCCTTCCGCGCAGCAGTCAGCCTTACGCCGCAATCTCGCTGGCAGCGCGCGGGGCGAGCCCCAGCGTCAGCACGGCGACAGCCCCCCGGCCCGGGCCTTCGCTTTCCAACCGGAGCGTGCCGTGCATTGCCGCCATCGAATTGGCACACCAATGCAGGCCAAGCCCGCCCGATTTGTGCCGCCGGGTGGAAAAGCCGCGCTGGAACAGCGTCGGCGTCGCATCTGCTGCAAAACCCTCGCCATCGTCGCAAATCGCGATTCGCGCGGTGTCGCCTTGCTCCTCGATCGAAACCGAGATCGAACCGCTGGCGGTGCCTTTGGCCGCAATCGCATCGGCGGCGTTGGAGAACAGGTTACCGATCACCTGGCTCAAGATGATGCGGCTGGCGAGCACATAACAGGGCTGGGCCGGAAAGCTGAACGCGATCGAGACGCTACCCGAATAGCGCGCGATGGTCGCGTTCTTGGCGATGATTTCGGTTACGTCGCACGGCTCCACCGCCGGGCGCTCGTGCGCGGCGCTTTGCTGCTCGCCGATGATTTCCAGCACATGGCTCATCGCCTCACGCCCGATCTGGAGTTGGTCGCGGCGGTGCGCGCGATCCGCGCCTTCCGCTTCGATCGCCGCCGAGACGAAGGCGATCAACTTCGCGCGGCGCGGCGCGGGCAGATCGTCCTTGGCCAGTTCCGCCACCGCCCGCTCCAGCACTGCGCGGTCGACCGGGGCCGGTTGCGCCATTCCCTGGCTCAGGATCGTGCTGATCGGATTGAGCGCGTTGCGGACATTGTGCATCACCGCCACCGCGCTCTCGCTCTTGCCCAGAGCGAAGCTCTGCACTTCCAACTGCTCGCGCAGATCCTTCAATTGCTGCAGCATCGCGTTGAAACTCTTGCCAAGCGAGCCGATCTCGTCGCGACGCGCCTCGTCGGGCAACAATCCCAACGTGCCCGAGGACCGCACCATCTGCATATGCCCCTCGACCCGCGCGAGCGGGCGCAGCACCAGCCGGGTGATCATGCGCCGCAGCATCACCAACACGCCCAGCAGCAAAACGATCGCGCCGGTCACCGCGAGCAGCAGCATCCGCTGCCCCAACACCGACACATCGCGCGGCACGGTGAAGGCGGCGCTCGCGACGGCATGCCCGTCCGCGCCCTGAATCGGCACGGCAATGCGCATGGTCGCGTTGGCAGCGACAATCCGGTTGGCGTCGGGCGCATTGGCAAGATCGATCGTGGCGCGCAATTGCAGCACCTCCGACAGCGCCCGCGACGTGATCCGCCGCGCCATCACCACATAGCCGTGCGGATCGCCGGTCCCGTCGCTGCGCCGCACCTTGGCCACGCCGATCGCCGCCAGCTCATCGCCGAGCCGCAGATAATAATGGCCTGAGCTTTTCGCCCCCAGGAACCGTTTGAAATCGGTACGGACCAGCGCCGCCGCAAAGGCATCGCGGCGATCAAGCCGGTCCAGCCCGCGCGCGAGATCGCGCCAGCGCGCGATCACGATCCGCCCGTCATTGCCGATATAGGCCATGCCATCGACATTGAGATTGGCCATCGCCAGCGTCGAAAAACTCTCGCGCTCAAATTCCGGCGTGGGATGCGCCATATAGGTGTAGCTTGCGGTCCAATCGCCATAATCGCGCACCGCATTCTCGACCTTGGTCGCGAAATCGCTCAGCGCGGCATGGGTCCGCTCGACCTGGGCATCGATCGACTTCGCCTCAAGCTGGTTGAAGCTCGGGACAATAACGCTGGCGAGCAGCAAGGTAAGCGCCAGCGAACCGGCGAGGCCGACTGCGGTCAGGATCAGGACGAGCTTGACACCGAGCGAGCCGCGCCCGCGCCATCGTCCGATCCGGCCGCGCGCGGCACGGATCATGCTGCCCGTCATCCGTGCGTCCCGTTACCCAGCTCGGGTATGTCGGCCGCCACGTCGAGCACCCCGGGAACCGCGATGAAGCGCGCCTCGGCAATCTCTTTCGCGCGCTCTTGCACCACCGGACGCGAGAAGAAATAGCCCTGCATATGGCTGCAGCCCGCAACCCGCAGCGCCTGCAACTGGGTTTCGGTCTCGACGCCTTCGGCAACGACGCCAAGCCCGAGCGCGCGACCGAGGTGGATGATCGAATGGACGATCGCGGCACTCTCGCGCTCGCGGCCCATGCCGTCGATGAAACTGCGGTCGATCTTGAGGCAATCGAGCGCGAATTTGCGGATGTTGTACAGGCTCGAATAGCCCGTTCCGAAGTCATCCAGCGCGATGCGAAAACCCATCTGGCGCAGCTTGTAGAGCGTATCGGCGGCGCGATCGGCATCGTCGAAAATCGCGGTCTCGGTAATCTCGATCTGTACGCGACGCGGATCGATCCCAGCCTGCTGCACGTTCTCGACCAGCCGCCCGACGAAATTGTGGCGACGGAACTGACGCGGTGAAAAGTTCACCGACACATATTGGCCCGGCCACTCGGCCAGCACCTTGAGCGATTCGGCCAGCACCCAATCGCCCAGTTCGTGGATGAGGTTCGATTCCTCGGCGATCGGGATGAACACGGCGGGAGAAATGGGCCCGTGATCCTCGGTATTCCAGCGCAGCAGCGCCTCGAACCCGACCACTTCGAACGCTTCGCGCGCCACGATCGGCTGATAGACTAGGCTCAGTTCGCCCTTGGCAATCGCTTGCGAGAGGCCCCCCTCGATCGCGCGGCGCAGACGGATGTTCTCGTCCATGCTTTCATCGAACACGCGCACCACGCCGCGCCCGTCCCGCTTGGCGTCGTTGAGCGCCAGGTCCGCTCGGCGCATGAGATCGGTCGGATCGCGCGATTCGCCAGCCTCGGTCACGATCAAGCCGATCGACGCGCCACCCTGCACCGAATTGCCCAGCACCTTGAACGTGCCCGAGCAAGCCTTCAGCACGCGGGTGCAGTCCATTTCGGCGGCCTGGATTCCGGGCGTATCGAACATCAGCCCGAATTCGTCCCCGCCAAGCCGCGCGACCATGCCGCCGGCTGGCACATTGGCCTGCAAGACCGAACAAATCTTGCGAATGAGTTCGTCGCCGGCGAGGTGACCGAGCGTGTCGTTGACCAGCTTGAAGCGATCGAGATCGACCATCGCCACCGCAAAACGCGCGTCGGTCCGCGCACGGTCGGTCAGCGCGCGGCGGAACGCCAGCCGGTTGGGGGCCTCGGTCAGCGAATCATGATTCGCCATGTGGATCGCGCGGCTTTCGTTCGCGGCGAGTTCATGGCCCTGCTCCTGCAACTGCACCACTTGCGCGGCGAGCACTTCGCGCGCTTCGGCCAGTTCGCGGTCGCCCTGCCAGCGATGCGCCAGCGCGCTCGCCATTTGCGTCACCTCGGCGACTTCGAACGGCTTGGCGATGTAGAAAATCTTGTCGGCCGGACCCGCCGCCTTGGAGATTTCGACCGGCGAAAAGTCGGAATAGCCGGTCACGATGACGAGATTGATATTGGGATCGAGCGCGCGGATCCGCACCGCAGTTTCCTTGCCGTCGATCCCCGGCGGCATCCGCACGTCGATAAACGCCACCGCAAACGGATCTCCATCGCGGAGCGCCGTCTCAACCGCAGCGACGGCGTCGAGCCCCTGCATACAATGCGTCAGTGCGAAATCGGGCCCGGTCTCGTCCGGCGCGGCAGCATCGTCGTCACCGAACAACTCCGCCGCCATCGCGTCGAGCAGGCCCGTAGCGACCGCGACCGGCGCGAAGCTGCGCCGATAGCTGTCGTGCATGGCCGGTTCGTCATCGACGATCAGAATTCGCATGTAAGCACCGCCAGTCGCAAAATCACCGGGCCTAACAGCCCGCTGCAACGACCTAAGCGGACACGGTTAAAGGCCCGTAAACGACGTTGTCGACTTCAGGCCCCAGCGAGGGCACGCGCGCCCAGTTCGATCGCGCCAAGCGGCCCGGCCATGCCGCCCAGCGCGGCGGGCACGACATAGGCGTCGATCGGCAGCAGCCCGCGCGCCGCCACATAGCCACCCAGGCTCGCTTCCAGTCGAGTGCGGATCATCGGCAGCAAATGCGGGATACCGACGATCACGCCGCCGCCCATCACAATCCGCCGCGGGATGCCGGTCAGCACCAGCGTGTGGCACAATTGCGCGAGCGTATGGGCGACGCCCTCCCATACCGGATCGTCCTCGGCCAGCGTCTCCGCGCCCACGCCGGTACGCGCGCGGATTGCGGTGCCCGAGACCAGCCCCTCGATACAATCACCGTGGAACGAGCAACTCCCGCCCCAACTATCGCCTGCCAGGCGGACCGGCCGGATGTGGCCGAGTTCAGCATGGGTCAGCCCTGCGACCGGGGCGTTGCCCAGCACCAGGCCGACGCCAACCCCGGTGCCGACGGTAATATAGGCGTGGTCGGCAACGTCCTGCGCCGCGCCCCAGCGCCCCTCCCCCAGGGCCGCCCCGTTAACGTCGCTGTCGAAACCGGTCGGCACCAGGCCAATGCTGGCGAGCCGCTTGCCGACATCGGTGTTCGACCAGCCTGGCTTGGTAGTCGCGGTAATCGAGCCGTAATCGGGCGCGGTGTGATCCAGCGAGACGGGTCCGAAACTGGCGATGCCCAGCGCATCGTAGTGCGACCAGCCACGCAGCACGTTTTCCACCGCGCCGAGCGTTTCCTCGGGCGTGGTGGTGGGGATCTGGACGCGATCACGCACATCATCGGGACCGCTGGCGAGGACGCAAATGCACTTGGTCCCGCCCAGTTCTACTCCGGCAATCAACGGCGCTGTCATTCTACGGTCACCGACTTGGCAAGATTGCGGGGCTGGTCGACATCGGTGCCCTTGGCAACCGCGACGTGATAGGCCAGCAACTGCACCGGCACGGCATAAACCAGCGGCGCGATGAGCGGGTGGACCTTGGGCATTTCGATCGTCGCGATCGTATTTTCGCCGGCCTGCGCGATGCCATCCGCATCCGAAATCAGCACCACCAGCGCGCCGCGCGCCTGTGCTTCCTGCATGTTGCTGACGGTCTTGTCGAACAACGGGCCGGAGGGTGCGAGCACGATCAGCGGCACGGTGTCGTCGATCAGGGCGATCGGCCCGTGCTTCATCTCGCCCGAGGCGTAGCCTTCGGCATGGATGTAGCTGATTTCCTTCAGCTTCAGCGCGCCTTCCAGCGCCAGCGGATAATCGGGTCCACGCCCCAGATACAACACGTCGCGCGCCGCCGCGATCTTGGGGGCCATCGCGGCGATTTCCTCGTCATGCGCGATCGCGCGGCTCATCGCCTGCGGCACTTCCTGCAAATGGCCAACGATTTCGCGCTCGGCCTCTGGCGTCAACTGCCCCTTGGCGCGGGCGAGATTGACCGCGAGCGCCGCCATGACGGCGAGCTGACAAGTGAAGGCCTTGGTCGAGGCCACGCCGATTTCCGGCCCGGCATGGGTCGGCAACAACAGATCGACTTCACGCGCCATCGAACTGGTCGGCACGTTGATGATGCCCGCCGTGGTCAGCCCCGCCGCCTTCATGTGGCGCAGCGCCGCCAGCGTATCGGCAGTCTCGCCCGATTGCGAGATGACCACGCCCAGCATGTTGGGGGTGAGCACCGGATCGCGATAGCGGAATTCGGAGGCGACATCGACTTCGACCTGGACGCGCGCGAGCTGCTCGATCCAATATTTGCCGATCATGCCGACATAAGACGCGGTGCCGCACGCGACGATCGCGACGCGCTCGACCGAGCCGAGATCGAACTCCATGTCGGGCAAAGCGACGCGCTCTTCCAGCGGTCGCAAATAGCTGCGCAGCGTCTGCGCGACCACCACCGGCTGCTCGTAAATTTCCTTGAGCATGAAGTGGCGGTGGTTGCCCTTGTCCATCAACTGGCCCGAGGCACCTGAATTGACGATCGGGCGCGTGACGGGATCATTGTTCTTGTCATAGACCTGCACCGCTTCGCGCGTGACGACCGCCCAGTCACCCTCTTCGAGATACGCGATGCGCTGGGTCAGCGGTGCGAGCGCGAGCGCGTCCGAACCGATGAAATTCTCGCCATCGCCGTAACCGACGGTGAGCGGCGCGCCGAGCCGCGCGCCGATCAAGAGATCGGGCTCGGACTTGAACATCACCCCCAGCGCGAACGCACCGTGCAGGCGCGGAAGTACATTGGCCACCGCCTCGCGTGGCTTGAACCCGCGCGACAATTCGCGGTCGATGAGGTGCGCGACGACTTCGGTGTCGGTCTGCGACTTGAACTGCCGCCCCTCGGCGATCAGTTCATCGCGCAGCGGCTTGAAATTCTCGATGATGCCGTTGTGAACCAGCACCACGTCGCCGACGATATGCGGATGGGCATTGTCGACGGTCGGCGCGCCATGCGTCGCCCAGCGGGTGTGGGCGATGCCGCTGTCGCCGGGCAGCGGATCCTTGGCCAGTTCGGCGGCGAGATTGACGAGCTTGCCGGGCGCGCGGCGGCGATCGAATTCGCCGTCGTGCACGGTGCACATGCCCGCAGAATCATAGCCGCGATATTCGAGCCGCTTGAGCCCGTCGAGCAGCCGGTCCGCGACCGCGCCCTTGCCGAGAATCCCTACGATACCGCACATAGTTTCGTCTCTCCGTTGCCCGGACCGGGCTATTTCTTGGTGGCGGCTTTCTTCGCCATCATTGCGTCGCGGAAGCGCTTGCCCCAGCCGGGCCGCGCTTCCTGCTTGCCGCGCGCGAGCGCGAGCGCGTCGGCATCGACATCGCCGGTGATCACCGACCCGGCCCCGACAATCGCGCCCGCGCCGATGGTGACCGGGGCCACCAGCGCCGAGTTAGACCCAATGAACGCGCCCGCGCCGATAACCGTTTTGTATTTGAAAAAGCCATCATAATTGCAGGTGATCGTGCCTGCGCCGATATTGACGCCGGGCCCGACCTCGGCATCGCCAAGATAGGTGAGGTGGCTGGCCTTTGCACCCACGCCGAGCACGGCCTTCTTCATTTCGACGAAATTGCCGATCTTGGAATGCTCGCCCAGCACCGCGCCGGGGCGCAACCGCGCGAACGGGCCAACCTCCGCGCCAGCGCCGATCGTCGCCCCTTCGATATGCGAGAAGGCGTGGATCACCACGTCATCGGCGACGGTGACGCCTGGGCCGAACACGACATTGGGCTCGATCACGACATCGCGGCCGAGCACGGTATCATAAGCGAACCATACGGTTTCAGGCGCGATCAGCGTTGCGCCATCGGCCATCGCCTGCGCGCGGCGCGCATTTTGCCAGGACAGTTCGACGCCCGCCAATTCCGCGCGGCTGTTGACCCCGGCGACTTCCGCCGCGCTGGTTTCGATCACCGCGGAGGCGCGGCCGTCAGCGGCGGCGAGCATGACGATATCGGGCAGATAATATTCGCCCGCAGCATTATCATTGCCGACGCGCGCCAGCAGCGCGAACAAATCGGCGCTGCGCACCGCCATCAGCCCGGAATTGCACAGGGTGACCGCGCGCTCGGCGTCGCTCGCATCCTTATATTCGACCATCTTGGCGATCACGCCCTGCTCGTCGGCGATGATCCGGCCATAAGCGGCGGGATCGGCAGGGCGGAAGCCGAGCACCACTACGGCGGGCGCATCGGGCGCGTGGAGCCGCGCGACCATCGCCCGCATCGTCGCCGAGGACACCAAAGGCACATCGCCATAAAGAACCAGCACGTCGCCTTCGAATCCGGCCAAGGCCGCTTCCGCCTGGGCAACCGCGTGGCCCGTGCCGAGTTGCTCGGCCTGCAACGCGGTGACGATGCCGAGCGGTGCGACCGCCGCCTCGACCTGCTCGCGCCCCGCGCCGGTCACGACGACGGTGCGCTGCGGATTCAACGTGGCAACGCTGCCGATCAAATGCAGCAGCATCGGATGCCCGGCGATCGGATGCAGCACTTTGTGCAGATCCGACTTCATGCGCGTGCCCTTGCCGGCGGCAAGGACGACGGCGGCGATGTTCGGTGCGGGTGTGTTAGCCATGCGGACAGCCCTGCCACGACGCTCTTGCCATTTCCAGAGCAACGCTGTCAGGCAATCGTTCATGACACAGAATTCCTTCGCCATCGTCGGTTTCGACCTCGACGGAACCTTGGTCGACAGCAGCGGCGACCTGACCGATGCCGTCAACCACACGCTTGCCTTTGCCGGGCGACCATTACTGACGGTCGAGCAGGTCAAAACGATGGTCGGCGGCGGGGCCAAGCATATGTTGAGCCAGGGACTGGAGGCGACCGGCGGCTGTACGCCGGAAACGTTCCGACCGCTCTACAAGCGGATGCTGGCTTATTATGGCGAGCACCTGTCGGTGCATACACGGCCCTTTCCGGGCGTAGTCGCGGCACTCGATCAGCTCGACGCGATGGGCGTGACGGTCGCGATCGTTACCAACAAGTTCGAAAGTCTGGCGTTGCGGCTGCTCGACGATCTCGGCCTGCGCGAACGGTTTGCGTGCGTCATCGGCGGCGACACGATGGGCCCCGGTCTGTCCAAACCCAACCGCGCCCCGATCGACGAAATGATCCGGCGCTGCGGCGGCGGGACGGCGGCGTTCGTCGGGGATTCGATTTACGACATCATGGCGGCGAGGAATGCCGAAATCCCGGGTATCGCCGTCAGCTTCGGCTTCCTGCTCCACCCGGTCGAGGAGATGGGTGCGGACGCCGTGATCGATTCGTTCGATGCACTGGTGCCGACACTGGAACGCCTGTCAACCTGACGCTGGCCCTGCCCCGCCCTTGCGCCACTTGGTCCACAAGTGCCGCGCCAGCATTGCGGGCGGCATGCGCAGCCAGTGCGAGCGGATGTAAAAGGCCATACGCGTGATCGGCCGCATCGCCCTGCCCCAGCCATCCCGCGCGGTGAGGCGGTACAGGTAAAGCCGGTCGACCGGGGTCAATCGCGCGCCCTCGCCATAGAGCGCCGCCGCCAGCCGCAGCGCCCGCGCCACTTCGTGCGACAGACCATGCTGCGCCGCCCGCCCGGCGAGGCCATCGGCACCAAACTCGGCCACCAGGCAGTGCACGTCCCACAGATTGCGCATACCGCCTGCCAGATCGCCATCGGCGAACAGATGTGCGGCCGCATGGACCAGCATATCATTGGGCGACAGCGCCCATAGGCCAGGCTTCAGCTCCACCGCATCCGCCAACAGCGCGCCTGCATCCGGGGTAATCCGCGCGGTCAGCGGCAGGATGGTGTGGTGGACGTCGATCATCCGGTCACGGTCACGGTGGATGAGCGGGGGCAGTTCGTGCATCCATTGCCGGTAATACGCATCGTCATAGGGATCGGGCTTTACCCATTCCCAGCCGGCCTCCAGCAGCGCCGCCTCGACCGCATCGAGCGCCGCGCGCGGCACGAGGATGTCGAGATCGCCGATCGAGCGCCCCCGCCCCGCTTGCAAGCCCGCCGCGACGAAGGCTGTGCCCTTGAGCAACACCATGCGCACCCCGAGCGGGGCCAGCACACGCCGCGCCACTTCCGCCTCCCACAGGGCCGCCACCCGCCCCTGTTCGGCGGAGGCGCGCGCGTCGGCGAGGATGCGTGCGACCGATGGCGGCACGTCTATGCCATTAAGCCGCCACGCCAGCGTCCCGATCATTTGTTCCGCGCGGCCAATGGCGAGCAAGGCGGTCCACTCATCCGCACCCAGCGCCACCGTGCCGCCCGGATCGCGGAGCGCCTGCGCGAGCAACCAGCCGTCTAGCGCGCGGCCCATGCCGCCTCCACCAGCGCGATCGCGCTGTCGGTATCGGGATAATCGATCGCGCGCGCGGGAACGCCCTGCACCAGCGCGGTCAGCGCATCGAAACCGCGCTCGCCCATCGCGACATAATTGGTCGAGGCCTGGGTAAGACGTACGAACACTTCACTTTGCGCCACATCGCGCGTGGCCGAGTCGTAGCCGAAACTCGGGAACAGGATCAGCGCAGGTCTGGCCGGAGCATCCATCGCCGCCAGCGCCGCCGCATCGGGGACAAGATGGCGGATGGTCCCCTTGGGCGTGCCCTCCAGCATCGGCCCGAGCCGATCGGCCGGGACTTCGGCAGCGACGGTCGCGACGCTGGCGTTCTTGAGGCTGACCAGCCGGGGAAAGGCGTGCAGCAAGCCAGTCGCGGGATCGAGCAAGGCGAACTCGTCGCCCATCAAGCGCCAGCCGCGTAGCGATAGCAACGCCGCCAATGTCGATTTGCCAGCGCCCGACACGCCGGTGAGGACCAGCGCCTTCCCGTCGCGTTCCACCACGGCGGCGTGCAACAGCAAAAAATGGCGCTGGCCCAGCGCCATCTGCAAATTCATCCCCATTTCGGCCGCGAGCAGCCCCTGCGCGAGCGGAAGCGGGGCCGCCTCGGGCAGGATATAATCCCCGCCGATCATCACCGCCGGCCGCACGACTCGCCGCCACGGCCGCGCCGCGAACAGGCGCACGGTGAAATCGGGCACGCCGTCCTCAGGCTTGGGATAAGCGGCATAGAGCGTTTCGAGCTGCGCGATGGGCGCGCGCCAGTCCGAGCCGATGCGAAAGCCGATCGGGCCAATCCGCACCTGGAACACATGCCTCATGCGACCGCGACCAGACCGGTTGCCACGAGTTCTTCCAGCCGCGCGTCCAGGGAACCCTCCTCGGCATCGCCCAGCACATAATCGACCGACAACCGCGCCATCAGATCAGCGCGGGTCATCCCCGCCTCGCCCAATGCCGCGAGGATTTCCGGCACGGGCGACGTCACCAAATGCGTGATGCCCGACGCGCGGTGGAAAACCGCAGTGAAGCTGTCCAGGTGCACGATCTTCAGCGTTTCCGGCCGCGCCATGCGATACACGATATCGCCGCGGGAATCGTTCACGGCGTCAGCCGCGCGGCATTTGCAGCGATGCGAAGCAGGTGAAACCGCTCGTCCCCGATTGCAGCCGCCGGATGTAATTGGTGTAAGCGCGGCTCTGCTCGTAATTGGTCCCGGGCAATTGCCCCCCCGCCAGCGCGGTCTTGACCTCTTCGCCCTTGAACGGCCGCCCCGGCGGCGCGAACGCACCACGCGTGCCAGCAGGCACCACCGTCCCGTCCGCGGCGATATAGCTGCCCGCGCGCCCTGAATCCGGCACCGGAATTTCACAGGTCGAAATCGACGCCGCTGTCGACGCCAGGGCCGGGCGGATCGACACCACCGCCGCCGCGCCGACCGCGCCAAGCATCAGCGCCCGACGGCGCGTCGTGTTCGGAAGTTCAGGCGTATCGTCGTTCATTGCACTAGCCCTTTCACATTCGCAAAACGCTGGCAAGCAAGGCTATCGGGGTTAACGATCTTTAGGCTAAGGCGCAGTGCATGCTCCAAGGTTTCGGCTCTCGAACAATCACGGCCATCGCCATCGTCGTCGTGGCGGCGATCGCGGTGTTTTTGCTCGACTGGGATCTGCAGCCCGCCATCATCACCCTGGTCGGCGGCATCGCGGCCGCGTTGGCGGCAACGGGCACGGGCGACGGCCCGATCGAAATGCTACGCCCCGTCGAAAGCGTCCGCCAGCCCAGCCCGCCCGACGTGCAGGACGTGATTCAGGCGATCGTGCACCCCGTCCTGATCGTGGCGGACGGACGCGTCACCCATGCCAATGCGGTCGCCCTGGCGCTGCTCGGCAAGCATATCGTGGGCGAGGATGTGCGCGTCGCCATCCGCCACCCCGGTGCCGCCGAACGCCTGGCCAGCCCGACCACCGGCGTTCCGCAAGGGCCGATCAATCTGGTCGGGCTGGGCACGAAGGACCAGCACTGGGAAATGCACGTCGCGCGCGCCAGCGGTGGGCAGCGGATTGTCCAACTGGTCGACCAGACCGGCAATTATGCAGCGGAGCGGATGCGCGTCGATTTCGTCGCCAATGCCAGCCATGAGTTGCGGACGCCACTCGCGTCGATCCTCGGTTATATCGAGACGCTGGGGGACGACAAAGCCGGCGAGGATGCGCAGGTCCGGGGCCGCTTCCTCAAGATCATGTTTGACGAAGCGCGCCGCATGCAGCGCCTGGTCGAGGATCTCATTTCGCTCAGCCGAATCGAGGCCGAGAAATATCGCTTGCCAGATCGGGCGGTCGATCTCGGCGCGTTGATCAGCGAGGTTCGCTCCGAACTGCTGGACGCGCAGGACAAGCGCAGCGGTGACATTGTAACCGATATCGATCTTGGCGTCCCGCCGGTCGCGGGCGACCGCGCCCAATTGAGCCAGGTGCTCCACAATCTCATCGGCAACGCCATGAAATATGGGCGACCGGGGTCGCCGATCACCATCAAATTGTGGCGCGATGCGGCGGGCACGGTGCGGATCAGCGTCGCCGACGAAGGCGACGGGATCGCGCCCGAGCATCTTCCGCGCCTGACCGAACGGTTCTACCGCGTCGATCCGGGCCGCAGCCGTGCGGCGGGCGGAACCGGACTTGGCCTGGCGATCGTCAAACATATTATCGAGCGCCATCGCGGTCGCTTCGACGTCACAAGTCTGTTGGGCAAGGGTACGACGGTCACCGTCATGCTGCCCGCCCACGTCCAGACATATCAAGCCACCCCCGCAAGTTCGGATCCGAATGCCGCTGTCATTAAACGGTAACGTCAATGTCACACAGGCAGCAGGTCGTCGTGGTAGCCCGAGTCCGGGGCCGTCCAGTGCCCGAGGGGAGATTCCATGATCAGGAAATGTGCGATACTCGCTCTTGCCACGAGTGCGGCAGCGCTGACACTCACCGGCTGTCAGGATCAGGCGAATGGCGGCGGCGCGGGCTCGCGCGACCACATCACGGTCGTCGGGTCATCGACGGTCTTTCCGTTTACGACGATTGTCGCCGAGCAATTCGTCAACAAGACCCCCGGCACCAAATCTCCCGCGATCGAGTCGACCGGTACGGGTGCAGGCATGAAGCTGTTTTGCGCCGGGATCGGGGCTGCACATCCTGATATCGAGGATGCTTCGCGCCGGATGAAGGCCACTGAATACAACACGTGTAAGGACAATGGCGTCAGCGACATTATCGAGGCGCAGATCGGCCTCGACGGCATCGCCTTCGCCGAATCGAAAGGCGGCCCCAAGCTGCAATTGACGGCGGTCGATATCTATAAAGCGCTCGCCGCATCGCCGATGGGCCAAAAGAACACGGCCAAGACGTGGAAGGACGTCAATCCTTCGCTGCCCGCAGTGCCGATCCAGGTCTATGGGCCGCCCTCGACCAGCGGCACCCGCGACGCGCTGGCCGAACTGATCCTCGCCAAGGGCTGCGACGCGATCAACCCGACGCTGGCCGACCATAAGGACAAAGACCCGGCGGCTTATGCCAAGGGCTGTACCGCGATCCGGGAGGACGGTGCCTATGTCGACGCTGGCGAGAATGACAATCTGATCGTGCAGAAACTGCAATCGAACCCGAATGCGATCGGTATCTTCGGCTATTCCTATCTCGAAGAGAATAAGGACAAGCTGAACGGCGTGCCGATCAACGGGGTCGAGCCGACCTATGAGACGATCGCGCGCGGGGCCTATCCGGGATCGCGTCCATTGTTCCTCTACGTCAAAAAAGCCCATCTCAGCGCGATCAAGGGCCTGCGCGACTTTCTCGCGCTGTATGCCGCTTCGTGGGACCCCAAGGGTCCGCTTGTCGCCAAAGGCCTGATCGCAGCCCCCGATGACGTGCGCAAGCGCAGCGCGCAGATCCTGAAGGAAGAGATCCTGCTCGACCCCAAGAAGCTGCTCTAGTCCAAGTCCAACACTCTTATTCGAAGTCGAACCCTCGCTTTGTCCATGCTCGCTCTTTTCCTGGTCATCGCCGGGCTCGGCCTGATCGGCTGGCTGACGGCGCGGTTGCGCGCCGTCAGCTTTCGCCGTGGCAGTACCGCGCGGTTCAGCTCGCTGCCCTCGCACTTCGGCGGCTATGTCGCCTTGTGGACGGTGATCCCCGCTGCCCTGTTTCTCTGTGTCTGGTCGGCGACCTCACCGGCCTTGGTGACCGACCGCGTGTTGCGCGACCCCGCCGCGGCACAATTGCCCCCGCCGGGGTTCAACCGCGCAGCCATCCTGTCGGAGGCGCGCAGTCTCGCTTCGGGCAACAGCTTCGGGGCGTTCAATCCCCTGTCCAAGCAACTCGCGCCCGCTTATGCGGCCGCGCAGACCCGCAATGACTGGATCGGTGCGGCCGTTGCACTGTTGCTGAGCTTTGCGACCGGCGGCTTCGCCTATACCCGCGTCCGCCCCGATTTCCGCGCCCGCACCAAGATCGAACGGGTGATGATGGCCGGGCTGCTCGCGGCTTCACTGATCGCAACCCTCACCACGATCGGCATCGTCGCGTCGCTGCTGTTCGAATCCTGGCGCTTTTTCAATATCGTGCCGATTGGCGATTTTCTGTTCGGGACGCATTGGAGCCCGCAAGTGATCGATCCCGCCGCCCCAGGCAAAACGCTGGGCGCGGTGCCGCTGTTCTGGGGAACGTTTTTCATCGGCGCGGTGATCGCCATGCTGGTGGCGATACCGTTCGGGCTGATGAGCGCGGTGTACCTCACCCAATATGCGACGCCCGCCGCGCGTCGCTGGATGAAGCCGATCCTGGAGGTGCTCGCGGGCGTTCCGACCGTTGTCTACGGCTATTTCGCGGCGTTGACGGTCGCCCCGGCGGTGCGCGATTTCGCGGTATCAATCGGGATCACCTGGGCCAGTTCGGAAAGCGCGCTCGCCGCCGGGCTGGTGATGGGGGTGATGATCATCCCGTTCGTCTCGTCGATGGCCGACGATTCGCTCGCCGCCGTGCCCGATGCGATGCGCGACGGCAGTCTGGCGATGGGTGCGACGACGTCTGAAACCATCCAGCGGGTATTGCTTCCGGCAGCGTTGCCGGGCGTGGTTGGCGGCGTGCTGCTCGCGGTGAGCCGCGCGGTCGGCGAGACGATGATCGTGGTGATGGCTGCATCGGGCGTTGCCACGCTGACGCTCAATCCGTTTGCCAGCGCCACCACCGTCACCAAGCAGATCGTCGACCTGCTCACCGGCGAGGCCGAGTTCGACAGCCCGAAGACGCTCGCCGCCTTTGCGCTCGGGCTGACGCTGTTCGTCATTACCTTGCTCCTCAACATCGTCGCGCTGACGGTCGTTAAACGGTATCGCGAAGCTTATGAGTGACAGTCCCGTCGCCCAACCCACAAACCCCGCCCGCGACCGCGAGCCGACCGATTGGCGTGCCCCCGCCATGCAACGGCGTATCCGCCGACGATATGGTGCGGAGCAACGCTTTCGGTTGCTCGGCCTCGCTGCGGTAATCCTCTCGGCCGGGTTTCTTGCGGTACTGCTCGTCACCATGGTGATGAACGGTGCGAGCGGCTTCCTGCAAACGCGGATCGCGCTCCCGATCGATTTCCCACGCGCCGGGCTGATGCTCGACCCAAACCGCCTGCACGGTCCGGGTGCCGACCTGGCGCTGGCCGGTGCCGGAATCGAACGCGCGACCGACGACGCCGCAATCGCCGCTTTCGGCAAGAACGGCGACCAGTGGCTATCGGACGGTGCCTGGCTCAGCGTCCGTGAGGCGGTGAAGCGCGACCCCGCCATCCTCCGTGGGCGCAGCATCATTTGGGTGCCGGCCGCCGACACGATCGACGTCGCCGCCAAGCGCCAGGGCGATCCCGCCGCCGAGGCGATCGTCGCGACGTTGCAGGCACGCGGCGCGATTTCGACCGGGTTCAACCTGCCCTTCCTGACCGCCTCCGATTCCAACGACCCGACCCGCGCCGGGATCTGGGGCGCGTTCAAGGGATCGCTGTTCACGATGTTGGTGACGTTGCTGATCGCGTTTCCGATCGGCGTTCTTTCCGCGCTCTATCTCGAAGAATACGCCCCGCGGAACCGCTGGACCGATTTGATCGAGGTATCGATCAACAACCTCGCGGCGGTCCCTTCGATCATCTTCGGGCTGCTCGGGCTGGCGGTGTTTCTCGGCACCTTCGGCATGCCGCGCTCGGCATCGATCGTCGGCGGATTGACGCTGGCGCTGATGACGATGCCGGTGATCGTCATCGCCGGGCGGAATGCGATAAAGGCGGTGCCGCCGTCGATCCGAGATGCTGCGCTGGGCGTCGGCGCAAGCCCGATCCAGGTGGTGTTCCACCATGTCCTGCCCCTTGCGCTGCCCGGCATCCTGACCGGCACGATCATCGGCATGGCGCGCGCACTCGGCGAAACCGCCCCGCTGCTGATGATCGGGATGCGCGCGTTCATCGCCTCGCCCCCGGCGCGGCTGACCGATCCGGCAACCGTGCTGCCGGTGCAGATCTTCCTCTGGTCCGATCAGATCGACCGCGGTTTCGTTGAGAAAACCAGCGCGGCGATCATCGTGCTGCTCGTCTTCCTGCTCGCGATGAATGGCTTCGCGATCTACCTCCGTAACAAATTCGAGACCCGCTGGTGAGCATTCCCAATCAACCGAAAATCTCCGCGCAGCACGTCAACGTGTGGTATGGCGCGAAACAGGCCATTGCCGACGTTTCGCTCACCTTCGGGCAGGACTATGTCACCTCGCTGATTGGCCCGTCCGGCTGCGGCAAATCGACCTTCCTCCGCACGCTCAATCGCATGAACGACACGATCGCCGGGGCGAAGGTCGAAGGGGATATCACCCTCGACGGCGAGAACATCTACTCGCCGGAAATGGACGTGGTGCAACTCCGCGCCCGTGTCGGCATGGTATTTCAGAAACCCAATCCCTTCCCCAAATCGATCTTTGAAAACGTCGCCTACGGCCCGCGCATTCACGGGCTTGCCGCCAACAAGCCGCAACTCGCCGAGATCGTCGAGAAGTCGCTGCGCCGCGCGGGGCTGTGGGAGGAAGTGAAAGATCGCCTGACCGAAAGCGGTACCGCTCTGTCGGGCGGCCAGCAGCAGCGCTTGTGCATCGCGCGCGCGATCGCGGTCGACCCCGAAGTCATCTTGATGGACGAGCCCTGCTCAGCACTCGACCCGATCGCTACCGCCAAGATCGAGGAACTGATCCACGAGCTCAAGGGCCGCTATGCCATCGTGATCGTGACGCATAACATGCAACAGGCGGCGCGCGTGTCGCAGCGCACCGCCTTTTTCCACCTCGGCACGCTCGTCGAATATGGCGCAACCTCGGACATCTTCACCAATCCTCGGCAGGAGCGCACCAAGGATTATATCACCGGCCGCTACGGCTGAACGCAGGACCACGCCCTTGAACGACCATACGGTAAAAGCTTTCGACGAAGATATCGGCCAGTTGCGCGGGCTGATCGCGCAAATGGGCGGGCTGGCGGAGCATGCCATCGCGGCCGCGATGGAAGCACTCCGTCGTCACGATCTGGAAGGCGCGCGTGAGATTGTCGCGGGCGACAAGCGTATCGACGCGCTGCAGATGGAAGTCGAACAGCTCGCGGTGCGGATCATCGCGTTGCGCGCGCCGCTGGCCGATGATCTGCGTGAAGTCGTCGCCGCATTGAAGATCGCAGGCGTGGTCGAACGCATCGGCGATTATGCCAAGAACATCGCCAAGCGCGTTCCCATGATCGAAAGCCACGGCGAGATCGAGCCACTCTCGGTGTTGCCCGCCATGTCCGCGCTGGCGGTGCAGATGGTGCATGATGCGCTCGACGCCTTTGCCGCGCGCGATGCCGAAGCGGCCGTCGAAGTGTGCGATCGCGACCGGCAGGTCGACGATTTCTACAACAGTCTGTTCCGCGTGCTGGTCACGCACATGATGGAAAACCCCAAGACGATCGGTCAGGTCGCGCAATTGCTGTTCATCGCCAAGAATCTCGAACGTGTCGGCGACCATGCCACCAACATTGCCGAGATGATCTATTTCGCCGCAACCGGCACGCACATGGCCGAACGCGACCGCGGCGACATTCCTACCTCGTGACGGAGTAAACGACATGGCCCGGGCCAAAATGTTGCTGGTGGAAGACGATGCGGCGCTCGCCGAGCTGCTGATCTGGCACTTCAAGCGCGAGGATTTCGAAATCGCGCAGACCCCCGATGGCGAGGAAGCGCTGCTGCTCGCCAAGGAGAATACCCCCGACATCGTGCTGCTCGACTGGATGGTCGAGGGGCTGTCGGGCATCGAGGTCTGCCGTCGCCTACGGCGCATGCCCGAGACGGCGAACGTGCCGATCATCATGCTGACGGCACGCGGCGAGGAAGAAGACCGGGTGCGCGGGCTGGAGACGGGCGCGGACGATTATGTCACTAAGCCCTTCTCCCCGCGCGAACTGGTCGCGCGCGTCGGCGCGGTGCTGCGGCGCGTGCGCCCGGCACTGGCGGGCGAGCAACTGACCTATTCCGACATCGAGATGGACACGGTCGGCCACAAGGTGCGCCGTTCGGGCGAGGTCATTCCGCTCGGCCCAACCGAATTCCGCCTGCTCAAGCATTTCCTCGAACATCCCGGCTGGGTGTTCTCGCGTGAGCGCTTGCTCGATGCGGTATGGGGCCATGACAGCGACATCGAAAGCCGCACGGTCGACGTCCACATCCGCCGCCTGCGGAAAGCGATCAATCGCGGCGACCGTCCCGACATCATCCGCACCGTACGCTCGGCGGGCTACGCGCTCGATTCGGGAGCGTAAAGAAAATCGGGAGCCATGCGGGGAAATGTGCGTTGGACCGGACGAGCAGCACAGATTGCTGCCCGTTTGCAGGAGACCCCGCATGAAGCTCATGATGTTCGCGGCGCTCGCCGCCGCCGTCGCGACGCCGACTTTGGCCCAGACCGCCCCCGCAGCGCCCGACGCGGCAATGGCCCAGCCCGCGCCCACCCCACCGGCACCGCCGCCCCCGCCGCCCGCTGAACCCGCTCCAGCGCCTTCCGCTGCGGCCCCGGCACCTGCCGCCCCCGAAAGCTATCCGTGGTGCTCGCGCACAGTCACCGACGGGTGCCGCGAACACTCCAACGCAGCCGGCGCGCGCCTGCACTCCACGCCGCGGCCAAAACGCTAAATTGAAATGACGGAAAGGTAGGCAGAAGGTCTGCCTCCTTTTCCCTTACGGCCGACGTGCGGAGCACCCGCACGTCGGCCTTTTCGTAAGTTCAGTATGGCGATCGTGGCTTGCACCGTGCGCGCAATCGCCTAGGACGCGCCTCAAATCACTTGGAGGAGTCCTGCTATGTCCATCCGTTTCGACGATAAGGTCGCCATCGTTACCGGTGCCGGCGGTGGTCTGGGCCGTGCTTATGCGCTTGAACTGGCGCGGCGCGGTGCGAAGGTCGTGGTCAACGACCTCGGTGGCGCGCGCGATGGCACCGGCCATTCCGACGCAGCGCTGAAGGTCGTCGAGGAAATCAAGGCGGCCGGCGGCGACGCGATCTCGAATGGCGGCAGCGTCACCGAATATGAGCAGATGGTCGAGATGGTCGCCAAGGCCAAGGAAGCCTGGGGCGGCGTCCATATCCTGATCAACAATGCCGGCGTGCTGCGCGACAAGAGCTTCGCCAAGATGGAGCCGGCCGACTTCAAGTTCGTCATCGACGTCCACCTGAACGGATCGGCCAACTGCACCAAGGCAGTGTGGGAAACGATGCGCGCGCAGAATTATGGCCGCATCCTGATGACCGCATCCTCGACCGGGCTGTACGGCAATTTCGGCCAGGCCAATTATGGCGCGGCCAAGCTCGGCCTTGCCGGGCTCACCAAGACGCTCGCGATCGAGGGGGCCAAGAACAACATCAAGGTCAACACGATCGCGCCGACCGCGGGCACGCGCATGACCGAGGACCTGTTCCCGGCCGAGGCGTTCGCTGCTTTCGCGCCCGAGAAGGTCGCCCCCGCCGCGCTCTATCTCGTGTCCGAAGACGCGCCGACCAACATGATCGTCGGTGCTGGCGCGGGCGTGTTCCAGGCGGCCTATGTCACGCTGACGCAAGGCAAGCTGCTGACCGGTGACGACCTGTCGCCGGAGGGCATTGCGGCGCACTGGGCGAAGATCACCGATCGCACCGGTGAGTTGACCCCGCAGAACGGCGCGGAACAGTCGATGAGCATCCTCAAGAAGCTGCAGGGCGGCTGATCGGCTTAGCGATACGCTGTATTGCTACAGTGACACACTTATGGTAATCCTCCTGCCGACAACAGGAGGATTACCATGTATAGCGAAAGCGATATCGACGGCGCGGTGACGGCAGGCGCGATCTCGCGCGACGCCGCCGCTGCGCTGCGCAACCACGTCGCCGCGCGGAGCGCGGTGCCAGCGGTCGACGAAGAGCACTTCCGGCTGCTGACCGGATTCAACGACATCTTCGTCTCGATCGCGCTGGCGCTGGTGCTGGTCGCGGTGGCGTGGATCGGCAAGTCGATCACCACGCCCCTGGCAGGTGCGCTGGTCGCGGTCGCCGCCTGGGCGCTGGCCGAATATTTCACGCGCGTCCGCCGCATGGCGTTGCCGAGCATCCTGCTGCTGCTCGCCTTTGTCGGTGGGGTCGCGGCGAGCTTGATCGGCGTAATGGTCGAACTCCATCCCGACCTCTCCAATCAGGTCAACGCCGCGATCGGCGCGGGGATTGCGCTTATCGCCACAGCGGCAGCCTGGGCGCATTGGCAACGGTTCATGGTACCGATCACCGTCGCGGCGGGGGCAGCAGCGGGCGTCGGCGTCGTGGTCGGTCTGACCTTCGCGGCCTTCCCGACGATGCAAGACCTCGTCTATCCGCTGGTGCTGGTGTGCGGCATCGCCGTGTTCACGCTCGCCATGCGGTGGGACATGTCCGACCGCGAACGGCGTACGCGCCGCGCCGACGTCGCCTTCTGGCTCCACCTCGCCGCCGCACCGATGATTGCGCATCCGATCTTTCACATGCTCGGCGTGTTCGGCGCGAATATCGACATCGGCACTGCGCTGATCGTGCTGGCGCTGTATCTCGCCTTCGCCTTCGTCGCCCTTGCGGTCGACCGGCGTGCGCTACTGGTGTCGAGCCTCGTCTACGTCCTCTACGCGATGTACGCGTTGTTCCAGAATGCAGGGGCAATCGAGCTTGCCTGGGCGTTCACCGGCCTCGCGATCGGCTCGGCATTGCTGACGCTGTCGGCATTCTGGCCAACGATGCGGCGGATAGTGATCGGCACGCTCGGCCATTTGGGCGAGCGTTTGCCCCCGGTCGGCACGATGGTCGCCGCCTGACCCCGCTCCAAACCCCGCTCGGCCGCGAGCGGGGTTTGTCGTCAGTCCACCACCTTCATCAACCGTCGTTCGACGGGGGCCAGCACCGGGCCCAATTCGTGCCCACGCTTCAAAACGAGGCCCGCTTCATTGACCAGCGCCCACATGCCTTGCCGGTTGCGCAAGGCCGGGCGCTTTTCGATGCGGAATTCGGGGCGCTCGGCAGCACGGCGAAAGGCGGCAAAGATCGCGGCGTCATGGCCCAACTCGATCGCATAGTCGCGCCACAGCCCAGCCGATACCATCCGTCCGTACAAATCGAGGATCCGCGTCAGTTCGACCCGCTCGAACCCGATCTGCGTCGGAACGCCGCGCGGGCTGGGAAAGGGCGTAACCGTCCCCATCAGGCGCGGTCACGCTCCTGATGGTTTTCCGCCAGCAATGCGTCGAGCCGCTTGCGCATCGTCTCCAGCTCACACCGCAGCAACTCCACGCGCTGCGTCGCCGGATCGAACATATCGCTGCACGGCGTGCCATAAGCGAGGAAGCCGGTCGGCTTCTGCCCCCCCTCCACCATCGTCGCGCGCGCCGGGATACCGACCATCACCGCGCCTTCGACGACATCCTTGGTCACCACCGCATTGGCACCGACGCGAGAGCCCTTGCCCAGCGTGATCGGCCCCAGCACCTGTGCGCCGGAGCCAATGATGACATTGTCACAAAGGGTCGGATGACGCTTGCCCGCGACGCCATTGTCTGGGCTCGTGCCGCCGAGCGTGACGCACTGATAGATGGTGACGTTGTCTCCGATCTCGGCGGTTTCCCCAATCACCACGAAGCCATGGTCGATAAAGAAATTGCGCCCGATCGTCGCGCCGGGATGAATGTCGATCGCGGTCAGAAAACGCGAAAAATGGTTCACCGCACGCGCCAGAAAGAACAGCCGCGCCTTGAAAAGACGATGCGCGATCCGGTGGTACGCGAGCGCCCACACACCCGGATATGTGAGAATCTCAAGCCGCGACCGGGGGGCCGGATCGCGCGCCTTAATTGAATCGAGATAGGCGAGCAATCGTCCCATCGTGGCGGTGTCCCCTTATTATGGGAGATTATCTAGGCGCTCAGTCGAGCGAATAAAAGGACCAGTTCACCGCCGACCACGCCGCATAAATCCCTATCTACCTTGTGGGATTTGGGAAATTCCGCGAAAGTTCGCCGATGTTCGATCTCTCCTCATGGGATTTCACGGCGATCCTAGCCGTGATGCTGCCCTTCATTCTGGTCGGTTTTGCCGCACAGATGATCGATGGTGCGCTCGGAATGGCTTTCGGCATCATCAACAACACCTTGCTGGTGGTGTTTCTGGGCGTGCCCCCTGCCCTCGCTTCGGCCAGCGTCCATGCGGTCGAAACGTTCACCACCGCCGCATCGGGCGTAAGCCACATTCTGCATCGCAATGTCGATTGGCGGCTGTTCCGCCGACTGGTGATCCCAGGCGTGCTTGGCGGCATTCTGGGTGCCTATGTGCTGAGCACCATCGATGCATCGGTCGCGCGACCGTTCGTGATGGCCTATCTCGCGGCAATCGGGTTGTACCTGCTGTTTCGCGCCTATCGCGGCAAGGTCCACCCGCGCGAACCCAAGATCATTGAACCGCTCGGCTTTGCCGGCGGCTTTCTCGATGCGGCGGGCGGGGGTGGCTGGGGTCCAGTGGTGACCTCCAATTTGCTGGTGCAGGGGGCGCCGCCGCGCACCACCATCGGCACCGTCAACACCTCGGAATTTTTCCTGACCTCGACGATCTCGATAACCTTCATCACCACGATGGGGTGGAAGGCGTTCACGCTTCAGACGCTGGGCCTGCTGATCGGCGGGTTGCTGGCGGCCCCCTTTGGTGCTGTCATCGCCAAGCGCGTGCCGACGCGCCCGCTGATGGGGCTGATCGGCACGCTGCTGACCGCGACGAGCGCCTACTCGGTTTGGGCGGCGCTCGCCTGAACGACGTTTAATTGACGGCGGCGTGGACCGTCGCAACCGCTTTCATCACCGCACCGATCCGCACCGCGGTCTGGATCGCTTCGGCGGTGGCACCGGCCTTCTTGAGCACTTGCTCATGGCTGTCGATGCACATGCCGCAGCCGTTCATCGCGCTCACGGCAAGGCTGAACAGCTCGAAATCGACCTTGTCGATGCCCGGCGCACCGATCACATTCATGCGCAGCTTGGCCGGCATCGTCTGATATTCGGCATTCCCGGCGAGATGGGTGAAGCGATAATAGACGTTGTTCATCGCCATCACCGCCGCCGCCGCGCGCGCCGCATTCGCCGCTTCCGGGGTCAGCTTCGCGGCAACCTCGGCCTCGGTCACGTCGACCAGCGGCTTATAGCCGGTGGCGTGCGCGCAGGACAGGAACAGGCCATATTTTTGCTGGTCAGGCAAATGCGCCTCGTTGAGCAGCGAGCCGACGTTGAGACGAATATCCTTGGCGAAATCCGGGAGCGTCCCGGCGAAATCCTTAAGTGACATGATGTTTCTTTCTCGCTCCCCTCCCGCTTGCGGGAGGGGTTGGGGGAGGGCCTGACATAGAAAAGGGGCGCTCCGACCTACGGTACGCCCCTCCCCTAGCCCCTCCCGCAGAGCGGGAGGGGAATTTTACCGACTTACGCCGCGATCTTCAGGACGTCGTCGCCCTTGTTCCAGTTGCACGGGCACAGCTCGTCGGTCTGCAGTGCGTCGAGCACGCGCAGCGTTTCCGCCGGGTTGCGACCGACGTTCAGGCCGTTGACCTGCACCGCCTGGATGACGTTGTCGGGATCGATGATGAAGGTCGCGCGGAACGCGACATGCTCGTTCTTGTCGAGAATGCCGAGCTGCGACGCCAGCACGCCACCGTTATCCGCCAGCCAGGGGAAATCCGCCGCGGCCAGATCGGGGTCGGACTTGCGCCAGGCGAGGTGAACGTGCGCGGTATCGGTCGACGCACCGATCAGCACCGCGTCACGATCTTCGAAATCGCCCTTCAGGCCCGCATAACCGACGATTTCGGTCGGGCAGACGAAGGTGAAATCCTTTGGCCAGTAGAACAGCACCTTCCACTTGCCTGGGAACGCGTCCTGGCTGAGCGTTTCACCGGCGGGAAGCGCGTTGACGCCCTGCTGAACGGGAACCGTGAAATCGGGGAGCTTATCGCCAATGGTCAACATATTCTGGGCCTCCTAAAAATGGGGCCTCTTCTGGCATCCTCCACCGCAGCGCTTCTGCACCGTCTGTTGCACAGGCTCATATAGGGCCTGTTTTTATCGATCCAATGGGTTATTTACACGCTTCTGATCGAGTGGAGCGATAAATGGCGACCTATTTGCCGACCCTGAAACAGTTGCAATATCTCGCTGCCCTGCAGGATCACGGGCATTTCGGGCGTGCCGCCGAGGCGTGTTTCGTGACACAGTCGACCTTGTCGGCGGGGATCCGCGAACTCGAAACCCTGATCGGGGTGACCCTGGTCGAGCGCACCCGCCGCGTCGTGCGCTTCACCCCGCTGGGCGACCGCATCGCCGACAAAGCGCGCCGCGTGCTGCGCGAAGCCGATGAACTGGGCGACATGGCGCGCGCTGCCGGACGCCCCTTATCGGGGGAGATGCGGATGAGCGTGATCCCGACGATCGCGCCGTTCATGCTTCCGCGCATCCTGCCGCGGTTGCGGCGCGACTATCCCGACCTCAAACTCTTCCTGCGCGAGGAACCCAGCGGTGCCGCCTGTGAGGGCCTCCATCACGGGCGTGCCGATTGCGTGTTGCTGGCGCTCCCGTTCGCGTGTGGCGAGGTGAGCGCGCAGGTGCTGTTCGAGGATCGCTTGTTCGTGGCAGGCCAGCCGGGCGAGATGGGCAATATCGCGCGTGCGATGCCCTCTGCGGAAATCGACGAGACACGGCTGTTGCTGCTCGAGGACGGGCATTGCCTTAAGGACCATGCGTTATCCGCTTGTGCCCGGCCGGAATTGCGAGCCGAGGCGACGATGATGGGCACGTCGCTCCACACGATCGTACAGATGATCGACAATGGGCTGGGGCTCACGATGTTGCCCGAAATGGCGCTGAAGGCCGGCATCCTCGATCATACCGGTTTGGTCTCGCGCCCGCTCGATGCCGCCAATCCGGCGCGAAAAATCGCACTGGTCTGGCGACGCGGTTCGCCGCGGGAGAAAGACTTTCAATTGCTGGCGACGGCGTTGGCGGAACCGGCTTGACGAAACTATTCGGCCGCTCGACCGTAGTTTGGGGGAGCCTCCTGTAACAGAGGCTCCCTGATCCAGTGGAGAAACTGATGACGTTCAAGACCAACCTGTATCTGGCAACCGTTGCTGGCGCACTCGCCTTCGGTGCTGCCGCCACCGCACAGACCGCGCCAGCGGCTCCGGCAGCGCCCGCAGCCCCGGCAGCAGCCCCCGCGCCGAACCCGACGGTCGGCGGGGCCGTAATGGATGCGACCAAGCCGATCGCTACGAACGCGGCCGCTGCCCCCAACCTCACCACGCTGGTGTCCGCAGTGAAGGCTGCAGGCCTTGCCACGACCCTGGCGGGCCCCGGCCCCTTCACCGTCTTCGCGCCGACGAACGATGCCTTCAGCCGCCTCGCGCCGGGCACGGTCGACACGCTGCTGAAGCCTGAGAACAAGGCCACGCTGGCCAAGGTGCTGACCTATCACGTCGTGCCGGGTACGCTGACGCTGACCGACATCCAGGCGAAGGTCACCGCTGGTGGTGGCAAGGCGGTATTGACCACTGTCGAAGGCGAACCGCTGACGATCGAGCTGATCGGTGGCGGCGTGCAGCTGACCGACGTCAACGGCAATAAGAGCTACATCGAAACCCCCGACGTCGCCCAGTCGAACGGCGTCGTGCATGTCGTCAACGGCGTACTGTCGCCCAAGCTCGGCTAAAGCGTCCACCGCGCGGCGGCGGCATCGTCGCTGCCGCGTGGTTCTACCCAACGGGTCTCGTCGCCGCGTGTTTCCTTTTTCCAAAAGGGCGCGTCGGTCTTCAAGCGATCGATCAGAAAGGCGCAAGCCTCCAGCGCGGGCGCGCGGTGCGGTGCCGCTGTGCCGACAAACACCACCACATCCCCCGGTGCCATCGCACCGACCCGGTGCGTGATCCGCGCATCGATCAGCGCCCAACGCTCACGCGCTTCGTCCACCAGCCTCTGCAGGGCCGCCTCGGTCGCCCCGGGATAATGTTCGAGTTCCAGCGTCGCGACGCCGTCATCGGCGCGGACGAGGCCCACGAAGGTGGCGATGCCCCCTGCCCCGGCGGCAGACAAGGCTGCGAATTGCTCGGCGGCGTCGATGCGGGCAGGATCGACGACGATCATCCGCCGGTCACCGGTGGGAAAATAGCAACTTCACGCGCCGACCCCAGCACCGCGTCCAGCGGCACGAACACCTGATCGACCGCGGCGCGCAAGCGCGCCGGGTCGGCGAAGGCCGCGCCGTGCACCGCGCTCCCGTTCGCCAGCCAGCCGATCAGATCGGCGACCGTCACGACGTCGCCTGGCGGGTCAACCATCTCGCCGCCACGTCCAATCCGTTCGCGTACCCACGCGAAATAGAGCATCTCGATCGCCACAGTTCAGTCCATATGCTTCAGGCCGACGCGCAGATAGTCCCAACCGGTGATCACCGTCAGCACCGCTGCGCCCCACAGGGTAACCAGGCCGACGTGCGCCACCCACGGGTAGAGCGGCACCGCGCCACCCAGAATCAACGCTCCCAGCGACACCATCTGCAGGGTGGTTTTCCATTTGGCGAGCCGCGACACCGGCACCGACACCTGCAATTGCGCGAGGAACTCGCGTAGGCCCGACACCGTGATTTCCCGCAGCAGGATGATCAGCGCGGCGATCTGATGCACGCCCTGGATAACCGCCGGATTGCCATCGCGGGTGCCCACCAGCAGCAGGATGACGGCCGCGACCATGATCTTGTCGGCGATCGGGTCAAGGAACACGCCGAGCTTCGACACCGTTCCGTTGGCCCGCGCGAGATACCCGTCGAAATAATCGGTGATGCCCATCAGGCAATACAGCACGAATCCCGCTGCATAGCCCTCCGCCCAGCCCGGCCACCACAGGAACCAGGCAAGCAGCGGCACCGCGACGATCCGCGACAGGGTGAGCAAGTTGGGTAAGGTCAGCACACACCCGCTCTACTCGCCCGATCCCGCGCGCGAAACCCCAACATGACAAGCGGGTTGCTGGCGCTAGCCCGGCTGGGCTATGGGCGGTCCTTATTTCGCGATATCGAGGCCTCGAAACACATCATGCTCAACGCGCTCGGCTTGCTGAAAGAGCGCCGATTTCTGCCCTTGTTCGTCACGCAGTTCCTTGGGGCGTTCAACGACAATCTGTTCAAGACGGTGATGGTTCAATTCGCCATTTACCGGATTTTCGCCGACCAACGGCTTGAGCAGAATTTCACGGCATTCGCGACCGCGCTTGGTATCCTGCCGTTTTTCTTGCTGTCCGCGCTTGCGGGGCAATTGGCTGACACGCACGACAAGGCCAAGATTATCCGGGTGGTGAAGACCGCCGAGATCGGCATCATGATCGTCGGGGCGAGCGGACTGATGATCGCCTGGGCGGGGTATACCACCGCCGGGCTGGTACTGATGCTGGCCGCAGTGCTGTTCCTCGGCGTGCACTCGGCGTTTTTCGGTCCGATCAAATACGCGATTCTGCCGCAGCATCTGCATGAGGATGAAGTGCTGGGCGGCACTGGTCTGGTCGAATCGGGCACCTATCTCGCGATCCTGATCGGCACCGTGCTCGGCGGGTTCATCGCCGTGCAGCATGCCGCGATCGTGGTACTGGTGGTCGCAGCGGTCGGCTGGATCGCATCGCTGCAAATCCCGCCCGCACTGCGCGAAGGCCGCGAACTGGTGGTGAGCTACAATCCCTTCACGTCGTCGTGGCGCTTGATTTCCGCGACGATGCACATCCGCCGCCTGTTCCTCGCTATCTGCGCGATCAGCTTCTTCTGGACGATGGGGGCAGTGCTCATCATCATCTTCCAGCCGCTCGCCAAGAATGTGCTGACGGCCGACAAACATGTCCTGACGCTGATGATCGCGCTGTTTTCGATTGGTGTCGCGGTCGGATCGGTGCTGATCAACGCGCTGCTGAAAGGCCACACCTCGGCGAAATATGCCCCTGCCTCGGTGCTGGCGATGGGCGCGTTTATCGTCGCTTTCTCGTTCCTCTGCCGCGACTGGCCCGCCGCACCGCACGGCACGCTGTACGACGTGATGACCTTTATCGAGATTCCCCGCGCTGTGCTGGTGATTGTGGCACTGATGGGAATTGCGGTGACCGGCGGCATGTTCGTCGTTCCGCTTTACGCCTTCCTCACCACCACGGTGACCAAGGATCAAACCGCCCGCACCGTCGCCGCCAACAATGTCGTCAATGCCGGCGCGATGACCATCGGTGCGGTGGCGGTGCAGGGACTGGCGGTCGCCGGGCTATCGCCCGAAAACATGCTGCTGATCGTGGCGGCGATGTGTCCTGTATCGGCGTGGCTGGCGCAAAAGCTGCACCTCGCCTGCGACTGACGACCCAGCTCAAACGGCGGCGACTCGCCGCTTCAGAAAATGAACGTGTAGAAGCACACGAAGAAGGCTGTGAAGCTGAGCGCGAACAGTCTGATGTCGCCCTCATCGCGGACCCGCGCGCGCTCTACCCGCCCGGTTACGACGGAGCGGCGGAACGGGTGACGGGCGCTGGGCGCGGCGAGCGAGAGGGTCCGTTGCATGGCAACAGGTTAACGCCGCGTTTACGATTTCGACCAGTGCTTCTTTTGGTTAGCGGCGTCTAAATGCGGGACACCCGCGCAACGCGGCACCGCCCAGCCGTGAGCTGCTCAGACAAATTCGACGTTCGCGCCGGTCAATGCTGCAAAAGTGGTGTCGTCGAGCGGTTCCTGGAACTGGCAACCGGCTTCGAAATCATCGGCCCACACGATCGTGGCGATGACTTGCCCGATACGCGGCAAGGTCAGCCAGATCCTGGCACCCTTTTTCATCGGGGAATATGTGTGCAATTTGGCACCATGCAGCGACACGTTGGTCACCTTGCACAGCGCGCGATCGAATCCGCCACGACCCAGCTTTGCGTCAAGCGAGATCGGCGCACGCGGACTGCGGCGGCGATCGGTCTGGACGACAGGTTCGAATTCGGCGGCAATCATTTAACGTCCCTCCCCGCGAAAACCGCGAGGAGGGAAGAGTAGGCGACTATCGCTAATGCGTCGTTAACGACGCGAAGAAGCTTACTTCTTGCCGATCGACGACATCGCGCCGAAACGCTTGTTGAAGCGCGCAACCTGGCCGCCCGAATCGAGCATCGTGCCGCGACCACCGGTCCAGGCCGGATGCGCGAGCGGATCTATGTCGAGCGTCATCAGATCGCCTTCCTTGCCCCAGGTCGTGCGGGTCTGGAACTGCGTGCCGTCGGTCATCTGCACCGTGATGGTGTGATAATCGGGGTGAATGCCTTTTTTCACGTCGTAAATCTCCGAAAGGCCGCTGGTTACCGACCAGCAGCGAAGGCGCGGGCCCTATCAGAGCCCGCGCCGTGTAGCAATGCGTCTTGTGCGGCCGTTATGCCTTGGGCGGGTCGGCGATCATCGCGGTGAAGTTCGCCTCGGCCGCCAATTGCCCGTCGATCGTCGCGCGTCCGGCGAATTTGCACACGCTGGAACGCTTCTGGACGAATTCGACCTCGAGCTTGAGCAGCACCCCGGGTTCGACCGGCTTGCGGAACTTCGCCCCGTCGATCGCCATGAAATAGACGAGCTTGCCCGAGCCCGCGAGCCCCAGCGACTCGACCGCGAGAATCCCCGCAGCCTGCGCCATCGCCTCGACGATCAGCACGCCGGGCATGATCGGTCGTCCTGGGAAATGCCCCTGGAAGAACTGCTCGTTGATCGTCACCGCCTTGATCGCGGTGATCGACCGGTCGAGGATAAGATCCTCGACACGGTCGACCAACAGCATCGGGTAGCGATGCGGCAATGCCGCCATCACTCGCCCAATGTCGAGCGGGCCGATTGCGCCCCGCCCTGTTTCGTCTGCATCCGCCATCGTGTCGCTCAGCGGCCCTGCGGTGCCTTGCCGGTCGGTGCCGGCGCGGCGGCCGCAGCGCGGCGTGCCTGGATCGCGGCGGCATATTGCTGCTGTTGCAAATATTGCTGGAGGAGCTGCTGGGTCTGCTGGCTCGGCTGCCACCCGGCCGGCGGCGTGATCGGAACCGACGGGTTGGTACGGTCGAGTTCAGCCTTGATGTCGTCGGTCACGTCGACGGCGGGCGTGCTGAACTGCACCGTGTTAGCCGACAGCAACAGGCTGATCTTCTTGGCGGTCACGACCGCGTTCATCGCAGCCGAATATTTCTGCGAGATCTGCTCGATCGCGTAGGCCTGCGCGAGGATCGCCGGGCCGCGCAGGCGGGCGAGATCGGTCTGGGCCGATTTCTGCGCCGCTTCGATCTTGGCCAGTGCCGGGTTCTTCGCGGCTTCGGCGGCGGCGATTTCAGCGTCGTCGAGCTTCTTGTCCTTGTTGAGGTCAAGCGGCGCGTACAGCGTGTTCAACTCGGTCTGCAAAGCCTGCTGGCGAGCATTGGCCTGGTCGAGCTGTGCCTTGTAGGTCGTCGCGATCGAGGTGTTGGCGGCATCGAGTGCCTTGGCGGTGAGGATCACGGTTTCCGGATCGGCGATCGCTACGCCAGAAACCTGCGCCTGTGCAGAGCCCGCCGCAACGAGCGTCGGCGCGATCAGCGCGCAGCCGAGCATGAGCTTTTGATACATTTTCATCAGAACTGTGTCCCTACGTTGAAAGTAATGAGTTTGGAGTCGTCGCTCTTGTCCTTGAGGACAGCGTAAGCAAGATCGATGCGCAGCGGCCCGAACGGCGAGTTCCAGTTGACGCCCGCGCCAACCGAGATGCGCGGACGCGCCGAGTTGCCGCCGAAGACTTCTTTGAACGGAGCCTGTGTGGTCGTGTAGGGCGTATTGGTCGATGTGCCGACGCACGTGCCGCCGATCGTCGCAGAATAGCCGGTCTGACACGTCGTGGTTGCCCCGGGATTGGTCGCATCGGTCGCCGGCACTGTGTAATAAGGCTGGCCGTTGGTCGCATAGACCGGCGAGATCAACGGCTGGTACGTTACCCGCCCCGTGACCGGGTCCACTGTTGTCGGAAACTGGCTGCCCGACAAAACCGGCGATGTGATGCCGAACAACGCACCGGCCTGCACATAGATGGACGGCCGCAGCCCAAGCTCACGCGCGCCCGCGCCGAGCGGAATCTCGATTTCGAATTTGCCGAGATAATAAGCCCGGCCACCCAATGCGTCGTCGACGAATTGGGTACGGTCGGTCACCAGCGTCTGGTTGCCGGACGCATCGGTCGTATAGCCGATGCGCTGGACGCGCGGCCCAACGCCGCGAATGTCGAAGCCACGGAAGTCCGGCTCGCCCAGGTAGAAGCGATCGGTAATGCGGACATTGTCGATCCCAACGCCACGGCTCTTCTCCAGCGAATGGATGTAACCACCCTCGGCATTGAGCGACCCGATGAACCCCGCACCAATGTTGAAGAATTTCGATCCTTCAATCTTCGAGCGAATATATTTCACATCGCCGCCAAGCCCTGCGAAATCCTGGCTGAAGATGAAGCGCTGGCCGGCAGTCGGGCGCAGTCGGCTGTTGAGGCTGTCGAACACCAGCGAATAGCCGATCGACGACGTCCAGCGATTACCGATCGCGTCGCACAAATATCGGCCGGCAAGCAGCGGCTCGCAGGTGTCCCCCGGAGAATTGCCGCGAATGCCGTCGTTATTCGAGTCGCTGAAATAGGTGCTCTTGTCGAGGCCGACTTCGTCATAGCTTAGGCCATAACGCCCGGCGAGCTGCCAATATTCGGTCAACGGAACACCGGCACGGACCTGGAAGCCAGTCGACACCTGCGTGTAGGTGGTCTGCCGCGTATTGCCGAGATAGTTGAAGGCGTTGTAATCGCGCCGGAAAATGTCGCCGCCGATCGCGATATTCTTGTTGAACAGATAGGGCTCGGTAAAGCCTAGCTCGACCGACTTGGAATAGGTCGAATAATTGACGCTGGCGCGCAACTCCTGGCCCTTGCCGCGGAAATTGCGTTGTTTGATCGACGCCTGAATGATGAACTGTTCAAGGCTGGAATAGCCTGCCGACAGCGACAATTCGCCCGTGGATTTCTCTTCGACATCGGCCGTCAAAACCACACGGTCGGGGGCCGCCCCCTGCGTCTGCTTGATCTCGAACTTGTCCTGGAAAAAACCGAGCGAGTTGATGCGGTCCTGCGAACGCTTGACCTGGAAGCTGTTGAACGCGTCGCCTTCCGACAGGCGGATTTCACGACGGATGATCTTGTCCTGAGTCTGCGTGTTGCCGTTGATTTCGACGCGCTCGACATAGGTGCGCTTGGCTTCGGCGATGTGGAAATTGATCCCCATCGTCAGCGTGTCCTTGTCACGCTGGAAGTCCGGATTCACTTCGGTGAAAGCGTAACCGAACAGGCCCGCCGCCTCGCTAAGCGAATCGACCGAGGTCTCGACCTTCTTGGCGTTGTACCAGTCGCCCTTCTTGATCCCGAGGTTTGCCGCGAGCCGCTTGTTGTCGAAATCGCGAATGTCGCTGTCGACGGTCACGTCCCCGAATTTGTAGCGCTTCCCCTCTTCCACCACATAAGTGATGATGAAGTCCTTCTTGTCCGGGGTCAGCTCGGCAACGGCGGAAGTGACGCGGAAGTCGGCATAGCCTTCGGTCAGATAGAATTGGCGCAGCTTCTGCTGGTCATAGGCCAGGCGATCCTGGTCATAGCTGGTGTTCGAGCTGAGCAGCGTCGTCAGGCGCGCTTGCTTGGTCGCCATCTGCTCGCGCAGCTTGCTGTCGGAAAACACTTCGTTGCCGAGGATGTTGATCTGGCGGACCTTCGACTTCGGCCCCTCGGTCACCTCGAAGATGACATCGACGCGGTTCTGGTCGAGCGACACCATCTTGGGATCGACGACTGCGGCAAAGCGCCCCTGGCGGCGATACAGTTCGATGATGCGCGCCACGTCCTGACGCACGGCGGTGCGGGTGAAGATCTGGCGGGGGGCGAGTTTCACCTCCTTCTTGATCTTGTCTTCCTTCAGCCGCTTATTGCCCTCGAAGATGACGCGGTTGATGATCGGGTTTTCGCGCACGCGCAGCACGATGTCGCCGGTCTCGGCACCGCCGATCGTCACATCGGCGAACAGGTCGCTGGCGTAGAGATCCTTGATCGCCTGATCGAGCGTCTCGTTGGTGAAGACCTGACCGGTGCGCAGCTTGGTGTAAGACAGCACCGTCTCGGGTTCGAGACGCTGCGAACCTTCGACCCGGATCGCCTTGATCGTGCGGGTGACCGGTGCGACGACCTGCGCTGGTGCAGGTGCCGGTGCCGGCTGCGGTGTCGCCGCGGGTTGGCCCGTCGTCTGCGCGACCGCAACGGTCGGCACGCCGGTGAGCATCGTGCCTGCGAGCAACACGGCGGTGGCCCGTGCGCCGTATTTGGAAACCTTGATTGCTGTCACATCCCACCCCAAATCGGAGAAAATTCCGCGTGGCCGAAAACTCGTCGGCCCGCCCTGCCTCACCTGCGTCAACCGATCAAGAGCCGGTCAGGGCCTTCCACAGGCCGAAAGCGCCGAGATCGTTAAACGTTACCATCACCATCAAGGCGAGAATCGCCGCCAATCCTGCACGAAACGCCCATTCCTGCACATTCGGCGCGACCGGCCTGCGCCGGATCGCCTCGATTGCGTAGAAAAACAAATGGCCGCCGTCCAACAGAGGGACTGGCAAGAGGTTGATGAATCCCAGATTAATCGACACACCGGCGATGAAATAGATCAACACCGGCCAGCCCAGCGAGAATTGCTCGCCCGACACTTTGGCGATGCGGAGCGGCCCTCCAAGTTCGTCGGTTGAGCGGCGCCCGCTAAGGATTTGGCCCAATCCTTCGACCGTGGACCGCAGGATTCTGCCGGTCATTTCGACGCCGACCACCGGTGCTTCGAACAGGCCCACCCGATGCGGCACCGGGGTGGTCGGCGATATGCCGAGCAGCCCTTTTTTGAAGGTGTTGCCAAAACTGTCGCGCTGCACGGCGGTACCCAGGACGCCAACGCGCCGAATCCGGCTTCCCGCGTGCTCATATTCGACCACCACCGGGTAACCGGGCCGTAACACCGCGAATTCGTAGACATCTTCGAAAGTGTTGATCGCGCGCCCATCGATCGCGGTGATTCGATCACCGGTCTGCAAGCCGATCGCTGCCGCCGTGCTGCCGGGGCTGACGCCGCCGACGATGGAGGGGGTACGATCGACACCATAGGCCATCGCGAACGCCGCCAGAATCACAACCGCGACAACGAAATTGGTGATCGGTCCCGCTGCCACGACGATCGCGCGCTGCCACACCGGACGCCCTTGCAACGTGCGTGCGCGCTCCTCGGCAGGCAATTCCAGCCATGCCGGGTCGGGCGTGCTGGCGGCGTTGAGATCGCCCGCAAACTTCACATAGCCGCCGAGCGGCAGCACGCTGAACTTCCAGCGAGTCCCGCGTCGGTCGGTCCAGCCGAACAGCTCGCGCCCGAAACCGATCGAAAAGGCATCGATCTTCACGCCGAACACCCGCCCAGCCAGATAATGCCCCATCTCATGCAGGAAGACGAGCGGGCCGATCACCAGCGCAAAGCCGACAAGGGTGACCAGCAGTCCGGGAGAATGGCTCAAGCGACGATATCCTTCACATTCGTCCCTCTTAACGCCCCGCCACGAACCGCAATCTGCCTGCGCGCCATGCTGCGCGCTTCGGCATCGACCGCCAGAACATCATCCACGCTTTCCGGTGCGGCCGGATCATATGCCGACAGGGTATCTTCGACGATTGCGGCAATTTCGAGGAAGCCGATCTCCCGGTCGAGAAAGGCCGCGACCGCCACCTCGTTCGCCGCATTCAGGATCGCGGGGCGTGCGCCCCCTGCGTCGAGTGCCGCCCGCGTCAGCCGGATCGCGGGGAAACGCTCAGCATCGGGCGCCTCGAAATCGAGCCGCCCGATTGCAACGAGATCGAGCGGAGCCATCGGCGTCGCCATGCGATCGGGCCAGGCGAGGCAGTGCGCGATCGGCGTGCGCATGTCGGGCGGACCCATCTGCGCCAGCACCGAGCCATCGACATAATCGACCAGCGAATGGATCACCGATTGCGGATGAATGACGATTTCGATTGAATCATGCGGCACCGGGAACAACCGCGCCGCCTCGATCAACTCCAGCCCCTTGTTGAACAAGGTGGCCGAATCGATCGAAATCTTCGCGCCCATCGACCAGTTCGGATGCGCGACCGCCTGTTCGGGGGTGACGGTGCGCATCGCCTCGGTCGTCCAGGTACGGAACGGACCGCCGCTACAGGTCAGGATGATGCGGCGCACGCGCTCGGGCCGTGCGGCATCGAAGCATTGGAAGATCGCGTTGTGCTCGGAATCGGCTGGCAGCAAGGTCGCGCCATGCCGGGCCGCCGCCGCCAGCACGACATCGCCCGCCGAGACCAACGGTTCCTTATTGGCGAGGATCACGGTCTTGCCGCCCGCAATCGCCGCCATCACCGGCTCCAGCCCGATACAGCCGACGATCGCGCCCATCGTGATATCGGCCCCAAGGCTGGCCGCCTCGACCACAGCCGAGCGTCCGCCCGCAGTGCCGATGTTGGTGCCTGCCAGCGCCGCCCGCAGATCGGGCAGGCAAGCCTCGTCCGCCACCACGGCCAGCTTCGCGCGCGTGCGGATCGCCGCCGCCGCCAGTCCCGCAACATCGCGATTGGCGGTCAGCGCCAGAACCTCGAACCGGTCCGGCTCGCGCTCGACCAGGTCGAGCGTCGAGGTGCCGATCGAGCCCGTTGCCCCAAGGATCGTTATCGTCTTCACCACCAATATACCTTCGGTAACAGCACCAGCAACGCAGCGACCGGCGCGACCGGCACCAGCCCGTCAAGGCGGTCCAACACCCCGCCATGCCCGGGCAGCAGCGAGCCGCTATCCTTCACCCCTGCCCGCCGCTTCAGCCAGCTTTCGTAAAAGTCCCCGGCCTGCGCCAACACTGCCAGCACCGGCGTCGCCAGCGTCATGCGCACCGGCAAGCCATAGCGATAATGCAGGAACGCGGCGAACAGGCCCGCCGCCAAAACGCCACCGCCCAGCCCGGCCCAGGTCTTGTTCGGGCTGATGGCCGGCGCAATCTTCGCCCCGCCTATAACGCGACCCGCCGCATAGGCACCGATGTCGCATGCCCACACCAACGCCAGCGCCCACAGCGTAAAGAGAATACCCTCATCTTGCCGCCGGATCACCAGCAAGGCCATGATCGGCAGCCCGACATAGAAGATGCCCTGCGCCAGCCCGCGCCGCCCGGTCACGATCACCACGAAGAAGCCCGCGCCGATTAGCAAGCCGAGCGTGAGAAACCCCGCTCCCGCACCAATTACGGGGGCCATAATCGCAAGCGGCACCGACAACGCATATTGCGCAAGCCGCTTGGTCTCGTTCGGCGCGGACTGCAGTCCCGCCCATTCCCCCATCATGACGATGCCGAGCACCACGCAAAGTAGCCAGAATGCGATCCCGCCCAATACAACGCCGGTCAATGCGACCGCGACCAGCGCGATCCCGACGATGATGCGCAGCGTCAGATTGGACGGGCCACGCGGCTCGGCAAGCGGCGTCACGGGAGGTGGCGTCACAGGCCCCCGAACCGACGCTGCCGCTGTCCGAAGGTTTCGACCGCAGCAGCCAGCGTATCTGCGTCAAAATCGGGCCACAGCGTATCGACGAACAGCAATTCGGCATAGGCCGCTTGCCACAACAGGAAGTTGGACAAACGGACCTCACCGGAGGTGCGAATCAACAGATCCAGCGGCGGCAGGTCGCGCGTGTCGAGCTCGTCCTCGAACACGGCTTCGTCGATCGTCGTCGGATCGAGCGTGCCTGCTTGCGCGCGTTCCGCAAGCCGCCGCGCGGCCGCCGCAATCTCCGCTTGCGCGCCGTAATTGAGCGCGATCACCAGGATCGGCCCGGTGTTGACTGCGGTACGCGCGACTGCGGTGTCGATCAGTTCGACCAGATCGGGGGTGAACCGGCGATAATCGCCAATCACCCGCAGTTGCACATTGTCGCGCACCATCTCATCAAGGTCATTGCGGATGAACAGCCGCAGCAACCCCATCAGGTCACTGACTTCGCTCTCCGGGCGTCGCCAGTTCTCGCTCGAAAAGGCATAGAGCGTCAGCGCCTCAATCCCCATCGCGCGCGCAGCACGCGAGATACGACGCACCGCTTCGACGCCTTGCCGATGGCCAGCGACCCGCGGCAAATGGCGTTTCTTGGCCCAGCGCCCATTGCCATCCATGATGATCGCGACATGGCGCGGCAACACCCCCGCGCCCTTGCCGGTCACCAACTCGGGAGCAGAGGCGGCAAATGGCCTCACTTGCCCAAAATTTCCTTTTCCTTGGCGCTCGCCGCCGCATCGATTTCGCCAATCGTCTTGTCGGTCAGCTTCTGCACTTCGGTTTCGAGCTTCTTGCGCTCGTCCTCGCCGAACAGGCCCTTCTTTTCATCGACCTTGAGCGAATCCATGCCGTCACGACGCACATTGCGCGCGGCGATGCGCGCATCCTCGGCATATTTACCCGCGAGCTTGGCCAACTCCTTGCGGCGCTCCTCGGTCAGATCGGGAATCGGCAAGCGCAGGGTGGTGCCATCGACGATCGGGTTGAGCCCGAGCCCGGCCGAGCGAATCGCCTTGTCGCACGGGCCGACATTGGACTTGTCCCACACCTGTACCGACAGCATCCGCGGCTCGGGTGCCGACACGGTCGCCACCTGATTGAGCGGCATTTGCGCGCCGTAGACCTCGACGGTGACGGGATCGAGCAGCGAGGTCGATGCGCGTCCGGTGCGCAGACCGGCGAGATCGCCCTTCAACGATTCGACACTGCCCGCCATGCGGCGTTCGAGATCGGCCTTGTCATAAGCGGCCATGACTTAATCTCCTGCTGTGGTTTGAACGACCGTCGACACGCCTTCACCGCGCAGAACCGCAGCAAGATTGCCGGGCTGACGGATGTTGAAGACGACGATCGGGATTTTGTTGTCGCGGCAAAGCGCGATCGCGCTCGCGTCCATCACCTTGAGATCCTGCGCGAGCACAGTGCCGTAACTCACGGTTTCAAAACGCTTGGCGGTCGGGACCAATTTCGGGTCGGCATCATAGACGCCGTCGACCGACGTGCCCTTGAACAGGGCGTCGCACTTCATCTCGGCGGCGCGCAACGCGGCCCCGCTATCGGTGGTGAAGAACGGGCTGCCGACGCCCGCTGCAAAAATCACGATCCGACCCTTTTCGAGATGGCGCTCGGCGCGGCGGCGGATGAAGGGTTCACACACCGACGCCATGGGGATCGCCGATTGCACGCGCGTCTCGACGCCGATCTTTTCCAGCGCGTTCTGCACGGCGAGCGCGTTCATCACGGTCGCCAGCATCCCCATATAATCGCCGGTGGCGCGGTCCATGCCGCGCGCCGCGCCGGAAATACCCCGGAAGATGTTACCCCCGCCGACGACGACGCAGAGTTCATACCCCTGGTGCTTCACATCGGCGATTTCGGCGGCCACACGGGCAATGACGTCAGGGTCGATCGAAAGGCCACCGGCCCCCATCAGGACCTCGCCCGACAATTTCAGCAAAATACGTTTAAAGTGCGGGGTGGTCACGGCATTCCAGACTGCAAAGGGTCATGATCGCCCTGGGGGCGGTGCGGCGCGGACCTTATCGGGCACGCACTGCGATTGGAAGCGCGGAAACCGTGCAGATCGAATACACGAAGGGCCGCACCTCACCGGCACGGCCCTTCGGCATTTGCGGCCTCGCGCGCGAGCGGGGCCGAGTGTTATGCAGTCGCCTGCGGCACACCCGAAGCGGCCGCGACTTCCGCCGCGAAATCGCTCGTTTCCTTCTCGATGCCTTCGCCGAGCTGGAAGCGGACATAGTCCTTGAGCACGATCGCGGTGCCGGCTGCCTTGGCGGCATTGGCAACGACGTCCGAGATCTTGGTCTTGCCGTCCATCACCAGCAGCTGGCTGACGAGCGCGTTTTCCTTGCGATACTTGGCGATCGCACCCTCGACCATCTTGGCGACGATGTCGGCGGGCTTGCCGCTTTCCGCTGCCTTTTCGGTCGCGATCGCGCGCTCACGCTCGACGATCTCGGGGTCGAGGCCATCTTCGTTCAGCGCCAGCGGGAAGGCTGCTGCGATGTGCATGGCGATCTGCTTGCCGAGCGGCTCGAGCACATCCTTGCCCGCTTCGCTCTCCAGCGCGACGAGCACGCCGATCTTGCCGAGGCCGGGGGCCGCTGCGTTGTGGATGTAGGGAACAACCGCGCCAGCCGACACTTCGAGGCGCTTGGCGCGACGCAGGTTCTGGTTCTCGCCGATCGTGGCGATGTTGTTGGTCAGGATTTCCTCGACCGTCTTGGCACCCAGCGGGGCGGCCTTGATCGTCGCGATATCGTCACCCAGTTCGAGCGCGACCGAAGTCACGTCGCGAACGAAGGTCTGGAACTGCTCGTTCTTGGCGACGAAATCCGTCTCCGAGTTCACTTCGACCGCAGCACCCTTGGTGCCCGATACTTCGACGCCGATCAGGCCCTCGGCCGCAGTGCGGCTGGACTTCTTGGCGGCCGCGGCGAGGCCCTTGGCGCGCAGCCAGTCCATCGCCACCGTCATGTCGCCATTGGCTTCGGTCAGCGCCTTCTTGCAATCCATCATGCCCGCGCCGCTCTTTTCGCGCAGGTCCTTTACCGCAGCTGCCGTGATCTCGGCCATGTCGTTGGTCCTTATCTCAGTAGAATATGGTTTTGGACGGGATAGAGCCGCGCCCTACCCCGTCCGTATGTCAGTTCTGCGACGCTTACGCGTCGATCTGGCGCTCGGTTTCCGCAGCCAGCTCGGCCTGCAGAGCCGCGTCGGTTGCCGGCGTAATGTCGGCGGCCGCAGCCGGAGCAACGCTCAGCGCTTCCTCGGCGGGCGGAGCTTCCATCGAACCGATGTCCTGGCGACGCGACAGCTGCTCATGGCCACCGCGGGTCGCGGCGATCGCAATCGCTTCGCAATACAGGCGGATGGCGCGGCTGGCGTCGTCATTGGCCGGAACCGGGAAGGCGATGCCGTCGGGCGAAACGTTCGAATCGAGGATCGCGACGACCGGGATCCCCAGCGTGTTGGCTTCCTTGATCGCCAGCTCTTCCTTGTTGGCGTCGATCACGAACATCACGTCGGGAATGCCGCCCATGTCGCGGATGCCGCCGAGCGACAGCTCGAGCTTGTCCTTCTCACGGGTAAGCTGCAGCACTTCCTTCTTGGTCAGGCCGTGCGTGTCGCCCGAAAGCTGCTCTTCCAGCGTCTTGAGGCGCTTGATCGAACCCGAAATGGTCTTCCAGTTGGTGAGCATGCCGCCCAGCCAACGATGGTTGACGAAATGCTGGCCCGAACGACGGGCTGCTTCTGCAACGGGCTCCTGCGCCTGGCGCTTGGTGCCGACGAACAGCACCTTGCCGCCAGCGGCGGTCGACGCTGCGACGAATTCGAGCGCGCGCGCGAACAGCGGAACGGTCTGCGAGAGATCGAGAATGTGGACGCCGTTGCGGTCGCCAAAGATGTAGGGCTTCATCTTCGGATTCCAGCGGTGCGTCTGGTGGCCGAAATGCGCGCCCGTTTCGAGCAATTGCTGCATGGAGACGACAGGTGCCGCCATAAGGTAGTTCCTTTCCGGTTGATCCTCTGGGAAGCGAGTAATCCGGACAGGCGAACCTGCTCGGACACCGGTGATGTGTGCTTCCCATGCGGTGTGAAGGCGCGCCCTTTATCCGAGACGCTCCGGCAAATCAAGTCCGGCAATGCGCTTGACGACGGAACGCAATGAGAACATAACGGGTCTCAGAGCGGAACGTGGAACGGAACACGGCCCGTGAATGTTGCGACTTTGTGACTCTTCACCGTGAATGAAGGAGTTGAACGATGGCCGTTGTGAGTTTTCTGGTGTTCGCGAGTGCCTTCGCCGCGAGCCTTGCTGTTTTCTACCTGACCCTGGCACCTGCGCTGCCGCGGATCGTCGCGATCTTGCGCGATGGAGCCGACCCTCTCGCTGCTCTCCAAACGCAGGTAACGGTCAGGGAGCCGCGTCTGCGGGTGCGGGGGACGACCGCCCCAGCGCTGGCACGGACGCCGCTGCGCGCAGCCGCTTGACCCGGGCATAGGCGACGATGCTGAACGGCAATGTCGCGAGATATGCGACGCACAGGAAGCTGAGCGTGTGCCAGGGAGCGGAGATGAGCGCTGCCCCCAGTAGAACCACCACCGCAATTGCTTCGAAGCGGATATTGTTGCGCAAACGCAGCGAAGACCAACTGAAGGTCGCGACGCTCGACACCATCAACGCTGCCATCAGCGCGACCCAGGGCGCTACGATCAGCGGCGAACGCCACCAGTCGAGACCGGTCCAGAACCACAAATAAAGGGGTAGCATCGCCAGCCCGGCACCGACCGGAGAGGGCGCGCCAGTCAAAAAACCTGCGGATTTATGCGGTTGCTCCACCACGTCGATCGCTGCGTTGAACCGGGCGAGACGCAGCGCGCAGAACACCGCGAACACCAGCGCGCACAGCCAGCCGACGCGGGGCAGATCCTTCAGCGACCACAAATAGAGGATCAGCGCGGGCGATACGCCGAACGAAATGGCATCCGACAGCGAATCGAGCTCGGCCCCAAAGCGGCTCTCGCCGCGCACCATGCGCGCGATCCGCCCGTCGATCCCGTCGAGCACGCTGGCGATCATCACCATCACGACTGCGGTTTCCCACTGACCGGCAATCGCGAAGCGAATGCCGGTCAGGCCGGAACACAAAGCAAGCGCGGTAACGGCGTTGGGCGCAACCGCGCGCAGTGGCAGCCCCCGTGCCGCGCCGCGCCGATACGGAGACCTCATGCGATGACAATCCGTCGCATCACTGCGCGATCCCGGCCGCCATAGTGCCGCCTACGCGGCCAAGGATCGTTTCGCCCGCTACGCTCCGCTGGCCAAGCACAACCTGGCACGCGCAATCATCGGGCAGATAGACGTCAACCCGGCTGCCGAAGCGAATCAAACCGATGCGCTGCCCCGCCGCGACCATGTCGCCCGGCTTGACGAACGGCACGATCCGACGCGCGAGCAGGCCAGCAATTTGCGTAAAACCAATGCGCCGCACGGTGCCATCCGCAGCCGGTCGGCCTTCGACGACGATATGCTGACGCTCATTGTCCTCGCTTGCTTTGTCGAGCTCGGCATTCACGAACTTGCCCGAGATATAGACAACCTGCTTCACCGTTCCCGCGATCGGCGTGCGGTTGATATGGACGTCGAACACCGACATGAACACCGACACGCGCACCAGCGGCGCATCGCCCAGGCCATTCGGGCCGGCCAGTTCGCGCGGCACCGGTACGCGCTGAATCATCGAAATCAGCCCGTCGGCAGGAGATACGATCAGCCCCTCGCCGCTCGGCGTTACGCGTACCGGATCGCGAAAGAACAAGGCGACCCATAAGGTGATGCCGATCAACGGCCACGCCACGAACCAGCCGAACCAGACCAATGCGACCAGCGCGATCACCCCGGCGATGGCGACATATTTGCGCCCTTCCGGGTGCAGATCGGGGATGCGCCATTTCACGGCTTCGGCGGACGGATTTGGTGTTTCGGGAGGAAGCATCCCCCTTCCCTACCCCACACGTCCCCGTGCCACAATCATCATCCCGCGCTCCTGCCGTTCCGCACCGGGTTGATCGCCGCGCGCCATGCTCCTAGACGCTCCTCGAAACTCCCATAGGAAAGATCGTGATGGCGAAGATCAAGGTGAAGACGCCCGTCGTGGAAATCGATGGCGACGAGATGACGCGGATCATCTGGCAGTGGATCCGCGAACGGCTCATTCTCCCCTATCTCGATATCGATCTGGAATATTACGACCTCGGCATGATGAGCCGCGATGCGACCGACGACAAGATCACGGTCGATAGCGCAAAGGCGATCCAGAAATACGGCGTCGGCGTGAAATGCGCGACGATCACCCCCGACGAGGCCCGCGTCGAGGAATTCGGCCTGAAGAAGATGTGGAAGTCGCCCAACGGCACAATCCGCAACATTCTCGGCGGCACCATCTTCCGCGAGCCGATCGTGATCAAGAACGTGCCCCGCCTGATCCCAGGCTGGACGCACCCGATCGTCGTCGGCCGCCACGCATTCGGCGATCAGTATCGCGCGACCGACTTCCTCGTTCCCGGCCCGGGCAAGCTGCGCCTGGTGTTCGACGGGGATGACGGCGAAGTGATCGACCGCGAAGTGTTCCAATTCCCGTCGGCGGGCGTCGCGCTGGCGATGTACAATCTTGACGATTCGATTCGCGATTTCGCGCGCGCCTCGATGCATTACGGCCTGAACCTGAAATGGCCGGTGTACCTGTCGACCAAGAACACCATCCTCAAGGCCTATGACGGCCGCTTCAAGGATCTGTTCGCCGAAGTGTTCGAGACCGAGTTCAAGGACAAGTTCAAGGAAGCGGGGATCGTCTACGAACATCGCCTGATCGACGACATGGTCGCCTCGGCGCTCAAGTGGCACGGCGAATTCGTCTGGGCGTGCAAGAATTATGATGGCGACGTGCAGTCCGACCAGGTTGCACAGGGCTTCGGCTCGCTCGGCCTGATGACCTCGGTGCTGCTCACCCCCGATGGCAAGACGGTCGAGGCGGAGGCCGCCCACGGCACCGTTACGCGCCACTTCCGCCAGCACGAGCAAGGCAAGGCAACTTCGACCAACCCGATCGCGTCGATCTTCGCCTGGACCGGCGGCCTGAAATATCGCGGCAAGTTCGACGGCACCCCCGAGGTGACCCAATTCGCCGAGACGCTCGAGCGTGTCTGCATCCAGACCGTCGAGAACGGCCACATGACCAAGGATCTGGCGCTGCTGATCGGCCCCGATCAGCCGTGGATGACGACCGAGCAGTTCTTCGAGCAGGTGCGCGTCAATCTCGAACAGGCGATGGGCGCTTCGGCCTAACCCTCCTCCCAAATCTACTTGGCGGCCACCGCGTCCGATACGGACCCGTGGCCGCCGAACCGTCTTTCGGCCACTAAAGGTCTTTTTTGTCAGTCAAAAGCTGACAAGCCGCCAATGTGTTGCGTACAGTGGCGCAATGGCATCTCCCCTAAACTCCACCGGTTTCAGCGACGCCCTTGTAATCCTGGGGGCAGCCGGGCTCGTTATCCCCGCTTTTGCGCGGGCCAAGATCAGCCCGGTCATCGGTTTCATTCTCGTCGGATTACTGGTCGGCCCGTCGGGGCTGGGCGCGCTCGTCCCCAGCTATCCCTGGCTTTACCACATCACCATTTCCGATCCGCACGCGATCGAGCCTTTTGCCGAATTCGGCATCGTGCTGCTGCTGTTTTCGATCGGGCTCGAGTTGTCGTTCAAACGCTTGTGGTCGATGCGCCGACTTGTCTTCGGCACCGGTGCGGCGGAATTGATCGGATCGGGGCTGATACTCGGTACCGGCTTGCACCTGTTGACGGACGTGGCGTGGACCGGATCGTTCGCGCTGGGTATTGCGCTTGCGCTTTCGTCCACCGCACTGGTGCTCCCGATCGCGGGCACGTCGAGCCCTGTCGGGCGTACGGCGTTTGCCATGCTGTTGTTCGAGGATCTGGCGCTGGTGCCGATCATCTTCATTCTGGGCGCGCTGGGGCCGATGGCGGCGGCGGGCGGATGGATGGGATTCGCGCGCGTTGGCGGCGGCGCGATCCTGACGGTCGCAATCCTGTTCGTCGGCGGGCGCTTCTTCCTGCCCAAATTGTTCGCCCAGGCGGCGCGCACCAAGAGCCCGGAACTGTTCCTCGCGGCGTCGTTGCTGGTGGTGATCGCCGCGAGCCTGGCGACGACGGCAGCCGGGCTCTCCCCGATCGTCGGCGCGTTGATCGCCGGGCTGCTGATCGCCGAAACCAATTACCACAGCGAAGTCGAAGTGATGACCGCGCCGTTCAAGGGGCTGGCGCTCGGCGTGTTCCTCATCACCGTCGGCATGAGCGTCGATCTCGGCGCGATCGTCGCCGACTGGGGATCGTATCTGCTCGCCATCATCGCCGTCGTCGCGATCAAGGCGCTGGTCACTTTCGGTTTGCTGCGGCTGGCCGGCATCCGGGGTGGGGTGGCAGCGGAAACCGGCATGTTGATGGGCAGCCCGTCCGAAACGACGCTGATCGTGCTGGGGGCGGCGGGGCAGGCGCAACTGCTCGCGCCCGGCCTCGCCAGCTTCTGGCAGACCGTCACCGCGATCGGCCTGACGATCACGCCATTGCTCGCCTTGCTTGGCAAACGCGCGGCCAAGCGGATCGAGCGTCGCCAGGGTGATTCACCGGAGGCGTCGATCCCGGAGGAAGGCCCCGGCACCGTTGTGATTGGCTTCGGTCGCGTCGGGCGGATGGTATGCGACATGCTGAAAGTCCACGGCCAGCCCTATGTCGCGGTGGAGGCCGATATCGATGCGGTGAAGGCGGCGCGGGCCGATGGCTATCCGGTGATTTTCGGCGATGTCGTGCGCCCGGAACTGGTCGACCGGCTCAATCTCGGCCGCGCGCGCGCGCTGATCCTGACGATGGACGATCCGGTGCTGAGCGTTGCGCTCACACGGCGGGTCCGTGGGTGGGTGCCTGATCTGACGATCATCGCGCGCGCCCGCGACACCGCCCATGCCGCCGAACTTTACAAAGCAGGCGCGAGCGACGCAGTGCCCGAGACGCTGGAAAGCTCGCTGCAATTGGCCGAGGCAGTGCTGACCGATCTCGGCGTCGCGGTCGGCCCGGTGATCGTCTCGATCCACGAGAAGCGCGCCGAATTGCGCCAGGAGATCAAGGCCGCCGCCGATCTGGAGGTCGCGCCGCGCCTGATCCGCGCGCGCCTGAGCAAGGACTAACCGCCGCAGCCAACCGAGACTGCGGCGTGAGCGCTTAGCGTGCCAGCGCGGCCTTCACCGCCGCAACCGCCTCGGCACCCTTCGCACCATCCGGCCCACCGCCTTGCGCCATGTCGGGGCGACCGCCGCCACCCTGCCCGCCCAGCGTCGCTACCGCGATCTTGAGCAGATCGACCGCGCTGCGCGTCGCGACCAGATCGGCCGTCACACCAACCGCCACCGACGCACGTCCCTCATTGACCGCGACGATCATCGCAATGCCAGAGCCGACGCGCTGCTTCATCTCGTCCACCGCGCCGCGCAGGCCCTTGGGGTCGAGCCCCTCGACCACCTGGCCGAGGAACTGCACGCCGCCAACCTCTTCCGGCCCCGCCGCAGCCGCACCGGCCCCGCCGCCCAGCGCCAGCGCCTTCTTGGCTTCGGCCAATTCACGCTCCAGCCGCCGCCGGTCCTCGACCAAAGCCGCCACGCGCGCCGGTACTTCGTCGGGCGAGGATTTCAGCGCCGTCGCCGCCTCGCGCAGTTTCTCGTCGCGCGAGGTGAGGTAAGACCGCGCCGCCTCACCCGTCAGCGCCTCGACGCGACGCACACCGCTCGACACCGCGCCTTCGCTCACCACCGTGAACAGGCCAATGTCGCCCAGCGCGCGGACATGCGTGCCGCCGCACAGTTCGAGCGAGTAGATCTCGTCGCCCTCGCGCCCCATCGACACGACGCGCACTTCGTCGCCATATTTCTCACCGAACAGCGCCATCGCCCCTTCCGCGATCGCTTCGTCGGGCGTCATCAAGCGAGTCGTGACCGGGCCGTTGGCACGGATCTGGTGGTTCACGTCGACCTCGACCTGCGCCAGTGCGGCGGGGTCGATCGCGGTCGGTTGCGAAAAGTCGAAGCGCAGCCGCTCGGGCGCGACCAGGCTGCCCTTTTGCGCGACATGCAGCCCCAGCCGCTGGCGCAGCGCCTCGTGCAGCAAGTGCGTCGCCGAATGGTTGGCGCGAATCCGGTCGCGCCGGCCGCTGTCGATCGTCAGATGCAGCGCATCGCCAACCGCGATCTCGCCCTGTTCGATCTTCGCCTGATGCGCGAACAGGCGGCCGAGATATTTGCGCGTATCCTCGACATGCGCCAGCACGCCGCCACCCGTCAGCGTGCCGGTATCGCCGACTTGGCCGCCGCTCTCGGCATAGAAAGGCGTCTGGTTGACGACGATCTCGACCGTCTCCCCCGGCCCGGCGCGCTCGACCCGCGCGCCATCCTTGACGATCGCGACGACCTGGCCCTCGCCTTCTTCGCTGGCATAGCCGATGAACTCGGTGCTGCCGCTGGCTTCGGCAATGTCGAACCACACATCATCCGAGGCGCGCTGGCCCGATCCCTTCCAAGCGGCGCGCGCGGCGCGCTTCTGCTCGGCCATGGCGGTGTCGAACCCGGCGCGATCGATCCCGAAGCCCTGGCGCCGCAGCGCATCCTCGGTCAAATCATACGGAAAACCGAACGTGTCGTAGAGCTTGAACGCGGTCTCGCCCGGCAGCGTGTCGCCTTCGGCCATCCCTGCGGTCGCTTCTTCCAGCAGCCGCAAACCGTTCACCAAGGTGCGGCGGAACTGCGTTTCTTCCTGCAGCAAGGTCGATTCGATCGACGCCTGCGCGCGCACCAGTTCGGGGTAAGCCGCACCCATTTCCGAAACCAGCGCCGACACCAGCCGGTGCATCAACGGCTCCTTCGCGCCCAGCAAATGCGCATGGCGCATCGCGCGGCGCATGATCCGGCGCAGCACATAGCCACGCCCCTCATTGGCGGGCAACACGCCATCGGCGACGAGGAAGCCCGACGAGCGCAAATGATCGGCAATCACGCGGTGGCTCGCCTGCGTCTCGGGCGTCAGCGGCGCGCCAGACAGCGCCACCGACGCCGCGATCAGCGCCTTGAAGGTGTCGGTATCATAATTGTCGTGCACGCCCTGCAGCACGGCGGCCACGCGCTCCAGCCCCATGCCGGTGTCGATCGACGGGCGCGGCAGCGGCGTGCGCGTGCCATCGGCGGCCTGGTCGAACTGCATGAAGACGAGGTTCCAGATCTCGACGAAACGGTCGCCATCTTCCTCGGGGCTTCCCGGCGGGCCACCATAAATATGGTCGCCATGGTCGAAGAAGATCTCCGAGCACGGCCCGCACGGGCCGGTGTCGCCCATCGACCAGAAATTGTCGTTGGTGGCGATGCGGATGATGCGCTCTTCGGGCAATCCCGCGATCTTGCGCCACAAATCGAACGCTTCGTCATCGGTGTGATAGACGGTGACGGTCAGCCGGTTGGGGTCGAGCCCCCATTCCTTGGTCAGCAAATTCCAGGCGAGCGTGATCGCGCGTTCCTTGAAATAATCGCCGAACGAGAAATTGCCGAGCATCTCGAAAAAAGTGTGGTGCCGCGCGGTATAGCCGACATTGTCGAGGTCATTATGCTTACCGCCCGCGCGCACGCACTTTTGCGAAGACGTCGCGGTCGAATAGGGCCGCGATTCCAGGCCGGTGAACACGTTCTTGAACGGCACCATCCCGGCATTGACGAACATCAGCGTCGGGTCGTTCTGCGGCACCAACGGTGCGGACGGGACCTTCGCATGGCCATTGGCCGCGAAATAATCGAGGAAGCTGCGACGAATGTCGTTGGTCGAGAGCGAGAGCTGGGTCATGCCCGGTGCTTAGGCGAGGCGCGTGCGTATCTCAAGCATGGCTCGGTTCGTCGCGATCGGCTATCGCGCAGGGAACTTGCCCGGGGACCCGTGATGCGCGTGTTGAAGATTGCGCCACTGCTGCTGTTGCTCGCCCCCACGGCCGAAGTGGCGCGCGCGACCGCCAGCGCGCCGCCGCACGCCATTTGCGGCGACGACACCATCGCCCCCAGCGTCGCGCGCATCCTGCCCGGCTTCGGCGCGGGCGCGCTCCCGATCCGCACCGCCAAGCCGCAGGCTCAGGCGTTTTTCGACAACGGCCTGCAACTCAGCCACGCCTTCGCGCACGATGCCGGACACGCCGCCTTTGCCGAAGCCGCGCGACTCGACCCGGCCTGCGCGATGTGCCGCTGGGGCGAAGCCTGGTCGGGCGGCCCGACGATCAACTTCCCCGTCGACGCCGCCACCCAAGTGAAGATGGGCAAGCTGGTCGACGCCGCCATCCCGATGGCCGCGAGCGGCCCGCTGCTCGAACGCCAACTGCTCGCGGCCCTCGCGCTGCGCTACAAAAATGGCGGCGGCAAAGGCCCCGGCGACATCGCCTACGCCCGCGCGATGGAAGCGATCGCGGTCGCGCATCCCGAAAATGACGAACTGCTCACGCTCGCCGCCGATGCCTGGATGATCCCGGCGGCGCTGGGCGAGCGCGGCGACACGCTGCCGCGCGCGGTCGCGCTGCTCGAGACGGTGCTCAAGCGCAACCCGGATTTCACCCCCGCCATCCATTTCTACATCCACGCGACCGAGATGAACGGCTTCCCGGCCCGCGCCGAGCGCTATGCCGACCGCCTCGCCGCGCTCGCCCCCGCCGCCAGCCATTTGATCCATATGCCGAGCCATACCTATTACTGGATCGGCCGCTATCAGGATGCCGCCGACGCCAATGTCCGCGCGGCGGCGCTGGGCGTGGCCGATGCGAAGGCCGCGCATGCGCCCGAGCCCGACGGCGTGTTCCGCCAGCCTTACCATGCGCACAACGTCCATTTCGGCATTGGCGGCGCGTTGATCGCGGGCGACGCGAAAGATGCATTGGCGCTGTCCGAGCCCGTCCTCGGGGCGCTGTCGCGCGCACCCAAATCCGATCCGTTCCAGCAAATGGTCGGCGGCACCGCCTATTTCGCCCAAGGCCGCTTCGCCGATCCGGCGGCAGTGCTGGCGCTGCCCGAACCCGGCGCGGCATACGGCTTCCTGCGCGCCTATCGCCATTATGCGCGCGGCGAAGCCTATGCGCGCCTCGGCAATGCCGCCGCAGTCCGTGCCGAAGCAGCAGCGATCCCGCTGCGTGCTGGCCCCGCCGACAAGGAAGATGCCAGCCTGCAGGCAACCGCGCTGATGCGCATCGCCAAGGCCGTGCTGGAAGGCCGCGCCGCCATGCTGGAACACCGCCCGGACGACGCGGTGAAAGCGTATCGCACGGCGGCGAAGATCGAGACCTCCAAGGTCCTGGTCCATTTCGATGATCCGCCCGTGTGGTGGTATCCAACCGAACGCAGCCTCGCCGCCGCTTTGCTGGCCACGGGCGATGCCCAGCAAGCGCTCGCCCAAGCCAACGCCGCCCTCGCCCGCCGCCCGCTCGACCCGGTGAGCCTGTCGATCAGGGCCGACGCGCTGACAGCGCTGGGGCAGACGGCAGCGGCGGAAAAGGACCGGGCGGCGGCGGTGGCGCGCTGGCACGGCGATAAGAGCGCGTTCTCGGCGGCGTTGATCTGACGGGAGCGCGCCGCCCCAAGACGCGCTTCCCCGGCGAAGGCCGGGGCCCAGTAGGTAGGGCAGATGCAAGAAAGACCAGCCCCCGCCATAACCCGCCCACCACTGGGCCCCGGCCTTCGTCGGGGAAGCGTGTGGTGGGACGAACTGATCATAGCATCAAAACCGCGGGCGGCCTGTTTGCGAGCAGAAGCGGACGCTACCGATGGCGATGAATCGCTTTAATCTTCGGATGCTGAGCGTCCATGAACATATACGCTCTGCCCAGAAGCGCCTGTTTTCCAAAGTCATCAAACTTATTGGGTCCAAGCGGTGTTATAAGAACCTCAGACTTCGTGAGCCCTTCCAAATGCATTCTCTCAATCTCTGACCAGTGAGTCTTGGCTACCGCGTTCAATACAACGTTCACGGCGGGATGGTTGTAGCGAACAATGATGTTCCCATCGTCCATAGGCGCAGGGTTCATATCCGGATGGAAGCCAAGTATTTCGGCAAGCGTCTTTAACGCGAAGGCGCTGGCACCCGCGTCGGACAGGCCATCTTCGAGTATGATGCAAGTGCCATGCGTGAAGACCACGAAGTCCCGTTTGCCATTTGTATAGTAGTTCACGCGCCCGACGACTTCATCAAGCGGCTGTTCAAATGAGGGGTGCCATGTTGGAACTGGCGGGAAGCGCGTGACCATTTCACTCGCCCTTACTCTGCCAAAACCGATTGCGCCGACAAGGCCCGCGATGAACGAGCGTCTCACCATATCCCCACCCCGTTCCAATCGTCTGAATGCCAAGCCTACCGAACAGGCAGATGCATGGAAAGCGACGTCCGCGTCCCACCAATCCGGCTGCTTCGGCACAATTGGCCACCCAGCTTACATCCCCCGCCCCCTCACCCCAACGGCGCATCAATCGACGTCGGCGGCACGCTGAACCATTTCGGCCCGCTCGCGGTCATGTGGAAGCAATCCTCCAGCCGCACGCCGAACTTGCCCGGCAGATACAGGCCCGGCTCGTCCGAAAAGCACATGCCCTCGGCCAGCCGCATGGTTTCGCCGTGGACGAGGTTGACCGGCTCATGCCCGTCAAGCCCGATGCCGTGGCCGGTGCGGTGCGAGAGGCCGGGCAAGCGATAGCCCGGCCCATAGCCGAGCGACGCATAAAACCCGCGCACCGCATCATCCACCGCCCCCGCCGGCGTGCCGACCTGGGCGGCGGCGAAGGCCGTGGCTTGGCCAGCGCGCACCTGATCCCACACCGTGCGCTGTTCCGTGCTCGCGCTGCCGAACACGAAGGTGCGCGAGACGTCGGACTGATAGCCCTGCACGGTGCAGCCGCAATCCATCAGCACGATCTGCCCGTCCGCCACCACTTGCGGTTCGTGGCTGCCATGCGGCAGCGCCGCCGCCGGGCCGATCAGCACCAACGCGAATTCGGGTGCCCCGCCCAATTGCCGTGTGGCGGCGTTCATCAGCGCGGCGATGTCCGCAGGCTTCATGCCCTTTTCCACGCGCGGCCAGGTCCAGCGATAGGCGGCGATCGTCACGTCGGTCGCGGTCTGCATCAGCGCGATCTCGGGCGCGGTCTTGCGCATCCGCACCCCGCGCACGACCGGATTGGCCGAGACGATCTTCGCCCCCGGCAGCGCCCGCGGCAGACCGTCGACCGCGAAATAGCGCACCGTCTCCTCGATGCCGATCGGCCGCTCCGCCAGCTTGCGCTCGCGCAGGAAGCCCGCGACCAGCTTCAGCGGATCCTCATCCTCCTGCCACACGCGCACGTCAGCCGCGACGCCCAGCGTCTGGCGGACCGAGGGTTCCTCGAAGAACGGCGTGACGATGCACGGCTCGCCCTCGACCGGCAGAATCGCCGCGGTCAGGCGCTCGCTGCGAAACCAGGTCACCCCGGTGAAATAGACCAGGCTCGATCCCGATTCGATCAGCACCGCGCCGATGCCCTGCGCGTTCATCAGCGCCTGCGCGCGGGCGATGCGGGCGCTGCGCTCGCCCGGCCCGATCGCCACCGCGCCGCTGGCGATATTGCGCAAACCGGCGAGATCGGGCTCGGCCGCGCGCAGAACGCCACTGGCCGAAAACACCGGCAGCAACGCCGCTCCGGCTGCAAACCCACGCCGCGTCAACATCTTCATCGTCTCGCGCCCCTTTGTCCTTGGCGTAACTGTGCCAGCGGAAAGCGCCCGCCGCAACGCAGCAACGCAGCGCTTCGGCTTGACCGCTCGCACTTTCTCCCGTTGATGACACGAACGACAAAAAGGGGTGACATGTGGCGAAGCGATTGACGACCTATATCCTGATCGCGCTGGTGCTGGGCCTCGCCGTGGGATGGACGCTCAACGCCACGATCGATGACGGCACCCCCGCCAGCGCAGCGCGGCTGAAGGAGATCGCCGGCTATATTTCGATCATCACCACGGTGTTCCTGCGGCTGATCAAGATGATCATCGCGCCGCTGGTGCTCTCGACCCTCGTCGTCGGCATCACGCATATGGGCGGCACCGGCGCGCTCGGGCGGATCGGCCTGCGTGCGGTGGCGTGGTTCGTCGGCGCGAGCCTGTTGTCGCTCTCGCTCGGGCTGGTGCTGTTCCATGTCACCGCGTCGCTGGGTGAAGTGCTCGGCCTCACGCCGCATCTGGTGGTGCCGCCCGTGACCGTCGGCACCGGGCTCGACAAGGCCGGGTTCGATCTCGCCAAGTTCGTCACCCATGTCGTGCCCTCGTCGATCTTCGATGCGATGGCGACCAACGAAATCCTGCAGATCGTGGTCTTTTCGGTGTTCCTCGGCGTCGCGATTTCGGCGGTCGGCGAGAAAGCCGCCCCGCTCGTCCGCGCGACCGAGGCCTTGGTCGCGGTGATGCTGCAAATCACCAATTATGTGATGATGTTCGCGCCGCTGGCGGTGTTCGCCGCTGTCTCCGCCACGCTGACCGAGCAGGGCCCCGGCGTCATCAAGAACCTCGCTTACTTCATGGGAAGCTTCTATTTCGGCTTGGCAGTGTTGTGGGCGCTGCTGTTCGGCCTGTGCTACCTCATCGTCGGCCCGCGCACGCGCAGCTTGCTGCGCTATATCGGCGCGCCGTTGATGATCGGCTTTTCCACCGCCTCGTCCGAGGCAGCGCTGCCGCGCGTGCTGGAGGCGCTGGAGCGCTTCGGCGTGCCGCCCAAGATCGCCGGCTTCGTCGTCCCGCTCGGCTATTCGTTCAACCTCGACGGGTCGATGATGTACATGACCTTCGCGTCGCTGTTCATCGCCCAGGCTTACGACATCCATCTGTCGATCGGCGCGCAGGTGACGATGCTGCTGACCTTGCTGATCACCTCCAAGGGGATCGCCGGCGTGCCGCGCGCCAGCCTGGTGGTGATCGCGGCGACCTTGCCCGTGTTCCACATCCCCGAGGCCGGCCTGCTGCTGATCCTCGCCGTCGACCATTTCCTCGACATGGGGCGCTCGGCCACCAACGTCGTCGGCAATGCCATCGCCGCCAGCGTCATCGCCAAATGGGAGGGGACGCTGGAAGCGCCCGAGCCTCCCGAGATCGGCCTGAACGAACTGCCGCGCGCCGATCACGCATAGCGCCGGTTAATCTTAAGCAGGACCGCCCAAAAGCCGTTCGGGCTGAGCCTGTCGAAGCCCTTCTTCCCCGCGCGCTCACCGCGCTGGGATAGGAGCCCTTCGACAAGCTCAGGGCGAACGGGGTCCGATCCGCTTTAAAGACGCCCGTCACGCATAGGCATAGGGTCCACCCTTGGCGAGCGCCGCCTGATAGGCCGGGCGCGCGTGGATCTTGTCGAGCCACGCGATCGTCGCCGGGCGCGAGGCATCGAGGCCCGCGCGGCTGCGCGCGGCCTCCAGCGGGAAGCTCATCATGATGTCGGCACCCGTGATCGTGTCGCCCGCAAACCATGGACGGCTCGACAGCTCGGCTTCGACATAATCGAGATGGACGTCGATCATCGGTTGGATACGCTTGGCGGCGGTCTTGCCCAGCAGCGGAATGCGGTTGACGACCAGCAGCACGAGCAGCGGCGGCATCATCGACCCTTCGGCATAATGCAGGAACTGGCGATAGCGCAGCACACCATCGCGGTGCGCGGGGGGCCCCAACCGACCATCGCCGCGCTCGACCAGATACTCGACAATCGCGCCCGTTTCGACGATCACATCCCCCAGCTCGGTATCCTCGAGCACCGGCGATTTGCCAAGCGGGTGGATTCGCTTGAGTTCGGGCGGAGCCAGCATCGTCTGCTTGTTCCGCTCATAGCGCTTGATTTCATAGGGGAGCCCGAGTTCCTCGAGCATCCACAGAATCCGCTGCGAGCGCGAGTTTTCGAGATGGTGGACGATCAAGGTCATGAGGACTCTCCGGGTCGGCTTGTTGCCCGCATCCTAGCAGCGATGCGGCACACAAGTCACACGCTACCTTGCGGTGCCCGACGCCGGGGGTCGCCACTCTGCACTCCGGCCATCCCGCCGCCGCAATATGAAAGGCCCGCCATCGCTGGCGGGCCTTCCCGGTCTCTGCGACGGCACCGAGAGCGCTCGATACCGCCATCGTGGTGGGACGCAGCCGTGCACTGCCGCCATCCCCTGCTCCGGCCCGCCGCAGCAGACCGGGGCGAAACTCACATCTCGTCGTCACCTTCATCGGGTTCCGCACCCGCCATCATTTCCTCGGCGACCTTGTCGGTCCGTGCGCGAATCGCCTTTTCCAGACGATCGGACATTTCGACATTTTCCTTGAGGAAGGTCTTGGCGTTCTCACGCCCCTGCCCGATGCGGACGCTGTCATAGCTGAACCACGCGCCCGATTTCTCGACCAGCCCAGCCTTGACGCCCAGATCCAGAATCTCGCCAATCTTGGACACGCCCTGCCCGTACATGATGTCGAATTCGACTTGCTTGAAGGGCGGCGCGACCTTGTTCTTGACGACCTTCACGCGTGTGGTGTTGCCGATGATCTCGTCGCGATCCTTGATCTGGCCGGTGCGACGAATGTCGAGGCGCACCGAGGCGTAGAATTTCAGCGCATTGCCGCCGGTCGTCGTCTCGGGGTTGCCGTACATCACGCCGATCTTCATGCGCAGCTGGTTGATGAAAATCACCATGCAGCGCGAGCGGCTGATCGAGCCCGTCAGTTTGCGCAGCGATTGCGACATCAGTCGCGCCTGCAAACCGACATGGCTGTCGCCCATTTCGCCTTCGATTTCCGCGCGCGGCACCAAGGCTGCGACCGAATCGACCACCAGCACGTCGATCGCGTTGGAGCGCACCAGCGTATCGACGATTTCGAGCGCCTGCTCGCCCGTGTCGGGCTGCGACACGATCAGCTCGTCGATATTGACGCCGAGCTTCTTGGCATAAACCGGGTCGAGCGCATGTTCGGCATCGACGAACGCCGCGGTGCCGCCGCCCTTTTGCGCCTCTGCGATGACATGAAGCGCCAGCGTGGTCTTGCCCGAGCTTTCCGGCCCGTAAATCTCGATCACGCGCCCACGCGGCAAGCCGCCGACGCCGAGCGCGATATCGAGCCCGAGCGAGCCGGTCGAGATCACCTCGACCTGCATCGTCTGTTTCGAGCCCAGCTTCATCGCCGAGCCCTTGCCAAAGGCGCGGTCGATTTGTGCGAGCGCCGCTTCCAGCGCCTTGGCGCGTTCTGCGGTGGCTTTGTCTGCTTGCTTGTCTGAGGCTGCCATTTTGCTGTCGATGACCTTCAACGATACCGCCATTGGTAGCCTCCTGCGCTAGACCGAACGCCGGGTGCGTTCAATGCGTGATGCACCGTGTATCGCGTTTGTTCTTATGGAACAAGAGTAGAACGACAACCTCTTTAAAAAAACCGGCAGGATCACGGCATTCCGCTGCCGCCCGCTGCGCCATAGACTTGTCCGGTGGCGTAGCTGCCGCCACTTTCGGCCAGCAGAACGTAGATCCCGGCAAGCTCGCCCGGTTGCCCCGGGCGACCGAGCGGCGTCTGACCACCAAACTGCTCGAGCTTTTCCATCGTCGCGCCGCCAGACACCTGCAGCGGGGTCCAGATCGGCCCCGGTGCGACGCCGTTCACGCGGATTCCCCGCGACGCCAGTTGTTTGGCTAGGCTGCGAACATAATTGGTGGTTGCTGCCTTGGTTTGCGCGTAATCATACAGATCTTCTGACGGATCGGTTGCCTGCTCCGACGTCGTCCCGATGATCGACGATCCCGGTGCCAGATGCGGCAGCGCCGCCTTGATGAGCCAGAACGGCGCGTAGATATTGGTCTTCATCGTCCGGTCGAATTCCTCGGTGGAAATGTCGAGGATCGAACCGTGGGTTTGTTGTCGGGCGGCATTGCTGACCAGAATGTCGAGCCCACCAAGCGTATCGACTGCGGTCTGGACCAGGGTGGCGCAGAAATCCTCGCTGCACAAATCCCCGGGGATGGCGACTCCGACTCGGCCCGAAGCGCGGATCAGATCGATCACGTCCCGGGCATCCGCCTCCTCTTCCGGCAGATAGTTGATGGCAACGTCGGCTCCTTCGCGCGCGTAAGCGATGGCGGCCGCCCGTCCCATCCCGGAGTCGCCACCGGTAATCAAAGCCTTGCGACCGGCCAGACGACCGGAGCCACGATAGGTCGATTCACCGTGATCGGGCCGGGGCCGCATGTCGCGCGCAAGGCCCGGCCAAGGCTGGCTCTGGCGTTCGAACGGCGGTTTGGGACCAACCTTTTGCGGGTTTGTCAAAGCGGATGGCGAAATGTCTGAGCTGGAAAGTGCCACGATCGGTCTCCGTGCCGGGATTGTGGCAGGAGAAACGGCAGAGCGCCGCGATGGGTCCGCATCAGGCCGGCTTTGTTGGGTTGATCGTGATCAGCCCCCCATCAGCCGCCTGATTAGCCCAATGCCGCCAATGCCTTGGAAACCCCATCCATCGTGAAAGGTTTGGCCAGAGTCGGACGATCGCGATACTCTTCCCCGACGCTATCATGCGACCCGCCGGTCGCGAAAACGAACGGAATGCCCTTCTCCGCGAGCACCGCCGCGATCGGGAAGCTCTTCTCCCCGCCGCGCAAATTGACGTCCAGGATGGCAGCGTCGATGCCACCCGCTTCAATCAACGCCAGCGCGGCCACAACGCTATCCGCCGTGCCGCCATGACGCTTTCCCAAGACATCGAGAAAATCCTCGATCATCATCGCAATCAAGGGTTCGTCCTCGACGATCAAAATGGTCTGTGGCCCGCTCATAATAGGCCCTTAGCCGGGCATGCCGGAATGCGCCAAATCATTTCGCACCCAATACCGCCCGCACCGCTTCAGCAAGCTGTTGTACCGAAAACGGTTTTGCCAGAAAGGCGACGTTGTCGAGATCGATCGACTTGCGAATCGTCTCCTCGGCATAGCCCGACATGAACACGATCGGCAGATCGGGATAGCGCGCGCGCGCTTGCCGCACCATGGTCGGTCCATCCATCAACGGCATCATCACGTCCGATATGAGCAGATCGGGCTTTGGGCCGGATGCCAACAGTTCGAGCGCAGCCTCCCCATGTTCGGCGCACAGCACGGTATAGCCCTGCCGTGTCAGCGCCCGTTCGGCAACGGCCCGCACCATGTCCTCGTCTTCGACCAGCAGGATCGTGCCTGTGCCCCAGAGATCGACCGGCTTCTCGCGCGGCAAAATCCGTGCGGGTGGCGCTTCCGCCAAGGCACCGACGGTGTGGACCGGCAAGTAGATGGTAAATACCGCCCCCGCCTGCCCGCGCGGTCCAGCCTTCACATTATCGGCAAAGATATAGCCACCCGATTGTTTGACGATCCCATAAACGGTGGACAAACCGAGCCCGGTGCCCTTTCCCACCTCCTTGGTCGTAAAAAAGGGCTCGAAGATTTTTGGCAGCACATCGGGCGGGATACCGCCGCCGGTATCGGCCACTTCAAGCACGACATAATCGGCGGCCGGAAGGATATCCGATGCGAGCTTGCGCACTTCGGCGGTGGTGACCGCATAGGTCTGGATCGCCAGCGTGCCGGTGCCGCGCGGATCCTTCGCCATCATCGCATCGCGCGCGTTCACCGCGAGATTGACGACGACCTGTTCGAGTTGCCCGGGGTCTGCACGCACCGGCCCCAGGTTGCGCCCATGTTTGACGGTAAGCGTGACGCTTTCGCCCAACAAGCGCTTAAGCAAATTGGTGACTTCGGAAATCACGTCGGGCAGTTGCAGCACTTGCGGCCTGAGCGTCTGCTGGCGGGAGAAAGCGAGCAATTGCCGCGTCAGGCTGGCCGCGCGGTTGGAGTTGGCGCGGATTTGCTGGATGTCGTCATAATCACTGTCGCCGGGCGAATGGCGCATCAGCATCAAATCGCAATGCCCGATGATCGCGGTGAGGATGTTGTTGAAATCGTGCGCAACACCGCCCGCGAGCTGCCCCACCGCCTGCATCTTGGTGGCCTGCGCCACTTCGCGCTTCAGCCGCGTTTCCTCGCTATTGTCCTTGAGGCTCAACAACACTGCCGAATTGCCGAGGCCGCGCGCACCCGCGATCGACAGGGCGACCGGCTCGTCGGGATGATCCTTCAGCCGCACCGCAAGGTCGGTTGAATGCGTCGCGCCACCGGCAAAACGGCGGATCGCGTCGGCGACCACACCCTTGTCTTCGCGCACCAGCAAATCGCCGGGATAGATGGGCGGGCTGTGCGGATCGACCGCCGCCGCCCGCGCAAAGGCGTCGTTCATCTGCACGAAGCGCCCGTCGCCGCCGATCAAGGCAACGCCGAACGGCATCAACGACACCAGGCTCTTGATATGCGCCGCCGCGCTTTCGCCAATGGCAGGCTGGCTATTCTCTTCCTCGTCGATCAGCGCGACCAGCATCGGCGCGTCTTCCCCATCGAGAAACGGGATCTGGAGAACGCGCAACGGGTTCTGCGCCAGCCCTTCGCGTTCGAACCGCGCCATGCCGTGCGAGTCGGTGATCAGAAAGCGCGCAAAGTCGCGACCGACGATCGCGCCTTCCTCATGCCCCATCGCACGTGCCCGCAACACGCGGTTCGCCGCCCGGATCCGCCCGTCGGGATTGATCAACGCCGCCATGATCCCGGCGCTGCCGAGTCGATCGCCCGTCGCTCCCGAGATCAAATTCTCCATCGTCTGGGCGAGATCCAGGCCCTGCGTTGCATGGAAACGCCAGACCAGAAGGTTGCCGTCTTCGCCGGCCCGCGTCACTTCGGCGGAAAGCTGCGCGCCTTTGATGAGGAGCCGGGCGACTCCCGCCGAGCCATCACGCCAGGCGGCGCGTCCGGCAGCCCCCAAAAGCTCCACACCAGTCGCATCAAACGGCAGCCCCGGCGGGGTCGCAAAGCCGCCGAACAGCGTCTCGTAGCGATTGTTGGCGCACACCAACCGTCCGGCACGATCGGTCACCGCAATCGCATCCGGGCTGCTCTCCGCAACCGTACGCGCGACGCTCCAATCCGGCTCGGCAGCGAGTTCCGCGGTGCGCGGGAACAGACGGCGGAACAACAGCAGCCCGCCCGTCGCCACGAGCGCGGTCGCAAAGAACGCCGCCGCAATCGGCGCGCTGCCGATCACCACCAGAACGATCGCCGCAGCCGCGCAGCCGCAGCCAATCGCGATCAAAGCTGCGCCGCGAGACGGGTTCGGAGACGTTGGAAGCGATGCCATCCGCACCTGCATTGGGCGATGCGCCGGGAGCGTCAAGGGCAAAGCGGCCAGACACCGCCGCACCGCGCCACCCGTCCAGGCGGCGCGGTGCAGAATACCGCCTTTACCAGACCTTCACACGGTCAGCCGGGGCAAGATACAGCTTCTCGCCCGCCTTCACGCCGAACGCCTTGTACCAGGCATCGACGTTGCGCACCTCGGCGGTGCGGAAGGGCCCGGGCGAATGTTCGTTCGAAATCACCTGCGAACGCAGCGCCGGTTCGCGGAACTTGATCCGCCAGACCTGCGCATAGCCAAGGAAGAAGCGCTGGTCGCCCGTCAGCCCGTCGATCACCGGAGCAGGCTTCCCGCCAAGCGAGCGGTGATACGCATCATAAGCCAGCGCCAGCCCGGCAAGATCCGCCATGTTTTCGCCCAGTGTCAGCCCGCCCTTGATGTGCAGGCCCGGCAGCGGCTCATACGCGTCATACTGCTTGACCAGCTTGTCGGTCATCGCGGTGAAGCGTTTGACGTCCTCTGCGGTCCACCAATCGGCGAGCTTGCCGGTCGGATCGTATTTGCGCCCCTGATCGTCGAAATGGTGGCTCAGTTCATGCCCGATCACCACGCCGATGCCGCCGTAATTGACCGCCGGGTCCGCCTTGGCGTCGAAGAAGGGGGGCTGCAGGATCGCCGCCGGGAAGACGATCTCGTTCATCGGCGGATTGGCATAGGCGTTCACCGTCATCGGGGTCATGCCCCATTCGGTGCGATCGATCGGCTGGCCGAGCTTGTGCAGATCGCGCTCATATTCAAACGCGTTCGCCGCCGCGACATTGCTGACGATGTCGTCGCGCTTCACCGTCAGCGCCGAATAGTCGCGCCACTTCGACGGATAGCCGATCTTGGGGGTAAAGGCGGCGAGCTTGGCGTGCGCCTTTACCTTGGTTTCCGGGGCCATCCACGTCAGATTGTCCAGCCGCACGCTCATCGCCGCGATGATGTTCTTGACGAGCTGGTCCGCCGCCGCCTTGGTCGCGGGCGGGAAATATTGCGCGACATATTCCTGGCCGACCTGTTCGCCCATCGCCCCGCTGACGATCCCCACGCCGCGCTTCCACCGCACCGGCTGCTGCGGCGCACCGCTCAGCACCGTGCCATAAAAGGCGAAATTGGCGTCGTTGATCGGCTTGGCGAGAACGCCGGCGTAGCTGCGCAGCAAGCGCAGGATCAGGAAATCCTGGACCACCTGGACCGGGGCATCGGCGAAAGCCTTGGCTTCGTCGGTCAACGCGCTGGGCATCCCGACCAGATAATTGCCCTGGCCTGCGGTCCCCGCCGTCTTCATGTAGACCTCCCACGGGAAGCCCGGGGCCTTGGCCGCGAAGTCAGCCGCCGACCACTTATTGTAGGTCAGATCGGAATCGCGCGATTTGATGCGGTCCCAATGCGCGGTCGCCAGCGTCTTTTCAAAGGCGTAGACCGCCGCGCCGCGCGCCGCGGCATCGTCCACACCGGCGAGGCCCAGCATCTGCACCTGATAGGCCTGATATTTTGCGCGCGTGTCGGCGAGCTTGGGGTCGTCCTTCAGATAATAATCACGATCGGGCAAGCCGATGCCCGATTGGCTCAGCCCGACGATATAGGTATCGGGGGCCTTGTCGTCCTGGCCTACGCCCATGCGGAACAGGCCGCCCACGCCAATCCGTTGCAGCTTGGCCATCTCGACCGCCAGCGCAGTCTTGTCGCCCGCTGCGCGGATTTCGGCGATCCAGGGCTTGATCGGATCGATGCCCTTGGCGTTGATCGCGGCGTCATCCATGAAGCTCGCATAGAAATCGCCGATCTTGTCGCCGGGACGCTTCGCCGCAGCATCCAGGATCGTGCGGGTCTGTTCCAGCGAGCGGTCGGCCAAGCGGTTGAACATACCGTACGTCGCCTTGTCCGCCGGAATCTCGGTGGCTGCTTCCCACTTGCCGCCTGCGAACTTCACGAAATCATCACCCGGCTTAACGCTGGTGTCCATGCCGGCAATATCGAGCCCGAACGCGCCGATCTCGGCACCGGCCGCTTTCGGCGCGGGCTCTGCCTTCGCTGCAACCTTGGGCTTCGGTGCCGGATTTGCGTGGGTCACCCCCACCAGTGCCGCAGACGCGAGCAGGGAAACCGTGACCAACGAACGACGCATGCAAAAATCCTCTCAACGGACATTTAATGGAGCGTGTTGTAACCGCATGACACATTCCGTCAAATCGCTTGTTTCGGCCCTTTTTGCGCAGCACGCCTGCGCCATTTGCGACCGATGCGGACGCGCCACACCAGTCCGGCCAGAAAAAAACCTGCCGCCGACAGCGCCACAGCGATCAAAATCAGGCCGACAATCGTCGCCGGACCACCCTGCGAAACCAGCCAATGGAGCAGGCCGACATTGGCCTTCACATTGCTGGCAATCGGCGCGCCCGGCACGCTGCGATCGAGCCGCAACACCCAATGCCCGAGTTCGTAGGCGCACCAGAATAGCGGCACCGTTGTGACCGGGTTGTGCAACAACGTCGTCCCGACGGCGACCGGTACGTTGGCACGCACCGGAAGCGCAGTCACCGCCGCCAGGGGCATGTGCGCGAATGGGAACAGGACGCCCGTAAAGAGCCCCAAAGCGACGCCCCGCGGCACCGAACGACGCGTAAAGCGCCACAATTCCGGGGCGAGAATGCGGTGCGCAACGGGACGAAGATAGCGATTCGCCTCCACGCTTTCCCGCGTGGGGATGTGGCGACGCGCGAATGCGATGATCTGTGCCGTGCGGCGGGCGCGGATGACGACGTCAACCACGGTCGCGCATCAGCCTCCCTTGCTCGCGCTTCCAGTCGCGTTCCTTGATCGAATCGCGCTTGTCATGCGCCTTCTTGCCCTTGGCCAGCGCCAGTTCGACTTTCGCGCGGCCCTTGGAATTGAAATAGACCATCAGCGGCACGAGCGTCATGCCCTCGCGCGCCACCGCGCCGTGCATCTTGTTGATCTCGCGCTCGTGCAGCAGGAGTTTGCGCGCGCGCTTGGGCTCATGGTTGAAGCGGTTGCCGTGGCTGAATTCGGGCACGTTGGAATTGATCAGCCACACCTGACCGTCCTTCACCTCGGCATAGCTTTCGGCGATCGAGCCGGTGCCGCTGCGCAGGCTCTTCACCTCGGTCCCGGTCAGCGCGATGCCCGCTTCATAGACGGTATCGATCGCATAATCGTAACGCGCGCGCCGGTTCTCGGCGACGATCTTGGTTTTTTCGAAAACGGGGGGCTTTGGACGGGCCATAAGAGCGGCGATGTAGGCGCTGTCGCCGCGAAACAAAAGCCACAAGCGCAGATTGGCACCGACCCACCGCAAGATCGCACATTTTGCGCAGGTCGCGCGCGTTGTTCGCTCGCTATGCGCGCGCCAATCCTATAAGGTGAGGGTATGACCGAGTGCCTGAGCCCCAAATTCGCGACGCACAGCTTCGCCATCGCCATCGATGCCGCCGACATCGATTTCATGGGCCATGTCAACAATGCCTCCTATCTCAAATGGGTACAGGATGCGGTGGTCAGCCACTGGCAGCGCTTTGCCCCGGCAGAAGCGCTGGCGACTCACGCCTGGGTCGCGCTGAAGCACGAGATCACCTATCGCAAGCCGACCTTTCTCGACGACGAAGTGATCGCCACCGTGCTGCTCGAAAAGGTGCAGGGCGCGCGCGCTTTCTACGAAACGATCATCAAGCGCGGCGAAGACGTGCTCGCCGAAGTCAAATCGAGCTGGTGCTGCCTCGACGCCACCACCCTGCGCCCGGCCCGCCTGGCGCGCGACGTGATCGACCGCTTTTTCGCCAAGGATTGAGCGGCGGGTTGGCCGCTCAATCCCTACCAGCCCCCCATCCGTTCGTTTCGAAACGAACGGGGACGACCAAGCGCTATGCTGCGGGGCGGGATCGCCAGAGCGACCATGGAAGATTTTAACCAATAGCGGACGCAATGCGCTTGCGGTATCGTCGCAATATGGAAGAGATTTTCCTGGCGACGACCGATCTCGTTGGATGGATCAACGAGGAATATGGCCCTTGGGCAGGATGGGCTGCGGCCATCGTATCGCTATTTGGGTTTGCAGCCGTTATTTTTTCAATGTTCGCGTGGCTGGCGCGATAACAGCAGATACCGCCCAGTTGCGAACGTTCAACGCGGCGGTTTCTGACCTCGGATATCAGCCCAATATTCGGCTTCCACGTCACCATCGATATCGATCGGATTTGCGCTTCCTTTGTTGAGCCGATCAGAGCCATCCTTGCACGGCCCGGAAATCCAGAAGTGCGCTCCGCTCTCCGTATCGAAATAGTTCGCCTTGAAGCCCTGCCCACCGAGGCGCTGAAAGGTGCGACCTGCATAGTGAACCGACTGACCCGATTTCGACAGGGTGACGCGACCAATACGGGCGGGGCCGTTCAGGCCCTCGGATTTGTCCTCGATATACATGATGCGTGTTTTCTTCGCGGTCATCCGGCGTGCCTTTCCAGTCTATTTATACCCGCAATCGCCAAGGCACGAAACGGCGGCTTTCCACCAAGCCCAGAGGCTAACCCTACCCCCTCAAACCAACCCAGCCGCCGCCAGCCCCGCATCCACCGCGCGCTGGCTCGTCTCGCTCGGCCAGGTCATCGGCAAGCGCAGCGCTTTCGGAAAGTCCGGCCGCACCCGGCTCAGCGCATATTTCACCGGCCCCGGCGAAGCATCGGTGAACAGCGCCACATGCAGCGCGAAAAGCCGGTCGTGCAGCTCCAGCGCCGCCGCATAGTCCCCCGCCGCACACGCCGCCTGGAACGCCGCGCACAAAGCCGGCGCGACATTGGCGGTCACCGAAATGCACCCCACCCCGCCGGTCGCGTTGAACGCCAGCGCCATGTCGTCATTGCCCGAAAGCTGCACGAACCCCGCCGGGCACGCCGCGCGCTGCGCCGATGCGCGCTGGATCACCCCCGTCGCATCCTTGATGCCGACCACGCTGGGGAAGGCATGCGCAATCCGCGCGACCGTCTCGACCGCGATGTCGGTCACGGTGCGGCCGGGCACATTGTACAGCACGATCGGCAAGTCGCACGCCTGCGCCACCGCCTCGAAATGGCGGAAGATGCCCTCCTGATTGGGCCGGTTGTAATACGGTGGCACCATCAGCGCGGCATCTGCGCCCGCCGCCTTGGCCGCCTTGATATTGTGGATCGCGACGCGCGTGTCGTTGGAGCCCGCCCCCGCGATCACCGGCACGCGGCCCCTGGTCTGGTCGACGCAGATGCCGACGATGTGGAAATGCTCCTCCACGCTCAGCGTTGCCGCTTCACCGGTGGTGCCGCAGGGCACGAGACCGGTCGAACCCTCGTCAATCTGCCATTCAACCAGATCGCGATACGCCGACTCATCGAACGCGCCGTCGGCGGAGAACGGCGTGACGAGCGCCGGGATTGATCCCGAAAACATGGTTAAGTTGCTCCTGAGAGACGGAATTCCGTCGCATTTTTAGATTTGTCGCGCGACAAATACGGACGAAAGGCATATTCTGTCCACATGATTGCTTCGCTCCTTAAATCAGCCCTGTTGCTGGCGGGGGTTTCCACCATCGCGGTGACGTCGAGCGACGCACAGGATCAACTCGGCTGGGGCCGGGCAACACAGGTGCTGGCGGGCACGACCGCAACCAACGCCGCGCTGGCGGCGTCGATCGCCGAGTGGAAGGCGCTGCAACAACCGAGCGGCTATAGCTTCGAACGCTATGCCCGCTTTCTCCTCGCCCACCCCGGCTGGCCCGGGGAAATGGGCCTGCGGCGTGCGGCGGAGCGGTCGCTCGATCTGGGCGGTTGGTCGCCCTCCACCGTTGTCGCATTTTTCCACCGGTTCCCAGCTTTGACGGGTTCAGGCCGCACGCGCTTTGCCGAGGCGCTGGCGGCCACGGGCGTGCGCGAGGAGGCCAATGCCGCCGCCCGCGCCGCCTGGGTCGCAGGGTCGCTCTCCACCGCCGATGAAGCGCGGATCGTCACCGGCTTTGCGAACGCGCTGACGCCCTCCGACCATAATGCGCGGATGGACATGCTGCTGTGGCAGGGCGCGCTTGCGGCGGCACAGCGGCAGATGGCGCTGGTCAGCCCCGCCTGGCAACCGGTGTTCGCCGCCCGCCTTGCCTTCCGTACCAACGCCCCCGATGCGGCCGAGCGTGCAGTAGCGACCCAGCAATATGGCGCGGCCGATCCGGCCTGGCTGGCGGATCGCGCCAATTGGCTGCGGAGCACTGGTGCCTCCGCCAGCGCGCGCACCTTGCTGGCGCAGCGTCCGGCGCTGGCGATGACGCCCGGCAGCCCCGAACAATGGTTCGAAGTGCTGCTGACCAACGCCAAGGCAGCCGCAGCAGACGGTCAGGCGACGCTGGCATATGATATCGCCCGCAAGGTCAGCGATGCCTATCCTGCCGGCACCGATGTCAGCACCCGCCCCTATGGCGAGCGCGACGACTATACGAGCCTCACCTGGCTGGCCGGGCAGACCGCGCTGAAGCAACTCGCCCGCCCAGCCGATGCCGTCCCGCTGTTCCTGCTCTACGCCAGCGCATCGCGCACGCCGACGACGCAGTCCAAGGGGCTATACTGGGCCGGACGTGCGGCAGAGGCCGCCGGGCACCGCGACGAGGCCAATGGCTATTACGCGCGCGCGGCGGGCTTCCGCGACCTGTTCTACGGCCAATTGGCGAGCGAACGCATCGGCCAGCCGCTCAACCCGCCGGGCGACCCGATCCTGCGCCCGGTCGCGCCGGAAATCCGCGCGGCTTTCTATGCGCGCGAAACGGTACGCGCCGCGCAATATCTCGGGACAACGGCGGCGTGGGTCGACCAGACCGCCTTCGTCCGCCAGATCGCGATCGACGCCAAGACCGATAGCGACCATGTCCTGTCGACCGAATTGTCGCGCACGCTTGGCCGCCCCGATCTCGGCGTGATGGTCGGGCGCAGCGCCCTGCAGAATGGCCTGAGCGAATATTCCACCGTCGGCTTCCCCAATGTCCGCGTGCCCGTCGCAAGCCAGGACGACTGGACGATGATCCACGCCATCGCCCGCCAGGAAAGCCAGTTCGACCGCGCCGCGATCAGCCATGCCGGCGCGCGCGGGCTGATGCAGTTGATGCCGGGCACCGCCCGCGACACCGCGACCAAGCTCGGGCTCAGCTACAATCCGTCGGCGCTGACCACCGATACCGATTACAACATCATGGTAGGATCGACTTATTTCCGGCACATTTACGGGATTTACGGCAGCTACCCGCTCGCCGTCGCCGCCTACAATGCCGGTCCCGGCAACGTGAACAAATGGCTCCGCGCCAATGGCGACCCGCGCCTGCCGGGCGTGGACATGGTCGACTGGATCGAGGCGATCCCGATCTACGAGACCAAGAATTACGTGCAGCGCGTGCTCGAAAATGCCGTGGTCTATGATTTGATGAACCCAAGCCGTTCGCGGTCGTCCGGCGCGAACCGGATCAGTTGGTATCTTGGGAAGAGCACCCCAGGCTGAAACACCCCATCTTGGGGATGACAGCGCACCGGCAGATGTGGTGTAGCATCCGCGATGGACGATCGCCCCAATTACATGACCCCGGCGGGCTATGCCGCGCTCAGTGCCGAATATCAGCAGTTGCTGGGCGATGAGCGCCCCAAGCTGGTCGACGTCATCTCCTGGGCGGCGGGCAATGGCGACCGCTCGGAGAATGGCGACTATATTTACGGCCGCAAACGCCTGCGCGAGATCGATCGGCGGCTGGGGTTTCTCGCCCGGCGGATGAAGGCGGCTAAGGTCATCGACCCAGCAGCGCAGCCGGACCGGGGGCGCGTATGGTTCGGGGCGACGGTGACGATCGCCGACCCTGAAGACTTTAGCGACACCGCCGAACGCGTACTGACGCTGGTCGGCGACGACGAGACCGACGCCGCCGCCGGGCGGATCGGCTGGAACGCGCCGATCGCGCGGGCGCTGCGGGGGGCCGCAATCGGCGACGTGCGCCGCGTCACGCTCCCGGCAGGCGAGCGGCAATATGAGGTGATTGCGATCTCCTATCCGTGAAGAAACGCGAACACGCGACGGAAACTGCAGGATTTACGACGGAACCGGCAGGAACGACGATGACTTCGCGCACGTGATGCTACAGCACGGTAATCGCGCGCAAGACGATGCGCCGAGTAAAAGGTTGATGACAATGGCAGTGGTGCAGCGGGTGTTCGTCACCGGCAAGGTTCAAAATACGGGATTTCGGGACTGGGCGGTGCGCCGCGCGCAGGAATTTGGCGTGACCGGTTGGGTGCGCAATTTGAAGGACGGGCGGATCGAAATGCTCATCGCGGGCGAGGACGACGCCGTCACCGCCATGACCGAGGCGTGCCGACAGGGCCCTCCGCTCGCGCGAGTCGATCATCTGGAAGCCAATGCCGACGGCGAGCGCGTCCCCAAGGGGTTCACCAAACGCTTCACCGCCTGAGCGGCAGGCGGAACGGCGTGGTCCCGCCACGCCGTTCCGCCCAGCGCTTATCGCGTCAGCTTCTTGTAGGCGAGCCGCGTCGGGCGGTCTGCCGCATCGCCCAGGCGACGGCGCTTGTCTTCCTCATAGCTCTCGAAATTGCCCTCGAACCATTCGACATGGCTGTCGCCCTCGAACGCGAGAATGTGCGTGGCGAGGCGATCGAGGAAGAAGCGATCGTGGCTGATGACCACAGCGCAACCCGCGAAGGATTCCAGGGCCTCTTCCAGTGCGCGCAGCGTCTCGACGTCAAGATCGTTGGTCGGTTCGTCGAGCAGCAGGACGTTGCCACCCTCCTTGAGCATCTTGGCGAGGTGAACGCGGTTGCGCTCACCGCCCGAAAGCTGGCCGACCTTCTTCTGCTGGTCCTGCCCCTTGAAGTTGAACGCGCCGACATAGGCCCGCGTGCCCAGCTCCTGCTTGCCGAAGCGGAACACTTCGAGCTTGTCGGAGATTTCCTCCCAGACATTGTTGTTCGGGTCGAGATCATCGCGCGACTGATCGACATAGCCGAGCTTCACCGTCTGGCCGATCTCGATCGTGCCTTCGTCGGGGGTTTCCTGGCCGGTGATGAGCTTGAACAGCGTCGACTTGCCCGCGCCGTTCGGCCCGATCACGCCGACGATGCCGCCCGGCGGCAGCGTGAAATCGAGATTTTCGAACAGCAATTTGTCGCCATAGGATTTGGTCAGGCCCTTGGCCTCGATCACCTTGCCACCGAGGCGTTCGGGGAGCTGGATCAGGATCTGCGCCTTGCCGACCGCGCGGTTTTCCTGCTTCTCCATCAGCTCGTCAAACGCACGGATACGCGCTTTGGACTTGGTCTGGCGCGCCTTGGGGGTCTGCCGCATCCACGCCAGCTCGTCGGCAATCGCCTTGGCCTTGCCCTGCTCCTCCCGCTCTTCCTGCTCGAGCCGCTTCACCTTCTTTTCGAGATAGCCCGAATAGTTGGATTCATAGGTGTAGTACCGCCCGCGATCGAGCTCGAGCACCCAGTTGACGACGTTATCGAGAAAGTAGCGATCGTGGGTGACGAGAATGACGTTGCCGACATAATCGCGCAGGTAATTTTCGAGCCACGCGACGCTTTCCGCGTCGAGATGGTTGGTCGGTTCGTCGAGCAGCAGGATGTTGGGCTTTTCGAGCAGCAGCTTGCACAGCGCAACACGACGCTTCTCACCACCCGACAGGTTGGTGACGGCGCTGTCGCCCGGCGGGCAGCGCAAGGCTTCCATCGCGATTTCAAGCTGGTTGTCGAGGCTCCAGCCATCGGCCGCGTCGATCTTTTCCTGCAACTCGCCCATTTCGCCGAGCAGTGCATCATAATCGCAATCCTCGGGCGGATCGCCCATGATCGCGACGATTTCGTTATAGCGCTCGACCATCTGCGCGATCGGCCCGGCACCCATCTTGACGTTTTCGAGCACGGTCTTGGTTGGGTCGAGTTGCGGCTCCTGCGGCAGATAGCCGACCTTGATGCCATCAGCCGCCCATGCCTCGCCCGTGAAATCGGGGTCGATGCCGCCCATGATCTTCATCAGCGTGGATTTGCCCGAGCCGTTCGGCCCGATGATCGCGATCTTGGCGTCGGGCAGGAACTGCAGGTGGATGTTGTTGAGCACCGGCTTGGCGGCACCGGGGAAGGTCTTGGTCAGGCCCTTCATTACATAGCTGTACTGCACGGCCATCGGCTGCGGGCTCCGGGATCGAGAAGGATGGATTTGAGTGGCGGCAGATAGCGACCGCCAGCGCGCTTGGCAACGCGCCGACGACAGAGGTACCGCTCAGCGACAGGGGCGCAATCTTCGGAGGCGGATTTCGACGGTCCCATGCGATTCCCGTTGCAACCGCCCCGTGTCTTGGTCTTACTCTGGTGTTGACCAACCTTCCACCCGCCGCGCGGCAACGCCGCTCGGTGCTTTCCGCATCAACCCTTTGCCAACAGACGGGAACCGCCCTTGATAAAGCTTCGCGCCTTCGCCCCTGCCACGATGCTTCTCGCCACCACGGTGCTGGCGACACCCGCGCTCGCCCAGCGCGTCGCGCCGCCTGCGGTGGCGATCGCACCGACGGTGACCGCGCTGCGCGATGCGGCGCTGAAGGACGATGTTGCCTATGATATCGTGTCGGGCATCACCACCGAGGTCGGCCCGCGCCCGGATGGCTCCCCCGCCGAAGAACGCGCGCGGCAATGGGCCGTCGCAAAACTGAACGCACTCGGCTTCAAGAACGTGCGAATCGAACCCTATGAACTCAAGAACGTATGGGTGCGCGGCGTTGAAACCGCAGAAGTTCTGGGCAGCTATGCGCAGCCGCTGCGGCTGACCGCACTCGGCAATTCGGGTGCCACGCCCGCCGCTGGGCTGACGTTGCCCGTCGCCTATTTCGCCAGCTTCAATGATTTGCTGCTCGCCCCCGCAGGCAGCCTCACTGGCAAGATCGCCTTCGTCTCCAATGCGATGCAACCAACGCAGGATGGGTCAAGCTATGGCAGCCAGGGCATGGCGCGCTTCGTCGGGCCGACCGTTGCGGCCAGCAAGGGTGCGAGCGCGATCGTGATCCGCTCGATCGGCACCGACCACGGTCGCGGGCCGCATGCGGGCACGACCAACTTCGCGCCCGGCGTAACGCCGATCCCCGCCGCCGCGCTTTCGGTTGCCGACGCCGAAAATCTCGAGCGGATCGTCAAACTCGACAAGCAGGTGAAGCTGCACCTCACGCTGACGCCGACGGTGGTGCCAAGCCGCACGTCAGGCAATGTCATTGCCGAAGTGCCCGGCACCGACCCCGCGGCGGGGACGATCCTGATTGGCGGGCATCTCGACAGTTGGGATCTCGGCACCGGCGCGATCGACGATGGTGCGGGCATTGCGATTACGGCAGCCGCCGCCAAGCGTTTGCTGGATTCGGGCCCGCATCGCCGGACAATCCGTGTGGTGTGGTTCGGCGACGAGGAAACAGGCGGCTTTGGCGGCGCGGCCTATGCCAAGGCGCATGCCGGCGAAAACCACGCACTGGCATCCGAATCCGATTTCGGAGCGGATCGTGTGTGGCGCTTCGAAACCAATTTGCCCGAAAGCGCCAAAGCGGTTGGCGACCGTCTGGTCGTCGCGCTGGCCCCGCTCGGCATCGTGCGTGGTGCGGGTGTGGGGGGTGACGGAACCGATGTCGGTCCGACGCTCAAGACCGGCGTTCCGGCAGTTGATCTTAACCAATCGGGCTTGCGCTATTTCGACTATCACCACACGCCCGAGGACACGCTCGATCGTATCGACCCGGAACAACTCCGCCAGAATGTCGCCGCCTGGACCACGCTGCTCGCGATCGTCGCCGATGCGCCCGAAGCGATGGGCGCAGTGACCCCAAAGAAGTAACCATAACTCAACCCGTCGCAAATGTGGCGGAAAGGTGGCATTTGCGGTGACTTATGGCGAATTTAAGATTGACGCACCGCAGCAGGACGTTATGCCACGAGCCTTCGCGACGGCGTTGGGCCGTTCGTGAAACTGCTAATTTGCTTGGGAGCAATTGCATGAAGAAGATCGCCCTTGTTCTCGTTGCCGCCGGTGCCCTGTCGCTTGCTGCGTGCCACAAGAACCCTGAAGCAGCCGCCATCGAGAACAACGCCGACGTCATCGCCGACGGCATTGATAACAACGCTTCGGTCCTCGACGACGTTGCGTCGAACACCTCGAACGCTGCTGCTGCAGACGTGATCGCAAACTCGGCTGACGCGCTGCACGACAAGGCGGACAACGTCCGTGACGCAGGCGCAGCCAAGGCTGACAACGTTACCAAGTAAGACTGTCGGGCGTTTCGCCCAGGTCTGATGAATTGGGCGCTTCCTTCGCGGGAAGCGCCCTTTTTCGTGGCCGCTCAATATCCGCGTTGCGCGAGCACGACATTCAGCGCGTACAAACGCACCGCTATCTCGCGCCGATATGATATTTCGGGAGGGGACAAGGCCAGCGCCTTTGCCCAATATCGCTGCGCGGTACGGAAATCGCCCGCCTCCACATAGGCAAGTCCTTCAAAAAAGGGCGGCGCAGGATGATCCGGCGCAATCCGAGTCGCATGATCGAAGGCGAGCCGCGCGGCGGGCGAAACCGTATTATCATGCTGCGCCAGGGCGGTGCCAAGGCCAACCCACAAGGTTAAGCTGCGCGGATAGTGGCCAAGCCCCATCAGCACTACCTGCGCACCGCTGTCGCGGCTGCCACGTCGCATCAGCGCGTCGGATGCGACCAGATAGGCCCCATCCCCCGAAAATCGACCGAGCAACGCCCCGCGCAAATCGACGATCGAGGGATCGATCACGACCGTGGCGGCATTCGCCTGCGCCGGTCGGCCCGGCAGGGTTGCATGGCCCTGCATCGCGTACCCGACCGCCCCCAGCACCATGATGGGCACGACAACACCCCATAAGTGCGGCGAAACGCCCGCCCGCCACAGAACAAGAACGACCGTCAACGCAATCAGCGCCAGTGTCACCCAACCGTTCATTGCGGACCCATCAAGCTTGCCATCGCGTTACATTAGACCATTTTGTGTGCGCGTCGACGCGCAACCCCATGTCCGGCCGCGCGTTCGCCCACCAAACGGTCCAAGGAATCGATATCGTGAAACAGTTAATCGCTTTCGACCTCGACGGGACGCTCGCCGAGAGCAAGCAGAAGATCGGGGGTGAGATGGCAGGCTTGCTCAGCCAGATGCTCGCACGCGTTTCGGTTGCCGTCATCTCCGGCGGCGATTGGCCGCAATTCGAAAAGCAGGTGGTTGCGGCCCTGCCCGCCCCCGCCGCGATCGAGCATCTGTTCATCATGCCGACCACCGGCACCAAGCTCTATCGCTTCATCGATGGCATATGGAGCCCGGTCTATGCCGAGATCTTCGCGCCTGACGAGCGCGACCATATCCTAAGCGCGCTGACCGAAGCGACCAAGGAAGCGGGCTTTGCCGACGAGAAGATCTGGGGTGAGCGCGTCGAGGATCGCGGCAGCCAGATCACCTTTTCCGGGCTGGGGCAGGAAGCGCCGCTCGACGCAAAAAAGGCCTGGGACCCCGATTTCGCCAAGCGCAAGGCGATGCAGGTGCTGCTGCGCAAGGCCCTGCCCGATCTATCAGTCAATATCGGCGGATCGACCTCGCTCGACATCACCCATGCGGGGATCGACAAGGCCTATGCGATGCGGCGGCTTGCCGAACATTCGGGCATCGCGACCGCCGACATGCTGTTCCTCGGCGACGCGATCTATCCCGGCGGCAATGACGATGCCGTGCGCGCAGCGGGCATGGACACGATCGCGGTGCGCGACGTGGCGGAAACCGCCACCGCCGTGCGTGCGATGATCGCCTGCCTGCCCGTGCGTTAGCCCCGGCCGATCAAGCGGCGCGCGATGCTGTCGGCCACGTCGGCGGCAGGCGCGCCGGTGCGGTCGCTTTCGTCCCATACTTCGATCAGACGATCCGGGATGCGGGCGATCCGCGCATTGACCTCGGCCTGGTCGCCCTGGCCGAGATATTCCAGCCCGACATTGATGATGCCGCCGGCGTTGATAACATAATCGGGCGCGTAGAGGATCCCGCGCGCCTGCAGTGCCGCGCCCTCGGCCTTGGTTGCCAACTGGTTATTGGCGCCACCCGCCACCACCGTGGTCTGCAACGCCGCGATCGATTCGGGGGTCAGGATCGCGCCCAACGCATTGGGGCTGACGATGTCCGCCTTGATGCCGAGGATCGCGTCCGCCGCCACGGTTTCGACGCCGAGCTCTTCAGCCAGCGCCTTTGCACGGTCCGCATTGACGTCCGCCAGCGTCAGCCGCGCGCCATCCTTGGCGAGCAGCCGGGCAAGACCACCGCCAACGCTGCCCACACCCTGGATCGCGACATGCACGTCCTTCATCACGTCCGCACCAAGACCACGCTTGGCGGCAGCCTTGACGCCGAGATACACGCCCATCGCGGTATAAGGTCCGGGATCACCGCCCGCGCTGCCTGCCGCGACCGGCAGGCCGGAGACGTGCTTGGTCATTGTCGCGATCGTCTTCATGCTCGCTTCGGACATGCCAACGTCTTCCGCCGTGACATACCGTCCGCCCAGCGATTCGACCACGCGGCCAAAGGCTTCCAGTTGCGCGTGGCTGATCGAATCGCCCGGCTTTTCCGCCAGCACGACGCCCTTGCCGCCACCCATGGGCAGGCCCGCCATCGCGTTCTTGAAGCTCATGCCACGCGACAGGCGCAGCGCGTCGGTGATCGCACCGTCGCTATCGGCATAATGCCAGAAGCGCACGCCACCCGCTGCCGGACCTAGCTTGGTCGAGTGAATCGCAATGACCGCACGGAGCCCCGAGGCAGGATCGGTGAAGAGGTGTACGCCCTCATGATCGTCGAAATCGGGGAAGCCCCAGCCGCTGGTCACGCTAGAATTCCTGGCTGCTTGAAGAAATGGGGCGACCGACGGGACTTGAACCCGCAACATCCGGCATCACAAGCCGACGCTCTAACCAATTGAACTACGATCGCCGCAGAGCAAGCGCCCCTAGCGGGCGGGGGGGGCCAGCGTCAAGAATACAAGCTCAAAATTTCCCCTCAACGGCGAGAAGATATCCATTGGGCATGTGCTGAAACCCGCTGCGCTCCAGCTTTTGCGCGGCCGCAGCGTCACTCGGCTTGGCCAAAAACTCGGCGCGAAAGCGTCCCGAATCCCACAACCGTACCGTCACTTGCTCGGTCCCGGCCTGGCTGACGAGCGGCAACAGCAGCGCGCCCGCATCACACCGCGCCGCGCCCGCCAGGCCCTGCCCCAGCGTGATTCCGGCGATATCGCCACCCAGCGTTGCCTTGACGCGCCCTTCGGCGCGCTCGCACCGCCCGTCCACAAACCGCACGCTGACATCGTCCAGATCGATGGCCGTTATGGGCAGCGGCGCAAACGCGTCCCCGACGGGTACGCCAGCGGTCATCTGCTCGATTCCGACGCTGTGCCGCGAGACGCTGACCGCGCCGTGCAAGGCACGCCCGGTGCCCGAAGGGTGCCCCTCCAGCGCGAGTCGCGCGCGCCCCGCGAGCAAGGCCCATGGCGACAATGCAGCATCGACATCGCCCAAGGCGATGCTGCCCAGTTGCGCCTCGCGCAACGAGCCCGCCCACACGCTGCCACTGGCCGCACGCGCGGCAAAGCCGGTGCCATCCAGATCGAACCACGCCAGCGCGAACCGCAGCGGCAACAGCAGGATCAACGCCAGCACAAAGATCGCGCCGAACAGCGCCGCCGGTCCGGTGCGCAGACGGATCATTGGCCCTGCGCCTTCAACGTCATTTGTACCGCCACCGTGCGATCGCCATTGTCGGTCGTTCCCAAGCGATCGACCAGCATGCCCGACGCTTCGAGATCGGCGATCCAGCCGATCAAAGCCCCCGGCCGGGCCGAGGCGATCGTGATCTGCACCCGGTCGCCGCCCTGCGGTATGACACTGGCGAGCGCGAAACCGGCATCGTTGGCGCGCGTCCGCACCATCGCTTCGAGCGGCCCGGCCAGCGGCGCGGCGCGGTCGGCCTGCGCGGCCTTCACCGCATCGACCCGCGCTTGCGTCTCACCCAGGCGAATCACCGCATCGGCATGGCGCGTCCTGGCCGATTCGAGCGCATCGCCGAGCGGCACGACCAGGAAATAGCCCAGGGCGAGCACCGCCATCGCCGCACCGGCCAGCAGCAGATACTGCTCGCGCCGGGAGCGGGCGCGATACCAGAGGAGCAAGCGCTCGGTCATCGCGGCTTCACCATGATGTCCCCCGTCACGCGCCCGCCGACCGACTGGAACTGCCCCATCGGCGTAGCGCTGAGCCCGCTCGCTTCGATCCGGCGCTGGAGATCGAGAATCTGCCCCTCATTCTGCACGCCCACCGTCACGCGCATCGCGCCATTCGAATCGAAGGACAGCGTGCGGATCTCGGTACCGGGTGTCGCGCGCATCGCCGCGAAAACGGTCGCGGCGGTGCGGCTGAAGCCGAGCCCGCCGCCGCGCAACCGCTCGAGCCGCGCGCTGAGTTGGCGGTCAGCGTCGTTCACCGCCTCGCCGCGCGCCAGGCCACTGCGCGCTAGCAGATCGGCGCGGCGTTCGAGATCGTCGGCGGCGAGCGAATAGGTCAGCAGTTGAACGCAGGTGATCAGCAACGTCACCGCCAACACCGCCCCGGCCAGCCAGCCGAGCCGCCGGATCAACGCCCAATCGATCGCCGTGGCGACCACCTTCGCAAACGGCCCCTGTCGCAGGTTGAGTACGGGCGCATGGGCCGCCGCGATGATCGCCGCCTCCATTTGGTCGCGCGGCAAGGTCTCGGGCGTAACCCCGCCGGTGATAAGATCGGTCAGCCCGGCCTCGTCGGCAAAGCCGCTGGTCGGCCCCCGCACCACCCCCGCACCGCCGAGATCGGCGCGGACATAGCCCGCCTCCGGTCGCGGCAACAGCAACGGCGCGGGCAGCAGTACATCGGGATCGATGCCATAGTCTGCCAGGACGTTGAGCCAGTCCCGCATCTGGGTCGCCGCCACGACGGCGATCGGCCGTTCGACCAGCGCCTCCTCGCGCCCCACCGCGACATGCACTTCGCCAATCGGGGTTGCGCTCGCATCTGCGGCAAGCAAGCGCGCCGCCGCCACCGCCTGGGCGAGCGAGCGGTCGGGCAGTTCGGCCCAGTGCAGCGTCACCGCATCGGCGGGCACCACCGCGACCAGGCGTTCCTCGCCAACGGCGGCCAATACGGGCATCCCCTCGCCCCGCCCGGCCACGCCATCGCCCGCGATCCGCAGCCAACGCCACGCGGTGTCGTGCGTCGGAAGAAAGAGGACGAGCGTATCGGTCATGGTCGCTCACCCCATTGCCGCGATACCAGCCGCGCGGGAAGAGCCGTTGCGTCGATCAGGCCGCTTTGTTCCAAGCGAATACCGCCCAGCGCGACATCCACCCGCAGCGCAAACCATGTCGTCTTGACGTCGGTCTGCCCCGCGCCGCCCTCGCCCGCCGCCCCGGCGAGTGCCGACTGCGACCAGAACGCCCCCGCATTGGAAAAGCCCTTTGGCGGTCGCTGCAACAGCGCTTGGCGCACGGCCTCGACCGACAAAGTCTGGCCGAGCATTGCGATCAACGGCGCTTGTTCGGGCAGCACGGTATTGACGTTGATCTTCGAGGGGATGGCGACGGGCAACGTGCAAATCCACGGTCGCAGCCGATCGTAATCGAGGCGTGTAACGCCCGCGACCGCCCGCAATTCGCTGGGATCGCTCATCAACGTGTTGGCGGTGCGATAGGCGAGCTTGCCGCCGCCATAGACGTTATCCTCGGCACCACCATCGAGGGGGCTGTTGTCGCTGTCGATCCAGTCCGCCGCCGCCGCCGCAATCGCATCGGGGGAGCGCGCGGTGGGATCGACGAGCGCGATCAAGCGCGCGAACTGCGTGCGCGCCGGGGTATAAGCGGCATAAACGCCCGGCGTTGCCTCAATGGCGAGGCTGTTGAGGTTGAAGCAATTGCCGCCATCGGTGACGGTCGCGGTGGCGGTGCCGTTAGGAATCGGCAGCGCGAAGGGCTGGCCACTCCAGCCGCCCTCCAACGTCACCTTGTCCGGGCTTTTCGACAAAAGATCGCTGATCTTGAACACCGCGAGCGTTTCCGCCGCGAAAGAAAAGGCGCGCGCCTGGTCGAGCGTGACCGCGTTGCTGCCCAGTCGCGTCGCCAACCGCAGCTTCTCGAGCGCGACCCCAGCCAATACCGCAATCACCGCCACCAGCAGCAGCACCGTCAGCAGCGCCGCACCGCGTTCGGATCGGGGGGCCTCAGCGCGCATTGGTCACGCGTTTGCCATATCCGGTGCCGACGAGGAACATCTCGCGCGTCTCGTCCCCCGGATCACGCACGATCCTGAGTTCCAGTGCATCGGGCAGCGGGTTCTGGTCATTGCCGACCCAGCGATCACTCCACGCGCCCTTCAGACGATAGCGCAGCGCAACCGTGCGGATGTGCGACAGGAGCGGCGTCGGCGGCAGCGCGGGGGCACCGTCGAGCATTGGATATGCAACACGGACGAGCGCGCCATCCTCGAGCCGATATTCGACCTTCTGTTCGGACGGGCGCGGCGCGCCGTCGAGGTTGCTCCAGCCGCCGCGCACCACGCGCAACAGCACCGCACCGTTGGTGCCCGGTTCGCCGATAAACGCCGGCAACATCTCGCCCCCCTCGCCGCGCGTCGGGCGCACCACCGCCTGCGCGAGGTCTGCGGTCAGGATTGCGGACAGGCGATTGCGCGCCGACACCGCCTCCAGTCTCGCCCCGGTCAGCCCTTGCGCCCGCACCGAGAACGACAGCAAAGCCACCCCCGCCGCCGCCAGCAGACCGAAAATCAACAGCGAGATCATCACCTCTATCAAGGTGAAGCCGTGTTCGGCCCGTCTGCTCATGGATTGGTCGCCCCGTCGCGCACCATCGTGATATGTCCGGCGCTGCGACCAGCCGGATCGAGCACGGTCACGTCGATACGCAATATGCGGGCGTCACCGGTCGGCTGCACCACGCGCGTCCACGCCCAATCACGCCCGCCATTCGCCTCGGTGCCAGTGGCCGAACCGATGGTCGGCGGGCGGGCATCGGTCATCGCCTCGATCGCGATGTTGCGCGCCACCATTTGCGCCATCAGCGTGGTGTCGAGCGTCGCTGCGCCGCGGATCGTCGCGCCCTCCAGCCGGATCAAGGCGAGCGCGGCCAGGCTGAACACGGCGAGCGCGACCATCATCTCGATCAGCGTGAAGCCGCGCGTCGCGGTGCGCACCCTAGCCACCGATCCGCACCGAACCGTCGGCCCCGATATGCACCACCACGTTCTCGCGCGACCGCGTGAGCGTCACGTCGAGCGGCCGATCGGCCATGCCGGTCGAATCGAACAGGATACGGTCGCGTGGTGTCGCGCCACTTGGCACCGCCCGCGTGCCGCTGCTCCAACGTGTCACCCGCAATGGCTTTTCCGCCATCGCCACCCATGCGCCGTCCTGCCGTTCGTCAAAACCATAGCCGCCCTCGGACACCCACACGCTGATCGGCCGCGCTCCCACCACCGCCAGATCATGCGCCGCGCGCGTCCGGGCGGCGAAGCGCGCGGCCTCGTCGGTCAGCCGCCCGCGCGGATCGGGCAGCGCCAGCACCACCACCGCGCTGGCCAGGCCGATGATCGCGATCACGATCATCAGCTCGATCAGCGTGAAGCCGCGCTCGCGCGCGTTACTGCCAGCTACCGATATCGGCATTGGCCCCCTCGCCGCCTTCCTTATGGTCCGCGCCCAGCGTCCACACATCGGCCTCGCCATGCGCGCCGGGAGACGCATAAAGATAGGGCTTGCCCCACGGGTCGAGCGGCAATTTCTTGATATAGCCGCCGCGCTGATATTTCGACGCGTCGGCGTCGGCGGGGGGTGAGACCAGCGCCTGCAAACCATCGGTGGTCGAGGGATAGACATCATTTTGCAGTTTGTAGAGATCGAGCGCGCCTTCGATCTGCGCGATATCGGCCTTGGCCTTGGTGATCTTGCCCCGGTCACCCAGCGGCAGCACATTGTAGGTCACGATCGCGGCGAGCAAGCCGAGGATGACGACCACCACCATCAGCTCGATCAGCGTAAAGCCTTGTTCGCTCGGGCGAACACGGCGGCGAGTGCGGGGAACAGACATTTCAGACCTCATTGTCCGGCAAGCGTGTTGAGTTGCAGGATCGGCAGCAGGATCGATAGCACGATCGTGGCGACAATGCCCCCCATCACCACGATGATGAGCGGTTCGAGCAGTGACAGCGCGGTGGTGGTGAAGCGATCGAATTCGCGCTCCAGATAATCCGCCGCGCGTTCGAGCATGTCGTCGAGCTGCCCCGCTGCCTCGCCCGATGCCGCCAGATAGGTCAGCAAGGGCGGGAACACACCCGTGCGCCGCATCGCCGCCGACAGGCTGCCGCCACCCCGGATCGATTCGATGATGTCGTCCGACGCGCGTTTGAGGCGGAGGTTGTGGATCGTGCCGCCGGTCAGCGTCAGCCCTTCGAGCAGCGGCAAGCGGCTCGCCACCATCGTCGCCAGCGTGCGCGCCATCCGCGCGGCGTGGAGATCGCGTAGCAACCGACCGAGCAAGGGGATCTTCAGGAGCCACGTATCGAAGGCGAGCTTCGCGCGGGGGTCTTTCAGCACCCGCCAAACGCCAACGCCGATCAGCGCGGCTCCCGTCAGCAATGCCCACCAATAGCCGACCAGGAAGGCCGACAGCCCCATCACCGCGCGCGTGAGGAAGGGCAATTGCTGCCCGACCGTGTCGAACTGTTCGACCACTTGCGGCACCACGAACACCATCAGCGCGGTTACCACCGCCATCGCCACCACCGCCAGCACCATAGGGTAAGCCAGCGTAGTGATAATCTTGCCGTTAATCTCGGCTTGCCGCTCCAGCAGCAGCGACAGGCGTTCGAGAATGATCGGCAGCGCGCCTGACGTTTCGCCCGCCGACACCATCGCGCGGTACAAGGCCGGGAAGCTCCTGGCCTCGCGCGCCATCGCCTCGTGCAGCCGCCGCCCTTCGACCACGCCGGCATGGACCGATTCGACGATCGCGCGGACATGCTCCTGCTCGGTCTGGCGCGCGATCGTGCGCAGCGATTCCTCCAGCGGCGACACGCGGTTGAGCGTGGCAAGCTGACGTGTGAACAGCGTCAATTGCTTGGTGCTCATGCGGCGACGGCCAAGGCGCAGGTCAGCCAGCAGCGGCTTGCCCTTGGCCGGGCGGCCCGAACCCGGCTCGACCTTGACGACATACAGTCGCCGCCGATCGAGCAACACGCGCGCATCATCGATCGACGGCGCCGCGATATGCCCGCGCGCCTCGCGCCCCTTGGTGTCGATCGCGAGATAATCGAAATCAGGCATGAGCCCCCCAAAACCCCTCTCCCTTTGGGAGAGGGAGGGGCCCGCCCGG